>MTLE01000720.1_pt1 | contig 28599 bp, 26 predicted proteins | sample 1982461 | NCBI WGS metagenome assembly MTLE01 (sample SAMN05712605, study PRJNA340218) | biofilm metagenome | isolation source: sample SPL anode biofilm adapted to -200 mV | place: USA | collected 2012-02-03
CGGCCAGAATCAGAACCGGATCGTTGACAAGAGCCCTCGCAATCGCTACACGTTGCATTTGTCCGCCCGACATTTGGTTCGATTTGTGATACATTCTGTCCTGCAGTCCTACCGCTTCCAGTGCGCTTGCCGCTTTTTCCTTCCGTGCTTTTGATGTATAATCGGGATTATAGATCAACGGCAATTCCACATTTTCGATAGCTGTGGTTTTGGGCAGCAGGTTGTACGACTGAAATACAAACCCTATCTTGCGGTTTCGGATCACCGAGCGTTCGTTTTTGTCCATCGTTTCGACCGAGTGCCCGTCGAGCAGGTATTCGCCAGCGCTTGGAGTGTCGAGGCAGCCAAGTATGTTCAGCATGGTCGATTTTCCCGAACCGCTGGCTCCCATGATGGTCACAAACTCTCCTTCGTCGATAGAGAAACTTACTCCGCGCAGTGCATGAACGGTTTCTTCTCCCACCACAAAATCACGTTTGATATCTTTTATTTCAATGATTGTTTTATTCATTTTCCAGAATTGTTTTGTCCGTTTTGTCTTCTTTCCGATCCGGGACGTTTAGGCATAAACGGGCTTGTTTCGCTGTTAGAAGCCTGACTGGTATTCCCATCCGAAATTTCTTTCAGATCTGTTACAACTTTATCTGTATCGTTCAAACCCGATACAATTTCGGCATTGATGCCATCGCTATCGCCCACGGTAATGTGCTTTTTGACCAATGTTTTACCGTTTTCAACCCACACAATTTTTTTTGCCTGATCGAAACCTTCACCTCCGGGTTCGTGCCCGGCTCCGAAATGCATCGGTTTTCCCCTTTCAATTGTATAACCATTTTGAGCGAGCGAAGCCGAATCGGGTCTGAAATTCATGGCTTTCACAGGTAAAACCTGTACACCGTTTTTTTCGAGAGTGAAAATGGTAATGTTGGCGGTAAGTCCCGGTTTTAATTTCAGATCAGGATTGGGTGCATTTACAATTACCTGATAAGTAACAACATTGGATGTGGTTGTCGGGTTAAGACGAACCTGAGTTACTGTACCATCGAATACATCATCGGGATAAGCATCTACTGTAAAGCTTACTCTTTGGTTCGTTTTTACATTTCCTATATCGGCCTCGTCCACATTTGCCACTACCTGCATTTTGGTCAGGTCGCGGGCTATAACAAACATGGTTGGCGTACTGAAACTTGCCGCAACTGTTTGTCCTTCTTCCACCGCACGCGACAAAACAACCCCATCGATAGGCGAATAAATAGTGGCATATCCCAGATTTGTTTTGGCTTTATCAAGGTTGGATACGTTTTGTTTATAAGCCGATTCAGCTTTTTCGTACGAATATTTTGCCGTTTCGAAATCAGTTTCACTGATCAGGCTCTTTTCGTGCAGATCCTGAGCCCGTTCGTAATTCTTTTTCTGATAATCGTACTCAACTTTCGATGATTGTACCGCCAGCAACTGGGTATTATATTCGGTTTGCAGATTGGTTTTGTCAATTTCGGCCAGAACCTGACCTGCTTTTACAACCGAATTGTAATCCACATAAATTTTAGAAACTTTTCCCGAAACCTGCGTTCCGACAGTTACTTCAGTAATTGGTTCAATCGTTCCGGTAGCAGTTACACTTGAGCTGATATCGCCGGTTTTAAGCGTGGTGGTATCTAATTTGAACCCTTTTTTTGCGGAAGGTTTCAAAATGAATGCTAATGCTATGGCTATCACAACTAAGCAGGAAATGATAATAATTATGATTTTTTTCCTTTTAATTTTCGTTTATATTTATTGTTATTTTATTTCTACCGGAATATCCTGATACAGATTCAGAATTTGGACATCCATTATACTGAGATATTTTGCCTGCATCATGCTTTGTTTTGCCGACAAAAGGTTGTTTTTCTCGGTCAGCAGTTCCAACGTATTTTTCATACCCAGATTATATTGCTGTTCAATAAGATCATAACTTGTTTGCAGGGCTTTCACCTTTTCCGAGGCGGCCATATATTGGCTTTGTGCCGAGAGTGCGTCCTGATATACCGATTCGATTTCCTGCAACAGGTTTTTTTCGGTATTTTGCATATTGAGTTGAACCGTTTTTTCGTTCAGTTTTGCTTTTTCGAGTGTCGATTTGTTGTCTCTGTTTGTAAAAATGGGTATGCTCACAGAGAGTCCTATTCCGGCATAAAGTCCGTCGTTCAACTGAGAACTGAGTCCCATGGATGAAGCTGACGTGTGACCGGTAGATGCGCTTCCGTTCAGGTTTATTTTAGGTAAATACGATGCTTTGGCTTTGGCTGTTTCAAGTTCCGAAACTTTTATATCGACTTTCGACGATTTTACCTGTGGCATCACGTTCAGCGCCGTTTCGTAAACGGATTGCAGCGAACCCACAGGTTTCAGTACGTTTACATCTGTGAGTTCGGGAATCACGATATCAATTTCTTCGCCCGGGCTGAGTTCGAGTAGTTGTTTTAACTCAAGGCGGGCAGTGCTTAATGTGTTTTGAGCCACTACCACCTGATATTTATCTGAACTTAACTGCGATTCAAGTTGGGCAAGGTCGGCTTTTGAAATACTTCCAACACGCAACATTTCGTTGCCTCGTTGGAGCTGATATTCCGAAGTTTTTTCAGTTTCCTGATAAACTTTAACGGCTTCGTCGGCATAAAGAATTTTGGCGTAAGTTTGCAGGATAGACATTTGAATACTTTTTTCGGATTGGATAATGCTGTATTTCCCTGATTCTTCCAGAAGCTTTTGTTGTTCAATGTTTTTTAATGTTTTACCACCATCGAAAAGAGTCATGGAGCTACTGATGCCGTAATTGCCGCTATAAGTACCAATGGAACCGCTTGGTTTGTAACCGGCATTCTGACTGATGCTGGCGGACAGGCTGGGCAGGAGTTGAGCTTTGGCCTGTTTTGTGCTTACCTGATCGCTTTCGAGATTAATTTTGGCCTCCTGAATCTGGATGTTGTTTTTCAGGGCATAATCTATGCAGGCCGACAAATCCCATTGTTTTGGTTTGTCCTGAGCAATGATGCCTCCGACAATGAAAAACATCAGGTTAATTATTAATATTCGTCTTTTCATCTTTTTCTTTTGATTTGATTTACGTGTCAAAAGTATTCAGTATAAATAATGTTTGCAATTAATTTAGACGAATAGGCCGGTTTTGTCGACGTTAAGGCATAAATAAAAAACAGTCGCTTTGCAACGAAGCAAAACGACTGTTTAAATAAACCTCTTATTATTCCTTATTTAGGTTGCCAGTAGCAAACTTTTGGCGATACAATGGCTTCTTCAGCTTTCAGAAGTTTCATGGCTTTATCCACTTCTTTGCGGTCAAGTCCGGTAAGTTCTACAATTTTGCCTGCGTTTAAAGGGACGCCGGCTTTTTTCATGGCTTCTAATACGATTTCTTTTGTTTCCATATAATTTAAAATTAAACCCCAAACCCCTAAAGGGCTTAAGATAGTTGTTCTTTTGAAAATTTTTTAATCCACTATTTGTTCCCCTTTAGAAACTAAGGGTTTTCTATTCGATATTTTTCCGTACCATTTTCAAAAACGCCTGCATGCGCTCGGTGTCTTTGGTATCAATAATTTCCATTAGAATTTTCAGTTCCGCGCGTATTTTTTCCACCTGATTGTGTGTATACGGATTGAACAGAATTTCAGTCAGCAGATAGTCGTCCTCACCCAGCAAACCTTTGGCAATATCCATGTGACGTTTGAAAGTTGTACCCGGCGCCTCCTGCGGGATCATTACCGAGGCAAACACAAGCGTCGAAGCAAACGGAATGGAAAGCGAGTAAGCAATTGTTTCGTCATGTTCGTCAAAACTGTATTCAAAAATTTTTAGTTTAAGAGAGCCGTACAGATCTTTGAAAAACGCTTTTCCCATGTGATCCGATTCCGAAATAATGATGGCGCTCTGAGTGCTCAGATTGTCTAATGTGGCAAATGTTGGCCCGAACATGGGGTGAGTTGACACGAACCGCATTCCTGTTCCTTTATAATATTCCTGTAAGCCGGTTTTTACCGATGCAATATCCGATATAATGCAGTTTTTAGGTAAGAATGGTAATACTTTTTCAAAAGCATCAATAGTATATTTCAATGTAACACAATTGATTACCAACTCAGGTTCAAACTCACGGATTTCCTCGTATTGAGTCATGCGCAAAGTGTTAAATACGAACCGCAACCGTTTCGGGTCGGTATCGAAAAGCGCCACTTCGTGCTGAATGCACATTACATCGGTCAAAAATGTGCCCATTTTTCCGGCACCGAGAACAAGTATCTTCATAATAGTTACGAGTTACGAGTTACGAGTTACAAGTAATTTGTAGACGTGTAAACCAGTAAACATTTTTTGTTTTGAGCGACAAAGGTAAGGAAAATGTGACAATTCTTTTCATCGGCACATTAGCATATTATCCCATTGGCACATTTTTTTTCTTTCCAAACTCTTTGTCTATTTTCAGAAATGGAATAACTGCCAAAGTTGGAACTGCCAGAATCATAATCCAGATAAAAAAATGCTGATAACCCAAATGTTCCTGCAACCAGCCTGCTACCATGCCCGGTAGCATCATCCCCAGTGCCATAAACCCTGTACACATTGCGTAATGAGCTGTTTTGTGTTCTCCATCCGAAAAATAAATCAGGTAAAGCATATAAGCAGTAAAGCCAAAACCATAGCCAAATTGTTCAATGGCAACTGCAATATTGATCAGAATAAAGTTTGTGGGCACGAACCACGATAAGTAAACGTATGCCAAATGAGGCAGCGTGATACTCAGTGCCATTGGCCAAATCCAGTATTTTAGTCCTTTGCGCGAAGCCGCAATTCCACCGATAATTCCGCCAAGTGTCAACGCAATAATTCCCACGGTACCGTAAACAATTCCAACCTGTTCGGTCGTAAGTCCCAATCCTCCTACATTTCGTTCATCCAAAAGAAAAGGGGATGCCATTTTTACCAGCATCGCTTCACCAAGGCGATAAAGCAACATAAATGCAATTGCCAGCAGAATTCCCTTTTTTTCGAAAAAAGACAGAAAAGTCTTGCCGAATTCATTAAAGATTTCTTCTGCATTTTTACCTGTTTTTGTCAAATCAGAATCGGGATGTGGCAAAATAAACCGATGGTAAATAAAGAATAAAACAAAAAGTGCTGCAATGATAAAAAACGTAATGCTCCATGCCAGACGGACTTTGCCGGTATAAATTTCCAACGCTCCTGCCAGAATAATCAGCAATCCTTGTCCGGAGATCATTGCCAGCCGATAAAAAGTGCTGCGGATACCTACAAAAAAAGACTGTTTGCTACTGTCCAGTGCCAGCATGTAAAATCCATCGGCGGCAATATCGTGAGTGGCCGAACTGAATGCAATCAACCAAAAAACGGCCAGTGTTGCCTGAAAGAAAAAAGGCATGGGAATAAAAAAAGCAACTCCTCCAAGTCCGGCTCCAATCAGCAATTGCATGACCACAATCCACCAGCGTTTGGTTTTAATAATGTCTACAAACGGACTCCAGAATGGTTTTATTACCCACGGCAAATACAACCAACTAGTGTATAAAGCAATATCTGTGTTTGAAATCCCCAGTCGCTTGTACATGATGACTGATACTGTCATTGCCATAACATACGGAATTCCCTCTGCAAAATACAGCGTTGGAATCCATGTCCATGGGGATTTACTTCTGACCCCTGACCCCTGATGGGGAACTGAGTTAGTTTCGTCTTGTATTTCTTTTTCTAATTGTTTCATAATAATCGATAGTAATATTTCTTATTCCCCTTAGGGGCTAGGGGTTCTTTCTTTTAAGGGTAAATTTTTCTCAATTCCGCTCCTTTAAAATAATGTGTTAAAATCTCATCGTATTTGTATCCTTTTTCGCCCATAACGGCAGCGCCAATCTGACAAAGTCCCACGCCGTGTCCCCAGCCGGCACCGGTCAGGGTGAAATGTTGCGGAATTCCGTCCCTGATTTCAGATTTATCCACCACAAAAGCCGAACTGTACAAATGTGAGTTCGACAGCCATTTCCGTATTTCCAGCTCTTTGCCAACAATGATTGTTTGCTTTGTACCAATGATTTTCAGCTCAATTATCCTGCCTGATTCTCCCCGTTTCACAGGAATTAAATCCACAATTCCACCAAAATCAAATTCCGAACGTCTGTTGATTATTTCAGCCAATTCATTTTGTGTGTATTCCACTTTCCACCGGTAAAAATCCGTTGTTTCCTGATCGAAATTGTTCAGAACTTGTCCCAATACTTTTTTATCCGATGTATTGCAAAAAGCTTCAGGCGATTGTCGTATCCATTTTTCAGCATTTTCTTCAATGGTCAGATCCGTTTCAAAACCTTCGGGTTGCGTCGGGTTATCGATTACTTTTGTCAGATACGGGTAATGCTCGGGTGCCCAGCAGTTTTCGAAAGTTTCGGAAGCTCCGCCACACGATTTAGAAAAACGGGCATCGCATATCAGGTTTTCGTACATCAACACTTCGCCGCGGGTCGCTTCGATGGCTTTTATCACTGCTTTGGTTCCCGCTTTTGTAATTCCCTGATAGCGCTGACAGTGGTCGTCGGCACACACGTCAAAGTTAGTATGCGCATCCCGTTCGTACCACATTGTGTAATTGACAGTTGACAGTTTCTTGTCTTTTGTCTTTTGTCTTTTGTCTTTTGTCTTTTGTTCTTGCAATGGATTCAACAACCAGCTACGCGAAATCACAGCATGAGCTTTCAGTAATTCTTCGGATGCTGTGGCACTCATTTCGCTGGAAATAACGCTTGTAAGATAATCTTCAACATTAATTCGGTTAATAATTGTCAATTGTCCATTTTCAACTATCAACTTTATAGCGCCTTTGAACCGTTGATTTTCTTTGCGTTCCCAGTGAAAATTGATGCCAATAACCACGTCTTTTATGTCGAAAGAACAGTCGGATGTTGTTGGTTCAAAAATAAATTCATCGACCAAATGACCGGCAAAGAAAACTTTGTTATCGCGGAACTGTGCGCTTTGACTGCCCGTGTATTCCCCTGAAGAAGTTTTAAATACACCGTTAAGTACAAATTCTATGTTGGGCGATGATAATACTCCGACTTGTATAACTGGTTCGTTCATTTTTAAATGGTGATGGAATAAATAAAATACAAAGTTAGATGAATAAATGAACGGATAAAAATCCTGTTAATTTTCCGGACTGCATTGTTCGAAAATGCTCAGCACATCTTCTTTTGTGATTTTTTCGAAATGAGCTTCAACCGGGGTGATAAAAATACCGCACATCTCCACCGTAGCCGGACTTACAAGTAATTGTTCATCGCCTACGGCTGTGTATTGCCACGGACGAAAAGCCTTGCGTGGAATGACGAATGTGTACCATTTATCTTTTTCGAATGTGCACACAATATTCATCATAGGCTCAGTTCCCTCTTCTTTGGAGAGGATTAGGGAGAAATGTTTGTACAGTTTTTCAAATGAATCTTTTGCATTTTCAATGTCGCCGGATTCAATACAATAAACTTTTCGGAGATAATTATTAAAACTGAAAAGTTGAAGGTTTTCTGACTCAACCAGCAGTTCGGCATGAGTTGCTTTTAACCGGAAATAATCGTTTACCAATGGCAAAAAATCTTTTGTACCGGCCTGAAAATGCATATGATCGGGAGCCGAAGCACCGCATTCAGGCCCGTTGTAAAATATCAGATAATTATCAAGCGATTTGGCAAGTTCCAGCATATCTCCAAAAAATGGCTTTATTTCCTGTGGAATGTGTTTTTTGTGAGGAATGGTAAAATGTTCAGGAAAAATAGGGAAGGGGTTTACCAAAATCAGGTATTCGCCGGCATCAACGCTTTTTTGTTCGTCAGGACGATTTTCGGCACAAAGAAAGCATTTCCTTTCTGCAATGGATTTGGCATCTGTCTTTGCTCCGGACGACACGATGCGTGCCGGATTGAACTGAATTTTTATCTCAAAATCACCAAACGAAAAGGATTTTGTCTTTACCGTTTTCAACCCTTCAAAATTTGCACGAGCAAGTTCCCAGTCGGAAACCTGCTCGTTGAACAATATTGAAAGATCTGTATTGAGTCTGTTCATATTTTTAATTTTCAATATATAACTAAAATATTTTTCTAATTAAAAGAATGAGTATCTTACTGAAGCTGAAAAATCAGTTCCAATTTTGTTGTAATTATATGTAGTGCCGGCATAAGTATACTTTTCGTAATTATTGTAAATACCTACATTCCCTGATAAATTTAGTTGGGGTGATAAATAATAGACTGCTGAAAAATTTAAATTGGTTGTTGAATAGAAATTATTATACCAGCTATTTTCACTGATTAAATCGTTAAATTTCTGCAAAAAATTTTGTGATAAAGTAGCAAATAAATGTGTCCGGGTGCTTGGATAATATCCTATGCTATAGTTTCCATTGAAAACAATAGCAACATTATTTTGTTCTAATGTGGTTTCATTATATGGTTGAGTCGAGAATATTATTGCAGATTTGCTTAGTACACTTTGTAGTGTTACATTGGTTATATTTTCCCAATTTTGATTCATCTGTCTGGCACAGTTATAGTTAAATGCTAAATTTATTCCATAATTGTTGTTTTTCAGTTTATCCCAAGTACTTGAGCCATTCAAAATATCTGTTTGGTTTTTGTAGTTTCCCCAATTTACAGAAGGCGAAAGTCTGATTTCAAGTACATGACCGGATTTTCGTTCAAAGTTTGCACTGTTTTCCCAATTATCATACAAGGTTGTAAAATAGGAAGCATCTGATTTTGCAAGCAATTGGTTGCTTACCAGAAATGAGTCTATGGCTGAAATCTCATCTATTTTATGCAAACGGGCATCCAGAAATCGCTTGTTTTTCACCTTTGAAATTTGTTGCGAAAATTTAAAAATTTCGTCATTCGATAACTGGCGGGTCAGCACACCTTTTTTTGATAAATCATCTAAAATGTAAATTGCCTGCCGTGCATCAGTCACCGTTTCAATTCTTCCAACACCAATTCCTATATAAGGTGAAATATAGGACGAAAAAGAATCACTTACTGATGTATAATCGAGATCGTTTATGTTGAGTGTATTATTACGTTCTGAAGAATAGTTTAACCATGATGTGATTCCATAAGAGAAAAATTGTTTTTTTGGATTATATGATTTGTTTGCATAAGTTAAAACAATCAATTCATTTGAATATGATGTGTGACTATTCGGGAAATAATAATTGGTTATAGGTTTTTTGACAGAATTATTGAATTGACCGGCAAGGTTTAGAGTCAATTGTAATAAAGACTCATTCTTTCGCGTGCTTTTAAATGTAAAAAATGCTGAATTTAAGTTCCCATACAAATTGTTGGAATTAATTGTATCTTTTTCGTTGTTATTATAGTAATTTTCACTCAAATAATTTGAAATTCCTCCATCTGAATTGAAATTTAGATCTAAGCCTCTACGCACAATATCAGGCGTATAATACTTGTTTAAATCGTAATTTTTGTATTCCTGAGCAAATATACTGATTGTAGCTGTTCCTAACAAACAGGAAATTAAAACGAAAATGGTTCTTTTTTTCATGATACTTTAATTTAAAATTATAGTTTTTCACAAACAAAAGTCATTCCGTTAAATTTAATAAAATGATTGTACTCTGGTTAATTTCGAATTGTTAACTGTAGTTGTTTAACTCTTTTGTATTATTAACAATTAAATAGCGCCATTTTTTTATGAACATGGAATTTCTATCAATTTTCACTACAGAAAGTTCTCGCTTTCAACTCAATTATTCTGATTTTGTACAGTTTTCAACCCTTCAAAATTTGCACGAGCAAGTTCCCAGTCGGAAACCTGCTCGTTGTACAAAGAAAGAATTTTTTATTTAAACTTTCCATTTAATAAATCTTTCAGACAGAATAATTAAAAGAATGAATATCTGATAGTTGCTGAAAAGGCTCCCTGAATTGAATTGTTGTTATATGTGCTGTAAACAGAATAATAATCTCCAACAGAACCGGATACTGATATTCTCATTTGAGCCGAAACATAATAATATGCTGACAAATTAAAGCTTGTATTGGAAAAAATACTTTTTGTCCACGGGTTTGAATCCGACAAGCCTGTATTTATATCTTTCTGATATGCCAATTGTGCATTTTCCGAGATTCCGGTCTGGAAATATGTTCTGCTATTTGGGTAAAATCCGAGGGAATAGCCTAATGAAACATTAGCTCCGCTATTGTTGGATTTTACAGTTGATCCAACAGATGTTGAGCTGTAAGTGTAATTATTGACCGGAAATTCTGAAAATAATCTCAACTGAGCGCTAACCGAATGTTGCAAATATAAACTGGCAGGTTTTTCTAGAGAGTAACTTATAGCAAGATTTCCGCCCATCCTGTTGCCAACACTTTTATTCCAAACAGTATCCTGCGAATTTTTGCCACTACCCCATGTTGCATAAGGTGTCAGGCTGACTTCAACAGTTTGTCCGGCTTTACGTTCAAACAAAGCGCCGTTTTCCCAGTTGTCATACAATGTAGTGAAATAAGCTGCATCTGATTTGTCTAACAGACTGTTTTTCACAAAAAATGAATCTACTGCTGTAATTTCTTCCATTAAGTGTAAACGGGAGTCAAGAAAACGTTTGTTTTTTACCAGAGAAATTATCTGTGTTAATTTGAATAATTCATCGTTGGATAATTCGCGTGACAAGACACCCGCTTTTGATAAAGCGTCAACAATATATAATGTCTGACGGGCGTCTTCAACAGATTCTATTCTTCCCATACCTACTCCGAATGTTGGTGCTACATAAAATTCTGTGGTACTCTGTTTATTATCAGTTGAGGTGTTATTCAAACTCTGACTTTGGTTGTTTGTAGTAGCCTGAAAACTGATATAGCCACCCAATAAAAGGTATTGATTGTTAGAATTGTACATTCTGTTGTTATAGCTGAAGCTCAAAAGATTATCATTGTAAACAGTTTTGTTTAACAAATCTGTAATTGTATTTTTGGTGTTACTACTTGTAATATTGGCATTGAAATTACCTGTTACCTGCATTAACGAAATGTGTTTGCGTGTATTGGCATACGATTCAAAAACAGTGTTTAAGGTTCCGTTCAGATATGAGCTTCCGAAAGCACCGGTATTACTGTCAGAGTAATTTGAAGAAGATAAATTCCCATTAGAATTTAACGATATTTCCAGTTTGTTTCTTACAATGTCTGGTGTGTAATAGTTTGTCAGACTGAAACTTGTGTCTTTTACTGCCACATGTTGTTCTTCCACCATGGTAGAGTCTACATCTTTGGAAAACATGTCCCTCTGGGCAAAAATATTACTTGTAAATAATTGAATGAAAGTCAGAATAATAAAACTGATATAAAATAATTTTTTCATAATACATTTTTTATTATAGTTTGTAAAACGATCTGTTTAGGGAAATTAGAGACTTATTTTGAATTTAAAAATTGTCTTGCTTTGAATTCAATGGTTCTGATTTTGTCTTTATAAAGATTGTAACCATTCATTTTTACAATATCGAGTGCGGCATCCGAGTTATCGTCCCAGCGGCGGCACAGGTAAACCGAATCGTAAATACGGCCAATCTGATATTCGCGGCTGATACGCAGACCAAGTGCATAGTCTTCACCATAACTGGTGTTTGGCACCTTTATTTCTCTCAAAACAGGGGTGTAGAAAGCCCTCGGAGCTCCCAGTCCGTTTATGCGCAAAGCATTATTTCGTCCGTTTTCCGGCGTCCATTCTTTGTGATCAATCAGTCCGGGCGGAATGGTTTCCATGGCAAAATTAGTCATTGTGTACGAACCTACCACCATGGCACAATTCTGAGCATAAAACGCATCGACAATTTTTTGCAGTGTATTTTCGTCCTGGTACACATCGTCGCTGTCTAATTGAACTGAGAATTTCCCGCACATTTTGCTGTGCACGCCTTCGTTCCAGCAACCGCCAATTCCAAGGTCATTCCGCTCAGGAATAAGGTGAATAACCCGTTTGTCTGTTTGAGAATATTTTTCTATGATTTCAGAAGTTCCATCAGTCGAAAAATTATCCACAATTATCAGATTGTATTCAAAACCCGCTTTTTGCAACAATACTGATTTTATTGCATCTTCGATGGTTTTTACACGATTTCTGACAGGAATAATAACCGATGCTTCTAACGGAAAATCGCTTTTGCCGAACTCAATCTGTTTGAATGCGGGTGCCAGATATGCTCCCGTTTTTTTCAAATGGTTGGTGCAAATGGCTTCCATTTCCAACTGAACGGCTCTGTTTTTCGGGTCGACATAATCAAATTGCTTTTCGCCGCTTTTGCGGTTATCCAGTTCCACTTCGGTATAAAGAAACTCGTTTATGTGTACCAGTTCAGCTTGTTGCGAAATTTTCAACCGTAAATCATACAGCCCTCCGAATTTGTAACTTTCTGTGGTTTGTTCAGCGGCTTTTTTTAGATTTTCAGCGTTGTAAAACAGCACAGACCCGAAATTAAAATCGTCACGCAGGCTTCCCTGTTGATAGTCAATCAGCGGCATCGCCTTTCGCTGGTTGTCAATCGTTTGATAATAATCGGAATATACCAATCCAGCCTGTGTCGCTTCGGCAATATTATAAAACCGTTCCAATGCGAACTGTCCGGGTTCCAGAACAGTGGCTTTTGTGTAAATCAGCGAATATTTAGAATCAGATTTTCCGGCAATTTTATGAATGGTTTCCGTGCTGAAAATTGAGTCAATTTTAATTTGTTCACAGCCGGGAATTGAAGATATTTCGTCAGAAGGGGTAAGCAGATAAACAGTTTTAACTAAGTCTGATTGTAACAAACCGGCAACTGTTTTTTCTCCCTGTTTTTTGTCGTTGAAATAAATGAAGCAATTGATGGGTTTCATTCTTATTTTGAGTGATTTGCTTATTGGGCTCAAAAATAGTTATTTTTTTTAACCTGACAGTTGTTTCAGGCGTAAAATCATATTTGTTTCATTCTTTGGCGGGTTCGTTCCTTTTGTGTTATTTTGCAATTGTTTTCATTTATAGTAACGTAAAAATCAATTATATGGTATTAATTGCCGACAGCGGATCGACTAAAACGCATTGGTGTGTGGTGGAAAACGAAGCGATCGTAACTGAAATTTTCACCGATGGGATAAATCCGTTTTACCAGACCGATATGGAAATCATCGAGTTACTCGACAATCAGCTGATTCCACATTTGCAAAGTGTTGAAATTGACAGTATTTACTTTTACGGAGCCGGTTGTTCATTCCCCGAGAAGAAAATTTTAGTCAGTCGCGCGTTGGTTCGGTTTTTTGTAAACTCAATTATCGAGATTCAGAGCGATTTGCTGGCAGCCGCCCGTTCATTGTTTCAGTACGAAAAAGGCATTGCCTGTATCCTCGGAACAGGTTCAAATTCATGCTTTTACGACGGAAAAGAGATTGCAGCGAATGTTTCACCTCTCGGATTTATTCTGGGCGATGAAGGAAGCGGGGCAGTACTGGGAAAATTGCTGGTAGCCGATTGTCTGAAAAATCAGTTGCCTGAAAGTTTAAAGCAGAAATTTTTAAAAAAATACGAATTAACTCCCGAAATTATACTCGAAAACGTTTATAAAAAACCTTTCCCCAATCGTTTTCTGGCGAAGTTTACTCCGTTTCTGCTCGAACATTTGGATGAACCTGCCATTTTCAATCTTGTATTCGATAGTTTCGATGCGTTTTTTGTCCGTAACGTGATGCAATATCCGCTGGAAGATATAAAAGTCGGAGTTGTAGGGTCAATTGCTCATTATTTCAGAGATACATTAGAAATAGTGGCTTTCGAACGTGGAATTGAGATATCGGAAATCGTTCAGAATCCCATGCAGGGATTAGTGAAATATCATAGACGGGTAAATTGATATATAATTTTTTGGTGAAATGATAATAATATTTTACCTTTGATACTATCAAATGATACTATAACGCAATGAAACCACCTTATCAAATCACCCGGGAAATACTTGAGTACATAGTTTCAATATCCGAAAAACTCGGAGAAGTAAAAGGGGCAAATTTGATTAAAGCCCCTACCGAAATCCGAAAAAGAAACAGGATAAAAACCATCCAGTCGTCACTTGAAATTGAGGGAAATAATCTTACTGTTGAGCAGATTACGGCCATTTTAAACAATAAAAGAGTTATCGCTCCCGAAAAAGATATTCTCGAAGTAAAAAATGCGATAAATGTTTATGACGATTTAGATAAATTTGATGTTTATAGTCTTGATTCGCTTTGTGATGCTCATGAGATATTGATGCAGGGGTTAATTCCAAGTCCCGGAAGAATTCGAAATACATCTGTCGGAATTGCAAAAGGAAACCAGTTGACGCACATAGCACCACCGGGTGACATTGTTTTTGCATTAATGAAAGATTTGTTTGATTATCTGAAAAACGATGATGATTTGTTGTTGATAAAAAGTTGCGTTTTCCATTACGAATTTGAATTTATACACCCTTTTGTAGATGGAAACGGAAGAATGGGGCGGCTTTGGCAAACTTTGATTTTAAAGGAATATAATGAAGTGTTTGAATATTTACCAATTGAATCAATGATTAAAAGCCGGCAACAAGAATATTATCAAGCTCTTGGAATGTCGGATAATAAGGGTGATTCCACGGTTTTTATTGAATATATGCTGAAGATTATCAACGACAGTCTGGAAGAAGTTTTGCATAGTCAAAACATCTCTTTAACATGGAATGACAGGATTGAAATATTTCAGAAAGTGATTGGGACAGAATCTTTTTGCAGGGCTGATTATTTGCGGAATTTTAAGAATATTTCAAATGCTACCGCAAGTAGAGATTTGAGATTTGCCACAGAAAATGAGCAACTTATTAAAACAGGTAACGGAAGAAATACGGTTTATAAATTTAGATAGCCCCCGACCCAAAAGTGGAGAAAGACATATTACCATTGATAATTATGAGAAAATCAGAAGAAAAAATACCGTCCGAAACTCACTCAGTTCACTCTCAGGGTTTAAGTGTCACCGAGCAACCATCGCTACACGATCATCTTGAATCGAAAAGCATAGCTGAATTATTGGCCGCGATGAACGAAGAAGACCGTAAAGTGGCTGTGGCTGTAGAAAAAGTCATCCCTCAGGTAGAAAAACTGGTTACCGGAATAGTGGAACGATTAAAACGTGGCGGTCGTGTTTTTTATGTTGGAGCAGGTACCAGCGGTAGGTTGGGTGTGCTGGATGCTTCGGAAATACCTCCCACTTTCGGGATGCCTTCGGGGGTGTTTATCGGTATTATTGCCGGCGGAGATAAAGCGTTGCGTCATCCGGTTGAAAATGCCGAAGACGATTCGGAAAAAGCATGGGAAGAACTTCTGGTATTTAAAATTGATAAAAACGATACAGTTGTCGGGTTGGCGGCATCGGGCACTACACCTTATGTGGCGGGCGCTTTGAGAAACGCGCGAAAAAACGGCATTTTAACTGCGTCAGTTTCCTGTAATCCGGATTCGCTCATTTCGCATGAGGCTGATATTAAGATTGAAGTCATTGCAGGTCCGGAATTTGTTACCGGCAGTACAAGACTCAAATCGGGTACAGCTCAGAAAATGATTCTGAACATGATTTCCACCACTTCCATGATAAAACTCGGCCGTGTGAAAGGCAACAAAATGGTGAACATGCAGCTGACCAATTCCAAACTCATCGACCGGGGAGCGCGAATGATTGTGGATGAACTGGGTATCACCTACGAACAAGCCATGAATCTGTTGCTGATTCATGGCTCGGTGCAGTTAGCTGTTAAAGCTTACACAAAGGGGTGAATTTGAGTCGCTTGCCGGTTAATTCTTTTTCCGGTAACTGAGCACTGCCCATATGTTGAAAAATACTGCAAATCCAAGCATGGCAAAAAGTTCTCTCAGTAATTGCAGCGGATTGCTTCCTTTCAGATATACAGCCCTCATTACAGCCATAAAATGCTTCAATGGATTGAACGCGGCAATCCATTTCGCCCATTCGGGCATACTGTCAATAGGCGTGTACAGCCCGCTCAGCATAATGAACAACATCATAAAGAAAAACACAATAAATATTGCCTGTTGAAGGGTGGATGCATAATTGGAAATAACAATGCCAAGCCCTGAAACCGTCAGAATATATATGACGGCAAACATGTAAATAGTCAAAAAACTACCGGCTGGAAGCAGTCCGTACACTAACCATGCAACCAGAAAACCGATGTTGATGGCAATGAACCCGATAATCCAGAAGGGAATCAGTTTTGCCAGAATAAAGGTTGTTTTCGGCACCGGACTTACGTTTATCTGCTCCATAGTTCCGAGTTCTTTTTCGAATACAATTGATACGGCGGGCAAAAATCCACCTAATAACGTTAATATCATAACCATAAGTGCAGGTACCATGAAAACCCGATAGTTCAGATTCTTGTTAAACCAGTATTGCTGATCAATCTGAACAGTCGGTATATCGGTATTTCCGGGACTCACCGGCATTAGTTTCGAAACAATTCCGGCATTAAAGTCCGTCACAATACTTACCAGATAAGTCATGGCAATTCCACCTTTCATTCCGTTCACGGCATTGGCCGAAATCATAACTTTGCCACCCTCACGATTCACTATGTTTTTTTCAAAGTTGGCAGGGATCTCAAGTATCAGGTCTGCCTGTTTTTTCTCGATGCTTTTTATAGCTTCATCGTAATTTGCCGAAACATTGGTCAGTCTGAAATAATTGGAAGAAACTATTTTTTGTATTAAATGTTGCGAGTAGGTGCTGTGGTCGTTGTCTACCACGCTCAGATTCAGATTTTTGATTTCGTAACTGGCGGCCCATGGGAAAACCATTAAAACCATGAACGGAAATATGAAAATCATTTTCGGAATAAACGGATTCCGGATGATCTGTTTGAACTCTTTTTTCAACAAATATTTTATCATAAATCGTATGCGTTTTGAAAAAGTGATACAAATATTTTTTTATGGGTAAACTTACTGAAGCCTGATCTTAAATTTTTTCAGACTAATGGTAACTAAAACAAAGGCCATCAATACTAATATCCCGATTTCTTTGAGGACTGAAGTTATTCCCAACCCCTGAATCATGATGGATTTTACAGCCGAAATATACCATTTGGCCGGGATAATATCGGATAGCCACTGAAGTGGAACAGGCATGTTTTCTGTAGGAAATATCATTCCTGAAAGTAGCATAACCGGAATCATCAGAGCCATCCCCGAAATAATCATGGCGGTAAGTTGCGAGTTGGTAAGGGTGGACACAAGTAACCCCAACGCCAGTGACACAAAAATGTATAATAATGATATAGCAACAAGGCTCCATAAACTACCTGCAATCGGCACCTTAAGTATAAATACCGATAAAAGCATAATTGTTACGAAATTGACAAATGAGAGCACGAAGTAGGGAGTTATTTTTGAAAGAATGGTGTAAATGGGCTTCATGGGCGACACCAACAGTATTTCCATCGTTCCCATTTCCTTTTCGCGAACAATGGCAATTGATGTCATCATGGCACAAATCAGAATCATGATCATCCCCAGCACGCCGGGTACAAAGTTGAAGGCGCCGATCATTTGTGGATTGTACAACATTTTTACTTCGGGCGTTATCCTGTACGGATTTACATTTGCCCCCAAAAGTTCCTGCTGATAGGAGCCGATAATATTGCTTGCGTAAAATACAAATGAAGTAGCTGCATTAGGGTCGGTTGCATCGGCAATTAGCTGAATATGCGCTTTTCCGTTCTGATGTAGTTTTTCGGCAAATTTATCTTCGAATACCAACACTAATTTTGCTTTTCCATCTTTAAAAATTTGTTGTATTTCTTTTGTACTGTGTATTTTTTGTACCACATCGAAATACGCGCTTGCATTAATTTTTTCAATAATTCGGGTACTTGCCTCATCGTTTACGGGAGCCAAAACTGCTACTTCAGTGTTTTTTACTTCTGTTGTAAGGGCAAAGCCAAACAGTATTATCTGTATGACCGGCATCAGAAGCAAAATCATCATGGTTGTTCTGTCGCGAAGTATATGATGAAATTCTTTTCTTACGAATGATAATAGTTGTTTCATAATAAGCTTTTAACTGTCAATTCTTGTGGATTTTCGCGCAAGTTGCTGGAAAACTTCGTCCATATTTTTTGCATTAAACTGGTTCTTAAGATTCTTTGGCGAATCAAGCGCTTCTATTTTCCCGTCAACCATTATCGAAACGCGATCGCAATACTCAGCTTCGTCCATATAGTGAGTGGTAACAAATACCGTAATTCCTTTCGAAGTGGCATCGTAAATCAGTTCCCAGAACTGCCGGCGTGTGATGGGGTCGACTCCTCCGGTAGGTTCGTCCAGAAAAACGATTTTTGGCGTATGAAATATGGCCACCGAGAACGCCAGTTTTTGTTTGAAACCGAGTGGGAGCGAACCCACCAGTTTGTCCCGTTCGTTTTCAAATTTCAAAACCTTCATTAGCTCATCCGTTTTCGATTTAATTTCAGCATCCTTCATTCCGTAAATTCCGCCGAAAAGTTCAATGTTTTCCCATACTTTCAGGTCGTCGTACAACGAAAACTTCTGACTCATGTAGCCTATGTTCTTTTTTACCATTTCGGTTTGAGAACTAATGTCATATCCGGCCACCATACCTTTGCCTTCGGATGGGATACTGAGGCCGCAAAGCATACGCATAGCCGTTGTTTTTCCTGCGCCGTTTGCTCCCAGAAAGCCAAATATTTCGCCTTTTTTTACTTCAAACGTAATGTGGTCGACCGCTTTAAATGTGCCGAATTTTTTTGTCAGATTTTCGGCAACGATTACTTTTTCATGGTCGTTATATTTTGGTTTATCCATTTTATCTCCGTTTTTTTACTGCTGTGACAGTTGCATGAAACAATCTTCAATCGATGGTTCGATTTCTTTAATTGTGATATTAGTATGCCCCTTAGCGGTAAGATAATCATTTACATTTTCAATTTTCAATTTTTCGTTGTCAACCGAAACGTGATGCTTGTCACCAAACGCGAAACAATTACTGGTCGGTTCATTGTCTCGTAAATCTATCAGGAGTTTGTGCATATTGTCGCTTTGCACAGCCCAAAGCTTATTTGGGTACTGTCCCACGATTCTTTCCGGCGTATCAATGGTGAGAAATTGTCCATCCTGTATCAATGCAATCCGGTCGCAAAGACTGGCTTCGTCCATATACGGAGTCGAAACAAGAATGGTTATTCCCTGTTTTTTCAGATTTTTCAGCATACCCCAAAACTCCTTTCGGGAAACAGGGTCGACACCCGTGGTAGGTTCGTCGAGAAACAGAACACTCGGTTTATGAATCAGAGCACAACTTAATGCGAGTTTCTGTTTCATTCCGCCTGATAATTTGCCGGCACGTCTTTTTTTGAAAGGTTCAATTTGCTGATAAATGTCTTTTACCAGTTCGTAATTTTCTTCGATAGTTGTGTTGAAAACAGTGGCAAAGAAGTTCAGGTTTTCTTCGACGGTAAGATCCTGATACAGTGAGAAACGTCCAGGCATGTAACCCACACGCTTGCGGATATCCTTGTAGTTTTTCACAACATCGTAACCATCAACGAAGGCTGAACCGCTATCGGCAAGTATCAGTGTTGTCAGAATCCTGAACAGTGATGTTTTGCCGGCTCCATCAGGGCCTATAATGCCGAAGATTTCTCCCCGGTTTACTTCCAGATTGATATTTTTCAGCGCTTCGATGTTTTTGTAATTCTTGCATAGCATCTCGCACCGAATGGCTATATCTGATATGTTATTTTCTGTATTCATAAATTCTTGCAATACCGGATTTTGAGAGAAATGAAATGTATCAAAATGAATTTTCTCAATTGAATTTCACATTTCCGTACATTCCTATTTTTATATTTCCATCGTTTTTCACGTTGATTTTCACCGCATAAACCAGATTAGCACGTTCGTCGCGTGTTTGAATCGTTTTTGGGGTAAATTCCGATTTATCGGAAATCCAGCTGATGGTTCCGTCGTAATCTTTCATGCTGTCACCATAATCAGCAGAAACTTTTACTTTCTGTCCGAGTTTCAGTTTTGTCAGTTGGTCGGACGTAACGTAAGCTCTCAAAATCATATTGTTGATATCGCCTATTTTGAACAATGCTTTACCGGCTGCAGCCAATTCGCCTCTTTCGGCATACTTTACCAGTACAACTCCGTCTATCGGGCTTGTAATTTTGCATTTATCCAGTTGATCCTGAATTTGTTCAACCTGTAATGTCAAAGCCTGATTGTCGCCGGAAATACCGTTGTTGGTGGTTTCGAGAGTTGACTTTAAAGCAGCGGCCTGTTTTTCCAGAACGGCTACCTGAGAGTTTACATCGTCCAATTGTTTAGTGGTTGAAGCATTGGCAGCCACCAGATTCTGAACTCTTTTTTGTTCGGTTTTAGCCGTGGCAATTTGTTGTTCAATGGCAGCAATTTGTTTTTGTATGTCCGGACGACGGCTCTGAAGTCCTTTTTGTGAAGCCAGCAGTTGTTCTTTTTTGAGATAGAGTTGTGTGCTGTCAATGTATCCGACCACCTGATTTTCGGTCAATTGCTGTCCTTCTTCTGCATCGAACTGCATAATTTTACCCATTGCCTCGGCCGAAACCAATACTTCGGTGGTTTCGAAAGTTCCTGACGCATCGTAATCGTTATCCGATTTTCCACACGAAGTAAATCCTAAAATCACTGATAAACCGATTATGATTGAATAACTTAAAGTCGATTTTTTGTTATTTGTTTTCATATATAAATTGTTTTATTTCGTTTTAAATGAGTGCTATTAATTTAGTCGTTTACAGTATTTTTTAATTGATATACAGCCATGTAAAGCTGAATTTCGTGAAGTGATTTTGTCTGACGCGCCATGCTTTCGGCATTAATTTCACGTATCATATCGGTAACTGTCAGCGTTCCGTTTTCCACTTTTGCTTCAGCGGCTTTTTTGATGTTGTTTCTTAAAGTAATGATTTCGTCATCATTTTTCAGTGTTTGTTTCAGTTTTGCCACTTCGTTTTGTTGTTGTTGAGTCTGCAGATTGTTGTTAAAGAGGAACGTTTCTTTCTGAACTTCCACGCTTTTTTTGCCGGCATCAATTTTTTCAATATTCGATTTGTGACTGTATAAACTGCTGATATTCCAGGATAAGCGAATACCTCCGATATAGAATGTCGAAAATTCGCTGGTGAACATATTTAGTCCCGGACGTCCGTAACCGCCCTGAGCAAACAACCCGATTTTTGGAAAATTAGTCGCGTTTACAGCCTGACGTTGTGTGTCGAGAACCTTTTCCTGCGCGTTGAACAATAACAATTCCGGTCGTTTGTTTTCAGAAACGGCAAGGGTGTTTGGTAACGCCGGTTTTTCCAGCACCGTATTTTCATCAACGGGTATTCCGGTAAACGCCGTGAGCATTTGCAGGTACGTTTTTCTTGCACTACTCAGTTCCGTATCTTTTTGCTGCGCGTTTATCTGTTCCACTTTTATGGCGTCGAGATCCGATTGCTGAGCCACCCCGTTTGCCTTGTAGGCTTCCACTTTTTTGTAGTTAGTGGCTAATTCAGTCTGCAGGGTTTTGTTTAGTTGCAACTGTTCGTTTATCAGCATTATTCCGAAAAACAGGTTATTCACTCTTTCGTTCAGCGCATAAAGGTCCACATCAAGTTTCTGTTTTTCCACTTCGGTTGAGGCTTTGATGTTTTTTTTCTGCGCTCCGATAATGCCGCCGTCCCATATTACCTGACTAAGTTCCAGTACCGCCTGATATTGATCTTTGCTCAGTGATGGAAAAGTGACTTCGTGACCCGAAACCTGACTCAGAATCTGTCCCAGCGAAGCCGGAATCTGAGTGACATCCGACTGATAAGTCGCTTTTGCAGAGAGGTTCAGTTGCGGAAGATAAGCTTTGTTCGCGTTGCTGATGTTGTATTGGGCCGTTTCTTCAATCAGTCCGTACTGTTTCACCAGCGGATAATTCTGTTTGGCTTTTGACTGACAGGAGTCAAGCGTCAGATTTTGAGCTGTCACACTCAATTGGAAAGCCGAAATTAGTAGTCCGAATAAAAATAGTTTCTTCATATATTCTTGTCTGTTTGTTACAAAATTTATGGTCGTATGCTGTTTAGAACAAATTCCACGTTTTCTTTTTTCCTGTGCAAAAGAAGTTCTCTTTTCTTGTTTTCGTCCAGTTGCAGGACACTTTCCACTACCGGCATCATAATAAATAAAGCGACGTTTAATGAAATAATACTGAAAATTATGTCAATCAAACTCACATCTCTTACTCTTTTGTTTTCAATTTCAGTTTTCAGATCATTGCTTAGTTCGCTGAAGATTTGTTCAACAAAACTCTGAAGTTTTTCTTTAAGTATCTGAATCTGTTCCGGTCGGCGCGATAATTCGTTAAGGATTAGAAATGGAATTCCCGGATTTTTTAATAGTATATCGTAATGCGATTCAATAATGAATTTCAGTTTTTCCTGAAAACTGACAGCCCCCTGAGCTTTAAATTCAAATGTTCCCTGAAAAAATTCCCTGAATTTTTGTTCGAAAATAACATTGAATAAATTGTCTTTCGTTCTGAAATAATAATGCACCAACGCCTGATTGCAGCCTACCGCTTTTGCTATTTCGGTGGTGGAAGTCATGGCAAAGCCTTTTTCCAGAAACAATCTTTCGGCTGTTTCAAGAATCAATTGTTCCATCGATTGTTCGTTATTAATATCCATATTTAATTGAAATATTTAATAGATAAGTTTAATAGCTCTATTAATTTTTTACAAAGAAAATAAACAATGATGAAATCCGGATGAAATTTCACAAATTTTAATCAATTTTTTTATGATTATAGTATCACTAACAATTGATGGGTCAACTTGGTTTTATGGAAATCAGTTTGTTACAAAATTTTATTATGGCCTTTACGGGACTGTAATTGAGGCTTGTCTGATAGTACATGCGCTGAAATATCCCAATGCTCCGTTACCGATGTTGCTTGTGGGATTTGCAGGAGAGGCTGATTGTGAATTGTCGCGTCGTGATGTCCGGTAATATTCATACACACCTTTATCGATACACTCCAGTTTTATGGTTATTTTATCTCCTTTTTTGAAACTGTCAAATCCGTTTTGAGAGATTGGATAAAAGGAGTATTTTATCACTTCGCCCTGATTTAACCGATCGCTCTGAATATTAATTCCGCTTAAAGTTGTGTCGTTGATTGACTGAAAAAGGCGGTAATAATTGTCTATATCTTTAGGGTCGCTAAAGTTAACGTTAGTCAGGTAAAAGTTTCCGAAACTGCTTTTTTCAAAGTAAATACTGTCAATTCTTACTGCGTGAGGCATTGTAGATACAGCGTTGTAGGTTTTGCCTCCTTCTTTTACGGTTAATGTATAGGTTCTGCCTTCTACGCCGCGCAGGGTACTTGTCACGTAGTTCCCGTCACTTAATTCCACTAAACTGTCCATATTGCCTTCATCATCTTTAATAATTACACTTGCATCTGTAACAGGAGGGAAAACATTTGAGTCGTTGAAATTGACCGTTTTTGATATCCGCACAAGATACGGCCCGGGCTGGTCATAAATATTCCCCTGAATGACAATTGCAGGAGCAGCTGTATTTAGGTCCAGTTCAATTACTTTCTGGCAAGAAGTCAATATAACTACCGGTAAAATAATAAATGTCAGTATTTTAAATTTAGTATTCATAATTTCAAAATTTAAAATTATACGTAACCGAAGGCACAAGTTTAAATAAAGTAGTTTGAACGGCTTCCGTTTTAGTCGGATCGGTTTCGCTGGTACGGAACGTTATCATATACGCATTTTCACGGGCGTAAGCATTGTAAATTGAAAATGTCCAGCTCGATTCAAACTTATCCGTTTTCTTTACATTCCACGTCGCTCCCAAATCCAACCGGTGATAGGGAGGCATTCGGTTCGCGTTTCGGTCGGAATAATACATAACGGTTCGTCCGTCGACCTGATATTTTCCTGTGGGGAAAGTTACCGCGTTGCCGGTATTGTAAACCCATGTAGCCGAAACAGTCCATTTTTTACTCAGATCGTATATCCCTACTATTGAAACATCGTGCGTTCTGTCCTGTTTGGCAGGATAGTAATTCCCACTGTTAATTTCATCAAACTTGCGTTCGGTACGCGATAAGGTGTAACTTATCCAACCATTAAATTTACCGTATTTCTTTTTCAGAAAAACTTCAAGGCCATAAGCTCTTCCGATACCTTCAAGAATCTGGGATTCAACATTGTCGTTGAAGTTAAGTTGTGCGCCATTTTTATAATCAATCTGATTCTGAAGTGCTTTGTAATATACTTCGGCCGAAAATTCATATTTGTCATCTGAGAAATTGCGATAATAACCAAGTGACACCTGATCGGCAATTTCAGGTTTTACATTGTTACTGCTCGGAATCCACAAATCGGTTGGATTTCCTGATGTGGAATTTGACAGCAGGTGCAGGTTCTGAACATTTCGGGCATAAGCTGCTTTTACCGAACTTTGAGGGTTAATTACGTAATTGAAAGTAGCCCGTGGTTCAATGTAAATATAAGATTTTGCAAATTGTCCGGATTTGTAAGTTGTGGTGTCTTTTACTGTTCCGTCAGCATTGTACGTGTAAAAATTCCCCGGACCGAGTAGGCTGAACGTACTCAGGCGAGCGCCGTATTCCACGCTGAAATTGTCGGTAAAGCTGTATTGGTGAGAGAAATACAACGCGTTTTCCCAGGCATATTTATTGGTAAGTGTTTTAATATCAACTCCGCTGTTGGCAGAAATGGCCCCTGGAATAATTTTATGGTAAATGGAATTGAACCCGAATTTCAGTGTGCTGTTTGTTCCGTTGAACAACTGAAAATCCTGTTTCAGACTGTAGTCCTGAATGCGTGATATGATGTTCATTTCCACACCGCTGTTGATATTAATTTTATAATCGTAATTGCTGAAAATAGCCGATGTGTTGGAAAATAATCTGTCGGAAAACAAATGATTCCAGCGTAAAGTGGCTGTTTCGTTCCCCCAGTTTAAACCAAAAGTATCGCCAAGTCCGAGTACATCTTTGCCATAATAGCCGGACAGGTAAATTCTGTTTTTGTCATTAATTCTGTAATTTCCTTTCGCGTTCAGATCGTAAAAGTAAAGTCGTGCATTGTTGATGGTGGTGTCTTTTGATAGTTTCAGAAACAGATCGGCATAAGTTCTCCGGGCAGAAACTATAAACGAACCCTTGTTTTTTACAATCGGTCCTTCCACTGTCAGCCTTGACGAAATAAGGCCGATGCCACCGCTGACACCTATTTTTTTGTCGTTACCATCATTCATTTTTATATCCAGCACCGACGAAAGTCTCCCGCCGTATTCTGCCGGCTCATTTCCTTTGTACACTGAAATATCCTTTATGGCATCCGAATTAAAAACGGAGAAAAATCCCATCAGTTGTGACGCGTTATACACATTGGCTTCGTCGAGCAAAATCAGATTCTGGTCTGTAGCTCCCCCGCGAACATTGAACCCGCTGCTGCCTTCGCCGGCAGATTTTATTCCGGGCAATAGCTGGATGGTTTTTAGCACATCTTTTTCACCAAACAATACGGGAATACTTTCTAATTCTTTGGTATTCAGTTTCTGAACTCCCATTTCCAGTTTCGTGATATTATCGTTTTTCCTGACACTCGAAACCACTACTTCGTTAAGTTCATTTGATTTTTCGGATAGTTGAAAATCAATTTTTTGTGATTTGTTCAGGTTGACTTTTTGTGTCTGGGAATCATAACCCAGATATTGCGTGGAAATCTGATAAGTTCCAGCCGGAAGAGTGATGGAGTAAAAACCGTAGGCATTAGTGGTTGAGCCTTTTCGGGGCATTTCTTTCACTGTCACTGTGGCTCCGATAATGTCTTCGCCGGATTTTGCATCTTTGATGTAGCCGCTGATGGTAAAATTTTGCTGAGCAAATCTGGATGGTAAATTGAAAATTAGAATAACAGTGAACAGAATCTTGCATTTATGCATATTTATACCTTTCAAATAATTTAATAGCTTATACAGTGCTATTTATGCTTATTTTTCGCGAATTTTAATTTGTTTGTAAATTTATATTCAATAATTCATTTTTACAATAAAACAAAAACAAGTTTACGATATAATAGTTTTAAAGCGATAATTTTAATTTTATGTATCAAAATAAGGAATATTTTTAAAATTATGTTAATTGATGTTTTGAGTAAAACCGTAGAAGGTCAGGTGGGGTATAAAAACAGATAGCCTCTTATGGTTGAATCAATAGGTTCACTATTCATTCAAAAATGGGGATATACCGACAATTCTTCATTTTTTGCCGATAAATTTAAGTGAATGTTGAATATATTATTACTTTTGTCAACCAATTGTAATACAAATGTAATGACGAAAGTTTTTTACATTTATTAAGATTAAATCTACCCTTGAAAATTAGTATGAATAAAGTCAATTATTTTTTTCTGGCTATACTTTCATTTTTCATGTTTTCATGTATAAATGAAGAAGGAGTCGGAGGAAATTCCACAGTTGAAGGCTACGTCTACAAAGTTATCCATCCGAATGATGTTTACTCTATGGAAGCCGATACGTTTCCGGCCGCAAAAGAGGACGTATACATAGTTTATGGTAACGAACCCATTTACGGAGATAAAATGGAAACCGGATATGACGGTTTTTACCGCTTCAAATATCTTACCAAAGGCACTTATAAAGTCTATGCCTATTCTACTTTCCCTGACACACATAAAGAAGCTGTAATTGATTCTGTAACAGTTGCTAATAATGAAAAAAAGAGTGTTTCGGATATTTATATTCATGAGGGGAAATCGCTTGAAACTTCGTATATCAAAGGAAGCGTCATGGCCAGGTACTATAATAAGGGAACTTTAATTTCAGGTTATCTGGCGGCATACGGACAGCGGGTTTATATTCGCAGGGCGGGTGCTCTTTACCAATTTGACGAAGTCCGCACCGGTATCGATGGAGTATTTATGTTTCAGGAACTTGAAATTGGAGATTATGAGGTGTTTGTTGTTAGCGAGGAACCCGGAACCGAAATTCAGTTGACATTGGTAAAGACGGTTTCAATCACTGAAAAAGGAGTTATTCAAACAATAGATGAACCATTCTATATTAACATAAATGTATAAAAAAGCAACTTTGATGAAATCGATTTCATTACGAAGAATTTTATTTTTTGTCTTCTTTGTTGGCTTTGTAACTGCATCGTATGCGCAGACATCCCCTGAATCGCTCAATGAAAAACGGGACAGAAAGAAAAATCTCACCATTAGGGAATACAATACTGATGCAAATGGAAAAAGCCGGTGGATGGATCATTTGACGGTGTATAATGCTAAAGGTTACAAAGTAGAAGAAATTGAATATGCCACTTATGGTATGCGCGAGCGGGTAACTTTTGAATATGACGACACCGATAAATGCATAAAGGAAGTGGTGTACGACGACAGAAACAAAGTCAGCCGTATCAGAAAATATGCATATAATCCGGATGGAACAAAGAAAACCCAGTATAACTATTTACCCAACGGAAGATTGTATTCCACCAAACAATACGTTTATTCAGTTCAATAACATGAGAAGGTATTTATCTGAAGTTCCTCAGTCCATATCCGAACTGTTAGAAAAATTTGAACCTATTTCTTTAGCGGAAATGGATGAAGTTCAACTAATGAATCGTGTGGATACCAAGTTCTTGCTTGGCATAGAGAAATTACCGATAATTCTGAACAAAGCAATTGAGCATTACAGAATAGTGGAAATCAATGGCAGCCGTGTTTCCCCTTATTCAAGTATTTATTTTGATACTCCTGATGCTCAAATGTATACCATGCATCACAACGGAAAACTGAATCGTTATAAAATTCGGATGCGCTCTTATCTTGATTCCGGAATTGCATTTCTGGAAATAAAAAGCAAAAATAATAAAGGCAGGACCTGCAAAAACAGGATGAAAATCTCATCGGAAAACTTTCAGTCGATGCGGCTTCTAAGTGACGAACAGGAATTTCTAAAGGAAATGTCACCCTATAATTCTGATATTTTACAACCGAAGCTCCAGAATGTTTTTCAGCGGATTACACTGGTCGATAAGAAAAAGACTGAACGTGTCACTCTGGATATTTGCCTGAATTATAAAAAGATAGATTCAGAGTCATTTAAAGAGTTTAACGGGCTTGTGGTGGTGGAAATAAAGCAGGATGGAGCCGTAAAAAACAATTTTAAAACCTATCTGAGTGAATCAGGCTTACTTCCGGTAAGTATGAGTAAATACTGTCTGGGCATGGTACTGGTAAATGATGATATAAAATACAATCAGTTTAAGAAAAAATTACGTAGAATCAATAAAATAATCACACAAGAAAATCATGTTACAATCTGAATTCCCCGATTA
>MTLE01001874.1_pt1 | contig 28557 bp, 12 predicted proteins | sample 1982461 | NCBI WGS metagenome assembly MTLE01 (sample SAMN05712605, study PRJNA340218) | biofilm metagenome | isolation source: sample SPL anode biofilm adapted to -200 mV | place: USA | collected 2012-02-03
ACGGCGCAGCGCGCCGTCCCTACCTGTTTTGAACGCGCCGCAACCGGTCTGGTCAAACCAGAGCCAGGTTCGTTTACGGGGGGGGCGGGCGAATCGAAATCGCCATTTGACGCGCGGGCCAAGGTGAGCGAACTTTGAGGCAAAACGAGAGATTGAATATGAAAACATGGACCTTGATTCTAGCGGCTGGCCTGATCGCGGGCGCGGCCAATGCGTATGCGGGCTGTGGCAGCTGCTGCCAGGAAGCCAAAGCGCAAACCACCACCGCGGCCGCTCCGGCGCCCGAAGCTAGCGGCTGTTGCCCCGCCAAAATGCAAACGGCGGATGCCAAGCCCGCCGCCAAGGCAAAGGCTTGCACGCAGACCGCCAGCGCGCAAAAGAGTTACCCCAAACGCATGGCTCACCAAAAAGGAGCCACGCTGCTCGCGAAGCTGTAACCAGCGCGGGCAGACCTGGCGGCGATTGAGGGCAGAAATTTTCGCGCCCTCCTGGCAATGCCGCAGGTGTATCGGGACCTTTCACGCCCAGGGCGCCACGCCCTGGGTTTTTTATTAGCCGGATACGGCAATGTTTCCCCTGCCCCGCCGGGCTCCTTACATCATCCCTTGAATGAGCACTTTGAGGCCGATCAAGCACAGCAACACACCGCCCACGATTTCCATGCGCTGGCCAAAACGCTGCCCGATGCGGTTCCCCAATTGAATTCCCAACCAGGACAAACCGGCGGTGACCACGCCGATCACCGCGCTCGGGTACCACACCGAGACGTTCATCATGCCCAAACTTAAGCCGATCACCAGCGCGTCGATGCTCGTGGCGATGCACAGCAGCATGAGCGCCCATTTGCGGGTGGGATCTTGCTCGTAATGCGTTTCCTCGGGGCTCCAGCCTTCCTTCACCATGCGCCCGCCCACGTAGCACAACAGTCCGAACGCCAGCCAGTGGTCGATGTGGTGAATCGCTTGCGCCATGTATGAGCCCAGGCACCAGCCAATGATCGGCATCAGCGCCTGGAACAAGCCGAAATGAAACGCCAGCCGGAAGGTCGGCCGGAACCCGCGCGCGTGTGCCGTGGTGCCCACGGCCAAGGACACCGCAAAAGCGTCCATGGCCAGCGCCACCGCAATCATCAAAACTTCAATCAACAGCATACCGGCCCGCTCGCCAAGGTGCTTCCACTTAAAACGTGGAAGCTAAGAATAAATTGCATGGAGGTCTATCCCCCACCCAGCGGGAGATTAATAAGTTAGCTCGGAAACTCCGCAGCATTACGCCGTGCGGATCTGTTTCATCATGCCGGTGAGGACGATGCCGGGGCCGACTTCCTCGAATTGCGCGTCCGGCCGCAGGGCGAGCAGACCTTGGATGGACTCGACCCAGCGCACGGAGCTGGTGATCTGTTTGCCCAGGTTCGTGGCGATGTCCGCAGCCGCATACGGCTGGGCCGTCACGTTGGCGATGACGGGAATTTTCGGCGCTTGGAAGGTGAACCCTTTCAGGAATTGCTCGAACTCGGCCCGCGCGGGCGCCATGTAGCGCGAGTGGAAGGCGCCGCTGACGGGCAAGGGCACGTATTTGCGCGCGCCCGCTTGCTCAAAAATGGGTTGCGCCTCGCGGATGTCTTTTTCCAGGCCGGAAAGAACCGTCTGCGCCGGGGTGTTGAGGTTCGCGATGTCGATGGCCGAGAGGCCGCGCTCGTTGAGGACCGCGCGGATGGCGTCGACGGTCATGCCCAGCACCGCCGCCATGCCGCCGCCCGTGGCCAGGCTCATCAATTGGCCGCGCTTTTGCACCAGCTTGAGGCCGGTGGCAAAATCGAACACGCCCGCGGCGTACAGCGCGTCGTATTCGCCCAAGCTGTGGCCCGCGACGTAATCGGGCGCGTTGCCCGGCGTTTGCGTCTTCTTGAGGTAACTCAGGGCATTCACCACGAAAAGGGCCGGCTGGGTGAAATTCGTGCGATTGAGCTGCTGCCGCGGATCGCGCGCGCACAATTCCTCGATGGAATAGCCTAGGATCGCGTCCGCAATGGCGGTTTCCTGGGGGAATTCTTTGAACAATTCCGCACCCATGCCCACCTTTTGCGAGCCCTGCCCGGGAAATAAGTAAACTCTAGCCATAAATATGGATCGAGAATCTGCCGAATTGCGGGCCAAACGCAAGCGGAGATTGCGATCCGCATTCCGCGGGGTCCAGCCGCGAGGGCGGCCTTCAAAATCCAACGCGAGCCGGGGCACGGATATTGGCGAGCTTAGGATACCTCGGTGAAACACGGTTTTACGCATAAGGGTCAGTCCAATAAAACAGGATTTTACCCCGATTTGCTTTACTTGGCGCACCGGCTCAGACCAACATGCGCCTATGACGTCGCGTGTTCCCCGGTCCCTCGTTGCCTTATGGTTAGGCTGGCTTTGGCTGGCCTTGACCGCGCTGGCGGCCGACCCCGAGGCCCCGAGCACCACCGCAGAATCGCCAGCCGCCACCCCAGAGTCCCCTGCCCCGGCGCGCCGTTTTATCGTTCGCACTTGGACTACCGACAACGAGCTTCCTCACCGCACGGTCACTTCCATCATCCAGAGCCGCGATGGCTATCTCTGGCTGGGCACGCGTTACGGCTTGGCGCGGTTCGATGGCTTGCGCTGCGATTCGCTGGAGGAGCGCAACGCCCCGGGGCTGGGCGGCCTGGGCGTGGCCATGGTGTTTGAGGATAGCCGCGGCGAGCTGTGGATTGGCACGGAATCGGGCCGGGTGCTGTTGATCCAGGACGGCCAGGCGAAGCCGGTGGAAACGGGCGAGGACGAGGCGGAGCCGGGGGGATTCGCGCACCGGATCGTGTCCGCCTGCGAAGATGCCACGGGCACGGTGTGGCTGAGCGCGGCCAACGGCCAGTTGTGGCGGTGCCGCGGCGCCCAAGCGCGGCGTTTCACGCTCAATGCCGCCCGCTACAGCCTGAGCCACTCGGTGATTGCCGAGTCCGGCACCAATATCTGGCTCACGGTGGCGAATGGGCAAGCCGCCGTGCCCCTGGCCGGTGACGTCACCAACTTGGTGGCCAATCCCCAAATGGCTGGCTCGGTAAATTTCCTGCTCGCCAGCCGCCAAGGAGGTTATTGGCGCTGCCTGACCGACGGCCACATCCAAAAATGCCAGGGCCAAACCATCGAGCGAGATTGGGGCGGTTACCCCTGGAGCAGCCGCCCGGGAACGATCACCGCCGCGTGCGAGGATCTCCAGGGGAATTTGATCCTGGGCACCCGCAATGACGGCGTTTACTGGTTTGACGCCGAAGGCCGCGCCTCGCAAATCTCCCCCGCTCAAAACCTGCCGCGCGGCACCATCCTCGCCTTGTGCATGGACCGCGAGGGCAACTTGTGGGTGGGGTCCGACGGTGGCGGCTTGAGCCGCGTGAAGGAAAACCAGTTTGAAACCATCGACGAATCCCGCGGCCTGGCCCGCAGCGCCGTCCAATCCGTGGCCGCCGATGCCGCGGGCAGCCTGTGGATCGGCCTCAACGAAAACGGCGGGATAAGCCGCTGGCTGGATGGTGTGAAAGAGGCTTACGGCTCTGAATCTGGCGTTCAGAATGTTTGGTCCGTGTTGGTGGATCGTTCCCAGCGTTTGTGGATCGGCAGCCTCGGTTACGGCGTGGAGATTATGAGCAATCGCCGGCCCCGCATGCTCAATGGCCCCAGATGGATTTTTGCCTTGTTCGAGGACCGCCAGCAACGGCTGTGGGCAGGCGCGCAAGAAGGCTTGGCCTTGGTGGACGACCAGGGTTGCCGGCTCATTTCCCCCACTAATGGCGTCGCGCCGCGCGAGGTCCGCGCCCTGGCCGAGGACGCGGCCGGGGGCATCTGGATCGGCACGGCGGGGGGCGGCTTGAGCCGCTATTTTCACGATGCCATCCAAACTTGGCACATGGCCGATGGCTTGCCCAGCGACACGATTTTCTCGCTTTATTGCGACACGGACAACGCGCTTTGGATCGGCACCAAGGCGAACGGCCTGGCCCGGTTCAAAGATAACCAATGGACCCGGTACACGACCCGCGAGGGGCTAGCGTGCGACCGGATCACTTATATGATCGAGGACACGGTGGGCTACCTTTGGCTGGGTTCCCCGCTGGGCATCATGCGGGTGGCGAAAAAGGAATTGAACGAGCTGGCCGCCGGGGCGCGCCACCAAGTGGCCTGCCGTTCCTACACCATGCTCGACGGCTTGCCCACGCGCGAATGCACCATGGAATCCCAGCCCGGCGCGTGCCTGGACTCCCAGGGCAAACTCTGGTTTGCCACCGCCAAAGGACTGGTGGGCGTGGACCCCAAAACCCTGCGCACCAATGCCTGGAAACCGCCCGTGGTGATCGAGGACGTGCTGGTGGATGGCGTTTCCAAAAACACCGCCCCCTTGCGCGGCGGCCTGGCGGGGACGGTGCTCGTGCCGCCCGGGCGCCAGCGGGTGGAAATCCAGTACACGGCGCTCAACCTTTCCGCCGCCGAGGAATGCCGCTTTCAATACTTGATGGAAGGCCATGAAACGGTGTGGAACGACGCGGGCAATAGCCGCGTGGCCATTTACCCCAAGCTGCCGCCGGGCAGCTACACGTTCCGCGTCAAGGCGTGCAACGAAGACGGCTTGTGGAACGACGAAGGGCGCAGCCTGGAAATCATCGTGCAGCCGCCCTTCTGGCGCACTTGGTGGTTTATTACTTTGCTCACGGCGGGCTTGCTAGGCGGGGGCGCGGGCATCGTGCATTATTTCTCCACGCAAAAACTCCAGCGCCAGCTTGAGCGCATGCGCCAGCAGGAGGCGCTGGAAAAAGAGCGCCAACGCATCGCCCAGGACATTCACGACCAGTTGGGCGCGAACTTGACCAGCGTGACCATGCTGAGCGAATTGCTCGAGAGCGAGAAGGACGATCCCGAAGAAGTGGAGATTTGCGCCCGGCAGATCGCCCAGAACACCCGCGACACCACGCGCGTGCTCGATGAAATCGTGTGGGCCGTCAACCCGGTGAACGACACGCTGGACAGCCTGATGTCGTACGCTTGCAAAAACACGCAAGAATTCCTGGCGCTGGCGGGCTTGCAGTACCGGCTGGAAATGCCCGATCAATTGCCGAAACTAAACCTGCCGCCCGAGTTCCGGCACAATGTGTTTCTGGCGCTCAAAGAGGCCATCACCAATGTGGTCCGCCACTCCGGCGCCACGGCGGTGCAAGTGCGCGTGCGCCTGCTCCCGGGCCGCTTGGAGGTGGAGGTGGAAGATAACGGACGGGGCTTGGGCGGGCTGGACGAAGCCCGGCTGCGCGCCCGCAACGGCGTCCGCGGCATGCAAAAACGCCTCTCCGCCATCGGCGGCCAGGCGGAACTCGTGCCCGCGCCCGAGAAAGGCGCCCTCGTGCGCCTCATCGCCCCGCTGGCAGGTTTGTAGGCATGGCGGCCAACCATCAAATTACCCGAGACCTTCGGTGGTAGGGACGCTGCGCCGCGGCGTCCGGTGGTGCTTCCAAAGTGGCGACCCAGGCGGGGGGGGAGGCGCCCGCAGATCGTCCGGGCTGCGTCCGCAGCGGCATAGGACGGCGCAGCGCGCCGTCCCTACCTGTATCAACCCTTCACGGCGCGATGTTCCACCATGAGGCAGCGGCTCATCACTACGAGCAGGCCCGCCTGGCGGGCTTTGTCGGCGGCGGCGTTGTGCGCGATGCCGCTTTGCATCCAGACGCACTTGGCGCCGATGGCGATCGCCTCGTCCACGATGGCCGGCACCGCTTCGGGCTTGCGGAAAATATCGACGATATCGACCGGTTCGGAAATTTCCCGCAACGAGGCGCACACCTTTTGCCCCAGAATTTCCCGCGCGTTGGGGTTCACCGGAATAATGCGGCAGCCCTGCGCCTGCAGATATTCGGCCACGCGATAGCTATCGCGCTCGGGGTTGTCCGACAAGCCCACCACCGCAATCGTGCGGACCCGGCCCAAGATTTCCCGGATCTCTTCACTCGACGCATTTTCCCTCGGCAACTCGCAAGTTTCGCTCATAAAATCAATTTATCCAGCCACGTGATTTCCCCCCAGATAAGCGGACCGGCTACGATTGCAGCCGGTCCAATCCGTCAAACAATGAATATGCGATTGGCCTAAATGTCAAAAACAGCGGATATGCCCCCTCCCTATTCCGGAACCCGGCATCCTCGAAACTTCAAAGCTGGATGTCATAAGTCGCGCTAAGCGGTGACTTATGGCCCGAAAGCAACGAGCCAAAATTCTTATCCACTTTAACCACGGCTCGCACTCCAATCGCCCGGCGCGGAAGTTCCCATTGCGCGTGATACAAGCCGTCCCTTCCCAACGTCATGCGCCCGGAAACCAGGCGTTTTCCCGTGGCTGTGTTCAACTCGCAAACCGGCTCTTTCAAGGCCGCTAGCGCCCGCCGGTTTGCCCCTTCATAAACCTGGGCGTACAATTCGCCGCCTTGGCCCCGGAATTCCGCTGTCAGCCACACGGTTTTTTTGAGCTGGCCATAAAACTTCGCTTGATCCCGCGTGTAGAGGCGCGAATCGTAGGTTTCACTGGCCACCGCTTTGATCTCGGCCCGGAGGGGCAAGCCGCAAGCCAGCGGCGTGGCTTTCCCGGGCAATATGGCCATGGCCCTTTTCAATTCATGGTTCCGGCCATCGGCACGAGTCACTCGCCCCTTGGCATCGCGGCTCTCCAAGGTGCACAGGAGCCATCGATAGTCACCGGCGGGCAATTGGACGCGATCCCGGATATTATTCGCCACTATCCAGTCCCAGCCGCCATCCGGGCTTTTTCGCAGGATGGCCAGCGCCTTCACCTGCGAATCCCCCGGCAAGCGCAGTTCCCCTGTGGGGCCCGCCCAAGGCAAGATTTCAAGGGCGTCCCCGGCGGCGCGCAGATGGATTTGATAGGCGAGGCCATTCAAACTCACCAGCTCGTTGAAAGGCAGGATTAGCATCCCGGAAGCGCGCCGGCCGGATTTGCCGGCAGCCTCCGGACTCAGGATCATGTAATCCACCGGCTTGGCGTCCCACCGGTCCACGCGGACTTCATTCAAATCGCCATAGTTCAGGCGGCGGCTAATCTTGCCGTCGCAATTGCCATCGATGAATTCGACTTTCAGTTTCTTGCCATCGATCACGATTTCACCCGCCAAACGCTGGGCGGCTTTGACCCATAGGATCCCCGCAATCCGGTCCGCCTTGTTCCGCAAGCCCGGAGTGTAACTCCGGCTATATAACACCGCTTGATAGTAAAACTCCGGCTTCAGCCCGGGCGTCGATTGGCGCGCCGATAAGTTTGGAGCCGCAAAAATCCGGCTGCCGCCCGCGATTTGATCCACCCCGGCCGCGGCTTTCAACGGCTTGAAGCTCGAGTCGTCCGATAAGTCGCCATTGCCATTTGCGTCGATGCAAAGGCGATCATACCCCCGTCCCGTCCCCCGGGACTCATCCAAGCGGAAAAGCAGCCCATTCGGCAACTGGCCGTAAAGCGGGTTTTGGGAAACAGGCGGCGCTTCCCGCAACAAAGACGACGGTTTATGCGTATGGCAAAACGCGGAAGAACCTCCCGGCTCCAGAAAGGCCTCTTTCGGGCTGGCCTGCACCCAGGACAAGGGGAAAGCACCCGCCTGGCAAGCCACCGACGCGATAAACAAAGCAAACATTAATTTCAACATGGCAATATCCTCCTTTCTTTGTTTATTTAACTTATCTTAACCCCTCCCTGCGTCCATTAGACGCGCCAAGCGGCGCGGGCATTCGACGGAAAGCCGGATTTTCCGCAAAAACCCGCTCCTTGAAAGTTGCCAGGCCGCCAGCAAACCGGGTAAAATAACGAGGAGCGGATGAGCAACATCGAAATCATCATCATACTTTTGCTGCTATTTATGACGGCGCCGGACATTGGCCGGCGGCTGCGCCGTCCCGCTTTGGTGTTTCCGCTGCACGTGGTGTTCGGCCTGATTTTGGGTGCCATCGCGAATCCCAATGTCAAAACCATGCTGCATGAAGCGGGCACAGTGGGTTTCCTGCTGCTGCTCTTTCAAGTGGGGCTGGAAATCGATTTGCCCAGCCGGCGCGCGCTGGCGCCCGCCCTGCGTTTCGCGGCGCCCTGGATTGCCATCCAATATCCCGTGATCCTGCTGCTGGGCGGCACGCTGGGATTTGGCTGGGAGATTTCCCTGTTTGCGGCGGCGGCGCTCACCGGCGTATCCGTCGGCATGGCTTATCCCGCGTGGAAAAACTATCCCCAGCTGGAGGCCGGGCAGCGCCAGGCGATTTTGCGCATTCTCATCGTCCTGGAAACCATCACCGTGGTGTTGCTGGCGGTCGAGGCGCCCTCGCTCAAAGCGGGCTTGTCGTGGCTGGTGCTGCTCCATTTGGCGGGCATCGCCGTGATCGTGGTGGCGGTGGCCAAATCCGCGCGGCATGTGACCCGCCTGTTCCAATCCATCCTGGAAACCACCACGCATTGGCGGACGCATTTGCTGGTTTTGCTGGTCTTGGCCATCTGCGCCCTGGGCGAGCGGATGGGGCTTTCCGCCGTCAAAACCGCCTTTTTCCTGGGCTTGTTCATGAGCCGGGCGGAGCATGAGGGCAAAGGCTTGGAGGAATTTATCGCGCCGATCAGCGAACGGTTTTTGATCCCGATCTTTTTTGTCTCCCTGGGCATGCGCGTGGAATGGAGCCAGATATTTTCGCGGATTGGACTGGCGGCGCTGGGAGCCGCCGTGTTTTTGCTCGCGCTGCGCGAAGTGCTGCACCGGCGCTGGCTGCCCTTGGGAGGAGACGGCCGCGTGTTCTTGCTGCTGTGCCCTAACCTGACCGTAGTGGCTTTGGCTGCTTCCACCCTCATCGAATACCAGCACGCCACGGACGCGGCGGGCTGGCTACTGCTGACCGGCTTGATCATGACCGTGCTGTCCATCGCACTGCTGCCGATCACCGCGCCCACGCCCCGTGAGGCGCCCGCCGCTCAACCCACCCCAGCCAGCTGATGCCATTGCCGCTGTCATTATTGTGGAGTTCACGCCGGACGCCGGAGGCGCGCCGGACGGAAGTGGATTTGCTGCTGGTTCCGAAAGGGTTTCTGGCCTTGATTCTCATGGGCACTTTTCTGCTGGCCCTGCCCTGGGCCCATCAGCCGGGCCAAACGGTGGGCGTGTTGAACGCCGCGTTCATCGCGGTGTCCGCCACGTGCGTGACGGGGCTGGCCTCGGTGAACATTGCCGAGGCGTTTAGCCCGTTCGGCCAGGCGGTCATCCTGGCGCTGATCCAATTAGGCGGCTTGGGCATCTTCACCGCCAGCATTTTGCTGGTCTTGCTGAGCGGCCGCAAACTTTCCTTGGTGGACGAGCACATCATCCACGCCACGCTGGGCCGCCTGCGCAAGGTCCAGCCGCTGGACATTTTCTTTTACGGCTGCACGTTCATTTTGATCTTTGAGCTGGCGGGCACCTTGGCGCTGTTTCTATTGATGGAATCGGACCAGACGGACCTCAACGTCTGGGGCCGGCTATGGGAGGCGGCTTTCCATTCCATCAGCGCGTTCTGTAACGCCGGCCTGTCGATCTATCCGGAGGGCCTGGCCCGCTGGCGCAACCAGCCCGAAGTGCTGGGCGTGGTGTGTGCGCTCACGATCGCCGGCGGCATCGGCTTGATGACGCTGATCAACTTGCGCTATTTTTATTTCTGGCGGCGCGACCCCCAGCGGCGCGGCCACCTGGCGCTGCAAACCCGCATTTGCGTGGCGATGGCGGCCGGGTTGCTGCTCGCGGGCACCGCCTCGACCTTGATGTTCGAACTGGGCCATACCTTGCGCGAGGCGTCTTGGAGCGAGCGGTGGACTTGGGCGTTCTTCCATTCCGCCATGACGCGCACCGCCGGCTTCAACGTGGTCGACACCGGGGCCATGAACCAGCCCACCTTGCTGTGGACTATCATGCTCATGTTCGTTGGCGGTTCGCCCGGCTCCATGGCGGGCGGCATCAAAACCACCACCTTCGCGGTGCTGTGCCTGGCGGCGTGGACGGCCTTGCGCCGCCGGGAAAACGTCCAAATCTTCCGGCGGCGGATCGCGCCGGAATACTGCAACATTGCCTTGCTGCTGGCGCTGCTGGCGGGCATGGTCATGATCGGCGGGGTGGGTTTGCTGATGCTGACCGAGCAAGGACAGCCTTCCGCGGCCACGCCGCAGCACTGGTTCGGCATTGTGTTTGAAGCCGTATCCGCTTTCGGCACGGTGGGCCTGAGCACGGGGGTCACGCCGTTGCTTACACCGCTGGGAAAAGCGGTCATCATGGTGCTGATGTTTGTGGGCCGGGTGGGCCCGCTCGTCATGGCCCTGTATCTGGCCCGGCCGCGCCATACGGCCCGCTTGCGCTACCCGAGCGAAGAAATCGGGCTGGGTTAAATATTTTATGAGTCAACGCATCATCATTTTGGGAGCCGGCCGCTTTGGCGCCCATCTGGCCGCGCGGCTGTCGGAATTCGGCTGCGAAGTCATTCTGGCGGACCAGGACGAAGACCGCGTCAAGGAATTGGCCGAGGACGGCTTCCACGCGGTGGAAATGGATGTGGAAGACGAGGATTCACTCCGGGAATTAGGCGTGGCCGACGCCGACGCCGTGGTAGTGTCCATCGGCGAAAACATGCAAGGCAGCATCCTCGCCACCCTTACCCTCAAGCAACTCCAGGCCCGCAAAATCGTGGCGCGCGCGCTCGACGCCAAGCACGCCCAAGTGCTGGACCGTGTGGGCGCCGACTTGGTCGTATTGCCCACGCGCGACATGGCTTACCGCCTGGCCGAGCGTTTGCGCGACCGCTCCGATAGCGACCGCCAGCAACTTAGCGGCGATTACCAGCTCGCCCAAATGCGCCTAGGCTCCTCCGTGCACAACCACTCGCTCGCCGAATTGCGGTTGCGCGACAACTACCGCATCAACATCGTGCTGGTGATCCGCCAGACTCCGGAAGGCAATTCCCTCGATTTAGAACCCGAACCCAGCCTTAGCTTGGCTTTGGGCGACGTCTGCCTGGTCGTCGGCAAACGCGAAAACATCAACCGCTTTGAAGAAGCGCACGGCGCGACCGCTTCCCCCGGCGAATAATCGCCAGCACGCCGCCACTTGGACAGCGTCTTGAGCCGGGCGGCTGGCCAATGGCGGATGATGGTTAGCGCGGAAAACCCGCTTTGGGCCAACAAGTGTTGGCTATTATCGAAGCCCAGGCTCAGGTGTGCGGCCTGGATTTGCGCCAAATCACTACAATCGAAATTAACGGTCCCGCCCAAAAAAACGCAAAAATGCGGCTGGAGCGCCATCGGTTCCCGGCCCCCTCCAGCTTAGGGCTGATAATGGGGTTGATTATCTTTGTTCCAGCGGCTCAAGGCGGCGGAGTCGACATCCAAGAAAAATCGTTTCAAGGTGTCGTTTTCGACGTGGCCGTCGCAAAAAGTGATGTTCACCCGGCCGCGGTGGCGTTTCCGGGCAAAATCGAGCATGGGTTGGGAATACGTGCCATCGTCACACAAAAATACCGGTTGTTCGCTGCGAAACAGCGCCCCACTATATGCGCCGGCACGCCCAAGCTTTAAATTGGCAGTGCCATCGCCAAAAGCGATCATGTTGGCTGGCGAGCGTACCTCCCCTTCCTTGGTGGGTCGTTTGGGTATGGAACCTACCCCCCACAATCCTAGGAATGAATCTTGCGGCATCCTGGAGTTGGGAGTCCAAGCCAGCCCATACATGTTATATCCGTACTGGGTGTGCAACAAATTTTGGAAACCTTCAACCCGGGGACCATTGACGGGGCAGGCATTTACTGTCGTGGATTCCTTCGACGCTCCGTTTGCGTTCACAATGGGACCGCCATAGGCGCACCGAGCGCGTTGCAGGTAGGGGGCTAGCAAAACGGACCACTGGGAGTCCTCGGGAGGTGCGTTATCGTGATTCAACATGAAAGGATACGCGCCAAAGTCATTTAGGTACAAGGTTAAGCCAAGCCCTACTTGCCGCAAATTACTCCGGCATTTTATTGAGACCGCCGATTGTTTGGCTTTGGCAAGCGCAGGTAGAAGCAACGCCGCCAAGATACCCACAATACAGATAACCACCAACAGCTCGATTAGGGTAAAAGCCTTCAGGGGAACAGTGTGGCCAACGATTGCCCGAGAACCCCGGCCAGCCAATCCGCTCCACAACGCAGGACATGCCTTCTGCCGGAACATAGGCGCCTTGCCGATTCAATTTCCAGGAACTAATCGCTAGCCTAATTCAGGTTTTGCCATTATGCAACTCGTTCGCCTGGGCTTCCATCTCGCGCCCAGACCATTGCCTATCGCGGCGGCAATCCATTGGGTTTTCGCCGCCTTTGCGGTGGCATAGGGTCGGCCCGTGGACCATGCCAAGTGGCTCTGGCGCAAGAAGGCGGACGCATTCACATCCGCCTTCCTTTAGCGTGATTATTCCGCCACCGTGCGGTAGAGGCGCATCGCGGCCGTAGCGGAATCCGTAACAAAGATTTGCCCCTTGGCATTGGCTTTGGTGTGCGCCAAAACAGTCCACACGGTGTTCGGCGGATTCAACTTTTCGGTGTATTCCACCCGATAGTTGCGGTTCGGAATGCCTTGGAACCGGATGGTCACGGTTTGATTGGTCGTGTTGACCCCGATAAAGTTCTGGGTCGGATTGCCCGCCGGCAGCGTGACCATGACATTGACTGTGGCGGTGGCAGTGCCGCCGAATCCGTCGCTGATTTCGCAGACGAAGGAGCCGGCGTTGGTGGAGCCTACGGGCGGTTCGTAGAAGACCCAACCGCTGTCCAGGAACACTTTCGCGCCCTCGGGTTGCGCACTCCACACGTTTTGCACGAACAGTTTATCGCCGTCCTGATCCGTGTCGTTGGCCACCAAGCTCGAACCCAGCACTTTGATCGTGTTGGTGTTATACCGGGTGATCGTGTCGCCGTAGGCCACGGGTTGGTGGTTGGTCGAGATGGTGGTGATAATGGGATGGCCGAGCGTCAGATTCAGCCAGCCATCGTCCAGCGTTAGGTAGATGATGGTGCGATTGGTCTGATGCGGCACAGTGGTGAGCGCTGTGGGCACGAATTCCAGCCCGCGCAGGCTGGCGGTGACTTCCGCCGCGCTGCCTTGCACTTGGTACTGATTGCTGCTGACCAAGCTGAAGCCTTGCGCCGCCAAGGTGGCCTCGGTGAATGCGCCCACGCGCGGATCGCTCAACGAGAGCGTCGCCGTGATCGTCTGCGCCGGCACATCGACGTCGAGGACGGTCATTTGATCGTACGGGAACACCGTCTCGTTATATTGCAGGGTATAACCTGAAGCGATGCTGGTCACGTAAGGATAGGAGTCCACCTGCACCGGGGCCGATAGCTCCGGCGCGGGGGCCAGGTTGCCCGCCAAATCCGCCGCCGTGCCCGCCGCCAAGCCCACTTGGAACGAGCCGCTGCCCTTAAGGTCGTAGGCCTCGATCATCCATTGGAAGCCGTTGTAGTACACCTTGGTCTTGCCGGTCACCGTGCCAGTGGGCACGAACGTGACGTTGCTGCTGGCCAAGGTCACTACGTCCTCGCCCGTGTAATTCACCGGGAAGTCCACCGGGATGCTAAAGGTCACGTTCCGGCTCGGCGCGCCAATCGCCACGCCCGGCGCGGTGTTATCCACGGTAACTTCCGGGCTCGGACCCGCCGCCAAGGCGAGGCCGCCATCCGCGTCGATCGCAGTTCCCGGCAAGAGCGAGAGGCTCAGCGTGCCGTCGCCCGTGAGGTTGTGGAGCGTCACCGTGCGCGTGTCACCGGTGCCGGAGACCGCCAATTCGCCCGCCGCCGTGCCCGTGCGGTTCACGTAAATGTCCGAAGCTTCCAGGGTGATGCTGGCCGCGTGGTTGTAACTGATGGTATATGTGACCGGCCCACCGCGCGTCGCCGCCACGGAAGGTTTGCTCAGCTGGATCACCACCGCCGGCACTTCGCCTTTGGCGTTGTAGACCGTCTGGGCCAACGTGTTGCTGGCGTTGGCGTAATTTTCGTCGCCCAAATAACTAGCGACGATCAAGTGGCCGCCCGCGGCCAAAACAGAGTTAGTTAAGGAAGCGATGCCCTCGGCGTTTAGATAGTTGGTGCCCAGGGGCAGTTCACCATCGAGGAACACCACCGCGCCGGCCGGCATGGCCGCCACGCCGGTCACGGTGGCGGTGAACACCACCGCCTGGCCATAGGTGGACGGGTTCAACGAGGCCGCCAGGGCCACGTCGGCCGGGGCCTTGGCGATGACCAAAGTATCGGTTGCGGAACCGGTATAAGCCGGATTCGTGATTTGCGCCAATACCGCATAATTACCCGCGTTGGTCGGGGCGTCCGGCAAACCGTCGTAGGTGATCTGCACCGGCAAGCCCTCCGGGTCCGTGCTCGCGGTGACCGGTTTGGCGGTGCCGTCGTACACGAAGTGCAGCGGCCCGAAGTTGATCGTGGCCGTCGAACTAGTGATGTCAGCAGTCAACGCAGCCAGCGCGCCCAGCGAGTAATTGTCCGCGTCGGCGCCCGTCAGGCTAACCGAAGCCACCGTGACGGGCTTGGCAGTGCCGACGTTCGCATTGTTGAAGGTGGCGGCCCCGAGGGAGTAGCCCACCGTGTCGCCGCTTACCACGCCCTGCAACTGGGCACTCGCCGTGTTCAACGTGGCAGCCGTTGTGCCGTCGTAGAGTTTATTGACGGCTTTAAGGCCAGTAAGCGTGAGCGTCTTGGCCGTAATGTTGCCAGTGGCGGCAGCCGGGCCCAACGTGTAGTTGAACGCATCGTCACCCGCCAGGAAAAGACCCGCGACCGTGACCGATTTGTCCGTGCCTTTCGTTTTATCGACAAATGCGGCGGTGGCGCTGCTGGAGTTCAAAGTTACGGCGTCGCCGGTGATGGCGCCCACCAAGGTGGCGCTGCCGGCATCGAGCGTGGCCGCTGTCGCGCCATCGTAAATTTTCGAGCTAGCCTTGAGGCCCGAAACCGTCAGCGCCTTGGCCGTGATGTTGCCGGTGGCTGCAGGCTGGGCCAGCGTGTAATTTGCCGCAGCGGTGCCCGTGAGGGCCAGGCCGGCGACGGTTACGGTTTTATTCGTCCCCACCGTTTTATCGGCAAACGCGCCGGTGGCGCTGCCCGTGTTCAAGCTGACCGCGTCGCTGGAGATCGCGCCCACCAGGGTGGCGCTGCCAGCGATCACAGTGGCGGTCGTCGTGCCGTCATAAACCTTGCTGTTGGCGGTGACGCCGACGACGGTCAAACCTTTGGCTGTGATCGTGCCGGTCGCCGAAGGCTGGCTGAGCGTGTAATTGCCCGCGTCCAAGCCCGCGAGGGCGAGGCCGGTGACGGTGACCGTCTTGTTCGTCCCCGCCGCGTTGTCGGCAAAAGCACCCGTGGCGCTGGCGGTGTTAAGGTTGACCGCATCGCCGCTGATGGCCCCGCTGATCGTGGCTCCGCTCCAATTGAGCGTGGCCGTGGTGGTGCCGTCATAGGCCTTGGTATTGGCCGTCACGCCCGTCGCGGTGACCGCTTTGACGCTGATGTTGGCCGTGGCCGTGGGCTGCGCGAGAGTGTAATTTGCCACGTCCCGGCCCGAAATGGTGTACCCGCTGATGTTAACAGTCTTGTTAGTGCCAATCGCTTTGCTGGTGAAATTGCCCGCCGCTTGGCCGGTGCTCAAGGTGACTTCCTCGCCGCTGGCAACCCCTGTGAGGACGCCTACCGCCGCGTTAATCGTCGCCTTGGTCGTGCCGTCGTATTCCTTGTTGCTGGCAGTGACGCCGGCAATGGTGAGCGTTTTCGCGGTGATATTCGCCGCGACGGTGGGTTGAATGAGCCAATAGTTGGTGGCGTTGTCACCGGACAAGGCGAAACCGCTAGCCGTCACGGATATGCCGTTGGCGATGAACTTATTAGTGAACAAAGCGGTAACGCCGCTTTTATCCAGCACGACCGTGTCGCCAGAGTACACGCCGACTAACGCGGCACTCGCCGTATTCAGAGTGGCGGCAGTGGTGCCGTCGTATTGCTTATTGTTGGCGGTAACGCCCGTGATAGACAGAAAAGGCTTGGGAACATTGAGCACGAGCGGGCCGTCACCGGCCTTGCCGACATGGTCCACGACATGAAGGTTCACGTTGAACATGCCCGCTTGCAACGGCGTGCCGGAGATCAACCCATTAGTGGCATTGACCGTGAGGCCCAGCGGCAAGCCGGTGGCCGAGTAATTGGTAATCGCCTTGGACGCGGTGATGGTGTAACCTGCGAAGGCCGACCGGTAATTGGCGAAAGCGTAATTGGTGCTCGTGACGGATGGTGGCGTGCTTTCCACGGTGAACGCCGTGGAGGTGACTCCTTGTGAGGGATTGCCAGCCGAGTCGAATGCCGTGCTTCCGCCAATGATAATCCACAGGGTGCCTTCACCCGTGAATCCCGATAAAGTGACCGTGCGGATGTTATTGGTGCCGGTTACTGTCACGGTGGTGGCAGCCGCGGTGCCAGTGTTATAAAGATAAACCTGCCCGCTGCTTAAGGAGCTGAACGCAAAGGAATCGTCGGTGTAGGTAACCGTATAACTCACCGGCGAACCACCTGTCAGAGTAGCGGAAGGGGCACTGACGGTTGCCACTGGGGATGCGGTATCCACGCACACATTGGTGGTGGAACCGGCATTGTTCAAGGTCAGGATGGCGTCATTGCCACCGGCGTCCTTGATCGTGCTGCCATTCAAGTTGAGGGCGCTGGCCAGGGTGATGCCGTTCGTGTCCATTTCACCGCCCTGAGTCATGATTGAGAACAGCAAATTACTGCTGCCATTGCCATGCACATAACTGGCAAAGCGATTGGAGGAACCAATGGTTACGCCCAAGATAGGCGCAACGGTGTTGGTGTCCACGATCACTGGCTCGCTAAAATTCACCACAAACGACAATTGTTCACCCATCGAATACCAACCATCAGTCGGCACGTCCACCCGCACCACTTCCGGCGGGATGGAGTCGACCACCGTGATGGTGAAGGCTTTTTCGTAATAGAGCCCGCCGGCGTCGGTGGCGCGGACGCGCACGTAGTAGTTGCCCGCAAGCATCGGGAGCGGGTTATTGGCGCGGAGCGTGGCGCCGGAAATATTGAAGCTGGCGTTATTCGTGTCGCCGGTGCCGGAGACCAGTGTATAGGTGAACGTGTCGCCCGCGTCGGGATCGGTCGCCGTGAGGGTGCCGACCGTGGCGTTGGTGCCCGCGGTTTGATTCACCGAGCCGGCGGAGAGCGCGATATTCGTCGGCGTGGAGTTCACAGTGACCGCGAAAACCGCGGACGTGGGGCTGGTCCAAGTGTCCAACTGCGCGCGCAACCGCAAGTAATAGGTGCCGCCTGGGGTAAGACTAAGCCCGGTGATATTCGTGCTGGTGCCCGTGCCCGCGTTGGCGTTGGAGATGACCAGCGAGCTGAAGCTCGAGTTGGTGCTGAGGTCCAGCCAATAAGCGTCCGCGGTGGCGCCGTTGGTCTTGTAGGCGGCGTTCCAATTCACCGTCATGCCCGTGGTGTAAGGATTCGCCACCGAGGTGATTTGCGGGCTCATGGCACCGGAGGTTGGACGGCTTATGACGGACATATTGACGATCAAGTCACGGCCATACGGTGTCTGGTCGTCGATAATGGTGGTGCTTTGGTTATCGCAATTGTAATAAGCCTGAAGCCCCGTCTCCGTGCCCGTCAAAGCATTGGCCATATAGGCGCGAATTTCCGCCAAAGTCCGGCCGACTATCCAGATGCGCAATTCGTCGAGTTGGGCGTCGCATTCACTGAAAGAGGCGAAGGCCTGGTTGCCGGCCGTCAGTTGGACGGATTCTCCGTAAAAGAATTGCAGAGGCACGGTGGCGGTTTCGTTGGCGCTGGTGGCTTGGCCATCGACGTAAATCGTGGCTTTGCCAGCTTCATATACGAAAGCCAGATGATGCCAGGCGTCTGTGTGGTTGATGGTGACGCCGGAATTCACCACCGATTCGATTTGATATCCGTTGCCCACCAAGAGGCAAACCTGGTTAGACTCATCTAAATAAGGCACCAGCATGTAGTCGCTAGGATAACCTTTAATAAACGTGAGCAAGCTTTGTTTATAACCTAATTGGTGGAATGAAACCCAGAATTCAAGGGTGATCTTGGTGGGGATGCCATCCAGATTTAAAGAAGTAGTGGCCGAATTAAATGCGCCCGCAAAATCAGCCGCGAGGTCCGGGCGGCCGGGGATGCGCACGCCGCTGGCATCCGGCGGGGTGAACGTCAGCGTGGCATTATGCGCGCCGCTGTCCTGGATGGTGCCGCCGTTCAGCGCGATAGGCGATTGCAGCACAATGCCGTCCACATCCTGATCCGCCGCCTGAATCGTATACCGGAAGACCAAAGCCGTGGTGCCGCTGCCGGAGACATATGTGACCGCGCGCGTATTGCTGCCGATCACTATATTGAAACTCGGCGTCCCGCTCACCGTCACCGCGCGGTCGAAATTAACCGTGAAATCCAGGTTTTGCCCGTAGGCGTAGCTGGCGCTGCCGGGCAAGGTAATGCTGGAAATGGCGGGCGGGCCGGTGATGGTTACCGTGATGCTGCCGGAGACGGACTTCGCGCCTCCCAAACCTTGGCTGCCTGAGTTGCCGTCGGAGAACAGCCAGTTGATCTGCACGGACGAAGGCGGCGTGAGCGAAGTATTGCTGTAGGCCAGATGCTGCAAGGAACTATTGAGCAGCGCCTGCGTGGCGGCGGAATTATAAGTAATCACTAGCGTGCCGCCGGATTGGGTGTACGTGCCGACGGTGGTGGCGCTTTCCACCACGTTGCCGCCCGAGAGGCTGAGGGTGCCACTGCCGCTAAACACATCGTTGGCATTGGCGCCGCCATTGCGGCTGAGGGTCAAGGTGGCCCCGCTGTAATTGCCCGCGCCGGTATTGAGGGCGGCTAACTCCGCGTCCGTCACCGAGACATTGCTGTCCATGACCACTGCCGAACTGCCGGTGACAAAAGTGGGCGCGTCATCCAACGCCCCGCCGCCCAAGCCAAAACTCGTATCGAGGCTGCCGCTGGCATTGATCCGGATAACGACGGTATCATAGCCGCTATCACCGTAACCCGCCATGACCACCCGCCCATCGGGCTGCAGGATCGCACCGTAGAGAGTATCGTACGAGGTCGCGGTGTGCAGTTGCTTGCCACTCGTGCCAAAAGCCGTATCCAGCGAACCATCGCTGTTCAACCGGGCCGCCCCGAACTTGTAATCCGTCGCCCCGAGGAGAATCAGTTTGTCATCCGGCTGCACCAGAACCGTGGTGGTTTGGTTATTGTTCCCGGCCCCCATGCCCACGCGCGCAATGCCGGACGAACCGAACGTGGTATCCAGCGCGCCATTGGTATCGTACCGGGCCACCGTGTAATCGTACACATTGGAGCCCACGCCCGTTTCGGATTTGCCGAACAAGCAGATTTTGCCATCGGATTGGATGCCGATGTCGTACACCATGTCATATTGGGGGCCTGCCGCGGTCGCCACAGTGCCATTGGTGCCAAAGCCAGAATCCAGCGAGCCATCGGAGTTGTACCGGGCCATGGAAAACTTGATGATCGTGCCGCCGCTGCTGTACGGGCTGCTGCCGGCCAGGAGGATTTTGCCATCACTCTGCAACGCCGAAGCGTAGCAGTAATTGTAATCGTAAGTGCTCACTTGGGTGGAGATGAAGCCGTTGGTGCCAAACGAGCTGTCGAGCGTGCCATTGCTATTGTAACGCGCCATGGCGTAGGCTTTTTTCGTCACCCCCAGCACTCGGAACATAGTTTCGCCGGAAACGATGATTTTGCCGTCGGATTGGATCAGCACGCGCCGGGCAACATCGTCTTCCCCAAAGGCCGAGATAACTACGCCGCCAGACCCGAAACTCGTATCCAGCGCGCCGCTGGAGGTGTACCGAGCCAACGCCCATTGCTGGCCACTCCCGACGGTGGGGCCCACCACGCCGGCCGCCACAATTTTCCCATCGGATTGCACGGCTACGGAGTTAATTGACGCATTGGTGTCGGTGCCAATCAAGGTTTGCACCATGCCGCTAGTGCCAAAGGTGGCATCCAAAGCGCCGCCAGAGTTCAGGCGGGCCACCCAAAAACCGGTATAATAATTAGTCACATCCCAGCAATAAGCGCCGGCCAGAACCAGATTGCCATCCGGTTGCCGCGCGATCGCGTAGGCATTGGGAAACGTTTCATTCGTGATCACCGTGATACCCGTGCCAACCCCGAAACTGGGCGCGGTGTTGGCGGGCTGGTTGGGCGCGAGCACGCCCGTGGTATTCGGCGGGGTGAACGTGAGCAACGAATTATTGCTGCCACTATCGCGGATCGTGCCGCTATTCAGAGACAACGGCGAGACCACGGCGATGCCGTCCATGTCCAGGTCGCCGGAGACCAAGGTATAACGGAATAACAGGGTGGAAGAAGTGCTGCCGGAAACGTAGTCAGCGTTGCGCGAAGTGGAGCCGATGGTCAGGGGCAATTGCGGCGTGCCGCTCACCGTCACGTTCTTGTTGAAATTGACGGTAAATTCCAAAGTTTCGCCAATCGCGTAGCTGCCGTTGGTGGGCGCGGTGACGCTGCTGATGGCCGGTTGCAACACGTAAGTGAATTGATCGTTCGCCGAGGTCGTATTCGTGCCGCCGGGAGTGATCACCCTCACATCCACTGTGCCCACGGAGCCCGCGGGTGAAACGGCGGTGATTTCCATGTCGCTATTAACCGTGAATCCCGTGGCATTGTTGGTTCCAAATTTAACCGCGGTGGTGCCGGTGAAGGCGGTGCCCGTGACCGTTACCACCGTACCGCCAGGGGTGAATCCGGAAGTGGGACTGATCGACGTCACCGCCGGCGCGGGATTGGAAATGGTGACGGTAATTTGCCGGGTGGCGGAGGCAATGCTATCACTCACCTGCACCGTAAAAGTTTCAGTGCCAGTGTAGCCATTGGCCGGCTGGTACGTGAGCGTGCCGCCCGGGGTGATATCGGAACTGCCCGAGGAAGCGGTGGCGCTGGTGAGCGTCAACGTGCCGCTATGGTTTGGGGCGACACTTTGCGTCCAGGTCAAAGTCTGGCTCGAATCGGTGTCGCTGGCGTGCAGCAGCGCGGCAATATTGGTGGCGCTCGCGTTGGCGGCCAAGGCCAAGGTGGTGGTGCTGCCCACAAAGGTGGGAGCGGTGTTAAAGGCCGCCGCGGAGGTCGATGCTTTGATTTTGGTGTCCGCATCGCCCACCAAGCGGAAGAGGCCGTTGCCATACGAGATGCTGCCAGACCAGCCGGCCGTGCCTAATCCGGTGGCGCTGCTCCAATTGTTGCCATTCGCCGAATCCGCCGCCAAATAATTGCCGTTTTCGTCGGCATAAAACAGGATGCAAGAGCTGCCATCGGTGGCAATGGTTGGGGCACTGTAAGTGGTGAGCGACGGGGCCGATGCCGCCGGCATCCACACGCCGCCGACTATGTCATTAACCAGATTAACGGTGAGAGCGTAGGTGGAGTTATCGTAGCCCACAGCCACAAAATTTCCCGCGTGATAGGCGATTCCGGTGGTCGCGGCGGTGACATCCAGGGGGGCGCCAAGCATCCACATATCCCCCGCGGCCGAATAAAGCACGGTGCCATTATTTCCCGCCGCGACAAATTGGCCATTCGCGTAAATCACCGTGAATAACCCGTCCATGTTGGGCTGGGCTTGAGGCGACCAGGTAGCCCCATTATCCGTGGAACGCACAATCGTGCCGTTATCGCCGACCGCGACGAACGTGCCCGCCCCATCCGTGGCCACGCTCCATAACTGGTCGCCAACCCCCGAACTGCGCGAAGTCCAGGTGCGGCCATCGGGGGAAGTCAAAATCACCGCCGTCGTGCGCACTTCGCCTACCGCCACAAATTGATTATTGCCAAAGGCGATGCTGTTCAGTTTGGCGGCGGGGAAGGGTGTGACATCTTCCCAAGAATCCCAATTGCTGGACACGGCGAGGTAGGCGTTGCCAACGGCATTGCCCACCGCCACATAAAGCCCCGCCCCATAGGCGCTGGCCATTAAGCTGCCGGCGGGCACCCGAAACGAGGCCATATTATTGGTGGAGTATGCGAGCCCCCCATTGCCAGTAGCCACGAATGTGCCGTTGCCATAAGAAAGGTTTTGCACCACGTCGCTCATGGGCCGGGGCAATACTTCGGTGAAGGTGTCGCCATCCGGGGAAGTAAAGAAGGCCCCGTAACTGGTGCCATCATACCCATAGAAGCAATACGTGCTATTCACGTAAATGCCGCCAAATACCTGGTGCCCCGCCGAGGCAATGGGCGCGGTCGTATACTGGGTCCACGTCGTGCCGTCGGTGGAGGTGTAGATGCGCGCGCCCGAGGTGAAGATGTAAAACCGGTCATTGAGCCAGCCGACAAAGTTGATGTTATCACCGATTCCCGCGTCGGGTTTGCTCAGGGTCCAGTCTCCCGAATTCCCCGTGGTTGAGCTCAAAATTTTATCGGAGGCCGCAATGATATAGCGGGAATTGCCATAGGTGCCCGCACCCACAAAGGAGGTGGCCGGGGTGGTAATGGCACTCCAATTGGTGCCATCGGTTGATTTTAGCAAAGTACCGTAATTCCCCCCCGCCCAGAAGGCGCCATTAAGATAACGAACCTTGGACAAGCCATTGGTAACCCCGGCATTCTGCACTGCCCAGTCGATGCCATTAGTCGAGGTAATGATATGGCCTATGGGAGTGGTATTCGCCCCCACTATCACGAACGTGCCATTGGCGAAGGCTACGGAATTATGGGAGGTATCCATAAAACTGCTGTCCTTAACCACATTCCAGTCCGTTCCGTTCGTCGAACGCAGGATTAAGCCATAATAACCACCCGCCACGTACACCCCATTACCGTAGGCGGATTCGGTGATTGAAGTGCCTGCCGGAAAGTTAGGCTGTTTCGAATAGTAAACCGTTGCGTTAACTGAGCTTACAGCCAAAGCTATCATTCCCGCAAACCAGAAAGCCAGTGGGCATTGCCAAAAAGCTTTCGCCTGATTCTTTAGGGACGATAAGCCCCCATTTTGTTGGGTTTTGGTTCTCATATTAATCATTGAGGTTGTGCGAGTTACGCATAGAAACTAAAACTTGGAAGCCTGCGAATAAAAACTTTTCCAGGTCAATTTGATGTAATTGATTTGCCCTCTCCATAATTCCATCCCCAAAATTCAAATCCCAACTACGAGCCAATTCTACCCAGAACAGTCTATTAGAAATGGTAAAACATGGCAGTGGTGACCGCCATGCATTCTCAATATTCCTTAATCATCGGCATCTTTTCGTATTTACTTGAGGTTTTTTACTTAAAACCCTGATTTTCTGGACTGCGGAAAGATCGTATGCCTAGCAACGGTAAAAGTTTTCCAAATTGCCCATCATAATACAAGTATAACCTATACGAAATCATAGACTTAGAATCATTGCCACAGATTTCCCCCAGTGCCTTGATAACACCCAAAACCACCTGGCAAGAAGCGTCCGCACGTTAAGAGCGTGACAGGCCGCAGCTTTGACCCTAGCCTGCAGGCATGGTTAAACGTGGACAAGGATGGGCGGGAGGTTGGTTGCGGAATCTTGGGCTCCGCCCCTAAGCCACACTCTTTTGACTCCCCCTCGCCTGCCATTGGACACCCCATGCAACGCCTGATTGATCGCTGCCGACCGCTTTACACCCAGCCAACTTTCCGGAGGCTTTTTTACCTCAACGTGCTTCTGGGCTTCGCCTATTCCTTCGTGCTGCCGTTTATGTCGATGTTCGGCACGATCGAGGCGGGCATGAGCAAGGCCCGCTTTGGGATTTTCATGACCATCACCACGGCGGCGGGCATCCTGATCGGCACCGTGGTGGCGAAGTATTCGGACACCCATTTCAGCCGGCGCGCGATTCTCCTGTGGGGCAGCGTTTCGGGCGTGGCGGGCTACGTCGGCTACGCTTATTGCCGGTCGTTCCTGCCATTGCTGGTGATCGGCACCGTAGTGCTGGGCCTGTCCACCTGCACCTTTTCGCAACTCTTCGCCTACGCGCGCGAATTGCTGGAAGCCTCGGATGTCGCGCCCTCGCAACGCGTGTTTTACATGAACGCGTTCCGCATGTTCTTCGCGTTGTCGTGGACCGTTGGCCCCATGGCGGCCGCGTGGATCATGCTGCATTATTCCTATAAAGGTTTGTTCCTGAGTGCCGCCGCGAATTTCGTCTTGTTCGCCATCGTCGTTTATCAGACGGTGCCCGCCGCGCCGCCGCTCTTTGCGAAGCAAGCCGCCCAAGCCCCGCAATCCATGCTCCAACTGCTTTCGCGCGTGGACTTATCCGCCCACTTGGCCGCGATGGGCCTCATCTGCGCCGCCACCACCATGAACATGGTGAACTTGCCCCTGCTAATCCTGGAAACGCTGCATGGCAATCAAGTGAACGTCGGCATCACCTACACTGTGGCGCCCATTTTCGAGATTCCCTTCATGCTGTACTTCGGCTGGCTGGCCACCCACAAGGCATCCGTGGACATCGTGCGCGTGGGCTTGGTGATCGCTGTGGCTTACTTCCTGAGTTTGCTATTGGTGGCCCAACCTTGGCAGGTCTACTTTTGCCAAATCCTGTCCGCCGCGCTGACCGCCGTGATTTCGGGCGTGGCGATCACCTATTTTCAAAGCCATTTGCCGCATCATCCCGGCACGGCAACGAATCTTTACTCCAACGCCATGAAAATCGGCTCCACCGCGGGCTATTTCATGTTTGGCGCCATCGCCGAACGCTACGGCTACCGCTCGGTGTTCGCCGCGTGCGCCGGGTTTTCGGTCCTGGCCCTCGCGCTCATGTTTGTCCCTGTCCGCTTACCGGAAGTGCGGCCTAGCGTCGTGGCTGGAAATTAGGTCCGTTGGCCAGAAAATTGATGAATGCGTTTTACTTCGGCTCTGACTTTAGCACCACCGGCCCGAGCAAACCGGAGGGCAACAGCGGATCACCCGGTTTGAACGGGCTCCAAGAGGTCCAGGATACGCGCTGTTTTTCCGGCAGCGCAGAGTCGCCGATGAGCCGGTTAGGCCAGAGATTGGCCACGCGAATCTCCAGCGTGTTATCGCCGGGCTTAAGAGCTTTCGTCGCGTCTACTTGGAAGGGCGCCGTCCACACCGTGCCCAGATCGACCCCATTGAGCTTCACTGAAGCCATGACTTGCACCTCGCCCAAGTTCAGCCAAATACGGTCTTTGGCGGATCCTGGTTGCCAGTTGAAATGTGTTTGGTAAGTGGCCACGCCGGAGAAATATTTCACGCCGGTGTCTGCGTGTTGCGACCAATCGCTCAACCGCTCAAAGGCCAGCCGTTCCGGCGCGCCGCGCCCAGTTTGAAACTTCACGTCCCATGGACCGGTGATCGTTTGCGCCAAGCGCGATACGGCAAAGTTCTGGGCCGCCGCAGAAGGGGCCTTGCTGGCTTTGCGAAAGACCACGAAGAAGGCTTGGTTCGGTTCGAAACGCAGCGGAACGGTAGTGCGTCCGGCGCTGGTGGAAAATTGGGGCAAATCGCGCTGCTCCCCGGTGATGGGGTCCCACAGTTCGGGTTGTTTGCCGGCGACCCGGAACGTGGCGGAGGTTTCGAGCGCACGCGCTTCCGAGTTCGCGACAAAGTAAACCTCGCTCATTTTCACCCGCCGATGCGTATAGCGCAACGGGCCGGGGGATTCGAAGTCCGGCAATATGTGGCGAGCAGCCAACAGGCGTGCCACCACCGCGTAATCCGGATAAATATTGTATGCCTCGGCATTGGCTTCGATCTTCCCCCAAGGGGCCATGCCGTTGACGCCTAATTCAAGGGCCGCAGTGAAATTTTCAGCGGGTGCGCCGTTCGGCCAGGCGGCGGGCTGAGACGCGCTGCTGAGCCAGCGGCGATCCGTGGGCACAGTCCTGCGGGTGCCATCCGCAAATCGCACCGCCAGCGCGCCGATCATGCCCGCCGGGTTGGGAGTGTCCCCAGAATTTTCCACGGCTAACGCAAGCCAGTTGGTGCCGGGTCGCAAATAGGCCCCCACATCGCTCGCGTAAAGCTGATGAAAATTATCCCCCTGGCCCGCATCGTTGCCGTTCACCCATAGCTGAAAGTGGTTGTCGGCAGTTCCCAGAAAACGCGCCTCGGCAATCTTTTGGCTGGCCTCAACCACAACGGCCCGATGAAAGAAGCGGCGTCCAGGCGGAGCGGAAACTTCCGGGTGGCCTTCCGCATGCCAGATCCACCGGGCCTGCGATAGAGTTTCGGCAGGGTTGGACCATGTTTTCTCCACCGGCGAAGCGTCAACATCCCAAACAATTTTTCCGAGACCCACGGAGCGCTCCTGGCCTAGGTTAGTGCTTTTATCGCTGGTAACATCAGGCATCCGCACCGCTACATCAGGCATCCGCACAGAGACCTCGGGCGTTTTTACTGAGACCTCGGGCATCTTTACCGCAACGTCAGGCGTTTTAAAAGTTTCGTCATTTGGGACCCGGGCGGGAGTAGGGAGGCTTCCCCATAGTTCGGCAGCCAAACGGCGCACCTCGGCATCGCCCTGCGGGTAATCCACCAAGCTGGGCGATTGCCGTGGGGGCGCGCCGAGAATCGTGGCCCCGGCGGTGGCGAGTTCTTTGATTTTGCGCAAGAGGCGCGGCGTCATCGTCTCGACGCGCGGCAGCACCAACAAGCCATAGCTCATGCCGCCGGGAAACACGATGCGGCCGTCTTGCACGCGAGCCTGCGCGATGAGCGTTTCGGGCGAACAGCCGTCGAAATTATAGCCCAAGCGGTCGGGCGGATTGCCGCGCGTGGCCGTGGGCGGCGGCCGAAAAACGTGCGGGGCGCCTTCGGGTGCGAGATAACAAATCTCCGCCTGCGGCACGCCGAACCGCAAGAGATACTGGCAGCGCCCCACATATTGGTGGTACGCCGGAACCATTTCCCACCACGTTTGCGTGCGCTCCCAATGCGCGCCGTAGGGGCCCATCGTCATGCCGGGCCAGCGATCCAGCCACGGTTGATGCTGGTAACGGTGGAACACAAACCGGTTAACCCCCGCGCACAGGGCCCAATCGCCTTGCGCCTTCATCGCCCCGGGATAAAGCGTCCAGCGCTCGCTGTCGTCGGAGGTGAAGGATTCCGCCGCCACGATGGGACGGTTCATGGTGTGCGCGATGGACACTGCCTCGAGGACGCTGAATTCCGAGGCGAACCCGTGGCCCTTGGACCAAAATTCGCACATCGGAATGTCGGCGATGCCGCCCAGGTTCAGGTCGGCCGTGGGATTCATGTCGTATGGTTCGATCGACAAGGCGAACCCGTCCCGGCGGCCTAATTCGCTCAAGTAACGCGCGTGATTATCGGCCACCAATTCCTGCGCGGTCTGGCGGAGGTCCCACAGAAACCGCTCGGAAAGCTCGAGACTGCCCACCACGCGGCCCGTCATCACCGGCAGCCAGCGCAAAGGATCATATCCGCGCCGCCGTTGGAATTCCTCGCGGAAACGGGCCGACCAATTTTGCGAACTCATTTCCCAGCTATCGATGTGCAGCATGGTCCAGCCCGCCAAAGCCGAACGCTGATTCAAACCTTTGAGCAACGTGGCGACGAAGGCTTGGTACTGGAGGTCCAGCGCCGCGCGATCAAACTTGTCGCACTCGAAGCCCAGCCCCGGCAACGGCGCCGGGCGAGTGGTCTGGCCCGTAGAACGGCGGCCAAAACGAAGCACCGTCCACGCCCCGGCGGGCGCGTCCCATTCGAGCCGGCCGTCGGCGGACATTTTGCCCGTGAGATCGATCACCGCGTTCGTGGCGATACATTGGGCCGCTGGCAAAGTGGGGAATTGCGCGGGCGCGGGCAGGAACGGTTTGACGCCGGGTTGCGAGGAAAACGGGGCGCGGTAATAAAGCGCCTTTTCGTCAATATCGGCAATCGGCTGGCCCGGGGCGGGCGTGGGAAAAGCGAGCACCGCCACGTCGCGGTAAAAGGCGTCGCGCGCCGCCTTCAACTCAGGCGTCAGCGTGCCTTCGCCAAAGAACGGCGGGCGCGGCGCGGGTAACGGCAATTGGGCGCTGATGTGGCCAGGCCCGGTGAAATGGGTTTCGGCGGCCACGAGGTGTTGCATCGAATGCTCCGCTGGAATCCACGGTCCGCCGCTGCCGGTCCAGCCCGGGCCGGCGTTCAGTGTGAGCTGCAAACCCAGCCGCTCCGCTTCGTGCACGGCGTGGCGGAACAGCGTCTGCCACTGCGGGCTCATGAATTGGACCGGGCCCCGGGGAACGCCCACGTCCACTTCCACCATGATGGCCCCGCCCAGGCCCGCCGCGCGCATCGCCTCCAAATCCGCCGTAATCCCCTCGCGCGTCAGATTACCGTCCATGAAGAACCAATACACCCACGGCCGCGCCTCGGCGGGCGGGCGCCGGAAAGCGTTGTCCA
>MTLE01000348.1_pt1 | contig 28304 bp, 28 predicted proteins | sample 1982461 | NCBI WGS metagenome assembly MTLE01 (sample SAMN05712605, study PRJNA340218) | biofilm metagenome | isolation source: sample SPL anode biofilm adapted to -200 mV | place: USA | collected 2012-02-03
CCCTGCCGCGCGTCGCCTGCGACGCGGCCCGCGTCAGCGGGCAGGGCCTGGGCGCAATGGGTCGGCGCCAAGGATGCGAAGCCACCTCGGCGTAACTCCGCGCCTCAGCGTCCTCAGCGTACAGGTTTTTTACCCGAAGCTACCGACGCCAAAAAATCCATCAAAGCCAATTCCACTATTCCCTCCCGGCCCCTAGATCATCGGCCGGACCCCCTCCCAGGTGGTCACAAGCCGGTCCGAGATGCCCCGGATGCGCTCCACCGCCTCCGCCACGTCCTCCAGGGCGAGATCGCGGTGTGTGATGAACCGCAGCGCCGCGCCCACCGGCAGGACCCGCACCCGGGCCTCCTCCAGGATGGCCTGGGCCGAAGGGGCGTCGGGCACCGGCACCAGCAGGATGTTGGTCTCGGGCGCCGGCACCTGGAAACCCATGGACCGCAGGCCGTCGGCCAGGAGCCGGGCCTTCTCGTGGTCCTCGGGGATCCGGGGCAGGTAGTCCAGGGCCTCCAGGCCCGCCGCGGCCATGGCGCCGCCCTGGCGCACCCCGCCGCCCAGCATCTTGCGCAGGCGCCGCGCACCTTCCACGGCCTCCCGGGTTCCGCACAGCACGGAGCCCATGGGCGCGCCCAGGCCCTTGCTGAGGCACACGCTCACCGTGTCGGCGCCCCAGGCCAGGTCCGCCAGCGACGCGTTGCAGGCCGCGGCGGCGTGCCAGAGGCGGGCGCCGTCCAGGTGGACCTTCAGGTCGCGTCCCTGGGCCTGTTCCACCAGGGCCCGGTGCTCGGCGGCCGATAGGCAGGTGCCCCCGGCGAAGTTGTGGGTGTTCTCCAGGCAGAGCAGGGTGGTGCGCAGCGTGTAGTAGGGACCGGGGGCGCCCGCGGCCTTCCATACCTGCATGGGGGTGATCCTGCCGGGGCCCCCCTCCCAGGGCAGGGCTTCGGGCATGCCCTGGGCGAGCCAAGCCGCGGTGCCCAGCTCCGAGCCCAGCACGTGGGCCTGGGCGGGGGCCAGGAAGCGCTCCCCCCGCTTGAGGTGGAGCATGAGGGCGATGGCGTTGGCCATGCAGCCGGTGGGGGTCCACAGGCCGGCCTCCTTGCCCAGGAGTTCCGCCACGCGCCGTTCCAGGCGGTCCATGGTGGGGTCGCGGTCGAGGACGTCGTCCCCCACCTCCGCCTCGGCCATGGCCTTTCGCATTCCGGGCGTGGGCCGGGTGACGGTGTCGGAGCGGAAATCAAGGGTTCTCATGTTCCCGATTGTAGCCCTTTTTTTTGCTACCCTGGACGCTACGGAGCCTCCATGACCCTTCTCATCGCGATCCTTCTGGGCCTCGTCCAGGGCCTCACCGAGTTCCTGCCGGTTTCCTCCACCGCCCACCTGACCCTCGCGGAGAACCTGCTCCTGCACCAGAGCATGCCCCTGGCCTTCGACGTGCTCCTCCACGTGGGGACCCTCCTGGCGCTGCTGGTGTACTTCCGCGCCGAAGTCCTCCAGATGGTCCGCGGCCTGCTGGGACGGGACCCCGAGGGGCTGCGCCTGGCGGGGTGGATCCTCCTGGCCATGGCGCCCACCGTGGTCTTCGGTTTCGCCACCCGCCACCTCAAGGAGACCGCCAAGGACCACCTCTGGATCTACGGCGTCTGCCTCCTGGTCACGGCGGCCCTGCTCTTCGCGGCCAACACCATGAGCGCGCGGAACGAGGACGCCCGCGGGCTGGAGGGGATGCGCCCCTGGGACGCCCTGGCCGTGGGCACCATCCAAGGCATCGGCGGCGGCTTCGGGCTCTCCCGCAGCGGCTCGACCATCGCCATGGGCGTGTTCCGGGGCCTGAAGCTGCCCTCGGCGACCCGCTTCAGCTTCCTGCTGGGCATGCCCACCATCCTGGGCGCCGCCGTCCTGGAAGGCTCCCGCATCCTCAAGCCCCTGCTCCTGCACCAGCCCCTGCCCGCCGAACTGGCCTTCCCCGCCGGCTCCATCAGCCCCGCCGTGGCCTGCGCCGTGGGCGTGGCCGTGTCGGCCGTGTCGGGCTACCTCGCCATCGGGCTCCTGGACCGGTTCACCCGCAAGCCGAAGCTCAACCCCTTCGCGTTCTACTGTCTTTGCGTCGGCGTGGCCCTGGTCATCCTGGGCACGGTGGGGACCAAGGGCTTCTTTTTCGCCCAGGGTGTTTCCCTCTAGTCAAGTTTGCTTGACAGAGCGTTCGGATGCCCCTAGATTGATGTCAAGTCGAGTTGACACTATCCGGGAGACCCATGGCACGGCTGGTCGTGCACAATCGAGTCCGCGAGTCGAGGCAGGGCCTCGGCATGACGCAGCAGGACCTGGCCGACGCGGTGGGGGTCTCCCGCCAGAGCATCAATTCCATCGAGCAGGGGAAGTACGTGCCCAGCCTGCCGCTGGCCCTGCACCTGGCCCGGGTCTTCGCCATGGCCACCGACGCCCTGTTCGAGCTTAAGGAGCATTGAGGATGTTCGACGAACGCATGATCCTCCACCGCTACAAGGCCACGAGCCACGCCGCCGTGGCCGGAAGCCTCGCCACGGCCTTCCTTTGCCTTCGCGCGCAGTACCGGGGCGAGGGCCTGCGCAAGGACCTCTTCGCCATCCTGTGCATCATGGCCGTGACCAAGGTCGCTGCCCTCGCCTATTACCGTTTGCGGGACTAGACTTGTTGAACTTTCACCCCTGAAACAGAAGGAGACGGCTTGATCCAGATCTCTGACATCTATAAGTCCTTCAATGTAAAGGACAAGAAATCGCGTTCCCGGATGCGGATCGAAGCGGTCCGGGGCATCTCGCTCACGGTGAAGCCGGGCGAGATCTACGGCCTCCTGGGTCCCAACGGCGCGGGCAAGTCCACCACCCTGCGCATGATCGCGGGCCTCATGCTCCCGGACGCCGGCACCATCCAGGTGTGCGGCATCGATTCCGCCAAGGAGCCCGAACGGGCCCGGAGCACCATCGGCTACCTCTCCACCGACCTCAGCGTCTACAACCGGTTCACGCCCAGGGAGCTCCTCAAGCTCTTCGGCGAGTTCCAGGGCGTGGACGCGGCCGTGGCCGAGCGCCGCGGCCTGCACCTCCTGGAGCGCCTGCACATGGCCGAGTTCGCCGACGTCAAGATGGAAGGCTTCTCCGGGGGCCAGAAGCAGAAGGTGTCCATCGCCCGGGCCCTGCTCCACGACCCGAAGGTGGTGATCTTCGACGAGCCCACCACGGGCCTGGACGTGCTCACGGCCAAGACCGTGCTCGACCTCCTGGGGATCATGAAGGCCGAGGGGCGCTCGGTCATCGTCTCCACCCACGTCATGCCCATGGTGGAAGCCATCTGTGACCGCGTGGGCATCATCTTCGAGGGGACCCTGCACGGGGACGCCTCACCCCGGGAGATCCTGGACCGGTGGAAGGTCCGGACCCTCGACGAAGTGTTCTTCCAACTGGTTGCCAACAAGGAAAGGGGCGTGGCATGAGGGGGGCTCTGCTGATCGTGAAAAAGGAGTTCATGGAGCTGTCCAAGGACCGCAAGACCATGTTCTTCACCTTCGTCATGCCCCTGGTGCTGTTCCCCCTGCTGTTCGGGATGATCGGCAAGCTGGGCAAGAGCGACAAGGCCGAGCGCACCGGGCGCCCCAGCCGGGTCTGCGTGGTGGACGACTCCGGCGCCCTCGCGGGCGTGCTGACCGCGAACCCCAAGGAGTTCCAGGTGGTGGAGCGGCCCTCCGGGGACCTCAAGCAGGCCATCCGCGACCAGAAGCTGGAAATGTCCCTGGAGATCGAGCCCCAGGCCGCCGACAAGCAGCGCCGGCAGGAGACCTGGTCGGTCAAGGCCGTCTACGACCGCAGCGACGAGTCCTCCACCCTCGCCCTGGACCGCCTCAAGAAGGCCGTGGCCAGCCGGGACAAGGTGGTGGTGCAGGAGCGCCTGAAGGCCATGGGCGCCTCGACGCAGCTCGCCGTTCCCACGCGCATCGAGCCCGACGACGCCGGCGGCACCAGCCGGGCCCTGGGCAAGGCCCTGGGTTCCTTCCTCCCCTACATGGTGATGATGATGATGTTCGCGGGCGCGATGCAGCACGGCATCTACGCCACCGCCGGCGAGAAGGAGCGGGGCACCCTACTCAGCCTCCTTTCCACCAGCATCCCCCGCAGCCAGATCATCATCGGCAAGCTCCTGTACGTCTTCTCCATCGGCATCATCGTGGCCATGATCAACCTGCTCAGCATGGCCTTCGCCGTGAGCCGGCTGGTGGGGTCCGAGGCGGCCGCGGCGGGGCAGGGGGCGCAGGCCATGCCGGGACTGAGCGCCCTGGCGTCGCCGGGGACCCTCGGGCTGACCTTCATCCTGATGATTCCCCTGGGTCTCTTCTTTGCGAACTTCATCATCCTGGCGGGCATCCAGGCCAAGAACACCGTCGAGGCCGGCACGGCCATCATGCCGGGCATGGTGGTGGTGATCTTCCTGGGGGTCTTCTCCATGGCGCCCGGCATCGAGAAGATGGCCTTCCTGCCCTACGTGCCCGTGGTGAACGTCAGCCTCGCCATCCGCAAACTGTTCAGCCAGCAAGCCAACTACTGGGAATACACGGTTGCGCTGCTCATGACCATCGGCCTGGCCTGCCTCATGACCTGGCTATCCACCCGCATGCTCAGGCGCGAATCGGCTATATTCAAGGTTTAGGGTATAGTTGAAATCCGTCGATCATTCCGAGGTATCAAGCATGGCCACAAAGCCCAAGACATCCGAAAGCCAGGCTCCCCTGAAGGACGCATCGCTGGACGGGTTGCTCGCCAAGGCACTGGAACAGTTCAACGCCGGCGCGCTCAAGGAGGCCTCCGCGGCCTTCGGGACCCTCATGGAGGAGGCCCTCAAGCGGGAGGAACTGCGGCTCAGCCGCACCGCCCAGGGTTACCTCAAGGCCATCCAGTCGCGCCTCGAGAACCTGGACGCCAGCCTCCCCCAGACCGCCGAACTGGCCGTGCAGGTGGAACTCAACCGGCACGCGCCGGAAGCGGCCCTGGCCCTGGTCGAGGAGGCCCTCAAGGCCCATCCCGGCCACGCCGGCCTGCACTACCTCAAGGCCCTGGCCCTGGCCCAGCTGGACCAGGCCCAGCCCGCCGCCGACGCCCTGAGCCAAGCCACGGAGCTGGATCCCGGCCTCATCTACCAGTTCCGTCTGGAAGCGGATTTCGACGGCGTGCGGCACAGCGCCCCCTTCGCCGTCTTCAACCGCGGCTGACGCACCCGTGGACGGCGGGAGGGGCCTCCACGCCGACCAGCCCCTGAAGGTCGTCGCCATCGGGGGCGGGACGGGCCTGGCCGCCCTGCTGCGGGCCCTGAAGCCCGAGGCGGGGCGCGCCCGGGACCCCTGGCGGCTCACGGGCATCGTGACCGTGTCCGACGACGGCGGCTCCAGCGGGCGCCTGCGGGACGAGCTGGGGGGGATCCCCCCGGGCGACCTGCGCAACTGCCTGTCGGCCCTCACCCGCGAGGAGTCGGTGCTCTCCGAGCTTCTCAACTACCGGTTCACGGGGGACGGCTCGCTGGCCGGGCATTCCCTGGGCAACCTGATGCTCCACGCCATGGCCGACCTCACCGGCGACTGGGTGCGCGCCATCCGGGCGCTTTCCAACGTCCTGGTGACCGTGGGGCGCCTCTACCCCTCCACGGTGGTGCCGGTGGTCCTCAAGGCCGAGGACATGGAAGGCCGGCGCTACACCGGCGAGACCAACGTGAACGCCTGCACGCCGCCCCTGGCGCGCTTCTGGGCCGAACCCCTGGACGCCGAGCCCCTGCCCGAGGCCATCCTGGCCATCCTCCAGGCCGACCTCATCCTCCTGGCCCCGGGCAGCCTCTACACCTCCACCATCGCCTCCCTCCTGGTGACCGAACTGCGGGAGGCGGTCTTCCGCACCGGCCACCCGGTGGTCTACGTGGCCAACCTCATGACCGAGCCCGGCGAGAGCTCCGGGCTGGACCTGGAGGCCCACCTCGCCGCCATCCAGTCCCACGCCCACCTGGCCGTGGCCGCCGTCATCGCCAACACCGCGCCCCTGCCGGACAACCTCCTGCGGCGCTACCGGCAGGAGGGCGGAACCCCCCTGGTCCCCGGCGCCCCGGTCCTCTGCGGGGTGCCGGTTTTCGCCTATGCCCTCCTGGATCCGGAGGCGGAGATGGTCAGGCACCACCCCGTGCTCCTCAACCGGGCCCTGCGGGAGGTCATCGCAACGTTGTAGCCACGGGCCCGAATACAGATACCATTGGGGTACCGGAGTCGAGGAATGGGCATAAAAGGCGATCTTTCCACCATGGGCCTGGAGGACATCCTCCAATGGCTGTCGGTGGGCAAGAAGACCGGCATCCTCGAACTCAAGGGCTTCCTCCACACCAAGCGCGTGGCCTTCTCCGACGGGCGCATCACCAGCGTGTGGTCCTCGGACCCGCGGGAGTACCTCGGCCAGTACCTCCTGGCCTACAACCGCATCACCGAGGAGCAGCTGCGCGAGGCCCTGGCCACCCAGGAGGACGAGAACCAGCTCCTGGGCCGCATCCTGGTGAACCGCCAGCTGGTCACCGAGGCCGAGATCCGCCGCATCGTCCAGCTCAAGGTGGAGGAGTCCGTCTACGACACCTTCCTCTGGGACACCGGCACCTTCGAGTTCCACGACGGCCAGCCTCCGCTGCAGAAATCCATGCTGCTCAGCCTGGAGGTGACCGGCATCGTCCTGGAAGGCGCCCGCAGGACCGACGAGTGGAAGCGCATCCGCAAGGTCATCAAGGGCGGGGACGCCGTGGTGGTGGGGGTCTCCGAGGCCATCGCCGAGATGCTCCCGCTGGCGCCCGAGGACGCCGACATCCTCACCCGCATGGACGGCCACAAGACCATCGACCAGCTCGTCATCGAGATGCGCGTGCCCGAATTCAAGGCCAACAAGCTCATCTTCGACCTGGCCGAGAAGGGGATGGTGCGCATCCTCCACCCGGGCGGCAAGCTCGGGGATCAGTCCAGCCTGCAGCTGCAGCGGGCCCGGCAGCTGGTGGAGCGCCAGAAGCTGCAGGAGGCCCAGGTGGAGCTCCGGAACCTCCTCGCCGAACAGCCCCGGCTCCAGGAGGCCACCCGCATGCTCCAGGTGGTCGAGCACATGATGGAAGAGAACACCATCGACGAGACGCTGGTGCCCGAACTGGCCGTGAGCATCGAGGAGCTCATGCAGGCCCAGCTGGGGCCCAACGAGGCGTTCCTGGCCACCCGCGTGAACGCGGTGTGGAGCATCCACGACATCATCTCCATCTCCCCCTTTCCCCACGACGAGTGCCTGGCCATCTTTTCCAAGCTGCTCAAGCGTGGGATCCTGAAAGTGCAGAAATCACCTGGGGGCGCCCAGCCCGGCTACCGGCGCTAGGTCCCCCGAGCCCCGGAGGCCCTGTGCGAATGCCCAACCCCTGGTTCAACGCCATCCTGGCCCTGGCCCTGGCCGTGCCAGCCGCCGCCAAGCCCAAGCCCGCCCCCAAGGCCACCCCGGCCCAGGCCCAGATCCGGAAGCTCACCCAGGAGCGGGACGAGCTCAAGGAGCGCCTGGCGGCCACCGAAAGCATGCAGGAGGACCTCGCCGCCGCCCAGAAGAGCCGGGACCTGGCCCGCCAGGAGACCGAGGCCGTCAAGCGCCAGCTGGACCAGATCAAGGGCGCCCTCGCCGAGAACCAGGGCAGCTCGGACACCATCCTGAAGGAGCTCCAGAAGGCCAAGGACGACGCCGCCGCGGCCCAGGCCGCCAACGAGGCCCTGAAGGAGGAACTGGCCAAGGCCAACGAACGCAAGGCCGCCGACGCCGCCAAGACCGTGGTGCCCATCACCCCCGACATCACCCCCGCCAAGCCCATGAACCTCAACAAGGTCACCCCGTCCCCCCGCAAGGTCAGCGGCGTGGTCGTGGTGAACGTCCTCATCAGCGAGAACGGCGAGGTCCTGGACACGCGGCTCCTGCAAGCCCTGCCCGGGGAGGGCGAGTGGGTGCAGAAGGCCCATGAGGCCTGCCTGGAGGCCGCCCGGCGCATCGTCTTCGACCCGGCGAGGGGTGCGGACGGAACGACCCGGGTGCGGGTCTGGCAGGGCGTCGGCTTCAAGCTCGACTAGCCGGTAAGGTCCAGGAGGCAGGTTCGGGTCGGCCTAGCCTTCCCGCAGGGCCTCGGAAGGTGAAACCCTTGCGGCACGCATAGCCGGAAGAAAGGCCGCCGCCAGGGCCGCGCCCACCAGGGAGGCGAGGGAAACGACGGTGATCAGGATGGGTGGGTCGGGCCAGGTGCCCAGCACATCGCGGCCCACCCGTTCCAACAGGCCGCCTAGCAACACGCCCGCCAGGCCCGCCAGGGAGGCCAACCGGAGGGTTTCTCCAAGGATCTGGCCAAGGATGGAAAGGGGTGTGGCGCCCAGGGCGGAACGGACGCCGAACTCGGCCCGCCGGGCCGATACCGACGCGGCCATGATGCCGAACACGCCGCCTGTAGCCAGCAGAAGGGCCAGGCTCGCGAAGGCCCCGATGAAAGCCAGGGCCATTCGCTGGGGGCCCAACTGAGCCTTCAGAAGTTCCCGCATGGGCAGGTATCGGAAGAGGGCCTGGCCCGGCGCCACTTCGCGAAGCAGGGCCTGCATCTGCTGCTCCGTGGGCGGAGGACCCATCGATCGGAAGGCCACATGGAGATCCTGGTTCCACACGATGCTCGACTGGGCAAGGGGCACATAGAAAATGGGTGGGGCTACTTGTGCAGGGCCGAACTCGTGCACATCCGCCAGCAAGCCCACGATGCGGAAAGACTGCCCCAGGAGGCTGAGACGCCGGCCCACGACATCGTCGGTGCCGAAGGCCTGCTGGGCCAGCGTGCGGGTCACCAGCATCACCTTCTCGCCATCGGCGCTATCCGTGGGTTCCACATCGCGGCCCCGCAGCAGATGCAAACCCAAGGCACGGACCATGCCGGGCGTCAGGGCGCGGGCCTCGGGATCGACCTTCCGGCCATCGGGCAGGAGCGCGTTGAGGTCACTGCGGAAACCACTCATGGGCAGTCCATTGCTGGCCCCTACGGCCTGTACGCCCGGAAGGGCGCCAAGCCGCTGCGTGATGGCCTGGGCCAACTGAGTGCGCGCGGCCAGGGGCGTCCCCTTGCCGGGCTGGATCTGGAACGTCCAGGCTCGATCCAGATCGAAGCCCGGGTTCGAAGCCATGAGGCGCCCCAGGCCGTGTTGCAGGGAGAGGGCCACGATGAGCAGCGTTCCGCCCAGCACCAGCTGCGTGCCCACCAGCACGCGCCGTGCCCGGCCGGGGCCGCCCAGGCGAGGGGAACGTCCGCCCGTTCGAAGGATGTTGGCGATTTGGTTGCCCGGTTGGGCCGCGAGGGCGCAGAGGGCCCCCAGGAGCGGGCCCAGCAAAGCCGCAGCCAGAACGGAAGGTCCATCGAGGGAAAGGCCTTCCAGGGCAAGGTCCGGGAAACTCCACGCGAGCACGTGTCCTGTGAGACCCAGACTGAGGTGTGTGAACAGCAGGCCTCCCAGTGCGCCGATGAAGCCCAGCAGGGCGCCTTCCATCATCAGCATGTGGCGAAGATTCTCGGGTTGGGCCCCGAGGGCGCTGCGCACGGCCATCTCGTTGCGCCGGCCCAGGCCCCGGGTCAGAAGCAGCGAGGCAGCATTGTAGGCGGCCAACAGCAGCACCAGGAGCGTGGCGATGCGCAAGACGCGCAACACGCGAAGACCCTGGCCCAGCACCTCATCGATGTGGGGCGTGGCGTCGTAGCGCACCTGGTCGAGGATCTCCTTGGGGGCTTCTTGCGCGAAGAGCTGGCGGATGCGCGCCGCCACCTGGCCCATGGCTGCGCGGGCCTGGGCGAGGGTCGCACCGTCCTGTAGGCGGGCGACCACGCGCAGGAAGTGGGGGCCGTGGTTATCGCGCCGTTCGGGCGTCCACTGGAAAGGGCGGAACAGGTCCGTTCCGTGCGTCGTGTGGAACCCTGCGGGGAGGATGCCGATCACCTGGGCGCTCTCGCCGTTCACCGTGATGCTGTGTCCCACCAGGCTGGGATCCGCGCCGAAGTGATCTCGCCAGGTTCTGTGGGACATCATCACGGTGGGCGGGGCTCCCGGTTCATCATCGGCGGGATGGAAGGCGCGGCCCAGGGCGGGCCGGATCTCCAGCACATCAAAGAAATCGCCGGTCACGCGGTCGAGGCGCACGCGAACGGGCATCTCCAATCCCAGGTTTGCGTTGGTGGGTTCCCAGGCCGCCACCCCTTTGAACGTGCCGGGAAATCCCCGCATCAACTGAAGGTCGCCCGTGGAGGGCGTGCCGTGCTGATCGGGCATGGAGGCCATGCCGTTGAAGAGGCTCACCAAGCGATCAGGCCTGGGCGCCGGCAGGCTCCGGATCATGAGGCTGCGGTGGAGGGCCATCATCCAGGCGAAGCCGCCAATGCCCAATCCCAGCAGGATCAGGGCCGGCAGGGCCGTGCGCGGATCACGCAAGAGGGATTTGAGTAGGGAACGAAGGCGCATGGGGAATCCTGGTCGGTTCTCTTGAATTTCGCTGATCTTCAATTAATGAGCTAAAGTTATGCCATTTTATAACACTCAATAATTGTACGATTTACGGTAGACGGCGCACGATTCAATCGTCCCATTCATGGGACTACCTGTCCCGGAAAGGAGAACATCCTGGACCCACTGCGAACGTCGGATCCGCCTGGTGGCTACCGGTTCAAAATCGAGACAGGTGGCATGACCCGGCAGGGACGGGCGATCGGGAACTCGGCACCGTTCAGTTCAAAGCCTTCCTTCGGTTCCTTCCTTCGGCACCTGGCCGTCCAGATGGAAATAGCCCAGGACCCGGAGCCCCAGCCGCTTCCTGCGGCGGCCCCGGCCCACCAGGCGCAGGCCGGCCTTCTCGGCCAGCCGGATGGAGGCTGTGTTCTCCTCCCGCACCAGGTACCAGAGGGTCCGCCCGCCGTACCGCCGCAGGATCTCCGCCAGGGCCAGGAGCCCGAGCCCCCGGCCCCGCAGGGCCGGGTGGGTCCAGAGGCCCGCGATCTGCAGGTCCCGGGCGGCCATGAACGGGAACCGGAAATGGGCGGGGAACAGGCAGGCGCGGTGCACCAGGAGGCTGCCCTGGGAAATCAGCAGGACGCCGAAGTCCCGGTTGGCGAACAGGTGCAGGAGGTGGAGGAGGCTGAGGGCCAGGAAGGGCAGGGCCGGCAGGGCCGGGTGCAGGAGCTGGCGCCAGGAGGGCCGCCAGAACTGCAGGCGGAACCCGTCCGCCGGCGGCGCTGGCGGCGCTTCGCCCGCCTGGTAATAGCGGTAGATGGTGGGGGAGTCGGACATGTTCCAGGCATCGGCCGGGAACCCCGTTCATTAAAATCCGGCGAGGCGGTTAATCCACCTTGCAGGTGACATCCCCGTTGGCCCACGCCTGGCACCCCAGCCGCTGGCTGGGGGCGGCCTTGAGCACCTTGAGGATGCGGGCTTCGCTGGCGCCCACGGGCGAAAGGTGCTCGGCGCCCTCCTCCACCGTGACCAGGCAGGTGCCGCACCGGGCGTGGCCCCCGCAGGTGTGCGTCAGGGGCACCTCCCCGCGGGCCGCGGCGGCCAGGATGGAAAGTTCGCGCTCCAGGTCGATTTCGACCGTCTGCCTGCCTCTTAACGTGACCTTGAACATGGGGCTCCGGAGCATGGGAAAAGGCAGGGGTAAGACTGTGCCTGTGCAATTCTAGGCTGTGGACCGAGGCGGGGGAAGACCGCATGTTCCACCCGCGCGCGGCCGGAGGGGGAGCCCCGGCGCCGGCCGTTCCCTTGACGGAATCTTAACGTGCGGCCGCGCAACGTTAACGCCGAATTGACGGTGGTTCCCGCACGCTGGTGCAGGAGGGATCCATGTCAGCCATTCAGATCGTCGCGGCGGCCCTGACCCTTGGGCTTCTCATCTACCTGGGCATCGCCCTTCTCCTTCCGGAGCGCTTCCAATGACGGCCAACAGCATCATCCAGTTCGCCTTGTTCCTGGGGATCCTCCTCCTGGTCTCCAAACCCCTGGGCGATTACATGGGCCGGGTGCTGGACCGGGAGTCCACGTTCCTGGATCCCGTGGCGGGCCCGCTGGAGCGCGGCATCTACCGCCTGGCGGGGATCGCCCCCGACGCGCGCATGGACTGGAAGCAGTACGCCGGGGCGGTGATCGTGTTCAGCCTCCTGGGCCTCCTGTTCCTCTTCGGGCTCCAACTGGTCCAGCACCGGCTGCCCTTCAACCCCCAGCACCAGCCCGCGGTGCCCTGGGGGGTGGCCCTGAACACGGCGGTGAGCTTCGTCACCAACACCAACTGGCAGGCCTACGGCGGCGAATCAACCATGAGCCACCTCACCCAGATGCTGGGGCTCACGGTGCAGAATTTCCTTTCCGCCGCCAAGGGCATCGCGGTGCTGGCGGCCCTCGCCCGTGGCATCCGGCGCCGGAAGGCGACCTTCCTGGGCAACTTCTGGGTGGACCTCACCCGCATCACCCTCTACATCCTTCTCCCCCTTTCCATCATCTTCGCCCTGTTCCTCATCAGCCAGGGCGTGGTGCAGACCCTCGGCCCGAACCCGGTGGCGCACTTCCTTACGCCGGTGGCGGGCGCCGACGGCAAGCCGGTGCTGGACCAGGTGATCGCCGTGGGCCCCGTGGCCTCGCAGGAGGCCATCAAACTCCTCGGCACCAACGGCGGGGGCTTCTTCAACGCCAACTCCGCCCACCCCTTCGAGAATCCCACGGCCCTCACGAGCCTGGCCCAGGTGCTGGCCATCCTGCTCATCCCCGCCGGCCTCTGCCACGCCTTCGGGCGCATGGTGCGGGACCGGCGCCAGGGCTGGGCCATCCTCTCGGCCATGACGGTGATCTTCGTGGTGGCCCTGGGCGCCCTGCACCTGGCCGAGCAGAAGGGGAACGCCGCCTTCCGCTCCCTGCCCGTGGCGCAGGCCGCCGTTGCAACGCCGGGCCTTGAGCAGTCCGGCGGAAACATGGAGGGCAAGGAGGTGCGCTTCGGCATCACCGGCTCCACGCTGTTCGCCACGGCCACGACGGCCACTTCCTGCGGGGCGGTCAACGGCATGCACGACTCGTTCACGGCCCTGGGGGGCATGGTTCCCATCCTCCTCATGGACCTGGGCGAGGTGGCCTTCGGCGGTGTGGGCTCCGGGCTATACACCATGCTCATCTTCGCGATCATCGCGGTGTTCATCGCCGGGCTCATGGTGGGCCGGACCCCGGAGTACCTGGGCAAGAAGATCGAGGCCTTCGAGACCAAGATGGCCTCCCTGGTGATCCTCATCCCCGCCGCCTCGGTGCTGGTGTGCACGGCCCTGGCGGTCACCCTCCCCGCGGCCGTGGCCAGCCTGTCGAACCCCGGTCCCCACGGCTTCAGCCAGGCCCTCTACGCCTTCAGCAGCGCCTCCAACAACAACGGCAGCGCCTTCGGGGGACTCAACGCCAACACGAACTTCTTCAACCTGGCCACGGGCATCGCCATGCTCCTGGGCCGGTACGGCACCATCCTGCCCGTGCTGGCCGTGGCCGGCTCCCTGGCGAAGAAGAAGCGCACCCCGCCGGGGGCTGGGACCCTGCCCACCCACACGCCGCTCTTCGTGGCCCTCCTGGTGGCCGTGGTGCTCCTGGTCGGCGCCCTGACCTTCATCCCCGCCCTGGCGCTCGGCCCCGTCGCCGAGCACCTTTCCCTGCTCTAGGTGATACCCATGCGCACCTCCACTTCCTTCGGGGAACTCCAGCCCAGACCGCTGTTCGAACCTGCCATCGTCAAACACGCGGCCCTGGCCGCCTTCGCCAAACTCAACCCCGTCCACCAGCTCAAGAACCCCGTGATGTTCACCGTGTGGGTGGGCAGCGCCTTCACCCTCGCGCTCTGGGTCCAGGCCTTCCAGGGCAGGGGGGACGCCCCGGCCGGGTTCATCCTGGCCATCTCCCTCTGGCTCTGGTTCACCCTGCTCTTCGCCAACTTCGCCGAGGCCATGGCCGAAGGCCGGGGCAAGGCCCAGGCCGACAGCCTGCGCAAGGCCAAGCGCGACGTCACCGCCAAGCTGCTCAAGGAGCCGAAGTACGGCGCCCCCTGGGAGAGCGTGGGGGCGTCCTTCCTGCGCGTCGGCATGGCCGTGCTGGTGGAGGCGGGCGACACGATCCCCGGCGACGGCGAGGTGATCGAGGGCGTGGCCTCGGTGAACGAGGCGGCCATCACCGGCGAATCGGCCCCCGTGATCCGCGAATCAGGCGGAGACCGCTCCGCCGTCACCGGCGGCACCCAGGTGCTTTCGGACTGGCTGGTGGTGCGCATCGCCTCCAATCCCGGCGACACGTTCCTGGACCGCATGATCGCAATGGTGGAGGGCGCAAAGCGCAGGAAGACTCCCAACGAGATCGCCCTGGACATCCTTCTGGCCGCGCTGACCCTCATCTTCCTGCTGGCCACCGCCACGCTGTTGCCCTATTCGGTATACAGCGTCAAGGCCGCGGGACAGGGCAGCCCCGTGGCCCTCACGGTCCTCGTGGCCCTTCTGGTGTGCCTGATCCCCACCACCATCGGCGGGCTGCTCAGCGCCATCGGCATCGCCGGCATGGACCGCATGGTGCAGGCCAACGTCATCGCCACCTCGGGCCGCGCGGTGGAAGCCGCGGGCGACGTGGACGTGCTGCTCCTGGACAAGACCGGCACCATCACCTTGGGCAACCGCCAGGCCGTGGCGTTCGTGCCCGCCGAAGGCGTCGACGCCCAGGCGCTGGCCGACGCCGCGCAGCTGAGCAGCCTCGCCGACGAGACCCCGGAGGGCCGCAGCATCGTGGTGCTGGCCAAGGAGCTGCACGGCCTGCGGGAGCGCGACATCCACGCCCTGGCCGCGCGGTTCATCCCCTTTTCCGCCCAGACCCGCATGAGCGGCGTGGTGCTGGAAGGCCGGGAGATCCGCAAGGGGGCCGCGGGCGCCATCGAGGCCTGGGTCCTGGAATCCGGAGGCGGGTTCCCCGAATCCCTGCGCGCCGAGGTGGACCGCATCGCCCGCGCGGGCGGAACGCCGCTCCTGGTGGCCGAGGCCGAAGGCGCCCGGGCCCGCGCCCTGGGGGTCGTCCACCTCAAGGACATCGTCAAGGGCGGCATCCGGGAACGCTTCGCCGAGCTGCGGGGGATGGGCATCCGCACCGTCATGATCACCGGCGACAACCCCCTCACCGCCGCGGCCATCGCCGCCGAGGCCGGGGTGGACGACTTCCTGGCCCAGGCCACCCCCGAGGCCAAGCTCAAGCTCATCCGCGACTACCAGGCCGGGGGGCGCCTGGTGGCCATGACCGGCGACGGCACCAACGACGCGCCGGCCCTGGCCCAGGCCGACGTGGCCGTGGCCATGAACACCGGAACCCAGGCCGCCAAGGAGGCCGGAAACATGGTGGACCTGGACTCCAACCCCACCAAGCTCATCGAGATCGTGCGCATCGGCAAGCAGATGCTCATGACCCGGGGCTCCCTGGCCACCTTCAGCATCGCCAACGACGTGGCCAAGTACTTCGCCATCATCCCCGCCGCCTTCGCCGTCACCTACCCCCGGCTGGGGATCCTCAACGTCATGGGGCTCCACAGCCCCGGCAGCGCCATCCTCTCGGCGGTGATCTTCAACGCCCTGGTCATCGTCGTGCTGATCCCCCTGGCCCTGCGGGGCGTGGCCTACCGTCCCCTGGGCGCGGCCGCCGTGCTCCGGCGCAACCTCCTGGTGTACGGCGCCGGCGGCCTCGTGGCGCCCTTCTTCGGCATCAAGCTCATCGATCTCGCGCTCGTCGCAGCCCGTCTGGTCTGAGGTCCGCCATGTCCATCCTCCGCCCCGCCCTCGTCGTCACCGGATCCCTGATCCTTCTCACCGGCCTGGCCTACCCCCTCGCCCTCACCGGGATCGGCCAGGCCGCGTTCCCCTTCCAGGCCCGGGGCAGCCTCGTCGTCAAGGACGGCCGGGTGCTGGGAAGCCGCCTCCTGGGCCAGCACACCGAGGACCCCGCCTTCTTCTGGGGCCGCCTGTCGGCGGCGGCCTTTCCCACCGACGCGGCCCATTCCGCCGGTTCCAACCTCGCACCGTCCAACCCGGCCCTGAAGGATGCGGCGCAGCGGCGCATCCAGGCGCTGCTCCGGGCCGACCCCGGCAACGGGGCGCCGGTGCCCGTGGACCTGGTCACGGCCTCGGGGAGCGGCCTGGATCCCCACATCAGCCCCGCCGCCGCAGAGTACCAGGTGCGGCGCGTGGCCCGGGTCCGGGGGCTGCCCGAGGCCGAGGTGAGAGCCCTTGTGGCCCGGGCCACGTCGGGACGCTTCCTGGGCCTGGTGGGGGAACCCCGGGTGGATGTGCTGGCGGTGAACCTCGCCCTGGAGGAGGCGAGGCCGTGATGGCGGCCCTCCTCCTTCCCCTGGCGCTGGCCGTCGGAACGGCGGGAACCCGGACCTGGATGCAGGAGCGGCGTTCCCTCCCCGGAACGCGGGACCGGAGCCTGTGGCTTCTCCCTGTCTTCGCGTGGCTGCCCCTCGTATGCTGGATCCTGAGCTGGTTCGTGACGCAGGACTGAGATGACTCCACCCGGAACGCCCCGATGGACGTGGTTCGCCGCGGCGGCCGCGGTGGCCGCCACCACCGCGGCGGGCTTCGTCGTGAACCGCTACCTGCAACTGGCGGACCTGGTGGTGCTCTACATGCTGTGCATCACCGTGGTGGCCACCCGGTTCGAGAAGGGCCCGGCCTTCCTGGCCACGGCCCTGTGTGTGGGCTGCCTGGACTACTTCTTCATCCGGCCCTTCTACACTTTCTCGGTGCACGACACGCGGTACCTGGGCACCTTCGGCATGATGCTGGGCGTGGGCTGGATCGTGGGGAACCTCGCCGGGCGCATCCGCACCCAGGCCCGGGAGGCCGGGGAGCGGGAACGGCACACCACGGCCCTCTATCGCCTGGGGGGCATCCTGGCCGAAGGGGGCGACGCCCCGGCCATCCAGGAGCGGGTGGAGGCCTACCTGGGCCAGGAACTGGGGGTGCGGGTGCTGATCCTCCTCCCGGGCCCGGATGGCGCGCTCCTGCCGCGGGCGGGGCTGAACGCGGACGAGCTGGGCGTGGCCCAGTGGGCCCTGGCCAACCGCCAGGCCTCGGGCGCCGGCACCCCCAACCTCCCGGGCGCGCGGGCCCTGTTCCTGCCCATGGGCAGCCCCCGCCTCGCCGAGGGCGTCCTGGCCGTTTTCCCCCCCGCCGCCGCCGGGCGCGACCTGCTGGAGGGGATGGCGGCCCAGGTGTCCCTGGCCCTGGGACGGGCGCGCCTGGTGTCGGAGCGGGCCGAGGCCCGCATCCGCGCGGAGCAGGAGCACCTTCGCAGCATCCTCCTCAGCTCCATCTCCCACGACCTGCGCACGCCGCTGGGCACCATCACCGGCGCTTCCAGCACTCTGCTGGACCCCGGCCCGGAGGCCACCGCCGGGGACCGGCGCATGCTGCTGGCCACCATCCACCAGGAGTCCCGGCGCCTGGAGAAGCTCGTGGACAACCTCCTGGACCTCACCCGGCTGGAGACGGGCCAGGTGCAGGTGCGCAAGGAATGGGTTCCGGCGGAGGAGATCGTGGGCTCGGCATTGAATCGCCTGGAGGGCCAACTGGAGGGCCGCGAAGTGTCCCTGGACCTGCGGGACGCCTGGATCCCCCTGGATCCGGTGCTCATGGAGCAGGTGCTCGTGAACCTCCTGGACAACGCCCTCAAGTTCAGCCCCCCCGGCTCCCCCCTGGAACTCGAATGCTGGACCGACGGGGACACGGCGACCCTGACGCTCACCGACCACGGCCCCGGCCTGGAACCCGGCGAGGAGGAACGGATCTTCGAGAAGCTGTACCGGGGAAGCCGCTCGGCCTCGGCCCCGGGGGCCGGCCTGGGCCTGGCCATCTGCCGGGGCATCGTGCAGGCCCACGGCGGCTCCATCACCGCCCGGAGCACGCCCCGGGGGGGCACCCGCGCCGTAGTCACCCTGCCCCTGGAGGGCCGGCCTCCCACCCTGGACGACTGCCCATGACCGCCGACCATCCCCTCATCCTCGTCATCGAAGACGAGCCCCCCCTAAGGCGCTACCTGCGGGCCACCCTGCAGTCCTTCGGCTACCGGGTGGAGGAGGCCGCCACCGGGGCCGAAGGCAGAGGCATGGCCGCGCGCCTGAACCCCGACGTGGTGCTCCTGGACCTGGGCCTGCCCGACATGGACGGCCTGGACCTGGCCCGCGAGCTGCGCGGCTGGAGCCGGGTGCCCATCATCATCGTCAGCGCCCGGGGCAAGGAGGAGGACAAGATCCAGGCCCTGGACGTCGGGGCCGACGACTACCTCACCAAGCCCTTCGGCTCGGGCGAGCTGCTCGCGCGGATCCGCGTGGCCCTGCGCCACGCCGCCGAGGCCGCGGGCGCCGCCCCGGAGCCGGTGGTCGAACTGGGCCCCCTCCGGGTGGACTTCCCCAGCCGCGAGGTCACCGTGGACGGCGTCGAGGTGCACCTCTCCCCCAACGAGTTCGCGCTTCTGGCCGTCCTGGCTCGGCACGCCGGCAAGGTCCTCACCCACCGCCAGCTGCTCCACGAGGTGTGGGGCGGCGTGGCCTCGGCCCAGCCCACGTACCTCCGGGTCTACATGGCCAACCTGCGGAAGAAGCTGGAGCCCGATCCCGCCCGGCCGCGGCTCCTGCTCACGGAGCCGGGCGTGGGCTACCGCCTGAAGGGCTGAGCCGTCAGGAGTCCCGGCGGTAGATGATGACGCCCATCTCGTTCACCAGGTTCTGGGTCTCGGCAAGGATGCCGTCCTTGAGGAACCGGTCCTCCAGTTGGGGCTTCTTGGCGTCGTCGTTCACGTAGAATCCCCCGCGACCCAGGATGACGGCGTACACGTGCCCTCCCTTCCACATCGAGGCCGCGACGGGGTGGAGGAGCGCCTGCTTTACGATCCTGGCGTTATGGAGGGTCTCGTCCACCTTGTAGATGGGAATGTGCAGGTAGCTCGTGAAGGCCAGGTCCAGCCTGGGCGTCATGTGCGTGATGCTGATGATGGAAGTATTCGGAACCTGGACCGGGTAGTTGAACCAGGAGAGCTCCTGGTCGGTGCCTCCGGGATTCCGGGTGATGTGGCTGACGAAGGCATCCAGGGTCTTCGGGCCCTGGAAGTCGAAGCCAACGGCTTTCTTCGACGGGGACAGGGTCAGGTCGAACCGATGGTCCTTGTAGTTCAAGGGGGTCCCGTTCTTGAGGTACCTCACCCGCAGCTTGATATCGAACGAATGGTCCAACCCGAGCACCTTGAGGATGCCCTTCAGGGTGTCGATCTCGTATCCGCCCGTGCCCTGGGAGGCCGTCGCGAATTCCGCCAGCTTCGGGTGGTGCCGGAACGCGTCGATCAGGGCGCGCATCGGGTCGGGGGCGTCCGCGGGGCGCTTGTCGCCCAGGCGGATGTGGTTGAGGGTGAAGCGGAGCTGCCGGCGGACCCCGGCCATGACCGCGTCGTCCCCGGGATGGTCGACCAGCGTGGGGTCCACCTCCCGGATCGTGGCCAGCAGCTTGATGGCCGTATTGAGGAAGCAGGAGGCCCCGGCGTTGGTCAGCCCCGGCCAGTGCTCCACCTGGTCGATGTTGAACGGCGCCACGTCAACCAGCGGGTCGAAGGGTTTGAGGCTGACCTGGAAGACCGCGCTGGATACCACGCGCCCCCCCTTGGCGTACACGACGACCTGTCCGGTCTTCGCCTGTTCTGGAACCGTCACGGTGATCTTGCGGTCCCCGGTCGCCACGAGGGCGGCCGAAACGCCGCCGATCTCCACCCGGAGCGGGCCCGCGAAGTGGGTTCCCTTGATCAGGACCACATCCCCGGGCCGGCCCGATTCGGGCGACACGTCCGTGATGGAAGGAGCAGCCGGTGTTTCATCCGGTTCCGGCTGGACCGGGGACGGGGCAGGGGCCGGAGCAGGGGCCGGTGTCGCGGGCCTGGTGGAGGCGTCGCCGCCGCCCTTGCACCCGAGGGCGAGGAGGGAGGCGACAGAAAGGGCGAGGAGGGGGAGCCGTTGCTTCATGTCTTATTAATGCAACGGCCGACGCGGACGTTTCATTCCCGAGGCGGAAGAAATCCCGGCATGGCCGTCAGGGTTCCCTGCGAAGGAGGATGACCCCCAGGTCCGTACCGAGTTTCTGGGTCCGGTCCGGGGTGTCGTCATTCATGAATTGTTCTTCAAGGTATGGCTTTTTCGCGTCATCGTTCACATAGAACCCGCCGGGGCCCAGGATGGCGGCAACCACGTGTCCCTCCCCCCGCAGGAGCGACACGGCGACGGGCCGGAGGGTCACCTCCTGGAGGACCTTCGCTTCGTGGCGGGTCTCGTCGACCTGGTAGACGGGAATGCGCACCGAGGTCGAGAAGGCCAGGTCCCGCCTGGGCTTCATGTTCAACACCGTGAGGAGGGCGGTGTCCGGGACCTTGACCGGATAGTGGAACCAGGAGGATCCACCCCCGGGGTCCCCGGGGTTCCGGGTGACATGATCGAGGTAGGTTGCCAGCGTCTGCGGGCCCTGGGGGTCGAACCCTGAAATCCGCCTGTTCGAGGAAAGGATCAGGCCGAGCGGCATGTTCTGGTACACGGGTGGCTTTCCTTCCGCCATCCATTTCTTCCGGCAGGCAATTTTGAACGAGTCGTCCAATCCGAGCGTCTTGAGGATGTCTTGCAGGGAAAGCAGGTCGTTTCCGCCGCCGCCCTGGGTGCCGGCAACGTGCTTGGCAAGAAGCGGATGATGCCCGAATGCATCGATGAGCGCGCGCATCGGGTCCTGGACGCCCGCCGGGCGCCTGTCGCCCAGGCGGATGTGGTTGATCGTGAGCCGCAGCTGCCGGCGGACCCCCGCCAGGGCCGCGTCGTCGCCGGGGTGGTCGGCCAGCGCGGGGTCCAGTTCGCGGATGGCAGCCAGCAGCTTGATCGAAGTATTGAGGAAGCAGGAGCCCCCGGTGTTGACCAGCCCCGGCCAATGCTCCACCTGGGCGAAGCTGAAGGGCACCACGTCCACCAGCGGATCGAAGGGCTTGGGATTCACCTGGAAATCCGCCCTGGAAGCCACGCGGCCGCCTTTGGCGTAGAGGATGACGCGCCCCGTCCGCGCGTGGTCCGGAACCGTCACGGTGATCTGCCCGTCCCGGGTCGCCACGACGGCCGCCGCCACGCCTCCGATCTCGACCCGGAGGGAGCCCACGAAGTGGGTTCCCCGGATCAGGACCGGGTCCCCGGGCCTTCCCGATTCGGGCGAGACGTCCGAAATGGTCGGAGCGGCCGGGGTGCCGTCCGGTCCCGGCTGAACCGGGGCCGGAATCGCGGACCTGGAGGAGGGATCGCCGCTCCCCTTGCACCCGAAGGCGAGGAGGGAGGCCACAGAAAGGGCGAGGAGGGGGAGGACTTGTTTCATGTCTAATTTATGTCGTGACCCATGCAAAAGGTTCAGGAGTCCCTGCGAAAGACCATGATGGTCATGCCTGTCACGAGGTTCCTGGTTTTTGCCAGGTCTCCGTCGATCGCGAACTGCGGATCCATGTAGGGCTTTTTCGCGTCATCGTTGATCCAGAACCCGCCGGGGCCCAGGATCACCGAGTAAGCGTGCCCGCCCTTCGTGATCGAGGCGGCGATCGGGTGGAGGGTCGCCTCCTGAAGGATCCTGGCGCTGTGGTGGGTCTCGTCCACCTGGTAGACGGGAATGCGCACGAGGGGCGAGAAGGCCAGCCCAAGAGCGGTTTCGTCGTGCCGAACGTTGATGATCGAAAGGGCCGGGACCTTGACCGGGTAATCGAAATAGGTGAATTTCGAATCGCTTGCCGAGGCGTTCCGGGTGACGTAATGAACGTAGCTTTCCAGGGTTTTCGGGCCCTGGTATTGCTTCCCATCGTCCGTTTTCGACTCGGTCACCCGAAGGGTGAACGCATCGTCCGAGTAGGTGGGGGTGCCCCCGGTCTTGGTGAACTTCACCCTCACGCCAATCCTGAATGACGTGTCCACCCCCAGCGCCTGGAGGAGGGCACCCAGGAATTCCGAAGTGTCCGTGCCGCCGTTCCCCGCTGCGGCCGCGAAAGGAGCCAGGGTCGGGTGGTGCTGGAACGAATCGATCAGCCCGCGCATCGGGTCCTGGGCGTCCGCGGGGCGCTTGTCGCCCAGGCGGATGAAGTTGAGCGTGAACCGGAGTTGCCGGCGGACCTCCGCCAGGGCCGCATCGTCACCGGTGTGGTCGGCCAGCGCGGGGTCCACCTCGCGGATGGCGGCCAGCAGTTTGATGGCCGAATTGATGAAGCAGGATGTACCCGTGTTGCCCAGTCCCGGCCAATGCTCCACCTGGGCGAAACTGAAGGGCACCACGTCCACCCGCGGATCGAAGGGCTTGAGGTTGACCTGGAAATCCGCCCTGGACGCCACGCGTCCGCCCTTTGCGTAGACGATGACGCGGCCGGTCCTCGCCTGGTCCGGAACCGTCACCGTGACCTGACCTTCGCCGGTCCCGACGACGGCGGCCGCCACGCCCCCGATCTCGACCCGGAGGGGGCCCTCGAAGTGGGTTCCCCGGATCAGGACCGGGTCCCCGGGCCTACCCGACTCGGGGGACACGTCCGTGATGGACGGAGCGGCCGGCGTCACTTCCGGTCTCGGGTCAACCGGGGCCACGGGTCTGGAAGAGGAACCACCGCCACCCTTGCACCCGAGGGCCAGGATGGAAGCGACAGAAAGGGCGAGGAGGGGGAGAGGATGTGCCATGATTCATTAATGCTCTACCCCCGGCAGACGTTTCAACCAGGCCCTGGAAATTCCCGGGGTTGGATTTCCCATGGCAGATCCCTTGAACGCCTCCAGTCCTGGGTTTGTGGATTCCTCCCCGGTCGGGCTAGAATCGGAACGGCCCTATAGCTCAGCGGTCAGAGCTGGCGGCTCATAACCGCTTGGTCCAGGGTTCGAATCCCTGTGGGGCCACCAAGTAACCCTCCGATGAAGTCCGAAGAAGTCCAGAAAAGCCCGAAGAACCTGGGCTCTCCGGGATTTTAATGTCCGGGGGTTCTGCCGCAGACCCCTGGAAATTGGGGGAGCCTGGGGGCATATTTGGGGGCAATTCACCCGTGCCCTCCAGGAGTTGCCCCCCATGCCCCTCACAGATGTAGTCCTCCGTAACATCAAGCCAGGAGAGAAGAGGGTCGGGATCTCTGACGAAAAGGGGTTGTATCTGGAGGTGCGCGTAGGAACCCCGGAAGCCAAGACCCTATCAACTCTCCGTGGCACAGCATGGCTGCACCGGGTCAGACTGTAGCGGAGGCTGAAAATGCTTCGAATAAAAAATACGAGGCACTCATCGCAGAGGCTGCCAATTTACGGCTTCAAGGCGAGATGCGAGGAGATGCGTCATTAATCAAACAGAGTTACGTAAAATCTGGATATGCTAAACATATCAGACAAGATGTGCCAACGCATAAATTCAAAACTTGGTCTGGGAAGGGGTTTCTTTGGCTTAAGGGCTTGTTCCTCTTGATTACGTGCGATATTTTTCGTGGGGAGAAAGACAAAGAGGCAACTCGGAAGGCTTCGATAAAAGCCGAGCAAGATATTGAAAAAGTAAGGCAGGGCTTAGGAAAGTAAATGAAAAGAGAATGGGGAATGTAAATGAAGGATTTGTCATGTAACTCCCAGTGGGTCTAATGAGGGTTAAACGGGAGGTGATTATGAAATTTAATGCCTTTATATTCATCGCAATAATTGGTTTCGCATCAGCATCTGTTGCTGGAGGTGAACCGCCAAATCAGGTGAAGACGGTCAAAATGGGTAACGAAACATTTCTTCTCCAAGCAAAAGAGTGCCTTGGCAATCAAGAACGTACCTGGAATGTTCATTCATGGGGGTTTGACTATCAGTGGGAGGCTTGTGTTGGGAAACTCTTACAAAATAACCTAACTTGGGAAAAAGAAAAAAAGTCCGTCTCTACCTGGCCTCACTTGGATATTGCAAATGGTCTAAGGAAAAGGGATTTTCGGGCGGTAAGAAACGTATTAAAACCAAAGACATAGATAGGATTATTTCTTATATCTCCGAGGTTCTAAATGAGATTTAGCTGTTGCCTGTCGTCAATCCACAATATCCAGTTATAGTGCAATTATTATCCAGCTTTTCCAATTTCTCCACAGCACGCGAAGACCCCGAAGGGGGCTTTCCCTTAGGCATTGTCTTGCGCTGTAGACATGCTGGAAAATAGTAGCATTTCGGGGGGAGTGATCCGGTCGGCCCATCGAGCATAACGGCTCCATCAACCCTCAATTGCGGGGTTGAACAAGGTGTAACTACTTTTGACTAGAGATCTTAAATCGACATTTCGAATCCCTGTGGGCCACCAGACATAAATGTAAGTGCCTACCGGGCTTTGGCATCGACATCCAGCCCCAGCGACACCAGGGGAATCGCCTTCCCGGAAAGGGCCAGCCAATGGTCGTTTAGATTCAGCCGCAGGCGGTCAAGCCTGGGGTCCTTCAGCGGTGTGAAGGTCCGGCTGCCCGGGTCATACCGGTAGTACCGCAGCCACGCCCGGCGTTCCCGCTCCTCGGGTGTGAACTCATGGGCGAGGCTGGCGAAGCGGTTGCCGGACCGCATGGCCTCGGCATCCCGCTGGAGGCTGTGGCCGGGCTCGGGCATCGAATTCATGACCGCCGCCACAAGGATCTCCCTGGCGTTCTGGGGGTACCAATGGAGCTTCAGGGGGAACGAGAACTGGGAAACCAGGACTTCACCAAACGGCTTTCCGGGTTGGCGGCTGGACTGGTCCAGTCGGGCGATGAAATCGTCGTCGAGCCTTGGCCAGGGAACATTCACGGCGTGAAGGGCCCCGGTGGCGGTATTGAACTGGAAAACCTGGCCTGTCTGGGAGCTTGTCAACAATAGCTTATCCCCCAGGGCTGCTGTTCGATCGATCAGCGGATAGCTGTTCACAGTTGCAAGGCTTCGCGAGAACCCCGGCGGATAGGGGATGCGCCTTTCGGCCTTCGCCGGGTTCCGGGGGTGGAAGATCTCCAGGAGGGGAATCCGGTCATTGGCGCCCGATCCCAGCATCTCCAGGTACTGGGCCGATGGCGGCCAATCCCCGGAGGGCCGTTCGTTGGGGCAGATCAGGGCGATCTTCCCGTCCGCCAGGATCTCGAACTGGGAAAAGGCACGGTCGGACTTGAAATAACGAATCCACAGGCCCGTCTCCGGATCCCGTCGCAGGAGGGTCCTGCCCGACTTCCGGAAGAAGGCGCCCTGCCTGAACTTCAACCCCGACAGGTAGGGACTGAAGCCGGCGGAGGGCAAGGGGACGGTCCTCACACCCTTCGTCAGGTCCACCTCCCCGGCACGGCCCAGGTCCAGGAAGCCGTAACGCCGGCCCCGGCAAAGGAAAAGGCGGGACCCCTGGATCTCCGCCACGAGGCCGGGCTCCCCGGGGTATTCCCAATCGGGGAAGGTCGAATCGATGAATGTGTATGGCTTCCATTGATAGCCCACATCCAGGACCGGGCCTTCGGGCGGGTCGGTTTGCGTTGGAACGGGCGGAGCCTCCGCCCGCCCTCCTCCAAGGGATTGTGCGACCAGGGATGGCAGTGAGAGAGAAATCACAAATAAAGTTGGTTTTATAGACATCCAAGCACCGTGAGTCAGTTGGAGAAATATCCAGAATGGTCATGAACGTGAAGGGTGTGGTTGCAGCAAAAATAGGTGGCATGCCCATCTGCAACCAATCCACCTCTAAAGGTGCATGTAATTAAATACCTATTACTAATTCCGGGTAGAGGCGCATGGACCACGCTTCTTGATCTGAGGATGCAAGTATGATTTGTTAGGCATCCAAATCCACACGTGCAACTGCAGGACGTTGGACAGGCCGGTAGAGCGCCATGAACACATGGTCCAACAAAGAAAAGTGCGGATAATAGCAGGATATTATTTCTCAAATGCATGGAATACTCCTATTTTACATTCGATGAAGGAAAAGGGTGATAATGCAGTTTGTTTTGCCGGCTCATCCAAGATGGGTTCTGATTCTGCATTGTTCCTTTGTGCACAATCAAATTTTGGGCTTAGAGGTGACTCGATGATTCCACGATGGGTTCCGATCACAGACCTGATGCGCCTCGGCAGGAAGGTCCTGGATGAGGTGCGCCAGGACCGTTCCCCCGTGATCATCACGGAGCATGGAAGGGCGGCGGCGATTCTCTTGGATGTGGCAAGCTACGAGGCGATCACCCGGCGATACGAGATTCTGAAGGGCCTTGATGAAGGCGAGCGGGATATTGCGGAAGGTCGGACCCAGGATTGGGAGGACGCCAAAGCAGGGCTGCGCAAATGGCGGCGCTGAAGCTGCGCCTTACCCTCACGGCATCGCGGGAGCTGGATGAGGTCCTGGGTTTCATCGCCCAGAACAATCCAGAAGCCGCCGATGGGCTTTCAAGGTCCGCTGCGTTGCCCCAGCCGTTCGCGGTAAGATCCTCCCCGCGAGGTTACCCATGGCCACCCAGAAGCGCACGGTCGACCACATCCTGGACCAACTGAGCGAGGCCGGCGCGGTCTCGGTGAAGAAGATGTTCGGGGAGTACGGCGTCTTCCTGGACGGCAAGATGTTCGCCCTGATCTGCGACGACCGGTTGTTCTTCAAGCCCACGCCGGCGGGGCGCGGGCTGTTGGGCGAGGTGGTGGAGGCGGCGCCCTACCCGGGGGCGAAGCCCTGCTTCCTCATTGCGGAGGAGGACTGGGACGACCGGGAGCGGCTGTCGGCCCTGGCCCGGGCCACGGCGGACGGCCTGGAGGCGCCCCGCCGGAAACCGAGTCGGCGTACGACCTGACCTCGTTCGCTAGGGACGGGGCTCCGCGACACGGATGGTGCGGTACCCGTCCCCATCCGGGACGATCCGCACCAGGCCGGGCAGATGCGCTCCGGCCAGGAACACGTTCCCGGCGGCGGCCCTGCGGAAGAAATCCAGGCGGGTCCGCACGGCCCGGTCCCCCTCCAGGTCGAAGCTGATGCCGGTGGCGGGGCGCGCGAACTGCACGGCCCCGAAGTGGATGAGGTCTCCGATGCACCACAGTTCCTGGCCGTTGGACCGGAACGCGTAGACGGTGTGCCCGGCGGTGTGGCCGGGCGCGGCCAGGGCCGTGACCCCTTCGGCCACGGTGTCGCCGTCCCGGGTCAGCACCACATCGGACCCGTAGGCCGCGAAGATGGCCCGCACCTTGGGGATGCGATCCCACAGGCGCTCGGGGAGCCGTTCCCGGGTCGTCCACAGGTCGTGCTCGACCCGGGACACGCAGAGCTTCGCCCGGGGGAAGGCCCGGGCGCCGCCGGGCAGGAGCAGGCCGCCCACGTGGTCGAAATGGAAATGGGTGATGAGCACCAGGTCCACCTGGGCCGGGGTCACCCCGGCGGCGGCAAGGCCTTCGGCCAGGTGGCCGGAGTCCTCCTCCGGATCCTTGCCCATGCCGGTGTCCACCAGGATGACCTTGCCGGCCTGGCGCACCAGGAAGGCGTTGACGGGGGTGGTGGCGGCGGTGCGGTCGCCCAGCATCCGCACCGCCTCCGCCGGGGCGATGCCCTTGAGGAGGGAGGCCTCCAGGGAGAGGGTGCCGTCCACCAGGGGGCGGACGTTCGGCCCCGGGGTCTGGGCGGTCAGGGTCATGGCGGTCACCAGGATCAGGAAGGGTCGCATGACGGGATTCTACCCGGGACCTGGAAGGATGGGACCTTGCTGGTGTTAGACTTCGCCATGGCCGATTCCTCCCCTTCCCGGGCGCCGTCCCCCATCCTGGAAACCCTGGTGGTGGGTGCGGGCGTGGCCGGCCTGAGCTGCGCCGGGGCCCTGCGGCGGGCGGGCCGGGGCGTGGTCGTCCTGGAGCGGGCCCACGACGTGGGCGGCCGGTGCGCCACCCGGCGCTTCGATGGGCAGGCGGTGGATTTCGGCCCCCTGTTTGCCCACGGCCACCACCCGGACTTCCTGCGGGTGCTGCGGGAGGTGGACGCCAATCCCCTGCGGGATTGGCCCCGGCGGGTGGAGGGCGGGGGGCCCCCCTGTCAGCCGGGAGCCCTGGAGCCCACCGTGCGCAGGGTGGCGTTCGCCCAGGGCATGAAGGCCCTGCCGCGCCACCTGGCCCAGGGGCTGGAGATCCGCCTGGAGACGCGGGTCACGGCCATCCGCGCCTTCGACGGCGGCTTCGAGGTGACCTGCGGCGAGGGCG
>MTLE01000722.1_pt1 | contig 28271 bp, 38 predicted proteins | sample 1982461 | NCBI WGS metagenome assembly MTLE01 (sample SAMN05712605, study PRJNA340218) | biofilm metagenome | isolation source: sample SPL anode biofilm adapted to -200 mV | place: USA | collected 2012-02-03
ATAGGGAGAGGATAGGGAGAGGCATAAGAGGAGAACAGGAGGGGAACAGGAGAAGATAGGTAGATCAAGGATATGTTGAGGGGAACAGGAGAGGTTGTCCAGATGATGTCCAGATGATGTTCAGATGGCGTTCAGAAAGGCACTGGGAGAGATTTTAGAGAAGCTTGAAATGAAGAAAATACAGATTCTAGTGGATACAATTAGCCACTTTCTTTAGAATAAATTCCATGCAAAAGATCTGCTTTCTATCAGAAGCTATTAAAAGAGGGCTATTGGGTTACTACTATCTTAGCAAGAGCCAAATTTGCTACCGGGTTTTATAACCAACCGCTTCTTCTTCTGACGAGATTTAGAATACATCCACCCTAAATAAGCCGCAGAACAAACTAAAAGGATATTAAGGCCATCCTCCAATGGAGCACCGCCACCATTAGATGATGAGCCAGACCCGGTCAAATTATGATTTGATGGCGGTGGCGGTGGCGGAGCATACAGGAGAAGTGGACAGCTTACAAGAATTATAAGGATTATTCGGACTAGAATTAATCTAGCCAATGTACTTCGCTTTTGGATATCAGCCTTGACAAGATCTGATACGAATAATTTGTTAGCTTCAATTTTTGTCATACAAACTAAATTTTCGGTCAACTGATCGTGAAAATTGAAAAACGAAATGAAAAAGAATCTGAAAGGATGATAAATAAGCTCTTCAAAATAATACTCGGATAATTCATAAGAAAGAAAAGGTTACAGTAATAAATGGCTCATCGATATGAAGACAAATATATAACAGTCGGATGCAATCCAGATTATTGGTGATCAGCCAAAATCCACAAATACGGCTACCCTTACGCGAACCAAACACAGAGTTACCTACAAGAGTGAGACCCCTTGTAATTGATGGGCAAAAGGGAGCATACAAAAAATGTGTAATTCTGAAACACCATCATAACATACAGTTTGTCAATAACATCCTTTAGCTTCACAAGCTAGAAAATCCATTAAAATGTAACAATTGTCGAAAACTAAAAAAATTTATTTAGTCCATTCTTAAAAAAACCAGACAACCATTTATGTATATCGGTGTCTTAATTATACTTTAAATGGCAATAATAGACATAAACCTATTCTATGATTTAATATTTATAGATAGCCCCATGTGAACCAACCAAAAGTAAAGGGTTTTGGATAACATCTTACTGAGTGAGGTTATGTTGTCAATTAAGCGTAGAGTATTTCATTATTATAATTATAGTGTCATGATGAAGATTTATAATGTAAGAGTGCTTCTGTTTGCTATACTACTAAATATAGCACCTCAGTTTTTATTAGGTCAAACCGAATGGATTTCACCAAAATTATCTGGAAACAACCTCAATTCTATCCTTTTTATGGATACAAAAAATGGGGTAATAACAGGCGAATGTGGAACTATAATAAATACTGAGGATGGAGGAAACACCTGGTATCTTAAAAGCAAACTTACTAATAAGGACATCAACTCACATTATATCTCAGGAACCAGAATGTATATCTGTGATGGCGACATATATGAGTCTTATGATAAAGGTAGTTCATGGCTCATGTTGCCTAATCCAGACCGCTCTCAATTCACCGCTGTAACATCCATCAATGGCATCTGGTACGGATTAATTACAACAATAACAAACGATCGATTACTTGGTTCATCTGACGACCTTGGCAGAACCTGGCTAACATGGTCAAATAACATTTTACCCGATGGAGGAAAATTTGTTTTTGAATCATCGCTGATAGGATACTATATCACTTCGGAAGGATTATGGGCAACAAAGGACGGTGCAGTTACATGGAAAAAGGCGAAGACATTTACAGAGACTCAAGAAAACCCGATTCTAACTATACAAAAATTTGGTCACTTAAACCTCTTTATTTCTAATCAATCAGGTGGGGTTCCAGATGTAATCGGACAGTATTGGAGAAGCAACGACAATGGTAACACATGGCAATTAATGTACTCAGGACCAAACATTGCCACAGCCGTTATCTTCACTAATGATGATGAAGGAATTGCACTAACAAAGACCTCAGACAATAGCCTTCTCCCCCGCATTATGAAAACCTATAATGCAGGTCTCACATGGAGCGAATCTATTTTTATGCCATTTGAAGCCTATGCAGTTGCTTCGCCTGCTACTGCTAAGTTCTTCCTTGCCGGCAAAGCAGGTCTTCTGTTTAGATCAAACGATAACCTTGGTAATTTTACCAACCTCAACAGACCGGACTATCTTGATGTTACCCAGGTTGAAATGCCGGGAGTTAAAACATACTACATGGCAACTGCAAGTAACGGTATCTACAAAACCACAGACAAAGGCCAAAATTGGAACCTAATAAAACCCAACAAGGAGTTTACATCCATTAGTTTTAGAGATAGCCTTGCAGGCGTAGCCACTAGCTCAGTTAATCCAAAACAATACTCCCTGACCTTTGACGGAGGAAACACCTGGTTCGAGAGCAATCTCCCCCAATCGCCCCAGCACGGAGTAACCATGACAAAAGAGAAAGTCCTTCTATTTACAAACCAATATGACCTTTATATCTCTACAGATTTAGGGTCAAACTGGACAAGTAAATCAATGCCTATTCCGGGTAACACCCTTGATATTGTAAATAGTGATACACTAACTCTATTTGCTTCCGAGGATGCTACAGGAAAGCTCTCCTTATATTATTCAACAGACAGAGGAAGCAACTGGGAAAAGAACACCTATACCTTTGGATTCCCTATAAGTGTAATGTCCGTACATACCCTGCAAAATGGCCGTGTATGTCTGATCTATAAAAACAAGGATCAATTAAAATACACGGTTGCTATCTCCGATGACAGAGGAAGTACTTGGAAAGATAATCTGTCTGTTGATAATAATACTGTTTTGAAGTTTATAAAATCTAATAAGAACAATGTTAATGTAACGGGGCTTGAAAATAACACAACTGTCATCTATCTTTCAGATAACTATGGTGACACTTGGAAAAAAAGCTCATATCGAATTAATTTGGGAACCTATTTCAGCATATCAAACCTTAATAGTGAGGGCAAATTTTTACTTTTTGACGACACAAGAGTTTGCTTAATTACAGGTGAACAGCTGACTACAGGAATCCCAGTTAGTCAAACCAAAACCATCTACATTCAAATTTATCCGAATCCCGCCCAGAATCAAATTGTAGTTAACATGGGCGATGAAGCTAAAAGTTGTTTTGTCAGGGTTGAAATATGCAACGCTATGGGATCTGTCGTGAAAGCAGTTGATGTGGTGACAGTGAACGGCATCTGTAAAGTTGATGTTACAGAATTATCTAATGGAGTATATGCTCTGCTCCTACATGATGGTCAGAAAACCTGCTCATCTAAATTTCTGATCATGCATTAGTCAACCATTTACGTGTTTTTTAGTTGCGATGCCGCGGTGGGTTACCATCGCGGCTTTTTATATCTTTACTATTTAATATCTTTCAAACCATGAAAACGATAAAAATCTCAATCAACCTATTGTTACTTTTTTCTAGCATATCGCTTCTCTTCTTCTCATCAACCCTCTCAGCACAAGATAATGCCAGGTTTATTAATCCATTTATTGGCACCGACCATATGGGGCACACCTTTCCTGGGGCATTAGTCCCTTTTGGTATGGTTCAACTATCTCCTGATACTGATACAATCCCCTACTCTTCAGGATCAGGCTATAATCCGGATGTTTATAAATATTGCGCCGGTTATCAATATAATGATCCAACTATAGTGGGATTTAGCCATACTCACCTTCATGGCACAGGACACTCTGACCTAGGCGATTTCTTAATAATGCCCATGGAAGGCAAAATAATGCTTAACCCAGGTACATCAGACCATCCAGAGAAAGGCTATAGAAGTAAATTTGATAAATCAACCGAAATAGCAAAGGCTGGATACTATTCTGTTGTTCTCACAAAAAATAATATAAAGGCTGAATTAACTGCTACACAAAGAGTAGGTGTACATCGGTACCATTTCCCCATGAAGGAAACCCCTGCAATCATTCTGGATATGGTTCATGGTATTTATAATTATGACGGAAAAGTAATATGGTCTTCCTTACGAATAGAAAATGACTCTACGGTAACAGGTTATCGCCAAACAAACGGTTGGGCAAGAGACAGAAAAGTCTATTTCGCAATAGTGTTCTCGAAACCAATAAAACAATATGGCATCATAAATACAGAAAAAGAGACCTATCAGGGTTTCTGGCGAAGATGGAAAATGGATAAAGATTTCCCTGAAAGATCAGGTAGAAAACTTAAAGCGTGGTTCCAATTTAACATGCAAAGCGATAGCACCCTAACCCTCAGACTAGCTCTTTCCGCTGTCAGTGCACAAGGTGCCCTAAATAATCTCCGCACTGAAACGCCTAAAGCAAACTTTGATAAAATAAGAGAACAAGCCTATAATACATGGAAGAAGGAGGTTAACACGATCAATATAGAAGCCTCTGATGAAGAAAAGAGAATATTCTATACAGCCATGTATCATAGCCTAATTCATCCTTCAATCTACATGGATGTTGATGGTCAGTACCGGGGACTAGATCAACAGATCTACAAAGCAGATGGCTTTACCAATTATACCGTCTTCTCGTTATGGGATACTTTTAGAGCCCTACATCCTTGGCTTACTCTGTCCCACCCCCAGGAGACTTCAGACATGGTTAACTCTATGTTAGCTCATGCAAATCAAAGCGTACACAAGATTCTCCCAATCTGGTCACATTGGTCAAATGATAACTGGTGTATGATTGGCTACCATGCAGTGCCTGTGATAGCTGATGCAATGGCCAAACAAATTAAAGGGTTTAATTATAATAATGCCTTAAAGGCAATGGTTAGTAGTGCAACATATGCCCCATATGAAGGATTAGAACACTATATGAAGTACGGCTTTGTTGCTCAGGAACAATCGGGTTCTTCAGCCTCTGTAACACTTGAATATGCTTTTGATGACTATACCATATCAAAAGCAGCTGAGCTGGTAGGTGAAAGTGAAATAGCCAACAAGTTCGCTAAAAGATCTTTAAACTACCTAAATATTTTTGATCCGGCAACGAAATTTATGAGAGCAAAAAAGTCACATGGCCATTTCACAAAGCCTTTTGATGCCCTGGCTACTCACGACATGGGTTATATTGAAGGTAACGCTTGGACATATAGTCTGTTTGTGCCCCATAATCCGAAAAAGCTTATTGAACTTTATGGCGGAGAACAGAGCTTTTGCAACCACCTTGATTCACTTTTTACTATGGAATTACCTGCTAAATATTATGAAAAGACAGAAGACATAGCAGCCGTTGGCCTCATGGGTAACTATGTGCATGGAAATGAACCAGGACACCATATCCCCTATCTATACAATTATGCCGGAAAGCCAAAGTCGACTCAAGCCATTGTACGAAAAATCCTCACGACAATGTACCATAATAGCCCATCAGGTCTCTGTGGTAATGACGATTGCGGTCAGATGTCAGCTTGGTTTATTTTCTCTGCACTTGGATTTTACCCAGTGTGTCCAGGCACACCAAACTACGATTTAGGTGCCCCTCTTTATAAAAAAATTGATCTGTTACTACCCAACAACAACCTGTTGACAATTAAAGCTAACAAATTATCATCGAAAAATATCTATGTAAAAAGAGTGCTCCTAAACGGACAAGAGTTAAAAGGAGAAGTCATTACTCATCAACAGATCATGAATGGAGGTTTATTAGAGTTTGAGATGACCTCAGAGCGGTAACGATCATTCAATTATAGATAATTACACTACCATATTAGACAACACTATTGCAAAATCTGAGGTGTCTAGACACTTGAATCTGCCTGGCATCTCAGATTCTTCATAAAAGAATCAAGTCTAAAACTAGAGGCTATTAAAATCTATGCTTTCTAAAAGAGACTATAGTTTAGATTTGAGCAATCGTAGTTTCTTATAGTAAATGGAATTAGCCATTACACTCTAACTCCTGCATAGCAAGGTTAATATAACTTACAATTGTAAGGTTTCAGAAAATTACCCCTGAACTCACCTGGTAATCGTGTTTAACTGGCTATTAATACTATTGCAGCGATTGCAAGTCCAATGCCAAGCCAATTAATCCATCGAAGGCGTTCCTTAAAAAAGAGGACGCCGTTAAGCGCAGCGATAGAAACTATTGAGGCATTGAAAATCGGGAAAAAGACCGAACTATCATATTGCGCAAGAGTCTTCATAAGAAACACTGTACTCCACCAATTAAGCAAACCCATTATAACTCCAGCTACAATATCACGAAGACCTATCCTTACATCTCTTTTTAAAAAGTGCTGGATTAACAAAAATGCAATTCCAGTTAACATTGCGTATCCAAAGACCACTGCTAAATAGGTGTTCCCTTGAGTGGTAAGATATTTAGCCTGAGCGAATTTTAAAGTTGAATCGCTAATCCCGGTGCCAACAAAAAGCAAAGCCGGATAAAGAAAGTCTTTCCACTGGTGCTTTAGTCCCTCCTGCTTCTTAAATGTAAGCCAGAAAGCTATAAGCGCACCAATAATACCTACAACCCTAAGAAGACTCAACGGCTCACCGAGAAGCAGAAAACCCATAAGAACAGGAAAAATCACAGACATTTTACCCGCTACACTAGTCATTGCGATACCTGCCTTTTTAGCAGAAATTCCGATCCATATATATACTACAATAAACATTATCCCATTAAATACGGCAGCAGGCATCCAGGAGGCAGCCCAAAAAGACTCATTGTGATCAAGCCTAGCTGATCCACTAAGAACACCAAACAACAGAGCCACTAGATAATTAACCACGATGGTGGGTAAAATTGCAACCTTAAAGCGCTCTAAAAGTCTAAAAACAACTAAAATACTTGAAGAAAGAATGATAGCGAGGATAAAAGAAATCATATAGATTTTTCATTAAAGTGGGCAAAAGTAACTAGAATAGCTGGCATAGTATCAACTGCAACAAAATAATATAAAAAAAAGGGCTGCCAAATGACAGCCCTTTTCACATAGTCAATAAAGACTATTTAGCATAACGATAGGATCTACCGGGATAAATAGCTGCCGTACCTAGGGCTTCTTCAATTCTGAGAAGTTGATTGTACTTAGCAATTCTATCAGTACGTGAGGCAGAGCCAGTCTTGATTAAGCCGGTATTTAAAGCAACGGCTAAGTCAGCGATAGTGGTATCTTCTGTTTCACCTGAACGGTGACTCATAATAGCAGTATAACCAGCTCTGTAAGCCATATCAACAGCGTTGATAGTTTCAGTAAGCGAGCCGATCTGATTAACCTTTACAAGGATTGAGTTTGCAACACCCTTTTCGATACCCTCTTTAAGACGTTTTACGTTTGTAACAAAGAGGTCATCTCCTACAAGCTGAATTTTACCAGCAGTGATATCAGTTAGATACTTCCAGCCTGCCCAGTCGTCTTCAGCCATGCCATCTTCAATAGAAATGATAGGATATTTGTCTGTCCAACCCTTCCAGAAATCAGCCATTTGGGTAGGAGTTAATTTCTCGCCAGTTGATTTCTTAAAGTGATACATATTCTCTTCTGGGATAAAATACTCAGATGATGCAGGATCAAGAGCCAAGAAGATATCTTCGCCAGGGCGATAGCCAGCCTGTTCAATAGCTTGAAGAATAACCTTTACAGCTTCTTCATTTGATTTAAGGTTAGGAGCAAAACCACCTTCATCACCTACATTGGTTGAATATCCAAGCTTCTTCAGAACCTTAGCGAGGTTATGAAAAACTTCGGCACCCATTCTTAGAGCTTCACTAAAAGAAGAAGCACCAGCGGGCATAATCATGAATTCTTGAAAATCAACAGAATTATCAGCATGAGAACCACCATTAATGATGTTCATCATGGGGATAGGAAGTGTATTAGCATTGACGCCACCAATGTAGCGATAGAGAGGTTGACCAGTCTCTTGTGCAGCGGCTTTAGCAACAGCGAGAGAAACGCCAAGGATTGCATTTGCGCCGAAATTACCTTTATTAGCAGTTCCGTCAAGTTCGATCATACGAGCATCGATCTCATTTTGATCTGTGACCAACATACCACGTAACTCTTCGGCAATTGGGCCATTAACATTTTGAACAGCTTTAAGAACACCTTTACCCAAGAACAGAGATTTGTCACCATCGCGTAACTCAACGGCTTCATGGACGCCTGTAGAAGCTCCTGAGGGAACTGCGGCGCGACCCAAGATACCATTTTCAGTAATAACATCGACTTCCACAGTCGGATTTCCGCGAGAATCCAAAATCTGGCGGGCATGTACATCAATAATTTGACTCATGTGTTTGAATTTTATGTTTCCCAATTAAACGTAAAGGATGGAGCAACAAAGTTACTCCATCCTAATAAGCTAATAACAAAAGGAAGTTAAATATTCCTGTTATTCTTTACCGGTTTCAGTAGCTTCTGAATCGGCTTTTTTTCTGCTGCGACGGGTTTTTGCCTGACGAGTTGGAGCAGCTTCTTTAGGAGTATTGAGTAACTCGTTAAAGTCAACTAGTTCCATGATGCACATTTCAGCAGCGTCACCTTGGCGATAACCAGTTTTTAAAATACGGGTATATCCACCAGGACGATTAGCCACCTTTACAGAAACCTCACGGAAGAGCATTGTAACAGCTTCTTTGCTCATGAGGTAACTATAAACCATACGACGGTTATGCATAGAATCGTCTTTGGCACGGGTAATCAAGGGCTCAACATAACCACGTAAAGCTTTAGCTTTAGCGAGGGTAGTATTGATCCGCTTATGCAGAATGAGCGAGGTAGCCATATTTGAGAGCATCGCTTTACGATGACTGCTAGTCCTGCCCAGGTGATTAACTTTTTTACCGTGTCTCATTGCGATTAATCCTTATCTAATTTGTATTTGTCAACTTTCATTCCAAATTCCAGTCCCTTTGAATCCACCAATTCTTCGAGTTCAGTCAGTGACTTTCTTCCGAAGTTGCGGAATTTCAAAAGATCATTCTTATTGTAAGCTACGAGGTCACCAAGTGTTTCAACGTCGGCAGCTTTTAAGCAATTTAAAGCTCTGACAGAGAGGTCGAGGTCGACTAGTTTAGCTTTTAATAACTGGCGGATATGCAGCGAGTTTTCATCAAGTTCTTCGGTAGGAGCCTGTGCCTCAGCATCGACGGTGATTTTCTCATCACTGAAGAGCATGAAGTGGTGAATGAGGATCTTAGCAGACTCTTTAAGTGCATCCTTAGGGGCGATACTACCATCGGTAATAACCTCAAGGACGAGCTTTTCGTAGTCAGTTTTCTGTTCCACGCGGTAATTTTCGACGCTATACATAACGTTTTTGATCGGTGTATGGATAGAGTCCATGAAAATGGTACCAAGTGGTGCGTTAAGAACCTTATTTTCTTCGGCTGGGACATAGCCTCTGCCTTTCTCAATGGTTAACTCGAGAGAGAGCTTAACAGAGCGCTCCATGTGGCAGATTTCAACTTCAGGATTAAGGACCTGAAAATTGGAGAGGAACTTATTGATATCGCCGGCAGTAAAGACTTCCTGATCGCCGATTACAACATGAACTTTCTCGCTGGTTTCAGATTCAATCTGACGTTTGAAACGAATCTGTTTGAGGTTAAGAATGATGTCAGTGACATCTTCAACAACGCCTTTAATAGAGCTGAACTCATGATCGACGCTCTCGATACGAACGGAAGTGATAGCATATCCTTCGAGCGAGCTCAATAAAATGCGCCTGAGTGCATTACCCACGGTGATCCCGAATCCGGGTTCCAAGGGTCTGAACTCAAATACACCTTTGCGATCGTCCACGTGGACCATGATCACTTTGTCCGGTTTTTGAAAAGTCAGAATGGCCATATAATGCTTGTTATCTTTTTTAAACTCGCTATAAATTACGATTACTTCGAATACAATTCAACGATCAGTTGTTCGCGAATGTTTTCGGGGATCTCATCCCTTTGTGGGTAGTTCATAAACTTACCGCTTTTTAAGTGCTCGTCCCATTCTAACCAGCTAAAACCACGACGGCTAGCTAAAGAGTTGGTGATAACTTCGAGAGATTTCGATTTCTCACGAACGCTAACTACATCACCAGGACGGAGTTTAAAAGAAGGGATATTAACCAATTCACCATTAACCATAATGTGACGGTGGCCTACTAACTGACGAGCAGCCATACGAGAAGGAGCGATTCCTAATCTGTATACTACATTGTCGAGGCGTGACTCCAGAAGTTGGAGTAGCACTTCACCAGTAATACCTTTACGGCGTGAAGCTTCATGGAAAATGTTACGGAACTGACGTTCTAAGACGCCATAGGTATATTTTGCTTTCTGCTTTTCGCTTAGCTGAATACCATATTCACTCTGCTTGGCCCTTCTTTTAGTATTGCCATGCATACCGGGAGCATAGTTCTTCTTCTCGAGGTACTTATCCGGCCCGAAGATCGCTTCTTTGAAGCGACGGGCAATCTTTGATTTTGGACCAATATAACGTGCCATATCAAAAAATAGTTTGAGTTTAATCCGAGGTTTGTTACACTAATTAATTACACTCTCCTGCGTTTAGGAGGACGACAGCCGTTGTGAGGCAATGGTGTAATATCCTTAATCTCGGTCACTTCAATACCCGATGCATGGATAGTACGGATAGCAGATTCACGGCCTGAGCCGGGACCCTTTACAAAGACCTTCACTTTACGAAGGCCAGCATCAAATGCTACTTTGGCGCAATCAGCTGCAGCCATCTGAGCAGCATACGGGGTATTCTTTTTAGAACCCCTGAAACCCTTTTTACCGGCAGAAGCCCAGGAGATGACCTGACCGGTATTATTAGTAAGGGTAACGATGATATTATTAAATGAAGCACTCACATAAGCACGTCCGGTAGCTTCTACCTTCACCACTCTTTTTTTTGTGCTCTTGGTGCTCTTTTGAGTCTTTGCCATTATGTTACTCTTAAAGTTACGTTTTACTTATCGACTATTTCGTAGCCTTCTTCTTGTTGGCAACAGTTTTCTTCTTACCCTTGCGGGTGCGCGCATTGTTCTTGGTCGACTGTCCACGCAATGGTAACCCAATGCGGTGACGTACGCCGCGATAGCAACCGATGTCCATCAGTCGCTTAATGTTCATCTGTACTTCTGACCTTAAGGCACCTTCTACTTTGTACTTCTCATTAATAAGAGTACGAATAGCGTTCTGCTCATCATCGTTCCACTCACCAACTTTTTTGTTGAGGTCAATACCAGCCTCTAGAAGAATTTTCTGGGCGGTAGCTCGTCCGATGCCATAAATGTAGGTCAGACCGATTTCACCACGTTTGTTTTTTGGTAGGTCTATACCAGCAATCCTAGCCATATTAAATTATTCTATTAATTAATTAGGTTTAACCCTGTCTTTGTTTGTACTTGGGATTCTTTTTGTTGATAACATAGATTTTCCCATTGCGGCGTACAACCTTGCAATCAGGGGTTCTCTTTTTTACAGATGCTCTGACTTTCATATTCGGTGTAACTTTTGTATCTCGTTATTACTTGTATCTGAATGAAATTCTTCCCTTGGTCAGATCATAAGGCGTCATTTCGACTTTTACCCTATCTCCCGGTAGAATCTTGATATAATGCATTCTCATTTTGCCGGAAATATGAGCCACAATTTGGTGCCCATTCTCTAGTTCTACTCTGAACATCGCATTTCCCAGCGACTCTACTACGGTTCCATCTTGTTCTATGGAAGGCTGTTTTGCCATAAAAATCAATCCTTGGTTTTTAGAATCTCTTCAATATAATCAAATGTTGAAAGCACTTCTGCTCGTCCTTTGCGGATTACGACATCATGCTCGAAATGGGCTGATGGTTTTCTATCAGACGTTCTGATTGTCCACCCGTCTCGCTCCTGAACTACCCGGTGTCCACCAAGATTAATCATGGGTTCGATTGCTAAGACCAGACCTTCTTGTAACTTCATTCCTGTACCTCTTCTTCCATAATTAGGAACCTCAGGTGCTTCATGAAGATGCTTTCCCAGTCCATGACCTACCAAATCTCGTACCACGCTGTAACCTCGTTCCTCAACGTAGTCCTGAATTGCAGACCCAATATCACCAAGTCTTTGGCCTTCAACGGCTTTTGATATACCCTCATATAGTGAAGCCTTAGTAGCTTCAACTAGTGCCCGTACACTGGGATCAACTTCTCCGATCATGAAGGTGTATGCAGAATCGCCATAGAAGCCATTCATAACAACACCACAATCAACAGAGACAATATCACCCTCTTTCACCTCGCGGTTACTTGGGAAGCCATGTACTACAATCTCGTTAACGGAGATACATAGGGTATATGGGAAACCGTTGTAGCCTTTAAAACCCGGGATTCCGCCGTTATCTCGGATAAAGGTTTCGGCAAGTCGATCGAGCTCGATTGTCCTAATCCCGGGTTTTATTACTTTGGCTACTTCAGCAAGTGTCTTTCCAACAAGCAAAGAACTTTGTCTGATCAGCTCAATTTCCTCTTCTGTTTTCAGATGAATCATTGACAACTTTTCAGATATTAGAAGGAAGAAGAACGACCTTTAATACGGCCGGTCTTCATTAATCCGTCATAATGACGCATTAACAAGTGACTTTCAATCTGCTGTAATGTATCGAGAACAACACCCACAAGAATCAATAGAGAAGTGCCACCATAGAAAGCAGCAAATTGTGAATTGACTCCTACCAATCTTACCAGAGCAGGCATAATAGCAACAAAGGCAAGAAAGATAGATCCAGGGAGTGTTATACGAGACATAACTGCATCAATAAATTCGGCAGTTTTCTTACCAGGTTTTACGCCAGGAATAAAGCCACCGTTTTTCTTCATATCCTCAGCCATTTGGTTATGGTTAACCGTAATAGCGGTATAGAAGTAGGTAAAAATAATGATTAAGAAGGCAAACATGAAGTTGTACCAGAAACCATTAATATTTGTAAATGCTGCAAAAAAGCCTGTCAATGATTCGCTTTGAGCAAAGCCTGCGAGAGTTAAAGGCAGGAACATGATAGCTTGAGCGAAGATGATTGGCATTACACCGGCAGCATTAACCTTCAGAGGAATGTATTGTCGAGTTCCACCATATTGTTTATTTCCAACAACCCTCTTGGCATATTGAACAGGGATACGACGAGTACCCTGAACGAGGAGGATAGTAATTAGAATAACAACAATTAGAACTGCAATTTCGAGTACGAAGAACACCAGACCACCTCCTTGCTGCTCCATACGAGAAGCGAGTTCTCCAAACAGAGCAAAAGGTAAACGGGCGATGATACCAATCATGATAATCAGAGAGATACCATTACCAATACCTTTATCGGTAATCTTTTCACCAAGCCACATAACGAACAGAGTGCCTGCAGTCAGGATGATGATAGAAGATATCCAGAAGAAAGTGCTGGGAGATGTACTGTTCGGATCGAAAGGAGTGATTGCCTCTGGAGGAAGCTGAGAGATCATATTAGCAATATAACCCGGAGCTTGCAAAGCAGTAACGGCAATAGTCAGATAGCGGGTAAGTTGATTTATCTTCTTACGTCCACTTTCTCCTTCTTTCTGAAGTTTCTGGAAATAGGGCACTACAAGGCCAAGCAGCTGAATAACGATCGAAGCACTGATATAAGGCATGATGCCGAGTGCAAAGATTGATGCGTTAGAGAAAGCTCCTCCTGAGAACATGTTTAACAAACCCAGTAACCCGTCGGAGGTTTGGTGGTGTAAGTTAGACAATTGAGAGGGATCTACCCCTGGGATAACCACGTAGGCTCCCAGACGGTAGATCACAAGTATTCCAAGAGTGTAGAGGATCCTCTTACGAAGTTCCTCAATTTTCCAGATGTTTCGGATGGTCTGAAACAGTTTTTTCATCAGGGTTTAAATTTTGGTTGCTACACCTCCAGCATCCTCGATAGCTTTGATAGCAGCTGCTGAGAAAGCGTTGGCTTTCACTTCGATCTTAGCTGTGAGTTTGCCACGACCAAGAATCTTTACCAAGTCATTCTTACCAGCAAGGCCATTAGCCTTGAAGATTTCGGGCTCGAAGGTACTGATTCCCTTTGAATCGTGCAAATTCTGAAGCACATCAAGATTTAGAGCGAGATATTCAACCCTGTTGATATTTTTAAATCCACCCTTAGGCAGTCGGCGATAAAGGGGCATTTGACCACCTTCGAAGCCTATTTTCTGCGAATAACCCGAGCGAGATTTGGCACCCTTATGACCACGTGTAGAGGTACCTCCACGGCCTGAACCTTGTCCACGGCCAATACGTTTGCGGGCTTTTACCGAACCTTCAGCAGGTTTTAGATTTGTTAAGTCCATATCTTATCCTAGCTTAAAATGGTTACCAATTAATTATAATTCTTCGACACGCAGTAAGTGTTTTACTGCATCTACCATTCCCAGGATCTGAGGGGTAGCGTCGTGGATAACGGTTTGGTGCATCTTGCGCAGTCCGAGTGCATCGAGAGTCAATTTCTGACGTTCGGGGCGGCCGATTCTGCTTCTGATCTGAGTAATTTTTATCTGCTTCATGATCGTATAAGATTAACCGTTAAACACTTTGTCGAGAGATATGCCTCTAAGTTGAGCGACAGTCATGGGGTCGCGCAATTGGACGAGGGCATCAATGGTTGCTTTAACCACGCTGTGAGGATTAGATGATCCTTTAGACTTAGCAAGCACATCCTTTACACCAACACTTTCTAGAACGGCGCGCATAGCACCACCGGCGATTACACCGGTACCGGGAGCTGCGGGTTTAAGGAAGACCTTAGCGCCACTGTATTTTCCGGTTTGTTCATGAGGAAGTGTGCCTTTAAGAATGGGAACCTTGATAAGATTCTTTTTTGCATCATCTACGCCCTTTGCGATAGCGGCGGTAACTTCCTTGGCTTTTCCAAGTCCGTATCCCACTACGCCATTTTCGTTACCAACTACAACGATAGCCGAGAAACTAAAAGTACGGCCCCCTTTGGTAACTTTGGTAACACGCTGGATGCTGACCAGACGGTCTTTGAATTCGATTTCACTCGACTTCACTCTTTTTATGTTCATGTTGGACATAGTGCAAGTTTAAAAAATGAGACCACCTTCTCTGGCAGCTTCGGCCAAAGATTTTACTCTTCCGTGATAGAGATAGCCGTTACGGTCGAAAACGACAGTTGACAGGCCAGCTTCAACAGCTAATGCTGCGATTTGCTTACCAACGAGGGCAGCCTGTTGGATTTTGGTCACTTTTTGACCGGCAATCTCTTTATTCATCGACGAAGTAGCAACTATAGTGCGGCCTTCTACGTCGTTAATAATTTGAGCATAGATCTCGCTGTTGCTGCGGAACACCGTTAGGCGGGGACGTTCGGCACTTCCGAACACCTTCTTACGGATGCTCATTTTTATCTTGATTCGTCTAGATTCTTTTCTGCTCTTGATAGACATTCTGCAATAATTTTGAGAATTAGTTTACTTTGAAGAAGCAGTTTTACCAGCTTTCTTGCGAACAACCTCATTCATGAAGCGTATACCCTTTCCTTTATAAGGTTCAGGTTTACGGAATGAGCGGATCTTTGCTGCCACCATACCCAACAGTTGTTTATCTATTGAGGTAAGAGTGATAGTCGGGTTTTTACCTCTTTCAGCAGCGGTAACTACGGTGATTTCCGGAGCGAGCTCGATAAAGAGATTATGAGAGAATCCTAAAGAGAGTTCAAGTACTTGACCATTGGCAGTAGCTTTATAACCTACTCCGACGAGTTCTTGAACAACTGTGAAGCCCTCAGAGACGCCTTTTACCATATTGGCAAGAAGGGCGCGATAGAGGCCGTGTTTTGAGTTCAGGTCCTTGCTTTCAGGCTGAGGATTTTCGAGGATTAACTGAGAATCTTCGACTTTAACCACCAGGCTGGCATCCACCTGTTGCTGGAGTTGACCCAACTTTCCCTTAACAGTGATCAGATTTTCATCTGAAACACTGATCTGGGTTCCGGCGGGGATCACGATGGGGCTTTTACCTATTCTTGACATGTTTTAAAAGCTTTTTCTCAATTAGCTGACATAACAAATTACTTCACCGCCGATGTTGAGCTTACGAGCCTCTTTATCGGTCATCAATCCCTGTGATGTAGAGATAAGGGCGATACCTAATCCATTCATTACACGTGGGAGATTGTCGGCTTTTGCGTATTTACGGAGGCCGGGTTTACTTACCCTAACCAAAGATTTAATGGCGCTCATCTTAGTTACCGGATGGTACTTAAGAGCAACCTTAATCGTTGCGGGTTTGGCCTCATCATCGAACTTAAAGTTCAGGATGTAGCCCTTCTCGAAGAGGATCTCTGTGATTGCCTTCTTCATTTTTGAACTGGGAATTTCCACTACTCGGTGGTTGGCCATCACGGCATTCCTAATTCTTGTCAGATAATCTGCAATAGGATCAGTTACCATATGTTCTGATATTGTTTACAGGGTTACCAACTTGCTTTTCTTACACCAGGAATCAGGCCGTTGGATGCCATTTCCCTGAAATTGATACGCGAGATACCGAACAGACGGATATATCCCTTCGGACGACCAGTAATCTGACAGCGATTATGCAGACGAACCGGCGATGCGTTGCGCGGAAGTTTCTGCAATGCGATATAATCGCCGGCTTCTTTAAGCTCGGCACGTTTTGCTGCGTATTTCTCGACAAGCCTTTTCCGCTTTACTTCGCGGGCTTTCATTGATTCTTTTGCCATACGCTATTTAATTATTTCTGATTCTTAAAAGGTAGACCGAAGTTCTTCAGCAAAGCAAAGGCCTCAGCGTCTGTCGGGGCACTTGTCACGAAAGTGATGTCCATTCCCTGAATCTTGCTGATCTTATCGATGTTAATTTCCGGGAAGATGATCTGCTCGGTAATACCAAATGAGTAGTTTCCGCGACCATCAAATCCCTTATCGTTAATACCGCGAAAATCGCGTACACGAGGTAGAGCTACTGAAACAAGTCTGTCGAGGAACTCATACATTTTATCGCCACGTAGGGTAACACGAACACCGATAGGCATCTGTTTACGAAGCTTAAAGTTTGAGATATCCTTTTTTGACTTAGTGGCAACAGCTTTCTGTCCACTGATTTGGGTCATCTCATCGATACCTGCATCGATAAGTTTTTTATCGGCGATTGCATCGCCTAACCCTTGATTGAGGACGATCTTCTGCAGTTTAGGAACTTGCATAACGGTTTTGTAACCGAACTGCTCCATAAGAGCAGCAATGATCTCCTGACTGTATTTTTCTCTTAACCTGGGTACGTAGTTCATTACTTAATCACCTCCCCTGATTTTTTAGAATAACGAATCGATTTTCCTGTCTTAGGATCTTCTTTTCTGCCTATACGGGTTGGCTTACCAGTGCTATCGATAAGCATTAGGTTTGACAGATGAATAGAAGCTTCCTGTTTGATAATGCCACCTTGGGGGTTCTTAGCGCTAGGTTTAGCGTGCTTAGAAACCAGGTTTACACCTTCTACGATGGCCCTGTTCTTTTCAGGATCGACTTCCAGCACCTTGCCCTGCTTACCTTTATGGTCGCCTGCAATAACCATTACGTTATCGCCTTTCTTAATGTGAAGTTTAACGCGCATAAATGTTTTATTTATTAGAGCACTTCGGGTGCAAGTGAAACAATCTTCATGAACTGTTTTTCACGTAGTTCCCTGGCAACAGGACCAAAGATACGGGTACCCGACATTTCGCCGGCATTGTTTAGTAATACGCAAGCATTGTCCTCGAAGCGGATGTATGAACCATCAGCGCGGCGAATCTCTTTCTTTGTGCGTACTACAACTGCTTTAGCCACTGCCCCTTTCTTCACGTTACCTGAAGGAATGGCATTCTTGACCGCTACAACGATCTTGTCGCCTACCGAAGCATAACGCTTTTTGGTACCACCGAGTACTCTAATGCAGAGTACCTGTTTGGCTCCACTGTTATCGGCAACAGCAAGTCTAGTTTCCTGTTGTATCATAATTACTTAGCTCTTTCAATGATTTCAACTAATCTCCAGCATTTATTCTTGCTCAGAGGACGGGTTTCAGCGATTCTAACTTTGTCACCAATGTGAGAATCATTTGCTTCGTCGTGAGCCATGAAGGTGGAAGTCTTTTTTACAAACTTCCCATATTTTGGGTGTTTAACCCTACGCTCCACCGTTACAACGATAGATTTATCCATCTTATCGCTAATTACGATGCCGATCTTTTCTTTGCGTAAGTTCCTCGTTTCCATTTTTATCGACTTATTTATTTTCCAGTTCACGTCTTCTTAGCTCAGTGTTGATACGGGCAATCGATTTACGATTGGTCTTAATCAACTGAGGATTTTCGAGAGGAGAAACTGCATGATTAAGTTTCATGCGGTTCAACTGCAGGGTCTGCTCCTCGAGTTTTTCGAGAAGATCGTTGGTCGACAGTTCGGTTATTACTTCCTGTTTCATTATTCCAGATATTATTCTTCGCTATAGTCTCTTCTAACAATAAACTTAGTGGTGACCGGAAGTTTCTGAGCTGCTAAACGCATACCCTCTTTTGCAACTTCCAATGGAACGCCATCTGCTTCGAACAGGATACGACCGGGGGTCACGGGTGCAACGAAATATTCGGGAGCACCTTTACCTTTACCCATACGTACTTCAGCGGGTTTCTTGGTAATGGGCTTGTCGGGGAAGATACGGATCCAGATCTGACCTTCACGTTTCATATAACGTGTAAGTGCCTGACGGGCTGCTTCGATCTGACGGCCGGTGAGAAAAGTTGTCTCAACTGTTTTTAGGGCGAAGCTGCCAAAAGCGATCTCGTGACCGCGCTGGGCGTTGCCTTTCATGCGGCCCTTTTGCATCTTCCTGTATTTAGTCTTCTTCGGCTGTAACATTATTTCCAGGTATTATTATTCTGTAATAAACTGCGGTTACTTTCTGTTACGTCCACCACGTCCACGAGGTCTGCCTGAATTAGGGTTACCGCCACCTGTTGTGGGGCGAACCTTAGTTGAGGACTGGCTGGTAGGAACCAACTCGGGGCGGCCATAAATTTCACCTTTGCAAATCCACACTTTTACACCAATACGACCATAGGTTGTATGGGCTTCGTCGCGTGCATAGTCGATATCTGCGCGAAGGGTATGCAATGGGGTACGACCTTCTTTAAATTGCTCACGACGTGCAATTTCGGCACCGCCGATACGTCCTGAAATAAAGATCTTAATTCCCTCTGCACCCATACGCATTGCAGATGCGATAGCAGTTTTGATTGCCTTACGATAAGATACGCGGCCTTCAATCTGACGTGCTACTGAAGAAGCTACCAAAACGGCATCAACTTCAGGACGCTTGATCTCAGAGATATTAATCTGCACATCCTTACCGGTTAGCTTGTGAAGCTCCTCTTTTAACTTATCCACTTCCTGACCTCCTTTACCGATGATGATTCCCGGACGGGCAGTATGAATAGTTACTGTAACGAGCTTTAAGGTACGTTCAATAACGATCTTAGAAATACCAGCCTTGGACAAACGGGCGTTGAGATACTTGCGGATCTGATGGTCCTCAGCCAGCTTTGTATCGAAGGTGTCTCCTCCGAACCAGTTGGAATCCCAACCCCTGATGATACCTAGTCTGAGGCTTATCGGATTAGTCTTTTGTCCCATTAAAGTACAGTTATATTGTTATTATTTCTCTTCATTATTTTCCATATTGTCACCAAGCACGAGAGTAATGTGGTTGGAGCGTTTGCGTAAACGATATGCACGCCCTTGTGGAGCAGTTTGTAAACGTTTTAGCATACGGCCACCGTCAACACTTACCTCTTTAACAAAGAGTTGTGCATCTTCTATGCGGCTCCCTTCATTCTTCACCTGCCAGTTCGACATGGCTGAGAGTAGCAGTTTGTACATGGTTGTACTTGCTGCCTTGGGGCTGTACTTCAGAACTCCGAGTGCCTTCTCAACGCGCTCACCTCTGATCAGGTCAGCAATAAGGCGCATTTTGCGCGGTGAGGTAGGGCAATCATTCAGCCTGGCCACGTACTGGCTTTTACGGGCCTGTTTTTCGGCTTCTGCTTTATTATGTTTCCTGATTCCCATTTCTGCGTATTATTTTTTTCCTTTGTCCTTATTACCAGCATGTCCACGGAAAGTACGCGTTGGAGCAAACTCACCCAACTTGTGGCCTACCATATTCTCGGTTACATATACAGGGATAAATTTATTCCCGTTGTGTACCGCAATGGTTTGTCCAACAAAATCGGGAGAAATCATCGAAGCCCTTGACCAGGTCTTAACGACGGTTTTCTTATTATTCTCAACCAAATCAAGCACTTTCTTTTCGAGCTTGTAATGGATATAAGGGCCTTTCTTGAGCGAACGACTCATAGCTGATAACTTTTATCTGTTACTTTTTCCTTCTTTCAATGATATAATTGTTGCTGGCCTTTTTGGGGTAGCGAGTCTTCTGACCCTTAGCAGGACGACCAGTACGTGAACGTGGGTGTCCTCCTGAGCTACGGCCTTCTCCACCTCCCATGGGGTGATCCACGGGGTTCATAGCCACACCACGAGTTCTTGGACGACGACCGAACCAACGGCTACGGCCTGCTTTTCCACTAACTTCTAGGTTGTGCTCGGTATTTGATACCATCCCTACAGTAGCCTTGCATGCTTGTAAAATCATGCGAGTCTCTCCTGAAGGAAGTTTAATGATAGCAAACTTACCATCCCTTGACAGCAACTGAGCATATGAGCCGGCACTACGAGCCATCTTAGCTCCTTGACCCGGACGCAGTTCAATGTTGTGGATGACAGTTCCAAAAGGTATCTCAGATAAATAAAGGGTATTCCCGATATCGGGTGTTACTCCTTTACCACTGTTTACCTCTTGGCCAACTTTCAATCCGTGAGGAGCTACAATGTACCTCTTCTCCCCATCACGGTAAACCAATAAGGCAATTCTACCTGTACGGTTGGGATCATACTCAATACTCTTAACCACTGCAGGTACGCCCTCTTTATCGCGCTTGAAGTCGATAATACGGTACATCTGCTTGTGGCCACCACCGATATAACGCATGGTCATCTTACCCATATTGTCACGTCCGCCAGATTTCCTCTTCGGAAGCAGCAGACTCTTCTCGGGTACGTTGGTGGTTATTTCCTCGAATGCGCTTATAACTTTAAAGCGCTGACTCGATGTCGTAGGTTTAAATTTCTTTAAAGCCATTTACCTTAGATATTGCTATAAAAATCAATTGTTTCACCTTCGGCTAACGTTACGATAGCTTTTTTGTACGACTGCATCCGGCCATTGATATAACCGGCTTTCGTGTAGCGCGATTTGCTCTTTCCGAGGTAATTCACGGTATTCACGGCTATGGCTTCTACACCATAGACAGCCTTGATTGCTGCTTTAATCTCAATCTTATTTGCCGTGCGCTCGACGATAAATCCATACCGGTTCATTTTCTCACCTGCCGCGTTCATCTTCTCGGTGATTACCGGTCGTATGATAATATTCATTTTTCCGTCGTAATTTACTGATTATTAATCCCTATTAACTGACAAAAGCTCAGAAAGCACGGGTAATGTGCTCTCAAGCAAAATCAGACTCTTTGCATTCAAAATGTCATAAGTGCTTACATTAGAAGCTATTACAACATTAGTCTGCTTCAGATTACGGGACGACAAATATACATTATTATTTGATTCTGAAAGCACTAGCATCGATTTTTTATCACCTACTGCTAACTTATTCAGGATCTCTACAAACTTCTTAGTCTGTGGCTTCTCAAAGTTAAAATCCTCTAATACAATAATCTGTCCCTCTTGTGCCTTGTAGCTGAGAGCTGATCTGCGAGCAAGTCTTTTAACTTTCTTGTTCAGTTTGAAACCATAGTCGCGGGGTTTCGGACCAAATACACGGCCTCCTCCAACAAATACAGGTGAATTGATATCACCAGCTCTGGCGCCGCCTGTGCCCTTTTGCCTTTTAAGCTTACGGGTACTGCCTGATACTTCACTCCTTTCGCGTGATGAGTGGGTACCTTGACGCTGATTTGCCAAAAATAATTTGGTATCCAGGTAGATAGCGTGATCGTTAGGTTCGATACCAAAGATGGTTTCGTCAAGAACTACCTTGCGGTCTGTCTTTTCGCCGTTAATTTTATATACTATTAGCTCCATCTCTCAATTTTTAAAAGTGAACCAACACCACCGGGAACTGATCCCTTTACAACTAATAAATTCTTCTCAGGAAGAATCTTAACAATCTGAAGGTTGATAACCTTAACCTTGGCTCCACCTAAACGACCTGCCATGCGCATTCCCGGGAATACTCTTGAAGGCCATGATGATGCACCCAATGATCCAGGAGCTCTCAGACGATTGTGCTGACCGTGGGTTGCACCACCTACCCCTGCAAAATTGTGACGTTTAATAACACCCTGGAAACCTTTACCCTTTGATACACCTGAAACGTCGATAAACTCGCCTTCTTCAAATACATCTACAGTTATAATATCTCCAAAGCTCTTCTGATGTCCAGCCTCAAAACGGGTGAACTCAGCAAGATGGGCTCTTGGTTCAGTGTTTGCTTTCGCAAAATGACCCTTTAAAGCCTTTGTTACTTTCTTTTCCTTCACCTCGCCAAATGCGAGCTGTATGGCTTCATATCCGTCATTGTCTTTTGTACGGATCTGTGTTACCACACAGGGACCAGCCTCAATAACCGTGCATGGCACCATTTTGCCAGAGGCATCATAAATGCTGGTCATTCCAATTTTTTTACCTAATAAACCTGACATCTTTCGATTTGTTTTGTCATTAATATTTGGCTTGACTATCTATTACAGTAATCACACCTTGATCTCAACCTCAACACCGCTGGGAAGCTCAAGCTTCATCAGTGCATCGATGGTCTTTGATGTGGTGCTGTAGATATCAAGCAGGCGCTTGTAGGTACACAGTTGGAACTGTTCTCTCGACTTTTTATTGACGAAAGTACTACGGTTCACTGTGAAAATCTTCTTATTAGTAGGCAGGGGAATGGGACCACTGACTACTGCGCCCGTTGCTTTCACGGTCTTTACAATCTTCTCGGCTGATTTATCAACCAGATTATAATCGTAAGACTTCAACTTGATTCTGATCCTCTGACTCACGTTCGTATGGATTTTAAACTAAAACTTAGCTGATTAAATTACGTAACCCTTAATTTTATAGAGTACCTGTTTTGACAGGTCTTCGGGTAATTCGGCATAATGCGATACCTCCATCGAGCTGGTTGCTCTTCCTGATGTTAGTGATCGCAAGGTCGTTACATATCCGAACATCTCGCTTAAAGGAACCAGTGCGTCAACAACCTGGTAAAAATTACCCTGTGATGTTACATTTAGTAGCTGCCCTCTGCGACGGTTTAAATCGCCGGTTACATCTCCTAAACTCTCTGACGGGGTAACAACCTCAAGCTTCATGATTGGCTCCATCAATACACAGCGTGCCTGACGGGCTGCCTCACGAAATCCAATGGTTGCAGCAATCTCAAATGACAATGCATCTGAATCAACCGGATGAGTACTCCCATCTATCAGTCGAACTTTCATGCTGCTGACCTGGAAGCCGGCCAACACTCCATTTGACATAGCTGCTCGGAATCCCTTTTCAACTGCCGGGATATACTCCTTAGGTACTCCGGCTCCTTTGATATCATTCACAAATTGCAGTCCCGTAACACCTGCATCTGCCGGGCCAAGCTCAAATTCGATATCAGCAAACTTGCCTTTCCCTCCACTCTGTCTCTTATACACCTCACGATGCTTGACAAAAATGGTTGGGGTCTCTTTATAAGCTACCTGCGGATTACCTACGCTGCATTCTATATTAAACTCCCGTCTTAAACGATCGATAATAATCTCTAAATGCAACTCTCCCATTCCACTGATGAGTGTTTGGCCCGTCTCACTATCGGTTCTAACCGTAAATGTAGGATCCTCTTCAGCAAGCTTTGCCAAAGCTAAAGCCAGCTTGTCAACATCATCCTGTGTTCTGGGCTCAACTGCTACGCTGATTACCGGCTCAGGAAATGCCATTGATTCTAAAAGAATAGGCATCTTCTCTTCACACAAGGTGTCTCCGGTACGGATAACCTTAAAACCTGCGGCAGCAGCTATGTCTCCAGCTTCAATCTTGTCAAGAGGAATCTGCTTATTGGCATGCATCTGCATGATACGGCTGATACGCTCTCGCTTACCGGTAGAGGCATTGAAGACCACACTACCTGAAGTTAGACTTCCACTGTAAACACGGAAAAAGGCAATTCGGCCGACAAACGGGTCGGTCGCAATTTTAAATGCTAGGGCCGAAAACGGGGCTTCAACATCTGAAGGTCTTACCTCTTCTGCGTCATTCTGTGGGTTGATTCCCTGAACAGGTGGCAAATCAAGTGGCGAGGGTAGAAAAGCAGCAACCCCATTTAATAAGGGTTGAACTCCTTTATTACGAAGAGAGGAACCACAAAAAACCGGGGTAATTCGCATCTCGAGGGTAGCCTTGCGAACTGCTTGTCTAATCTCGTCTGCTGTAATTGACTCCGGATCCATCAGGTAACGCTCTAACATCTCTTCACTCTCTTCTGCTGCCCCTTCAATTAATAGTGTACGATACTCCTCAACCTGCTCCCTCATCTCTTCAGGAATCTCAATCTCTGAAAACTCCATACCTAAAGATGAATCATCCCATTGGTAGGCTTTATTTTCGATTAAGTCTACAAGACCAGTATAGAACTCCTCCTGTCCAATAGGCAATTGCATTAAAACAGGGTTAGCCTCTAACTTGTCACGCATCTGTTGAACAACAGCAAAGAAATCAGCACCCGTACGATCCATCTTGTTGATGAAACTAATACGCGGCACATTATATTTATTGGCTTGTCTCCAAACAGTCTCAGATTGGGGTTGTACACCACCTACAGCGCAGAAAATGGCAATAGCACCATCTAATACCCTTAATGAGCGCTCTACCTCAACGGTAAAATCGACATGACCAGGGGTATCAATGATGTTGATCTTGTATCGTAGCGAATTCCAATCCCAGAAGACGGTAGTGGCAGCAGAGGTAATTGTAATTCCTCTCTCCTGTTCCTGAGGCATCCAGTCCATCGTTGCAGTACCTTCATGAACCTCCCCAATTTTGTAATTGATACCGGTATAATACAAAATACGCTCAGTCGTTGTAGTTTTACCTGCATCGATGTGCGCCATAATGCCAATGTTTCGCGTATTTCTAAGCTTTTCTGACATAAGTTTTGTACTCTTCCGTAGATTATTCGTTTACGATTTTTACTTCTAACTAGATTAGAAACGGAAATGGGCAAACGCCTTGTTGGCTTCTGCCATTCTGTGGGTATCTTCTTTCCGCTTGAATGCGGCTCCTTCTTCTTTGAATGCGGCGAGTATTTCACCGGCAAGTTTCTGAGCCATGCTCTTCTCATGACGTTTGCGTGAGAAGTTGATCAGCGCTTTCATACCGATCGACATTTTACGAGCGGGGCGGATTTCAGATGGAATCTGGAATGTAGCTCCTCCCACACGGCGGCTCCTTACTTCAACTGAAGGGGTAACATTGGCTAATGCTTTCTTCCAGACTTCGAGACCATCTTCACCAGACTTTTCAGTCACGATTTCGATGCACTCGTAGAAGATAGTAAAAGCGGTGTTCTTTTTCCCATCAAACATGAGGTTGTTTACAAACTTTGTAACCAACGTGTCATTAAACTTTGGATCGGGAAGAATGATCCTCTTTTTTGGTTTAGCTTTCCTCATTGTTTACTAACTTGCGATTAGTGCGTTAATTATTTTTTCTTTGCACCACCTTTTCCGGCAGGTGCAGGTGCGGCTTTACCACCTTTTGGACGCTTGGTTCCATACTTGGAACGACGCTGGTTACGACCATCAACTCCTGACGTATCGAGCGCTCCGCGTACAATGTGATAACGTACTCCTGGAAGATCCTTTACCCTACCACCGCGTATCAGCACGATGCTGTGCTCCTGTAGGTTGTGGCCTTCTCCCGGAATGTAGGCATTCACCTCCTTACCATTGGTGAGGCGAACCCTGGCCACTTTTCTCATGGCCGAATTGGGCTTTTTGGGCGTAGTCGTGTAAACCCTGACGCAGACCCCGCGACGCTGTGGACAAGAATCAAGTGCAGGAGCCTTGCTCTTATCGGTCAGGTTCTGTCGTCCTTTGCTTACTAACTGCTGAATTGTAGGCATATCAACTTGTTTATAAAAAGTTTCACTTATTTATACCCCCCTCCGAAAAGGGACTGCAAAGGTATAAAATATTTTTTAATTATCAATCAGTTAATTAGATACTTGATTATTACAGGCTCAGAATGTTACTGCTCTTGCCGGCTTGCTGCCTGATCCGGGAAACCAGATATGAAGTGATAATAGTGGCAGACGGCCTGTCTATCAACCGGCAGACATGCACTCTTCTCAACCTACGATGCTCTTGGATTACGTTGAGAAAAATGCCGGAACCTATAGTTGTCCACTTCATCAGGTTTCCGATACCACTGCTTTCTTATCCACAGTGATTTCTTGCAAGTTAGGTTATATCCTAAAGCGGCTGCAAAGATAATATTTTTTCTTTTCCTAACTAGCTGTGAATGAATTTTTTTTTACTATCTCCTTTGCTTCTTACTTTCTCTTATCCCTTTTATCCTTTTTGCTACTTTTGCCCTATGTCCAACTTAACGCTCTCTTCCATCCTCTTTATCCCTCGTTGGTACCCTTCAAGGTTCGACCCTATGCTCGGCCTTTTCACCCAACGTCATGCTGAAATTATCGCTAATCACGCTGATTTAACTGTCCTCTTTATCCACCCTTTCCCCAACGCTGATAAAAATTTTTCCCCTGAAATAACTACTGAAAACAATATTACTGTTATCCGTATCCTGTTCTCTAATCCTACATCCTCCTCCGTCATCTCTCGTATTAAAAAAGTCGTTAACCTCTTTAAAGCATATTATATCGGTATTAAAACCATAAAAAACCTGAAGCGACTTCCTAGTCTCTCTCATATCCATGTGCTCTCTCGCACAGCTATCCCAGCCCTCTATCTCTACTTCTTTTACAAAACTCCATTCATCGTCACCGAACACTGGTCACGCTACATGAAAAACTCAGGACAACTTAACAACTACTTTCATAAGCTCTTCATTCAGTTCACTCTTAACAGATCACAACATCTTACAGCTGTCTCACATTTCCTACTCGATACTATAACCCAAAAAGGATTCTCCTGCAAAAGTACCTCTATCCTACCCAACGTAGTCGATACCACCACCTTCTCGATTCAACCAAAAACCTCCACTAAAAAACAGATTATCCACATCAGCACCTTCGAGGATCGCTCAAAAAACCTCAAAGGAATGCTCAATGCCATTTACCAACTCAAACAGAGACTCACCTCCTTTGAACTTATCATGGTAGGCGACGGTGAGGACTTCTCTATGATAAAAAACTATGCCGCTCAACTAGACCTTACTGATGTAATCACATTTAAGGGTATGATTGCCGACAAAAAAGAGGTAGCTGACCTCATTACTCAATCTAACCTGTTACTCCTCTTTAGCAGATACGAAACAATGTCGGTAGTCGCAGCCGAAGCCCTTGCCTGCGGTATACCTGTGGTGGCAACTAAAATGGGAGCATTGCCCGAAATTGTTCTTCCAAACTTCGGCATATTAGTAGACAATGAAAACGAAACGCAACTCTGCAATGCAATATATAAGGTTTTGACTCAACCTGAATTGTTCAATAAAGATCGAATGCGTGAGTTTGCAATCGCTAACTTTTCCGAAGAGGCTATCAGAGAAAGACTCCTTGATCTATATAACAAGTATCTACGTAGATGACAAAAAATTAAAGCTAGCAGATAGTAGCTAATCCTTGAATTTTGAATCGCAGATTACATTTAACCACGAAAAACACTAAAAACACGAAATTCTTCATCTAGCAGTTTTCGTGCCTTTCGTGCTTTTCGTGGTTTAAATGATCTCTCTCAACATCCCCACAACATCCCCACAACATCCCCTCTATATCCCCTCAATATCCCCTCAATATCC
>MTLE01002229.1_pt1 | contig 28151 bp, 24 predicted proteins | sample 1982461 | NCBI WGS metagenome assembly MTLE01 (sample SAMN05712605, study PRJNA340218) | biofilm metagenome | isolation source: sample SPL anode biofilm adapted to -200 mV | place: USA | collected 2012-02-03
GGCCCCAAATGGTGCCCTGAGACATGTTGAAGGTACCCCTGAAGCCTTATCTTTTTCTGAATGGGAAAACACATCTTCAGGTGACCCTACTGATTATTATTTTGCTTCTGTTTCGGGGGGTGAGCCCGCAGGAGAAGGGGAGTATTCAATAGACAATGCTGTCAATGTCTTAAACGAAAACGGTTACCCTTCTTATGCAGCTGCTAAAGCGTCTGGAGATGGAGCAAGATGTGCAAGATTTGTTCGATGGTCAATAGAGGCAGGTTTTGGCTTAAAACGTGATGCATTAAAGGGAAAGGCTCCCATACCTGCGCGACAATATGGGTCGTTTTTAGAAGAACTTGGATTTAGACAAGTTAATACTTCAAATTACCTTAAAGGAGATATTGCTGTAATTCAAGGATATCCAGGCGGAACTGCTGATATTTATGGTGTGCCATACGGCCACGTCCAAATGTATAATGGGAATCAGTGGATTTCGAGTTATTACCAAAATAATTTTTGGCCTGGTAGTAAATATCAGAAATATCAGCCTTCGATAGAAATTTATCGCATAATCCCATAATTGTAAAAGTAAATCAATATGAAATTCACAATTTTATTACTGAAGCTAAGTTTTGTTTTATTTATAAGCAACTGCTTACAAGCACAAAATCCTGTTGCGGGTAATGAAGCAAAAAGAATGTTAGAAGAGTTTTATACAAAATATTGTTATACTTGGAATAGCTCATCTTCGAAAGTTACTGCTAATGTGCTGGATGTGAGAATAGATTCGTTAACGCAAAAATACTGCACAAAGAAGATTAGAAGCGAAGCCAAGTCCTGGCTTGAAGATGGACACGATTTATTCACGAATGATTGGGGAATAGATTTAGAATCATTGAATTCTCTGTCAATTGTACAGGATGAAACAGAACCAAACGCTTATATTGTTTCATATGTTGTTGAAACCTTCCCAGTTTCTCCTGACAAACCTATTAAAAAGCAGATAAAACTTCATCTTACAGTGATAAAGGAAGAAGACTCTTATTTGATAAATGAAGTAAAATAGAAAATTTTAATAAGTAACAGAAAAGCCGGAGAATCCGGCTTTTGTTATCTTAAAGCAGCAATATTTCTAAGTTTCACCCTTTTAATAAGACCATCTATAGCGAAAAGGATATGGTTTTATTTTTCCCCCATCTCCTATATAGCATTAACCCGATTCAAATTTGATAATACGTTATAAGCTGGACTAAAAGAATTTTGGGAATATCGCACCAGTCCGCTTTTTATGTCTGGCATACCCTGAAAATCGTTGGCTAAGCTGGCTCTCTTCGATCTTGATCTTGATGTAGATGACTGTATAAAGCATTGTCCCTGCAAGGATTTTATCCCAAGTATGGTCTCTGATTACTATAGGCAGGGTTAAGATTACCAATGAACTATACATCGGATGTCTTATGTACCGATACGGTCCTGCTGTTATTAAACGCGCTTTTCCCGGAAGATCAGGAAATACACTCAGATGGCTGCGTTTCATCATTACTACAGCCCAAAAAACCAGCAGAAAGGAGGGTACAAACCCCAGTAAGAAGCAGCTGTCGGGTTGATGCAGTAACTCCGGAATGATTAGATACCCTAACGCACTCAATTGTACGGCTATCAATATGTATGACCTAAAGGGAATCTTTATCGTCTTCATAATCAATTGGCCTTTCGTGCCCCCCGCATAATATTCGTCAATAATCCATCAGCCTCCTGCCTCTTGAAAATACCTCTGTTAACGGCTTTAACCTCCTCAACGGTGTAAAAGGCGTTCGGGTTAAATCTATTTATAATTTCAATAATGTGCTGTGCATGTTTTCGCTTTACTATGGTTAGTATGATCTTCACGGGACCAATACTCCCCTCTGCGTCCATTATAGTTAAACCATAGTTGTTCTCTCGTAGATATTTTACCAGCTCAGTGGTGTCCTTTTTTGGGATGATTCTTACTAAAACGGTGCCCAATGATATCTTCTCTTCTAATACCATCCCTACAAAGTTACCCATCGCAAAGCCTGCCCCATATCCTACATAACATAGAATATTGGTGTCGATATATTCTAACGCGAATCTTACCGCTATCAACCAAATGATAACTTCAAAGAACCCTAGAAAAGGACCAATATAACGATAGCCCTTTGAAACAAAGATTATTCTTAGGGTTCCTATGCTTTGATCGCTGACTCTTGCCAGGAATATTAATAGAGGAACAATGAGATATGTATAGACAGGACTAGTAGGGTCAAAGTAGTTTTCCATATTCGACTTTTTTTAACGAATTTAATAAATCCACAGCGAAATAAGACCTTAAGGGTACTTTAAATTTCTTTTACCATAAAAGCTGTCCTACGATTTAGTGCACGACCCTCTTCTGTTTCATTGGTACTTATAGGTGTCGTCTCTCCGTACCCCTTATAGCTTATTCTATCGGATGCAATCTTCTGCTCAATCATAAAATCAAAGACGGCCTTTGCCCGGTTAAGCGATAGCTCTTGGTTATGTTTGTTATCTCCTTTGTTATCAGTATGACCACTTAGTTCAATCTTGAGTTTAGGATTTGACTGCATTAGATCAACCAGACGGAGTAACTCCGTTTTCGATTCATCCTTAAGCAGGTAACTATCGGTATCAAAAAAGACGTTACGCAGGATGACGGTCTCTCCGACTACAATTGGCTGTAGTGGAATATCCCTTAGGTAAGGATCTGTTTGAGTTGCATTTCCTGTCAGATTGAAGTGATCGGAATAGAAAAGATAGCCGTTCTTTGAGACATTTAATGCATACTCGGTTCCTGAGGGTAGGGCAACGAGAAAATGACCGTCTGATGGGTCAGAATAGCTTTCTACTACTGTTCTGCCGTTAGAGAGATCAATTAGTTCGAAGCGGGCCTCAAGTTTAGCCATGGTCTTTGCGTCATATACGGTGCCTTTAAGCCATGTAAGTTGTTTGGGCTTTGCCGATTCAGGAAGCTTAAATTTGTACAGATCGAGTTTTCCATAGCCGCCGGATCTGTCCGAAGCAAAATATCCCCATTTCCCATCTCCTGAGACCAGAAGGCTGTTTTCATCTTTATTAGTATTGATGGGGTAGCCCAGATTCTCGGGCTCGCTCCATTCTCCATTGGGTTGAAGACGGCTGACAAAGATATCTAGTCCTCCCATGCCGGGGTGACCATCAGAGGAGAAGTAGAGGGTATGGCCATCTGGGTGTATAAAGACACTCTCTTCTTTGCCTTTTGAATTAATAATATCGGGTAGGCGATGTGGCGTACTCCATTTGCCATCCTTCTGAAGACAACTGGTATAGATGTCTTGATCTTCTGAGTTTTGTCGTGACCTGCCGCCTCTGATAAAATAGAGTGTTTGTCCGTCAGATGAGAAAGAGGGTTGAGATTCCCAGTTGGCTGTATTGATAGGGCTGCCAATATTTACCGGATCAGACCAACCATTTCCCAGTCTTCTACAAACAAAGAGGTCACAGCTGCCATAGCCATCCCTATCGGGGCCATATTCTCTCATCATATTGGCACAGGCGGTAAAGAAGAGAAACTGTCCATCAGGAGATAGGGTAGGAGCTCCTTCATTCCATTCTGTATTGATAGGCTCTCCTATAGGTCTTGACATGAGCCAGCCAGTATCACTTCTGGCTGCTATATAGAAGTCCTCTTGTTCTTTCCCGGGGTGAATCTCTGATGGTAATCTGCGCGTGTATAAGAAGGTCTCACCATCTACCGTAATACAAGGGAAATACTCAGAATATGGTGAGTTTATTGATGCACCGAGGTTGATAGGGTGAAAATCAACCGGATGTTTCATCATTTCGAGTGCATACTCACATTGATTAATCGATTTCTCGATCTTTGGGAGTTTAGCGCTACTGGCCGGTTCGAATTTTAAGGCCTTATTGTAGGTATCTATAGCAACCTGATAATTTCCCTCTTTTTGTTCGAGGTTAGCTATTAGAAGCCAAATCTGAGGATAGTGTTGTCTCCCTTTTTCCATGCCGCTACGATAGGCTTTAATGGCTTCAGGCAGATTTTGAAGGTCTGTATAGATATCACCCAAGGTTAACCACCCTTCCGAAAAAGCGGTATCGTAGCCTACCGCCTTGCGCATCTCTTCAACAGCCTGATCTAATCGGTTGTTCCGATATAGTTCTGATGCCCGATAGTACGATTTCTCTGCACGTTGAGATTCTGTTGAAAGGCGCATGTTTTGAGCCACCAAACCGCCTGAGACGGTAAGGAGTGTCAGTAAGAGAGTAAGTGAAAGAGTGGTTCTCATGTGTAAATCAGTATTTGTTTTATGACACTCTGTTAGGGAATGTGGATCCACTTATGCATCTGAAGAGAGAGTCGCCATCGTGGATTCTCTTGAATGTACCCAATTATATGGGGGAGTATCTGTTCACGTTTGCTCCATTCAGGTTGTAGTAACAGTGAGCATTTTGAACTAACCTCCTTAGCATTCTCTTCAGCCCAAAGCAGATCGTCTTCGTTTTGAATAACAACCTTGAGTTCATGAGCCATTTGGTGGATTGGCTTTACCGGAGGCATGTTTTTCTTAGGTGAGAGGCAGATCCAGTCCCAGTATCCTGAGATAGGGTAGGCTCCTGAAGTCTCAAGAAAAGTCTCTATCTGATATTCTTTAAGTTTTCGTGTGAAGTATTCCAGATTGTAATTTAATGGCTCTCCTCCGGTAACAACTACTGCCTTACCCGGCCATTCAATACATCGACTGACTATCTCATCGGTGTCTACGGGTGGAAAGAGTGTAGGGTTCCATGAATGTTTAGTATCGCACCAGGCGCATCCAACATCACAACCGCCAAGTCTGACGAAGTAGGCTGCTCTTCCAGCTTGTAATCCTTCGCCTTGTAAAGTGTAAAACTCTTCGACCAAAGGCAGCATTAATCCTTTGTCGAGTCTATCTTTTATCTCTTCTGTCATCTAGTCCTGATTCCTTTTTACTTTAATATAATAGGTCTTCTCTCCTTCTTCTATTTTGACCATAATAAGCTTGGATGAGCTATCTTTTTTCGATATTGCCAGTTTTAGCTTTCCGTTGTTAGTTGAAGCTTTAACCAGAGGCTCTCCTTTTTTATTCAGAAGGATAGCCGAGAAAGAGAGACTGTTTTTATTCTCTATGTCGATCGCCTCTTGATTGTCCTCTGTTAAGTGAAGTTTAGAGACAATGAATGGCAGTGTGGTGTCTTGTGCGTTTATTCTTAATTCCGGAAGGTATTTTTTTGGATCGAGAGAGAAGAGCGAAGCCTTGATGATTGGAGTCTCTTCACAACTGAAAAACAGTTTTCCGTCGGGTCGAAACGCAATTCCCTCTGTTTGGGCTCCGAAGAGGGTTACCATATTTATGCGGATCATATTCCTGATCAAAGGGTGTGTTGGCTCAAATTCGGGTATTAACCACATTACGGGGGTGTAAAAATCATATCCGATAAGCGCCAGCAGTTTCTCTTTTTCAAAGTAGTCGGCACCGGTTACCAGTCCGCCAATATTGATTTTTTGAATTGGTTTGAGACTTTCTCCATCTTTCCATGAATCCAGACAATAAAAGCGTGTTTGATTATCTCCCCAGTCTTTACTAAAGAACCATAGTTTTTTGCCTGCACTGAACATAGCCTCACAGTCAAAGTTTTGTTTACGGTCACGAGGAGAGAAGTCGGTCTGGTCATCCCATTTAAATCCAATTTTTTCAGAGATTACCTCAGTTGATTTCTTTGAGTGAATTGCATCTTTATTGATTCTGTAAATGGTAAGATCTTTTCTTTTTCCGATATTATTTCCAAAGTCACCGACATAGATGTATTTATCATCAACAGTTATATCTTCCCAGTCGCTGTTGATAGCCTCCTTGAATCTGATTGTCTTGATAATTTTACATCCACTGCTGTCAAGGGCATATATTTCAGGTTCCCCTTGACTGTCATTATGAGTCCACCAGCCGTTGGCGATCCATTGCAGTCCTGAAGTCTCATTGACTTTATCGGGGAGCTGGTTACAAGAGCAATAGGGTGCTTTTACAAGATTGATTACTTTAATTTCAGGTTGAATGGTATCGATTTTTTGCTGATAAAGGCTATGTGATATACTCGTGCCGGAATTCTGTTCAGGAGTGTTTTTCGGGAAGCCTGAGGCATTAAGGAGAAGGGGGAAGAGGGTCAACCATGAAATAAATTGAATCATCATCATTGAATTTTATGCAAAGTTATGGCTAAACTTCGTGACAGGCTCTATTATTGTGATGAATACAAAAAAAGAACAGCGCTCCTGGTGGGCGCTGTTCTTATATTTATCAGGAGCAACTACTGTTTTTGATTTTTGTGGTAGGCCTTCATTGTGTTCATAAGAAGTGCAGCGATAGTCATAAGGCCGATACCGCCCGGAACAGGGGTGATGGCACTAGCCACTTTGCTTACCTCATCAAATTTCACATCGCCGGTGATATAGTATCCTTTCTCTTTGGATGTGTCTTCAATTCTATGGATACCGACATCAATGATTACGGCACCTGGTTTTACCATGTCAGCAGTTACGAAATGAGGTTGACCTATGGCCGCAATAAGGATATCAGCCTGACGGCAGTAATCTGCGAGGTTATCGGTCTTGCTGTGACACAGGGTGACAGTAGCATTACCTCTTTTAGCTTTTCTGCTGAGAAGGAGCGAGACGGGGGTACCTACGATATTGCTTCTTCCAAGAACTACAACATGTTTTCCTTCGGTTTGGATGTTATATCTTTCCAGAAGTTCCATTATTCCATAAGGGGTTGCCGGCAGGAAAGTATCCAATCCGAGTGCCATTTTACCGACGTTGGCAGGGTGGAAGCCATCGACATCTTTTTCCGGATTGATAGCTTCAAGGATTCTATCGGCATTGATGTGTTTAGGGAGTGGTTGTTGAACGATAAAGCCATCGACATCGGGGTCATTGTTAAGGAAGTCAATGGTTTTAAGGAGTTCCTGTTCGCTGATAGTCTCTTCTAGGAGATAGAGCGAGGAGGTCATCCCTATTGATTTACAAGCTTTATCTTTAGAAGCAACATAGCTTTGGCTGGCAGGGTCGTTTCCAACCAGTACCGCAACCAGGTGAGGTGCTCTTTGTCCGGCATCAATAAGTGAAGCCACCTCTTTTTTTATCTCGTTTTTAACGGCCTCAGAAATGGTTTTTCCGTCGAGTAACTTCATGTGAAATAGATTTGATATTCTTTTAACCCCAATGAAAGTACCAAAGTAAGTAGATTATAGATTAACGAGGATATAATCTAAATGGCAGATATGGGATGGGGGGTAAATATTAGCGTTTCTTTTTCATTCCACCCATCATCTTCATCATTTTTTGTCCCCCGCTGGTTGTCATGAGTTTCATCATTTTACGGGTTTCATCAAATTGTTTGATGAGTCTATTGACCTCTTGGATCTCAGTTCCTGAGCCGTTGGCAATACGTTTTCTTCTGGATCCGTTTAGGATAGCCGGGTTGGCTCTCTCTTCAGGGGTCATAGAGTGAATGATAGCTTCAATACTTTTAAAGGCATTGTCATCAATATCAACATCTTTTAACGCTTTGCCCATTCCGGGGATCATACCCATCAGATCACGGATGTTACCCATCTTTTTGATCTGTTTGATCTGATTTAGGAAGTCATCAAAATTGAATTGATCTTTAGCGATCTTCTGTTGTAGTTTTCTAGCCTCTTCTTCGTCGAATTGTTCCTGGGCTCTTTCTACGAGAGAGACAATGTCACCCATGCCCAGAATACGGTCGGCCATACGTTCGGGGTAGAAGATGTCAATAGCATCCATCTTTTCGCCGAGGCCGACAAATTTGATAGGTTTATCAACGACCGACCTGATAGTAAGGGCGGCACCGCCACGGGTATCACCATCGAGTTTAGTAAGGACGACCCCGTTGTAGTCGAGACGGTCATTAAAGGCTTTAGCCGTATTGACCGCATCCTGACCCGTCATTGAGTCAACTACGAAGAGAGTTTCCTGAGGGTTAACCGACTGCTTAATAGCAGCGATCTCTTTCATCATCTCCTCGTCGATTGCCAGACGACCTGCAGTATCGATAATGACAACGCTATGACCCATATTTTTGGCGTGGGCAATAGCATTTTTAGCGATTGCAACAGCGTTTTTGTTACCCTCTTCCGTATATACTTCAACTTCAATTTGCCCTCCGAGTACCTTCAACTGATCTATAGCAGCAGGGCGGTAAACGTCACAGGCAACGAGAAGCGGTTTATGTGACCTTTTAGTTTTAATGAAGTTGGCTAGTTTGGCTGAGAAGGTAGTTTTACCTGAACCTTGAAGACCCGCGATAAGGATGATTGCGGGTTGGCCTTTGAGGTTGATGTCTGATTTTTCTCCACCCATCAGGGCGGCCAATTCATCATGAACGATTTTAACCATCAACTGACCCGGCGAGATAGCTGTCAGTACATTTTGACCGAGAGCTTTCTTCTTAACATCGTCGGTAAATTGCTTTGCTATTTTGTAGCTAACGTCTGCGTCAAGCAATGCTTTGCGAACCTCTTTGAGGGTTTCGGCTATATTGATTTCGCTGATTTGCCCTTGTCCTTTAAGGACTTTAAAGGCTCTATCGAGTTTATCGCTTAAACCTTCGAACATGATATCTGGGGTATTAAATTATCAGAATCTTACGTGCGATTTAATCGCAGGGGTGCAAATTTACAAATTTTAACCGATCTTAAAGGTGTAAATAATAGTATGTGTTTGATGAAATGGGGTTGTTAGTAGTTGTTAACAACTTGTTATAAAAGAAAAATTGAAGATCAGTGCGATTTTCCGGAAAAAAGTTTTTATCTTTGCAACCCGTTTTGGCTCACAAAAATTTAGCAGAAAACAGATATGTATTTAACGCCTGAAATTAAAAAGGATATCTTTACGAAGTACGGCATTACTGATAGTGATTCAGGTAGTGCAGAAAGTCAGATTGCACTTTTTTCGTATCGTATTACTCATCTTACCGATCATTTGCGTAGCAATCGCAAGGATTTATTCACCCAGCGTTCGCTGGTTCGTTTGGTAGGTAAGCGCAGAAAGCTGCTCGATTATTTGAAAGAAAGAGATATCGAGCGTTACAGAGCAATTATTGCAAAACTGAACCTCAGAAAGTAATTTCTTTTCGGTTTTAACCGGAAGAACCTTAGAAAGGCAATTTATGAATTGCCTTTTTTTGGTATTTATGGCACGCTATTTTGAATTCAAGGATTACAAAATGATTTAGCCCGATGCAATGCAGTTAAATGTTGTTAGTAAGGCAATATCTGCGTTAGTGTTAGGTTATTGTGCTGTTTAATGGTGCCAATTGAGCTATCTTTGCTACAATTTTGGCACAAGATGTTAAGATGTTGTAACAGATTAATTTGATTTAGATTATGCAAGCTTTTTACAAAACCTTTCAACTTCCTGATGGACGGACTGTTCAGATGGAGACTGGAAAACTTGCCAAGCAAGCCGATGGTGCAGTCGTCATAAAGATGGACAATACCATGCTGCTGGCAACGGTCGTTTCGGCCAAAGAGGCAAAAGAGAATGTTGACTTTATGCCCCTTACCGTTGAGTATCAGGAGAAGTATGCCGCTACTGGCAGGTTCCCCGGCGGTTTCTTTAAGAGAGAAGCCCGTCCTCACGAATTAGAAATCCTTACTGCTCGTCTGGTTGACCGTGCTCTCAGACCCTTATTCCCCGATGACTATCATGCCGAGACTCAGGTGTTGGTTTATTTGATCTCCGGCGATAAAAATACTCTCCCCGATGCATTTGCTTGTTTAGCTGCTTCAGCTGCGTTAGCTGTATCGGATATCCCTTTCAATGGCCCTGTGTCTGAAGTACGTGTTGCACGTATCAATGGAAAGCTTGTAATTAATCCATCTTTATCTGAACTAGAACAGTCTGATCTTGATATCATGGTTGCTGCCACGATGGAGAATATCATGATGGTTGAAGGCGAGATGAAAGAGATCTCAGAGACTGATATGATTGAGGCTCTTAAATTTGCTCATGATGCGATTAAGATCCAATGTCAGGCTCAGATCGATATGGTTAAAGAGTCAGGTCGTGGTGTTGAGAAACGCGTTTATTGCCACGAGGTTAATGATGAGGAGATCAGAAAATCAGTAAATGATTTCTGTTACAAACCAATCTACGATATTGCATGCAAAGCATCCGGTAAACACGAGAGAACTGAGCTTTTTGAAAAGGTTCTTAAGGATTATCTTGAGACACTTCCCGAAGAGACTCGTACCGAAAAGGCTGGCATGATTGGACGTTATTTCCATGATGTCCACAAACATGCTGTCAGAGACGTAGTTTTAAATGAGCGAATTCGTCTTGATGGCCGTAAAACTGATCAGATCAGACCAATCTGGTGTGAAGTTGATTATTTGCCCTCCGCACATGGATCATCTATCTTTACACGTGGTGAAACTCAGTCACTCTCTACAGTTACACTGGGCACCAAACTCGATGAGCAGACCATTGATGGAGCCGTGATTGAAGGCAAGAATAACTTCATGCTTCATTATAACTTCCCTCCATTCTCTACCGGAGAAGCTAAAGCATTAAGAGGTACCAGCCGTCGTGAGATTGGTCATGGTAATCTTGCTTTACGCGCTTTAAAGCCGGTTATCCCCGGAAATCCCGAAAACCCATACACTATTCGTGTCGTTTCTGACATCCTTGAGTCTAATGGTTCTTCATCAATGGCCACAGTATGTGCCGGAACTCTTGCTCTACTTGATGCTGGTGTAAAGATTCGCAAGCCTGTTTCAGGTATTGCTATGGGTCTTATTACCGATAAGGCAACAGGTAAATGGGCGGTACTATCTGATATTCTGGGTGATGAAGATCACCTGGGTGATATGGACTTTAAGGTCTGTGGCACGAAAGATGGTATTACTGCTTGTCAGATGGATATCAAGATTGATGGTTTACCATATGAGATTCTTTCTCAAGCTCTTGAGCAGGCTCGTCAAGGTAGACTTCATATCATGGGTGAGATGGCAAAAACAATTACTGAGCCACGTGAAGATTACAAACCTCATGTACCCAGAATAGTTCAATTGACTATTCCCAGAGAGTTCATAGGTGCTGTTATTGGACCACAAGGTAAAGTAATTCAGGAGATGCAACGGGAGACAGGCTCGACTATCGTTATTGAAGAGGTAGGCGATCTTGGAGTAGTAGACATCGTTGCTGTAAATAAAGATTCCATCGATGCTGTTAAAGCTCGTATTCGTGCTATCGTTGCAATTCCTGAGGTTGGCCAGATTTATAAGGGTAAGGTTAAAACTATCACCGCTTTTGGTGCATTTGTTGAGATTTTACCGGGCAAAGACGGTCTTTTACACATCTCTGAGATTGAATGGCGCAGATTGAATGATGTAGAAAGCGTTCTTAAGGTTGGAGAAGAGATTGAAGTTAAACTGATTGAAGTAGATTCTAAAACAGGTAAACTAAAACTCTCAAGAAAGGTACTATTACCAAAACCAGAAGGACAAAAGTAATTCTAGCCTGATAACTGTAACAGCAAATTCAGGAATTATAGTTATTAATTGAAGTATTTAAAATGAGGCAGTTAAAAATTACAAAGCAGGTTACAAACAGGGAAACAGCTTCACTGGATAAGTATCTGCAGGAGATTGGCAAAGTTGAGCTAATCACAGCAGAAGAGGAGGTGGCTCTGGCACAACGCATCAAGCAAGGTGACCAGGTCGCTCTCGAGAAACTAACCAAGGCTAACCTGCGTTTTGTAGTTTCCGTTTCAAAACAGTACCAGAATCAAGGCTTAAGTCTGCCTGACCTTATTAACGAAGGCAACCTTGGCTTGATTAAAGCTGCTCAACGATTTGATGAGACCCGTGGTTTCAAATTTATCTCTTACGCTGTGTGGTGGATCCGTCAGTCTATTCTACAGGCTCTCGCCGAACAGTCAAGAATCGTAAGGCTTCCCCTCAACAAAATTGGATCAATTAACAAGATCAATAAAGCTTATGCTAAACTGGAACAAGAGTATGAGCGGGAACCTAACGCTGAAGAAATCGCAGGCCTTCTGGAAATAACCGAAAATGAGGTTAAAGAATCGTTGAGAAACTCAGGACGACATGTTTCTATGGACGCTCCTCTGGTCCAGGATGAAGAGAATACAATGTACGATGTTATGCGTAGCGACGATGGCCCTACTCCTGAAAGTGGGCTTATCTATGAGTCTCTACGCCGCGAAATCGATAGAGCTATTTGTACTCTTACTCCCAGAGAAGCTGATGTTATCAGATTGTATTTTGGCCTTGAGGGAAAACACCCTATGACTCTTGAAGAGATTGGCGAAAAGTTCGACCTAACTCGTGAAAGAGTAAGACAGATTAAAGAAAAGGCTATAAGACGTCTGAAACATACTACAAGAAGCAAGATCCTGAAAAGTTATCTGGGCTAATTTTTCTTTTAAAGATTATTTTACTGAGGCCGCCGGTGTTCCGGGGGCCTCTTTTAGTTAATTCCTATCGATACAATTGGTGCATGAGGGCTTGTCTGATCCGTTTTTATAGTTGTCGAGAAGGGAGGATTGATTCAAAATTCAATGATTCAAAACTGTTCGCATTGACGGAGCTAAGATTATTATCTTAATAATGAAAAAAAAGTAGCCAACGATGCCTCCCGGCGTCATTGGCTAATCAATCAACCAAAATCTAACAATTATGAGAAAACTTCCTAAAAGGAAATTCAAAATCTGGGCCGGTAAAACCGGAGTTTTTCTGAGGTCACCCTACAGAATCTCACCATTTAAAATATTAAATCTGTTATAGATTAGTATAATTCTCGTGGTGAATGTTTTTATACTATTATTGAAATTAGATGCTTATTTCTTTCGTTTTATTATCTCCAACGATAAGAATTTGTTTTGCCTTCATCCAAATCTTATGCAAATATAGTAAGATTTGGTAGTTCGTTGTATACGGAGTTGAAAATAATCCGTTGATACTTTAGCCTTTTTCGATAATAGTTAAAAAGTGGTCAGAACTTCTGAGTGTAATTTATACAACAATCAGGCCAAAGTTTTAATTTTTACGCTAAATAAGTTTGTTTTATATAACTGATACCCTATCTTTGGGATTGTTACCTTCCGATTTTTAACTGTTTTAGTGGTTATTTGATCTGAGATTTGTGAAATTGTATTCTTTGGAAAACAGAGTCACTTTGAATACAACTACTATTATTAGATTTTAGTAATTTAGCACATATGAACTCTAATTTTAGCAGACTCTTTATTTTATGTAACATGCTTTGCTTGATGTTAAGCTCAGGCTTGTTTTCATTAGCGGCGGGAGTCACTGTCTCTCCGGTGGGTCTAAATCATGCTTCTGGTGAGATAGTTATAAACTATTCTTGGACTGATATTATTTCTGATAGGGTTGATTCAACCAAGAGTAGAGTTACATCAAAGGTAGGGGGTAAGAGCAGGGCAACCGATCATCATATTCGCTTGGCGATGAGTCATCAGAATACCGGAAAAGTTGTGTGTGTGCCTGGTAAAGAGCAGGCAAAAATCACTGACGGGTATAGTGTTAACTCTTTTGAAGGTAGTCAGATTCAGGTTTTAGTTTATGCTGCTAAGAACAGGCTGGTTGTCAAAGGAGTTGATAAAGGTCGACTTTATATTTTTACATGTATGGGCAAGCAGGTCTATTTTGGGAAGTTAAAGGATAACATAGAACTTGATATCACCAGTTTGCTTGATGGCTGTTATACTTTGAAGATTGAAAAAGAGGGGCAGGTCTTTAGTCGTCAGATAATAATCAGAAGGTAGAGCTTACTATTTTAGCTTTGACGGGCAGCAAAATGCTTTGAATCGCCCCATTCATCCCATCCGATTTGGTTTCCTGACATGTGGATTCTTGCTTCAAGGCAGGAACGACATTCGTCTGCATCCTCGTCCATACATGGTTTATCTTCGTAGAGTTTATAATTCTCGCGGTATTTAACCGGCGTAAGGTTTGGCATAATGATATTTGCCCCAACCATAAGTGCTTTTTCCCTCCCTTGTGGATCGATTGTTTGCATGGCTGTTGTTGCCGCAATATTGATGTCTTTCATTAAGATACGTAGTGATGCTACCATTTTAAGTGCCAGATCAAAGCGCGATTCGCGAGGTTCTAACTCTTGTATACGAGCATATAAGGGGGTATCAACGTGTTCAATGTAAGGTCCCATTCCAACCATATCTATGTCCATTGTTTTAAAGAAGAGTAGATCATCGGCAAGATGGGAAATAGTCTGTCCGGGTAGTCCAATCATTACGCCGCTTCCCACCTGAAATCCTTCGGCTCTAAGGTCTCTAAGGGCTTGAATGCGGGCGTCAAAGTCATGAATATTGTCATTTGGGTGAAGCTGACTGTAAAGCTCTCTGTTGGATGTCTCTATGCGAATAAGATACCTTTTTGCTCCGGCTTCTCTCCATCTGCGATAGGTTTCGTGTGACTGCTCTCCCAAAGACAGTGTAATACCTAGCGTTGAGTTTGAAATCTCTTTTATCTTTACTAAAAGCTCTTCTATTTTCTCTACAAACCAAGCATCATTACGCTCTCCGGCTTGAATAACCATGCTCCCATAGTGGTTCTCATAGGCGAATTTTGCAGCATCCAGAACCTCTTCATCTGTCATTGTGTATCTTGAAACCTTCTGGTTTCCCTTGCGAACGCCACAATAAAAACAGTTCTTTCCACAACGGTTTGAGTACTCAACCAACCCACGGAAATATACCTTATCACCGATATACTCTTTTTTTATCGCTGCTGCTTTCGCGAATAGCAACTTTCGGTCGTCTCCTCCTGAGTTTAACATCTCAATGAGATCATTGCGACTTAAAGTATCCTGATTTAGTAGCTCTGCAAAAGACATTTTTTTCTTGCAAAGTTAATAATTCAGGTTAGTTAATACCTAAATGAATATTTAATTTAAATTAGAACTTTAAATAGTTTTATGATGTAACTTTATAAAAAAAAGAGTAATGGATAAGATAGGTATTAAAGCGGTAATTGTAGATGATGATCAAACCTCTAGGTTGATTATTAGTCAGTTAGTGGATAATATTAATCCTGGGATTAGGATTATTGGAAGTGCGGGAACCGTAGCAGAAGCGGTAGCCTTGATTGACTCGGTTGAGCCTGATTTGGTATTTCTCGATATTATGCTCACCGATGGAGAAGGATTTGATGTTCTTGAGCAGGTTACTTACCATGGTTTTGAGGTTATTTTTACTACCTCACTCGATAATCAGGCAGTGCGAGCCTTTGATGTTCATGCAATCCATTACTTAGTAAAGCCTATTCGTCAAAAAGATTTAGAAAAGGCATTAACTCGTTTCAATGCCTTATCGGGTAAAGCAGGCGACTGTACTGATAAAATAGTGGAGGCAAGAAGAATTCTTCCTTCACGTATATTGGTTCCTGATGCTGAAGCTATTCATATAGTCAAATCTGATCAGATTCTCTATCTTGAAGCTTCTGATACATATACGATGTTTTATCTGGTAGGTGGTAAAAAGCTATTAGCTAGCAGGCCATTGGCATCATTTGAGAAACTTTTATATGATCAACATTTTTCCAGGATACATAGCAAATATCTCGTAAATCTGGGCTACTGTGTGCAGTATATCAGGGGCAAAGGGGGGTCTGTAAAGATGGAAGGTGGAATAGAATTAGAGGTTTCTGTCAGAAAGAAGAGTGATTTTATGCTTGATTTGCATAATTATGCAAGATCTATTGGCTAACCTTTGTCTAAAGTTGTTAAGGCGTAATCTGGAGTATTGATTTTAACGCCTATTGAAATATACACTTTTAGGTTTCTTTTATTAAGTGAAATATTATCTCCCTTTCTTTAGCCAGGAAGGGAGTTCTTGTTTGTACCGGAATTGTTTTGATGTATGGCTGAATATTTTTACCTTCATCATGTTTTCAACTATTTTAAAACATACCAGATCATTGGGGGTAAAAATGAAAGGATTAAATAAAATCTTATCGGCTCAGCAAATTCGTGAAGCTGATGCAGCAACTATAGAACGGGAGCCTATCCTTGAAATTGACTTAATGGAGCGGGCAGCGACTCTTTGTGCCTATTGGTTACGTGAGAAGCTTGCTCCGGCATCGCGTATCCATGTTCTTTGCGGGCCTGGAAATAATGGAGGAGATGGATTAGTAATAGCCCGCTGGCTGGCCGGATGGGGCTTTAAAACATCAGTATGGTTGGTCTCTGAAGGCCCCTTTAGTAGCTCCTTTGAGATTAATCAGCGTAGATTGGTCTACCAAAAGCTTGTTAAGATACATCCTCTTGAGGAGACGAAGACCCTTTTTAATCCAAAGCCCGGCTGTGTTATCATTGATGCTATGTACGGAGCTGGTTTGAATCGGGAAATGGGTATCGATGTCAGTGAATTAATTTCAAAGGTGAATCAAGGAGTCTATTTAAGGATAGCAATAGATATCCCCAGTGGGCTAACTGCAGATGGGTTTGTTTTGACACCCGACAGATGTTTCAGGGCTCATTACACGCTGACTTTTTTACCGTTAAAGCGCTCTTTTGTGTTGCCGGAGAATGAGGATCTTATTGGCTCATTAGTGCCTCTGAATATTAGCTTAAATAGTGCGTTTTTAGAGTCAATTTCTCCTTTGGCATGGCTAATTACGGATGATGTGATTGGTAGTATCTATAGGCCTCGAAAACGGTTTGCGCATAAAGGGAGTTTTGGTCATGCATTGTTGTTAGGCGGTAGTAGAGAGATGGGAGGCGCTATCATGATGACGGGTCAAGCCTGTATTACTTCCGGAGCAGGAAAGACAACATTAGCTGTTCCTCAAAGTCTTGTTCCTGCAATTAACTCTGCTCTTCCTGGTGTAATGACCTCTGTTATTGATGACAATGCCACGTCTTTAGATATTAACTGGCAGCAGTATAGTGTGGTAGCAGTTGGCCCGGGAATGGGAACCGGGCAGCTATCTCAAGATAGATTATATTCTTTACTAACAAGATATGGTGGTCCTTTGATTATTGATGCTGATGCTTTAAATATACTAACGATGAATAGTGGGTGGATGAAGCTACTTCCTCCATATTCGATTTTAACTCCGCATCCGGGTGAGTTTGATCGACTATTTGGCCCGGTGAATGATAGTATCGATGCTTTCAGGATTCAGCAAGAGATGTCGGATAGGTATCAGGTTATTATTATCAGGAAAGGGGCTCATACATCGATTACCCTTCCCGGTGAGAAGATATGGTTTAATGTTTCGGGAAACCCCTCGTTAGCCAAAGGAGGCACCGGTGATATCTTAACGGGAGTATTGGCAGGTTTACTTGCTCAGGGTTATTCCCCATCTGAGGCAGCTTTATTTGGTGTATGGTTGCATGGTAAAGCAGCCGATGTTGCCGTTAAAAATATTGGAATAGAAGCGGTTGATAATAATGATATTAATAAAGGAATTAAGGCGGTTTTCCGGGAATTGAATTGGCTTTGAACAGTTCGGGTTTTAGTATAAACCCGAGAGACAGGATGCATGTAAATACTATAAGCAGTATAGTACAATGTGTGTGGCTTTATGTGTTATTTTTGAAAGAAAATGTGAAAATAATTGGTGTAAGTAGTGTGAGATGATGAAAAATTGTTAATTTTGCACTCCCGTTTGAATAGGAAATAATATATCCGTAACGCAATGGCAAATCATAAATCAGCTCTTAAAAGAATTCGCTCGAACGAAAAAAGAAGACTTAGAAATCGTTACCATGCTCGTACCATGCGTAATGCTATTAGAAAATTCCGTAGTCTGGAAGAAAAGACTGAAGCTGTAGCTCAGCTTCCTAAGGTTGTTTCTCTTCTTGACAAATTAGCAAAAAGAGCTATTATTCATAAAAACAAAGCTTCGAACCTGAAGTCGAAGTTAATGAGAAGAGTTAATACTCTGTAATTCATTACTTCTTATTATAAAAGCTTGTAGCCCGATCATTCTTTGATCCGGGCTATTTCTCTTTATATGTGATTGATACTTTAGTTGCAGGATTGCCTTAAGCAGAGGGGGTGTTAAATTATATTTCATATTCTCTATGGTACATCTCTCTTACCTTGAATAGCCTGTTGTCTTATTTCCGTCTATTCTCTCCCGTACCTCAGGACATCTTCTGGCCAGTTTTGGTAGATCAAGTCGATGGAGAGGAACCATCAATATTTCTTTCATACGACATAAGTAATGAAGCAGATTTGAAATATTTTAGAGCAAGCCTTTATCGGCAAAGCTCAGGTATTGATTATTGGTTATGATTAAGTGATCAAGGAGTTGTATATCGAAGAGAGCTGAAGCTTCTTTAATACGTCCTGTGAGTGTGATATCGCTTGGGGAGGGTTGGGGGTTTCCTGATGGATGGTTGTGTGCAATAATGATGCCTTTTGCCTTTGCCAGAACTGCCGATCTTAAGAGTAAAACGGGATCGACTACCGTAGATGTTCGTCCGCCGCGACTCACCACATATTTTTCAATTACCTCATTTCTATTATTAAGAAATAGTGCCATAAACTGTTCATAGTCTAAGTCGATCAGTTGGCCAGCGAGTTCATCATAAGCGGTATTGCTTGCATTGATGATTACCTTTTCTTTGTTGTTTTTATTTAGTCTTCGTCGTCCGAGTTCGAGTGCGGCTAAGATTGTTATTCCTTTTGCGGGTCCAATTCCTTTGATTAGCATAAGCTCTTTGAGATCTGTTCTGCTTAGCTTTTGCAACTCATTGTCAAAGGCAGCTAGAATACTTTTGGCCAGGTCGACAGCCGTTTCATGACGTGTCCCTGTTCCTATCAGTATAGCTAAGAGCTCTGCATCGCTTAGTGAATTAGCTCCTTTTAAAATCAATTTCTCTCGTGGTCTGTCGTCTTCTGCCCACTCTCTGATGGTGTTTCTTTCTTGTGAATAGCTCATGATATAATAGTCATTCTGGTGTTTCTTTTTGTTTATCTTATTGATTTATGTAGTACATAATTATTATCAATATTATTGATTCGTTGCTCAATTGGATTGATTAGAAGGCCAAAAAAAGTGGTTTATACGTATAATGGTAAAATACACTGGTTTTAAAGAAATTAAGGTAACTGTTTCCGTTTGTCATTTGTAAAACAATGGTTACATCTTGTAACTTAAAGGCGAATTGTTGGGATAAAATAGTTATGTTTGAAAGAAAGTAATTAATATAAGGATGAGGCTCGTAAAATTCAGTTTTTTACTGTTAATCTTAATGGGAAGTGTGGTTCTTCATGGACAAAATGTTGTGGCGGATAGCTCTCTGCAGAAGATTATTCAGGTTTGGAATCAGATTAAGAATAGTTATATTGACGATGTGGATATGAAGCGTTTAAGCGAATTAACCATTGAAGGGATGCTTAAGCACTTAGATCCTCATACGGTCTATTTGCCTCCTGCTAAACAAAAGGATGCAACTGAAAAATTGGATGGCCTTTTTGTTGGGATAGGAATGCAATATCTTACACTGAATGATACGGTTGTAGTAACCGGAACTATCAATGGAAGTCCTGCACAACGAGTTGGAATTTTAGGTGGAGACTACCTTTTGAGAATTGATGATGAGTCTGCTATTGGACTTTCAACCGATAATCTGACCAAGCGAATCAGAGGTCGCGAAAATACACAAGTGCGATTGCTCTTCTTACGTGAGAAAGATACTATTCCTTTTCTGGTGAACAGAGAGAAGATAAATCTTGAGAGTATTCCATCTTTTTGGATGTCAGATAAGAGGACAGGCTATATTAAGCTTGAACGATTTGCCCGTACATCAACGAAAGAGTTAACAGAGGCTCTTACCTATTTGAAAAGCCAAAGAATAAAGAGACTGATTCTTGATCTTCGTGGGAATACTGGTGGGTATTTGGATATTGGCGTTCAGGTTGCTAATCAGTTTTTGCAGGCTGGGCAATTAATTACCTACACAGAAGGTGAGCATAGCAAACGAGAAGATTATTTTGCTGACGGAAAGGGTCTTTTTATGAATGGTGAAGTGATTGTTTTAACTGATGGAGCCACTGCGTCTGCTTCTGAGATTGTGGCTGGTGCTCTTCAGGATCATGATAGAGCCATTATTTTAGGTTCTAAGACCTTTTCAAAAGGGTTAGTACAACGTCCGGTTGATCTTATAGATGGATCTGCGATTAGACTTACGATTGCCCGTTATCATACTCCATCTGGTAGAGTGATACAGCGACCTTATAAGTCAATCAGTTCATCTGGGCTGTTACAGAAAGACTCTTTGGTTTATTATACAGATCAGGGTAGGAGTGTATCTGGCAGTGGGGGTATTATGCCCGATTATCTTTTACCTAAACCAGATAGTCTTAGTATTGCAAACTGGAATAAGGCTATACGATTAAGTGCTGTTTCGGTCTTTGCATTGCAAAAAAGTCAAACATTGCGTGAAGCTACACTTGCAAAGTATTCTAATGCCGAACGTTATATCAAAGACTGGAGAATCGACAGTTGTACTGTAAAAGAATTTACACACATCTTAGAGACCAAAGGAGTTTTGTATTCAAAGATGGATGATATGACTAAGGGGATGCTGATTGCTATGGTTAAGGCTTCCATTGGAAGATACCTTTACTCAGGGGATGTTTATAATAGAATTCTTATCCCGACAGAGTTGGCTTACATTGAAGCTTTAAAGTTAATTCAGAACAAAGATGAATATGCTACACTTATCTCAAGAAGTCCACTGGAGGTTTCACGAAAAATAGGTGAATCACTTCCATAACCATATTGCCAAAAGAAAAAAAAAGTGTAGGTTTGTTTTAACGAACCCCTAATACCAAATTGATAATTATACAACAATGGCTAGCTTAGATACTTCTTACATGGGACTATCCCTGAAAAGTCCAATTATTGCTGGTAGCTCCGGAATAACCAATCAAATTGATAACTTGATCGCACTTGAGAAGGCAGGTGTAGGTGCCGTTGTTCTTAAGTCTCTTTTTGAAGAGCAGATCAGAAATGAGATACTTAAGGCATCTTCTGAAGGTCATAATAGTTCTGTGTATCCTGAAGCTTACGATTATATTGCTCAGTATACTCGTGCAGAGAGTCTTGAGACATATCTTAATTTAATCAGAGAGGCAAAAAGCAAGCTCACTATTCCCGTAATAGCCAGTATTAACTGTGTCTCTGCTAATGAATGGCTTGATTTTGCTTCAAAAATTGAGATGGCAGGGGCTGATGCATTAGAATTAAACATCTTTATGCTGCCATCAGATACCTATAGAACCGGTGATGATAATGAGGCGGTTTATCACTCTATTATTAATCAAATTCTTAAGGTGGTAACTATTCCCGTTAGCATTAAAATGAGTTCTTATTTCTCCAGTCTCGGAAAAACTGCCCTGCAACTGTCGTGGACTGGCATAAAGGGCATGGTTATGTTCAATAGGTTTTATTCACCAGATATTGATATTGATAAAATGGAGGTTACTTCCGGATTTGTATTTAGTAATCCTTCTGATATATCTATGCCTTTAAGGTGGATTGCCATGTTAAGTGGTAGATTACATTGTGATGTATGTGCTAGTACTGGTGTTGAGAGTGGTGAAGCAGCAATTAAACTACTGTTAGCTGGTGCGAAGGCTGTTCAAGTCACTAGTGTCCTATACAAGAGGGGTGTTGCAGAAGTAACTCTCATGAATGAGAAAATTGCCTCATGGATGGATCAAAAGGGATTTAGTTCTATTGAAGATTTTAGAGGTAAATTAAGTCTCAAGAATTCACAAAACCCTGCGGCTTATGAACGTGTTCAGTTCATGAAGCATTTCTCAGGAATTGAATAGGCATTCAATAATTTTATATATATCATAGATCATCTTTGATTCATTTGTAACCATAAAGGGTTAATTATCTCTTGAAAGTTAAATTAATCAGTTTCGAGTGTGATATAGACCGGCAAATGATCACTAAAGCCACCAAGGTAGGTCGGTCCTTGGTAAGTTCGAAAGGGCTTTAACCCACCCCAGGTTTGATCTTGAACTAGTAAGAAAGAGGCGGAGAATATTGCTCCGCTTCTTTCTTTTATTTTCAGATGCCTCTTTATTAAGTTGCAATTGAAAACAAATATTTGATCAAAAGTCGACCAATGAGCCTGATGCTTAATGGTGCCTATTTTGCTGTTTTCTGAATAGTCCTGAAGTAGGTTGATCCATTTACCTGGTTTCTTACTGTTATCTCCTGTTGCACTCAGAACAGTCTTAATTGAATAGTCATTTGGTTCGTCATTAAAATCGCCCATGGCAATTATAAGCGCCTCGGGCCACTCTCGAATCAAGGAATCAGCAATAAGATTTAATCTCTCAGCACACTTAATTCTTCCATGTTCTGATGCTTCTCTGCCTCCATACCTTGAAGGCCAATGGTTGATTAACAGGATTAGTTTGTCTTTTTCTCTGTAGTCAAAAAGACAAAACAGGATCTCCCTGTAGATTTTTCCATTACTGCCATTATCTGTAATTTCAATCGGGCATGCTGATAGAAGGTCTAATTGATCAGCTCGATAGATTAAGCCTACGTCGATACCTCTTGGGTCTCTTGATTCATAGTGTACTGATTTGAGTTTGCCAAGACTTAAAGGGGTAAACCTGATCAATTTATTAATAACAGAATCATCTTCTACCTCACAAAATCCAATAGCCCATGGATATTCACCCTCTCCAAGGGCAATAATGGTTTTAGCTAGTTTTTGAAGTTTTTGATTCAGTTTTGCCTTTGTCCAGTGATTCTCCCCTTTTGGAGTATAGGGATCATCCCCTGGTTTTATATCATCACTTGGATTGAAAAGATTCTCGAAATTCCAAAACATTAACCTCCCTTGCCGCTCTTGGCTCATACAATAATGGGTTAAGAAAACTACAATGGTAAATATTGTAGTTCTTAGAATATAATTGTTGGTGATTGGCATCGCTCTAGGATAGGTTTTGCGAATATACCATCCAATTGAGCGCTATAACTGGTTAACACTTGAAAATACTAAAAGTGGTAGAAAGAGCGATTGATTCTTTTATAACCCAGTCGCCCAGTCTTTCAGTCTTCCGGTCACCCGGTCTATCCATTCTTCGTATTTTTTAAACTTTCAATCATTCTGATTGGGTCAGTTGCTCCAAAAACTGTATTTCCGGCAACAAGTACATCAGCTCCTTCTGCGAATAGTTTTGGTGCATTTTCAAGAGTCACACCACCGTCGACCTCAATCAGCAAATTATGGTTATTGTTAAGTGCCAACTCTCTAAGTTTAGCAATCTTTTTATATGTCTGCTCTATGAATTTCTGTCCACCAAAGCCGGGATTGACAGACATCAATAATACCAGATCTAACTCTTTGATTATATCCTGGAGTAGAGAAACCGGGGTATGTGGATTAAGCACGACGCCTGCTTTCATTCCTTCGGATTTTATTTGATCAATGGTTCTATGAAGATGGGTAACAGCTTCATAATGAATAGTTAGTATATCAGCCCCTGCCTCTGCAAAAGAGTTAATATACTTCTCTGGTTGAACAATCATTAGGTGGACATCAAGAGGTTTAGATGTTAGCTTTTTTACGGCTTTCACTACAGGTAATCCGAAAGAGATATTGGGAACAAATTGACCATCCATGATATCAAGATGGATCCAATCGGCTTGGCTTCTGTTGAGCATCTCGATTTCATTCGCCAGGTGTGCGAAATCAGCAGAGAGTAGGGAGGGGGCTATTAGAGACATGGTGCGATAGTTCGTTTTTATTTTTACAAAGGTAAGGAAGAGTAAGGCGATGTTCCAATTTAGATTTTAATTGTGTTGAATGGAGTTGGGTTGACAGGTTTCCTTTTAGTAGGTTGGATTAATCTAGAGTGTTAGATATTTGTGTTTTGAAAAGGATTTCTCTGTTTGTAGAGTCAAATGAAGACGGTATTGTTTCAACATGATGGTTTAAATTTAGGAAAGAAAAGTGGGTTGGATACCGGCTTTCATTAGTCAGTCATATCCGATTATTAATATCTTTGGTTGTTTATTGAATCGGTTTAACAAACGATTGCGATACTAATCTAACAGGTATAACAACATGCTAATAGAAAGAAAGGATCTTGATGGTGGAATTACGATGCTCACCATTAATAGGCCTGAGGCGTTAAATGCCTTGAATGCCGATGTTTTCAACGAGTTAAATCAACATCTTGACGGGCTTGAGAGAGAGTCGGGTTTAAGGGCTCTGATTATAACGGGAGCTGGAAAGGCATTTGTTGCCGGAGCTGATATTGCTGCGATGCGTGGGATGTCGGTTTCACAAGGTGAGGAATTTGGTAAGATTGGTCAAAAGACATTTGCACGTATAGCTGCACTTCATGTTCCTGTAATTGCTGCAATAAATGGATTTGCTTTAGGTGGAGGCCTTGAGTTGGCATTATCATGTGATATTCGATTTGGTTCGGAGCGTGCTAAAATGGGAATGCCTGAGGTTAGTTTAGGTTTAATACCCGGTTTTGGAGGAACTCAACGCTTGCCACGCTTGATTGGAAAAGGAAATGCGATGATGCTCCTATGTAGTGGAATGATGGTTGATGCAAACGAGGCCTATCAATTAGGGTTGCTTCAGAAGGTAGTTGCAAGTGAGCAACTTATTGAAACTGCTGTGGATTATTGCAATAGGATTGTTGGAATGGGACCCAATGCAGTATCAACCGTGAAGAAGGTAGTGAGTCTATCAGCTGATCTCTCATTAGCTGATGGTCTTGAATTGGAAGCACAGGTTTTCGGGTCATTGTTTACCCCTGAAAATCAGTCCGCTGAAGGAATGACTGCTTTCTTAGAAAAACGTAAACCAAATTGGAACTTATAAATTATTAACAATGGAAACCAATATTCGATTAACAAATGTAGCTGTTTTGGGTGCGGCAGGTAAGATGGGAAGTGGTATAATGCTTCTTACTACTATGCAGTTACTTGATATGAAGCTCTCTAATCCAGGGGAGTCTTTTGCTCCGGTAATTCAGGCAATAGATCCAAATCTGGATACACTAAGGGGCTTACGTAAGTATCTGGAGACACAGATTTTAAAGGCGGCTGAAAAGAAATGTGTTTGGCTGCGCGAGGTATACAAAGCCGAAGCTTCTTTGGTTGACAACTCTGATTTCATCAACCGATATGTCTCTGATGCATTAGCTATGGTAAATTTCACTCAAAGATTGGAATCGGCGTATGATAGCTATCTGGTTTTTGAAGCTGCAAGTGAAAACCCTGATCTGAAGGTGAAGCTATTTACTCAGATTGATCAGAATTCTCAACGTGAGCCTTGGTTCTTTACAAATACCTCTTCAATTCCTATAGGCTATCTTGATGAGAGATCTAGCCTTTCTGGCAGACTTGTAGGTTTTCACTTTTATAACCCACCAGCCATTCAGAAGTTACTTGAATTAATTCCTGCTAAGAATACTCTTCCAGAGCTAGCAATATTCGCAGAGCAGTGGGCTAAGGCTCTTAAGAAAACCGTTGTGATATCAAATGATATAGCAGGTTTCATTGGCAATGGTCATTTTATGAGGGATCTGCTTTATGCTATTTCTCAGATGACTAAAGCCTCTAGAGATTTCTCAATTCCTGCTTCTGTCTTAATGATGGATAAAATTTCAAGGGAGTATCTTGTTAGACCAATGGGTATCTTTCAACTTATGGACTATGTAGGTATTGATGTCTGCCAATATATCCTTAGCGTGATGGATAAATTCATCCCGGGAAAGAACTTGCATAGCGACTTTATTGACTCTTTAATAGCAATGGGTGTTAAAGGTGGTCAGTTTCCTGATGGATCTCAGAAAGATGGCATATTTAAGTATGCAAAAGGAAAGATTGTTGCAATCTGGGATCCTGAAGCAAAACAATATGCAAATGCCGATGAGGTTATTCCTGTGGTTGATGCATGGTTAGGCAAGATGCCTGAAGCTATTCAGCCGTGGAAGAATGTTATGAAGATGGCTAACCGTGAGGATTACCTGAAGAAGCACTTTGAGATTTTAAGGAACTGCAGTGAGACAGGAGCAGCTATGGCATTAGAATACAATACCTATTCAGGCAAGGTAGGGCAAGCACTCGTTGACGATGGTGTGGCAGCTTCTACTAAAGATGTTAATGTAGTCTTGACTACCGGCTTTTTCCATTCATATGGTCCGGTTCATAACTTTTAATTCATTAATAATAAGTCAAAGTAGCTCAGATTTGAGAATTATTTGTCGAATTATCTCAAATCGGGGTCATTGCACTTGATGTTAAATATTTAATTAAGATTAGATGAAGAAAGTATATATGGCCGTTGGTTATAACACCATCTCAATGGGAACAGGCCGTCCTGAGTTTCATCCTGCAAAGCCCCGTCCGGGTTTAGAGCATTATATTTCTGAGGCAGGAAAAGCAGTTATTGCTGGTATAAAGCAACAAGGCGAATTAATTGATGAGGCTTTCATTGGGAACTTTCAGGCCTCTCTTTTTAATAAACAAGCACACTTAGGGGGCTTTATTCCAATGATTGATCCTACATTGGCAGGCAAGCCTGCAATGCGTGTCGAAGGGGCTTGCGCTTCTGGTGGGTTGGCTCTTGCATCTGCAATTCGTTCAGTACTTGCAGGAACAGGGGATGTTGTTTTGGCAATGGGTGTGGAGGTTCAAAATACTCTAAAAGCTATTTATGGGGCTGATGTACTGGCTGCGGCCGGTTGGTATCAGAAGAGAAAGAATGGTCATGCCTATTTCTTTCCCGGTCAGTTTAGTAATCGTGCTGGTGCATATTATGAGAAATTTGGAAGAGAATATGCCCGTAAAGGATTAGCCCGTTGGTTTAGGAATGCTATTGAGAATGCAAGGCTATGCCCTACAGCACAGGAGTTCGAAAATAAAATAGTCGATCTTGAGGCATTGGCTTTAACTGAGCCTAATGGTAAGTTCTTTGTTGATCATTTAAATGTCTATGATTGCTCTAAAGTCTCTGATGGAGCAAGTGCTATCTTGGTGCTTTCTGAAGAGGGTTTGAAGAAATGTGGTATCAATCCTGAAGATGCTGTCGAAATCGCTGGCTGGGCTCAGGTGGCAAGAGATATTACAACAGATCCGGAAGACCTTACTGTTATGAGTGCTACCCGTTTGGCTGTGGAAAAAGCGTTAAAATCTGCCGGAATATCCATGAATCAGATTTCCACAGTTGAAACACACGACTGTTTTACGATTGCAGGGGTTCTTGGTGTAGAAGCTATGGGCTTGGCAGGACATGGGCAAGGAGCAGCATTTGTAGCTGACGGTGCAACTGCTCGAGATGGAGCGATGCCAATAAATACCACCGGAGGATTGATTGGTTGGGGCCATCCAACTGGGGCTACAGGTGTACATCAAGCGGTTACAGTTTGGGAACAACTCACAGGAAAGGCAGGTGCTGCTCAAATTGTAATCAATCCAGATAAGCCTTATGCGTTGAGTATCAATATGGGCGGCGATGATGTTACGGTTGTTGCAATTGTCTACAAAAAAAACCACTAAAAATTTGCATGTGGTAGACTTAATTACTTATATTTGTCGTAGGCTGTTCCGGATTTTTCGGATATGTACCCCAAGGCATATCATTCATTTTTCCTCATAGACAATAGGTTAGAACAATTGGAACAGCCTTTTTTTTGATAATTGTTATTTCGACATAAGGGTTTTTTGTTGATTACCCGAAAAACTAAGCCATGAGTAAGATGTTTTTTCTCTACTCATGGCTTTTTTTTAACAAACTCTGTACTTTTTCTTTTATTCTATTCCGGATTTTTCTAATTGTTAACTCTAATTGAGAGTTAACATGAAGTTTAACTTCAAATTTCGTTCCAATCTTGTTGTTTTCATTGGTTCTACTAAAGAATAATTTTATGTAGAAAGAAAATCTCATTCATGATTTACCGCGACGAGGTGTGAGTTGAGGATGATCTTTGAGACAAAGATTCAGGGATTCAAGATATAAGGATTCAAGATATAAGGATTCAAGATATAAGGATTCAAGATTCAAGGAT
>MTLE01000047.1_pt2 | contig 28135 bp, 17 predicted proteins | sample 1982461 | NCBI WGS metagenome assembly MTLE01 (sample SAMN05712605, study PRJNA340218) | biofilm metagenome | isolation source: sample SPL anode biofilm adapted to -200 mV | place: USA | collected 2012-02-03
ACGTATCCGTCGCCATGGATATACCCAGCACCCTCACCCTCTCGGGTTCGGACCCGCAGGGGAGCAACCTGACGTACCGGATTGTGGCGGCACCCGCACACGGTTCTGTGACCAACCAACAATCCACGGCCATTTACACGCCAGCGCTGGGATTCATCGGCAACGACCAGTTTGCGTTTGTCGTCAACGATGGCGAATTTGATTCCGCCCCCGCCACCGTATCCCTGCAAGTGCTCGCGCCGCCCAGCGCCCCCTCGGCTATCGTGTTAAGCACCACCAATATCAGCCCCAAAGCGGGAGCAGGTTCTTACTTGGCAACCCTGAGCGCCATCGATGTGAATCCCGCGGATACGCACACTTTCCAACTGGTGGCCAATTACGGCGACAACGGATTGTTTGAGCTGAAGACAAACCAACTTTTTGGCGGCCCCGATTTTTCAGCCAGCCGGGCGGGCAGCTTTTCGATTCGGTTGCGCGCCACCGACAATACGGGATTGTGGGTCGAGCAAGATTTTGCGCTGACGGTCGCGGCGCAAATGCAAAAGGTCGTCATCAACGAGATTCATTACAACCCGGCCGATAACACCGTACGCGAGGAATTCATCGAACTGTATAACCCGACAAAGACCGACATCGATGTTTCCTATTGGCAAATCAAAGGCGGCGTTCAATGGGAAATTCCCGCAGGAACGATTTTGCGGGCGACTAATTATTTGGTAATCGCCCAAGATCCGGCCACCATCTCCAATAAGCATGGCTTTGCGGCATTCGGCCCTTATAGCGGTGGCTTATCCAGTGAGGGTGACACGGTGACTTTGGAAGATGCCTCGGGCGCGCAAATTAATCGGGTGAGCTACGACACTGAATTCCCCTGGCCGATTGGCGCAGACGGCGATGGTGGCTCAATGGCCTTGGCGAATCCTTCGCTCGATAACACGTTGGGCAGTTCCTGGCGCACGGAAAACCCGCCTTCGCCGGGCAAAGCCAACCAAGTTTACACGGAAAATGCGGCCCCCAATATCCGGCAGGTGGAACATGCGCCACACACACCCGCTTCCACGAATGAAGTGGTTATCACCGCCAAAGCCACCGATCCCGAAGGCGTGGCCGCGGTGCAACTGCAGTACCAAGTGGTCGCTCCGGGATTTTACATTCCGGCGGTTCTGCCAGTGGCAGTAAATAGCCTCATCGCCAATCCGCGTCTAGAGCCCACACCTAATCCGGCCTACACTAATGCCAGCAGCTGGCTCACGGTGCCCATGGTTGATACTGGAACTGACGGGGATGAAGTCGCCGGTGACAACGTCTACACGGCGATATTGCCCCGCCAAGCCAACCGCACTCTGGTGCGTTACCGAATCATCGTCGCCGATAATTTGGGAACTTCCCGGCAAGCGCCGTTCGAGGACGATCCCACCCTGAATTTTGCGTATTACGTTTACAATGGCATTCCCGCTTACCAAGGCACCAGCGCTGAGGACCTCCAAACCTTGCCGGTTTACACGCTGCTTTCCCGCTCTCAAGACATCACCCAATGCGCGGCGTACAATGGCACTTACCAAATCCCGCAGCAGAGCGGCGGTTACGCCCATCTGGCGCGGTTTGCGTTCAATTGGCCCGGCACGATGGTTTACGACGGCAAGGTTTACGACAACATCCGTTACCGGTTGCACGGCGCCAATGGGCGCTATCAATCCGGCAAGCGCAACTGGCGTTTCCGATTCAACCAGGGCAATTACCTGCAAGCCCGCGACCGCCAGGGCAAGGCGTTTCCTCGCAAATGGACTCACTTAACCACCGGCAAAGGCTCGAATAACCGCTTGGTTTTGACGTTCAGCCTTAATGAAACGCTGAACTATTTTCTCTTCAATAAAGTGGGCGTGCCCGCACCGGACACTTTCCATTTCCATTTTCGGGTCGTCTCAGGTGTGAACGAAGCGCCCGACGCCTACACCGGAGATTTTTGGGGGTTGAACTGGGCGCAAGAAGATTACGACGGGCGCTTCCTCGATCATCATGGCCTCGAAAAAGGCAATCTCTACAAACTGATTAACGCCACCTTCAGTTCCAGTCTGTCCAAGGACATGGTCGCTCAGCAGCGTTACCAGGGCCCATTCGCTGTGACCAACGGGACGGATGGGTCCACCGTACAAAAAGGCCTGCTCAGCGCGCAAAGCTCGGAATGGATCCGCTCCCGCGTCAATTGCTCCGAGTGGTACCATTACCACGCCGTGTGCGAAGCGGTGCGCAATTATGATTTCTGGCCCGATGCCAATAAAAACGCCGCCTGGTATTTCGCGCCGCCTTACGACACCAGCAACAGCGCCTATGGCAAACTGTGGGTTTTGCCGTGGGACACCGACTCCACCTGGGGCAGCACTTGGAACAGCGGCCAGGACTTGGTGTATTACGGCATTTTTAGCGCGGCCAGCCATCCCGACCTGAAAATCGAATATGCCAACACCATTCGCGAAGTGCGGGATCTATTATTTCAACCGGATCAGATCAATCCTTTGATTGACGCCTACGCCGCGCGATTGCGCGCTTTTATCCCCGCCGATTTGCGCCGTTGGTCCAATGCGCCTGCCTCCAGCGGCAATTACGTTTCCATGGTTTCTGAAACGGGATTCACTTCCCCCGCTTTAAACGGCGGACTGGCCGCTCATGTGCAGGATATGAAAAATTTCATGTTCACCGGTGGCAATAAACCGTGGTGGCTGGACCGACAATATGTGGGACCTGGCGGCTGGATAACGCGCCTGGACACGCTGGCCACCGACGCCTCGATCCCCACCAAACCCACCATCACTTACGCGGGCACGGCGGGTTTTCCCGCAACTAATCTGGTTTTTAGCTCCTCACCCTTCGCGGATCCCCAAGGCGCCACAAGCTTCGGCGCAATGCAATGGCGGCTCGCGGAAATCACTCCCACCAACTCGCCGGCCACCAATCCCGCTACGCTAAAATTTGAGTGGGACGCGATTTGGGATTCCGGCGAATTGACCGCATTTACTAATAAAATTCAAATCCCCGCCAATGCCACCCTGGCGGGACATGTCTACCGCGCGCGGGTGCGGCATAAGGATAACACGGGCCGCTGGAGCAATTGGTCGTCACCCGTGGAATTTACCCCCAACTCCGTGGATGTGGTTTCCATTCTGCAAAAACATCTCGTGGTTTCGGAGATCATGTACAACCCGCCCATGTTTGACGGCGTTAAGGGCGACGAATATGAATTTCTTGAATTACATAATATCGGCCAACAAGCCCTCGATCTGAGTGGTCTCACGTTCACTGCGGGCATCTCCTTTACTTTCACCAACGGCACGGTTTTGGGGCCCGGACAATATTTCCTTCTGGGACGCAATGCCACGGCTTTGGCGGCGAAATATCCGGGCATCGTGGTGAATGGCGTGTACCAAGGCAAATTAGACAACGCCGGCGAAACGATCACTCTAAGCCATCCTTACGGGGCGAAGATTTTCTCGATTACCTACAGCCCTACGGCTCCATGGCCCGCCGCCGCGAACGGGTTCGGCTTTTCCTTGGTGCGCGATCCAGCCAGCCCCAGCCACTTCCGCGCGAGCAGCCAGCCGGGCGGCTCCCCCAGCGCGAGTAATCCAGCCTCCACGATTCCTCGCATATGCATCAGTGAAGTATTAGCAAATCCAGCACCTCTAGACAAAGATGCCATTGAGCTCTACAACCCCCTGAATTCTCCCGTCAGCATCGGAGGATGGCTACTCACGGATGACCCCACCAAACCATGGAAATATCGCATTCCCGCGGGCACCCTCATTCCCGCCAAGGGGTATCTCGTGTTTGATGAGTCTCAATTCAATGCGGGAACCAATACCAATTCGGGTTTTGGTCTTAACAGCTTGGGCGACGCGATTTATTTATTCTCAGCCGATGGTGACGGCAATCCCACCGGTTATAGCCACGGCTTTGCCTTTGCGGGGTCAGCCTTCGGGCAATCTTATGGCCGGTATTTGAATAGCGCGGGCGAAGAGCAGTTCCCGCCACAAATGGCAACCAGCTTGGGGACGAATAATTATGGGCCCACCGTGGGGCCAATCGTGATCAGCGAAATTCACTATGCGAGCACCGAAGCCGAACCGGAATTCATCGAACTGCGCAACCTCACTTCCGCCACTGTGAATTTATTCGATCCCGCGACCCTCACCAACACCTGGAAGTTGAATGGATTAGGTTTTGATTTTCCTGAAAACACCACCTTATCCGCGGGTGCCTGCTTGCTACTGACCTCCCATGATCCCGCCAGTTTTCGCACCCTATACAAGGTTCCAGCCTCCGTGGCCGTGTTTCAATACTCCAAGAAACTCGACAACAAAGGCGAGACTCTCACCCTGCTTTGCCCGGCCACGCCGGAACCTTCCGGCATTCCATATTACGCAGTGGATGCGATTGATTACTCACCCTCCGCCCCCTGGCCGAAAGCGTCAACCGCCAATCTCTCCTTGCAGCGAAACGATCTGGGCGCTTATGGCAACGACCCTGCTAATTGGCTCGCGGCTAGTCCAACACCAGGAGTGGCTCCAGCCTCCCTAGTGCCCCCGATTAAGCTGCAGCTGACATTCACTGGAACCAATGCACATCCTGTGCTGGCATTCGAGGCTGCAGCGAATCGCTCTTACACCCTGCAATGGTCCCCTGAAATTTCCACCACCAACTGGCAATCGCTCCTTTTAGCTCCAATACAGCCCACCAATCACGTCGAAAGGTTTCAAGACCCCACGCAAGCAACCACCCGGTTCTATCGCGTCATTACGCCGGGAGTGCATTAGCCCGGCAGCCCAAGGTTAAAAGAATCGCGCGGTTGGGCCTGGAATTCAGCCGGCTTTCAGCCTATATATGGGATATGAAAACCTGCCTCACCCTAGCGGCCGCCTGCTGGATGCTTCTGGCGCAAACCCTAGCCGCGTCTTCGGATAAAGACCTCGCGCGACAAATTTTGGCCGACCAGCGGCTGGATCGCGTCCAAGCCATGGCGCTGCAATTGCTCACCGGCTTCACCGCTGGGACGTCCTACGGCGAAATATGGATTCGCGATTTCAATACGTTCATCCGCGGCTCATTGCGGGTGCATCCGCCGGAAAAGGTGAAAGAGAACTTGCTCCTGTTTTTCAAATTGCAGCAACCGGATGGAAACATCCCGGATGGCGCGATCAAATCGGACAAAGCTAACGTGGGCTATCAATACCGTTATTCCGATCTCGCGCCGGGATGGGCCGCCCACAAAAACACGGTGGAGACCGACCAAGAATCCTCGCTCGTGCAAGCCGTGCGAAAATACGTGGACACCACGGGCGACCGCAGTTTTCTCCAGGAAACCGTCGCCGGCCAAAGCGTGGCCGCCCGGCTGGAGGCGGCCATGAAATACGTCCTCTCCAACCGCTGGTCCGCGAAACACGGGCTCGTGACGGGCGCCACCACTATCGATTGGGGCGATGTCCAGCCGGAGACCGGCTGGGGCGTGGCCATCAACGCGCACACCAAATGGGCCATCGACATTTACGACAACGCGATGTTTTTAATCGCCGTCCAAGATTTCCTCGCCATGGCCCCGAAAGAATATCGCCCGGAGATCGCGTGGAAAAAGATTGCATCCAATTTGCGCAAAAACATTCGCCGCCATCTTTGGGATAACCCAGCGCAAAAATATATTCCGCATGTCTATTTGGATGGCAGCCCCTTTCCGCCGGAATTTGCGGAACGCGAAATCCTTTACACCGGAGGGACCGCCTGCGCAGTGCTCGCGCATTTGCACCGGCCAAAGGAAATCCGCGAGATCAACCGGCAATTCCTCGCCGCCGTCGCGCGCGAACCGCACGCCACGATCGGCCTCACCGTTTCTCCCCCCTACCCTAAATCCGTCTATCCCAACATGCCTGCCTACACCTATCAGAATGGCGGGGATTGGACCTGGTTCGGCGGCCGGATGATCCAAGCTTTGGTCGCGCATGGATTCGCGCATGAAGCCGCGATGGAACTTAGCCCCATGATCGACCGCGTTTTAAAGAACAACGGCTTCTTTGAGTGGTACGATGTCAAAACCGGCGATCCCAAGGGCTCGGCAAGTTTTCGCGGCGAGGCGGGCGTGCTTTACGACGCCATCGAGCAATTGCGCGAATGGGCTAAGAAAAACACGGGTAAATAATTCCTTTGGCAGTCGGCTGCGCGGGCATTAGCCGCGGGAAATGTTCCCTTGGCTAGTGACGCAAATTACAAGGATATCGCGCGATAATAACGGGTCGCGGCGTTAGTGGCAGTTTCGTCCTGCCAATCAATAATCCCCGACATAGCATTGGTCGTCAGGAGGTCACTCCATTGCCGCAAGTCATCCGACACCTGGAGCGAATAACGCGCCCCGTCCTTCCCCTGGAGCTGAAATCGGAATCCGTTGCTCGAAGAAGTGCCGGGAATGATTTGCAGCACCGCCGGCGCGGGCTGAGCCACAGCCGGTGAATGCTCCACGCTTAATTGGTAAAAAGCCACCTTGGCCCCTTCGCTCGCCTCGCCGGCGTTATCTTGGCAGTAGGAACCCGCCTTAAAATAAAACGTCTGATTGGTCCAATCCGGATCGGATTCAAAGATATTAAAGGTTTGAGTTACATTGTTCACCACCAGGGTCAAAAGCCCATCGGCCAGCTGGATTCGATAGGCAATGAGGGAATCCAATTCCGCGGTCCCAAATGAAAGGCGCGTGTCATCGCTTTGGTTGGGACTGGGTTTGACGAGGGCTTCCACTTTGCCCCCGTTATATTGCAGTTTAACGAGTGGCAAGGCCTTGCCGGTAAAACTGTGAATTTGGCCGATGATGACCTTCTTGCTACTAGGAATCTGGCTGACTTTGCATTGGGCTTTGAGAAGGTTAGTTCCGTAACCAGTCCAATTGTTGTTGTCCGAGAGGGGATCAAACATTTCACGCAATTCGGAACGCGGATATTTGGCGCTATCGGTAACGCCACCCGTCACCGGACACCAAAAGACCATTGCCCCATCGGAACCCGAGTAAAAGTAGTTGGTATCGGTATAGCCCTGGATTATTTCGGGCGGGAACACTTCGGTGGCTTTGGCGTCCGGCAAGGTTAATTTCCAATGAGTCAGATCAAAATTGCCGCTAGGGGGCAAAGCTGGATCAAGGGCGAGGGCCGAGGTCTCAAAAACAATGATGCCACTGAGTAACATCGGCAGCAAACCACACCGACGAAACCACGCACCGACAGCGTTAAAATCGATTGGTAAACCTGGCATACAAGCGGCCAACATGTCGTTTGAGCCTTACACCACACACAGCTGGCTCAGATTATTCGATATATCGCATAAGTTGCCCCTGTCCGCAAACGAGCGTGCGCACCGCGAGCAATTTTAGAGGAAGGGAGATTGCTTGCGTTTTTACGGCAGAAAAGGCCGTAACGGATTAGTATCGAGAGACCCGAATAAGTTACTGAAAGAAAGAATGCCTCGATTGCGTGTTACTCGTCTTCGAAATCTTTTTTGGCCGATTTGAGAAAACGGCCGAAGGAACGGTCTTTGCGGCGTTTTTGGACGTAGGAAAGCTGATAAAATTCGGACTCCTCGCGAAGTTTGAGGTAGTTATTGTACAGTTCGCGATTCAGCGCGCCGGATTCCACAGCCGCCAGCACGGCGCAACCGGGTTCGTTGGTGTGGCCGCAATCGCGATAGCGGCAGCCCGCCGCGAAATCGGTAATGCCTGAGTAGCCATTCTCAATGCCGAGGTCCGTGCTAAACACGCCGAACTCGCGCATGCCGGGATTGTCGATCACCAAAGCGCCCGTTTCCAGGCGGATCAACTCGCGGCGCACCGTCGTGTGGCGGCCCTCGCCGGTTTCGCTCACTTCTTGGGTGTCCAGGTAATCCTCGCCGCTCAGGTGATTGATCAACGTGCTTTTGCCCACCCCGGACGAACCCACGAAACAGTAAGTTTTGCCTGGTTCCAGCATTCGTTGAAACGCATCCAGTCCCGCGCGGGTGACATTGCTTAGCGTCAACACGGGCGCGGCAATTCCAGCGGCGCTGATTTCCGCCAATTGCCCCGCAGTCACGGCGGGATCGACCAAATCCGTTTTGGTCAACAAAATCAAAGGCTCCGCGCCGCCATCCCGCACCATCACGAGGTAACGCTCTAGGCGCTTGAGGTTGAAGTCGAATTGGCAGGATTGCACGATGACCACATAATCCACATTGGCGGCGATCATCTGATATTTAATCGCCCGGCCAGCCGATTTGCGGCGCAAGGAAGTGCGGCGCTCGATCAAAGTGTGAATGGTACCCAAACCATCGCCGGAGGGTTTATCAAACCCCACCCAATCGCCCACGCAAGGATGCTCGTGTACTTGCCGATGGCGGTGCAGGAAGCTTCCCGCAAGCTTGGCCCGATACGGCCCATCAGGAGTCAGCAACCAATACTGGCGCCGATCCACCGCCACCACGCGGGCAAGCGATTCCGCTGGCTTGCCCTCAGCTTTCTGCGCAAACCATTCACTCCAACCCAACGCCAGCAATGCCTGATTATCCATTTCGATCAAATCCGCGAATCACTACAAAACGGATGAATAGTATAGCGCCTCCTACTGGGCACACCATAAAAATTAAGATGTGGCGGCATACAAAAAGGGCCGCGCTTAAAAAAACACGGCCCTTGCTTATTTAAAAACCACCTAATGATTTCCTCCAAGCTGGATGCCCGCAAGAAACCGTGATTTCCTCATTAATGCTTGGTTTGCAGCTTGGCGCCTTTGGGCTGGCCGATGGCGGTCAGCATTTGGGTGAACCAAGGGGTATCGATGTTGAACGGCTTGCCGCCTTTCACGCGCGGGAATTCGATGGCGCGCAACACGCCGCCCTTGTCCTCATCATGGCCGATCACACCGGCTTCGCCGCGCAGGGCGCATTCCACCGCCAGGTCGGCGCAGGATTTGATAATGCGAATATCCTCGGCGTTTGCGGCGGCAGCACGGGAGAAGTAACCGCTCTTTTGGACCAGCGTTTTTTCGGCGCCGATCATCTTGCCGAATTGGTCGCCAAACCATTTGCCGGGGTTCACGGCGTCCAGCTTCACGTGGCCGAACGCGTCGCGCGGCACTTCCTGGCCCTTGGCTTGCATCTCGGCGACGATAGCTTCCACGCCCGCGCCTTCAGAGACGAAAATGTTGACCGCGTCACCCTTGTCCATCACCTTGCGCAAACGATCCGCTTCCGCCGCAAGATTGATCTCCATCTCCGGCACGAACACGCCGTGAATGTCGAAGCACTGGCGGTCGAGGCCGATTTCCGGCAGCCATTCGGATTTATCCAGCAGTTTGCGGTACTCCAGCGCGGTGGCGGCGGTGAGCCAGCCACAGTTGCGGCCCATCACTTCGTGGATGATGAGCATGCGCGGGTTGGCGTTGTTTTCCGCGACGACGTTTTGGAAAAATCGCGCGCCTTGTTCGGCGGCGGTCCAAGCGCCCAGCGATTGGCGGATGGGATAAACATCGTTGTCGATCGTTTTGGGCAGGCCGATCACCGTCAGGCCGTAATTGTTCTTAGCGAGGAACGCTGCCAAGTCCGCCGCCGCCGTATTCGTGTCGTCGCCGCCGATGGTGTGGAGCACGTTCACGCCGTCCTTCACCAATTGGTCGGCCGCCACTTTTTGCGGGTCCTGGCCTTCTTTGATCAAGCCGCGCTTGAGGCAATCCTTCACGTTGGTCAGCTTCACGCGGCTGTTGCCGATGGCGGAGCCGCCGAACCGTTGCAGCACGCCCGCACGCTGGCGGACCGCGGCCGTCACCGGGAAACTCTCCCCGAGCAACAGGCCTTTGTAGCCGTTGCGGTAACAGATGATTTCGATCGTGGGATCGATCTCGGAATAACGTTCAATGAGACTGCCAATCGCCGAATTCAAGCAAGGGGCCAGGCCGCCCGCCGTCAGAATCGCTACTTTCTTGGGTTTATTCATTTTTTACTCGTCAGTTTTATGGGGGGCGCCTCCCGGACCTTGCAGGCCGCATGCCGAGCCGCCTCAACCTCAAAATCGGAGGAGAAACTAACGAGTTTGTTCCGGCTGACAAGCCAGGAATGAGGGGTCGGGGGGGATTCAAATCCAATCACCCGAAACGGCCATGCTGGCGACAAACGCACAGGCCAGACAGATCCATTGCTCAAAAAGCACCGCTGCCAACGCAAACCAACGATAGCCTTGAAGCATGCAAACCACCCCAACCGCAAGGGCTAGCTGCAAGAAGAACAGCCCAAGGATTACGTGTTGCGGCCAGTCCGGAGAAGCCGTTTGAGAATTCTCATGCCACATAAGGCCCCCCCAAGCGACTGTTAACAACGTCACTCCGAGGGGCGCAAAAACGAGCCAATGCTGGCGGCGAACCCGTGACTTGCGAAATGGATTATTGAAAAAGGTGGCCAGTGCCATCCCCACTAATAAGCCAAGTGTCACCGGCCAATGATACATTAGCAATGCCATTGAGTGGTGGGCTATTCCATATGCGGAAGCAAACCGATGCATATTAGCTTGGCAATATTTGTCGCCCCTCAAACTTCGCAAATCACTGCTTCGATGTAGCGGCAGCCGGTGATGAGACCGCAGCCGGAGCGTTGGTCTCGGTTGCGCTCATTGGCCCTTTTCCCGGCAATGAAATCCAGCCTTTATAAAGGCTTTGCCCATCCAGTTGAGTGGGGTGCTTTAGGGAAATGTGGATGGTGTCGCGGGCCGTGGTGATCTGCAATTGGCGGGCCAGGGATTGCCAGGTGCGATTGGTGCCCGCCAGCGCGGGGGCGAACGCGGCCACGTTGGTGAGCACTTGGTGCAATTGCACCGCGCTGGCGGCATTGGTGGTTTTGAGGTCCAGCGCGAGCCAAAATTGATTGGTGATTTCGCCCAACAGCAGCGAGCCTTTTTCGATCGCCCCCCAATCGGCGGATTCCAGCGGCTTGGCCAGGAGCGGATTCGCTTCCATCAATGTTTTGAGAGCCATGGGATTAAACTCGAGTCCCTCGGGAATTTCAAACTCACCTTCGCCACTGTTCACCGCGGCCACGCTCAAAAATGCTCCGGGGTGTTTATCCCAATCCCGCGCGAGTGGCGAAGATTTGGCTTTCTTTTTGCCGGCGGCGATCTCCGTAGCTTTTTCGGCGGAGTCTTCTTCACCCAGCACAATCGTATCCACCGCAGGGCTATAAATGAAAACTTCGCCATCATAATCGAAACCGTGCCATTCGGGATGAGTTTCGATCTTATCCAAAGGCACATTGTCCTTGGCGGAGAGTTTTTCCATCGAACCTAACAATTCCTGCCGGTAATCGGCGGACATTTTCAGGATTCCCACCCAGGTATCCTCGTCGTCCTCCATGCCGCCGAAAAAAGTCATGGAACCGCAGCGGGTAAAATCCATTTTAAACTCTTGGCCCGCCGATTGGATTGCCAAGTTAAACATCGTCTTGGCTTGGCCTTGGGCCACTAAATAGCGGTAAAAATCCGTGGGCTTCAAAGCGTCCATATCCACATGGAGCAGCCAGGTGGCGTCTTCCATGATCCCACGCCGCGGCACTTCCCCGGCCGAGATGGGATTTGCCAGAATTCCAAGCCACACTCCGAACCCCGCCAGCGTGCTCGATAATTTGATCCACCATACATTACGCATGGCTGCCCAATGTAAGGAATGGATGTTTTTTGGCGATGCCAAAATTCCAGGTAAAACTGGCTGGACCCGAAACAAATATGGCGCGCCGACCATCATCCCTCGTTCAAGCCGGCGGGGTTTTTGCCGATTTAACGGATAGGAGCGCCCCAGTGGCGGCTCAGGGAATTCCCGAGAATGATGACTGGCTTGAGGGGCGAAATTTGGTTATGCTTAATCGTATGAAAGCTTTACTGATGCGCGTGGTGTTGGGCGTTTTGGCCTTAGCCGTGGGCTTGCCGATGGCCTGGAGCGCGGATGGAGAACTGGAGGGCGTAACCAAAAAGAAGGGGGAGATCTTGGTGATTCGCAATGGCAAAACCTCGCCCTTGGAAGATGAGATCAAACTGCCATTCGGGGTGTTGGTAAGCACCAACGGCACGTTTAAAGTGGAAAAAGGCAAGGACCGCCCCATCGAGGAAGGACAGGTGGTTCGCGCCGATGGCAATTTACTGAACGCCGATGGCAGCATCCAGCCGGTGTTCGATCATTTTGCCATCAAGCTAGGCAAGGTCATTGAAGTGATCGATGGCCAAGCTACGCCGCTGGCTGGGCCACGCAATATGGCTGATGGCTCCGTGTTAAATCCCAATGGAGTGCAAGCGTTGCCCGGCGGCCGCAAGGTGCAATTAAACGATGGCCAACTCCTCAAACCGGACGGTTCCTGGCTGCCCATCAAAGAAACCGTCAGCCTGAAAGATGGGAAGGTTGTGGTGCAAAAAGATGGCGCGCTATTTGTGCTGAAATCGTTCCAAATTATGGGCACTTCCGACGGCACCAAAGTGCAAGGCGATGGCACGGTAACCCTCGTCAACGGCAAGGTCATCAAGCTAACGGAAAACCAAACCGTCTTGATCGATGGCCCGTTGATGAAGCGTTAAGCGGCTTCCCGTTTAATTTCCGCGATCAACAAATCGAATTCGGGCGGCATGGATTCAAAGCTAGACTTGGCTGTAGCCAGGTCTTTCCCATTTGCTGCCGATTCAATACGTTCGGCAATCGCTTTGACTCGTTCGCCCCCAAGAATAGCCGCGGCTCCCCGCAAAGCGTGGGCTTGATGGGCGATGGCTTTGGGATCTTGGGCCGCCAATGCCTTGGTTAGTTTTTCCATCAAAGCCGGAGCATCCTTCAAAAAAATGTTGGCGATGTTGCGAATCGACTCGGGGTTATCTCCCAAACGCGACACCATATCTTGCCGATTGAACACCAGAGGACCAGTGAACGGAGGACAGGGGCTTGGAGTGACGGCAACTACTTCCACCACTGGAGCAGGCATCGGCATGGCCTGCCGATCCCCCAGCAAGCGGTCGATCACCGCCAGCAATTCACGCGGCCGCACGGGCTTGGCGATGTAATCGTTCATGCCCGCTTCCAGGCAACGATCGCGATCGCTCTTCATCGCGTGGGCCGTCATCGCCACAATGGGCACTTGCGGATTAGACAGGCGGGTGGCGGGGTCGCGAATTTTGCGCGTGGCTTCCAGGCCATCCATCTCCGGCATCTGGACGTCCATCAAGACCAGGTCGTAGGGCACCACGCGCAACGCTTCGATGGCTTCCAAGCCATTGGCCACAGCATCGGCCGTGTAACCCGCCTGCCGCAACAAGGTTAACGCCACCATTTGGTTGGTCATGTTATCCTCCGCCAGCAACAGCCGGTAATCACCGCGGTTAAACGCCGGTGATTTCGCGGGCGAGGAGTGGCCGTTGCCGTTGGGGCTCGAAGCTGCAGACGGCTTGGCGATGGTCAACGGGACTGTAAACCAAAACTCCGAGCCTGATCCTTCGTGGCTAATTACCCCAATCTCCCCCTTCATGGCATCTACCAACCGCTTGCAGATGGCTAATCCCAAACCCGTGCCGCCGTATTTGCGCGTAGTCGACGCGTCCACTTGCGAAAAACTCTGGAACAGCCGGTCCAGCCGGTTAGCCGGAATGCCAATGCCGGTGTCTTGAATCCGGAACCGCACTACGGATCGTTGGTCATCGGCTTCGTCTACAGATACCATCAAAGTAACGCTGCCCTTGGCGGTGAATTTTATGGCGTTGCCGGCCAAATTAAGCAGAATTTGGCGGAGGCGGCCGGGATCGCCTTGCAACCGCTCGGGCACATCGGTCGAGAGCATGCAATCCAAGCGCAAACCTTTTTCGCGGGCTTTGACACGCAGAATTTCAATGGCCTCGGAAGCCAGAACCCTAGGTTCGAAATCGATCAACTCCAGCTCCATTTTGCCGGCTTCGATTTTGGAATAATCGAGAATGTCGTTAATGAGGCTGAGCAAGGACTCGCCGGCGGAACGGACCGTTTCCCCGTACTGGCGTTGGCGCGGCTCCAAGGGGGTGTCGAGCAATAGGCCGGTGACGCCAATGATCGCGTTCATGGGCGTGCGGATTTCGTGGCTCATGCTGGCCAGGAACTGGCTTTTAGCGTCATTAGCCGCCTGCGCTTGCTGGGCCAGTTGCTTGGCGTTTTCGATGGCTTTGCGCAAATCGCGGTTGGCGGCGTCGATGCGGCCTTTCAGGTCGGTGGTGCGTTGCACGCCAGTGATGGCGTCGGCGCTCGCCCCCAAAAGAATGGAAAGCAGGCTGAAGGAAATTTCGTGGCAGGTGACTCGTTCCTGTTTCAACAAGCCGCAAAACATGCCGGCCGTTTGCCGGGCCGAACGCAACGTGTGGAGCACGGCCGACTGGTTGTTGCCCGGCGCCGAAGCGTCCACGAACACCGACACATTTTGCCGCAAAGCCCAGCCGAATTTTCCGGAATTAATCTCCGCTTGCACCAACTTTTCAAGGCGATCGCGGCAATCGGTGGGGTGGCAGAGGGCGAGTTGGAAATCCATCGTGGAGGAGTCGACCAAATAATAGGCTGTGTCCTCAAATAAATCGAGGCCAGCCACGTACAATTGGGTCATGCGGAGGATGTCCACCGCGTTGTCCTGCTCCTTGATGTCGCGCTGGTAGTTTTCCAGGGCCGCAAAGAGCGTGATCAATTCATCCTGGTTTTCCTGCAGCTTGTGCAGGCTGGATTTCAGGACATCCGGATATATGGCATATTCGGAATCGTTCATGCGCCGGCCAGCTCCTTTTTCGAGGGCAGGAATACTTTTTCCACCGCCAAATACTGCTCGTCGATGGCTTGGATGGCCGGAGCGAGCACTTCCAGGGGGAGGTCTAGCCGGTCCCAAGCTTTGAAGTTTAGCGGCGGCACCCAGCGCTCGCCCGCACCCCCGAGGCCCATGGCATTGACAAGGTAGTCGGCGACATGAATGATGCTGGCTTCCACTTGAAACGAACCGGAGGCCATGGCGAAATGATGAAACCTCACGGCATGCACCAGGCTAAAAGGATAGTTCCATGACTCCAGCAAGGCCGCGCCAATCTCGGTATGATCATAGCCCAGAATTTTCTTCTCCACTTCGCGCAGCAAAATTTTTTGCTCCATATAGAGCTGAAAGATCCGCCCGGCTTCTTCCGGCAATTTAGATAAAATGACCAAGCGGCCAATGTCGTGGAGCAACCCGGCGGTGAAATGCTTCTCGGGCTTGGGCAATTGGCGATTAATCGCCAGCACTCGCGCCGCCACCGCGCAAGCCAAGCTATGGCGCCAAAAAGATTCCATATCCACAAACTCGGAGGAAACTCCGGAAAACAAGCGAATGACCGTGGAAGCGGCAATCAGATCGCGGACTTGCTGAATGCCAATCATGCCGATGGTTTCGAATACGGTTTCAATCCGGCGCGAAAAACCAAAAAAACAGGTGTTGGCTAATTTGAGGAGTTTGGCCGCCAAAGCGGTGTCTTTCTCAATGACATCGCAGATTTCGTCCAGGGTGCTGTTGGGATCATCCAATACTTCGTCCAACTCCCGCAAAACTCCGGCATAGGAGCCGAGTTTGGGGATGCCAGCAATGAGAACTTCGAGAGTGGGCGTCATTTGGCAATAGGCGGCGTAGTTGGGCGGCGGGCGATGAGCCGCAGGATTTCCCGCTGCATGGGGTTCTGGTCGTCAAATTGCCAAAACCGGTCTCTGATCTGGGCCATTCTATCTGGAGAAACCTCGATGGCCGCTAAAGCCCCGGCAACCTCACTTTCATCATCTGGTCCTTCAACGGAGATTTCGGCAATTCCCCAAGTTTTCAGAATCTGCGCATGTCGCTCGGTCAATTCGCAACCCGCTGGCAGCAGCAGCATGCCGTCCATGTTTTTAATATCGGAGGCTGCAACCATGCCTGGCAATAGATGCTCAACTTTAATCTTAGCCATAACGTGTACGCGGTATGCTTGGGAAACGCAGTACCCTGCCTTAGCTCAAATTATCGGCTTTTTAACCAGTAGCTTTAGTATAGGCCTGAGTATTGAGCTTACAGAAAAACGGCATCCATATTCCTAAATACTTCCACACAAATGCGTTATATTTTTTCACCCACGGCAAACGAGGCAAATTTAGGAGTCTCTCACGAGAAATCGCATGCTCGCAAGCACCTCGGACTAGCCTTTTTGCCTATTATTCGGTAACGATTGAGGCGGTAACACTGTCTATTTAAATGACCAAGGTCAATTCAGCTGACTAGCATTTATGGCGCGAGACTATTTAATGGCGGGATTTCTGGCGTTCGTTTGGCTCGCCAGTGTGGGGTGTTGTTTTTTGGCGCTGGTGGCGTTTTTTCGCAATTTGCCGCCCCGATTTTATCGTGGGATCATGCCTGCCATGGCAGCGATAGTCATTGGCATTATTGGGGTTTGGGCGCCGTTTTCTTGGTGGCCCCAAGTATCCTACAGCTTTTCTTTAGGCGGCTCCCAACATGCCATCGATTTCAGCTGGCCCTTTGCCGCTCCGCTGGCTCTGGGAGTGATTACTTTTCTACTGTTACTTTGGAAAAAGCGCCAACGCCTGCCCTAAACGCACCAATTCCACCTCGCCTTTTTATTACACATACTTATCTTTAGCATTATTCCACTAGGTTTCCCAAGCCGAGCGGTGCATGCCTGCTCGTTTTGAGACACCGCCCCGCCAGAGTCGGATTGTTGCCGGGGAAAAAATCATAGCCCGCGCCACCACAGGCCACTCCCTCAAGGCCGCGCCAAGGCGCTCCCCGACAGCGCGTTCACATTTCCTAATCCTGCATTTTTGCCCCCACGCAACAAGCCCAACTGCTAATTGCCAACCACCAAAACAGACCATTAGCTTTAATTACCCCCACCTCCAACACGCCTCAATCCAAATGCCGACACATTATTTAACAATGTTATATCTCAGATTCTAATATAATCATATTATGATGATTTATTTTATTAGCAACCCAAAGGAGGCCGCCTAATACAAAAACCGCCACCCACCCGCCACAAACCTCAGTGATTTCCTTTATTTTCAAGGAGTTTTCAGCTTCCCTTTCGCCACATCACACAGCCACGCCCCACCCACCGCCAACACAAACCTACCTCCATGTAGGATCTTTTATATATAGAACCACCAAGCCCCAATATCATTCTTTTATAATTAAATATTAGTTGCGAAAACCCCCAATCACCGCGATTCTTAGGGCGGTGTGTGTTGTTCGACGATGAGAAAGGTATGAGCATTTCTATTTTAGGAGACCCAGGTCCCCACCCTGCTGCCCGCTGCGCGAATTCGTTCGCGGTGGTTCCACTGATGCCCTCGGTGCAGCATTACCCGTGGGGTGACACTGAATTTATCCCGCACTTTTTAGGGCGTACAAATCCTGAGGCTCGCCCTTTCGCCGAGTTATGGTTCGGCGCACATCCTGAAGGTCCGGCAGTCGCCAGCTTGCCGAGTGGCCCGATCGGGTTGGATAAATTGATCGCAGAAAGCCCTGAAGCTTGGCTGCATGCCGCCACTCAGGACAAGTTTGGGGCGCGTTTGCCTTATTTGTTAAAAATCCTGTCGGCAGCCGCGCCTTTATCTTTGCAGTTGCACCCCACCGCAAAACAAGCGGCCGTGGGATTCGCCTTGGAGAATGCGGCGGGAATCCCGCTGTCGGACCCCAAGCGGAATTATAAAGACGCCAGCCACAAACCCGAATTGATGGTTGCGCTGATTAATTTTTACGGAGTATGCGGATTTCGCCCCTTGGAAGACATCACCGAACGTTTGCGCTCCGCTCCAGAATTGAGCGTGCTCACTCAAGGTTTCCAACCCTCCGCTGCTAGTTGTTTGCTGGACTTATGCCAGCATTTGCTGACAACCCCGCAGAACCTCGTAAACTCCGCGGTTAAACCCTGGCTTGAGCGCTTGGAAAAACAGCACCTGAACCAGCCTTACCCCAAATCAGCCCCGGAGTATTGGATCCTGGAATCCAGCAAACACTACAATAGCGCCGGCCACTATGATCGCGGGCTGGTGTTTTTTTATTTGTTGAATTTGGTGCACTTGCGACCGGGCCAAGGGTTGTATGTGCCAGCGGGGGTATTGCACGCCTACCTGCAAGGTTCCGGGGTGGAACTTATGGCTAATTCGAACAATGTGTTGCGCGGGGGGCTAACCCGCAAACACATTGATGTGGCCGAATTGCTGAATCAACTCATTCCAGAGCCTTCCCAACCCAAAATCATCACCGCTCAATGCCAGCCAGGGGCTGTGGAGTGGAAATACCGCACACCGGCGGAGGAATTCGAGCTCAGTTGCATTGAGCTGACACCCGGCGCCACGCATCAAAACTCCCCAAATCATTGCGCCGACATTCTTATCGTCACCAGTTTGCCCCCGGGTAACAAAGTGGCCATTAGCGCGGCGGGAGAACGCGCTGAATTTGGCCAAGGGGCGGCATTCCTTATTCCACGCGGCGTGGCCTATCGACTCGAAGCCACCGGCCCCGCCGTATTGTACAAGGCCACCGCCCCGGAACACGCTTTAACCTCCCATTCAACGGAAACTCACGCCATGGAATCGCTCTTTCGCGGTCGTCAACCTACCCCCCTGGCTTTCGGCACTAGCGGCTTGCGCGGCTTGGTTACCGATATCACCGATTTGGAAGCCTATATTAACTCGCGCGGCTTTTTGGACTATTTGCTCGCCATTGGCGAAGTTGAGCCTGGCGGCGCCGTGTGCTTAGGCGGGGACTTGCGCCCCAGCACCAATAGCCCCGGGCGCAGCATCGTGCGCGCGGTGGCGCGCGCGGCGCAAGACGCGGGATTGGTGCCGGATTGGCTAGGCCCGCTGCCCACGCCCGCCCTCTCGTTCTACGCCTTTCAAAAAGGCGTGCCCAGCATCATGGTTACTGGCAGCCATATTCCCTTTGACCGGAACGGGATCAAGTTCAACAAACGCCAAGGCGAAGTGCTGAAAGCCGACGAACCGGGAATTTTGCGAGCGGTCGCCAAAGCCCGCCAAACGGAATACTCACGGCCATCCGCCACTTCGCTGTTTGACGATAGTGGCATGTTTAAGTCCGAGCATTTGCACCCTTTGCCAGCTTTTAATCCCCAGGCCACCCAGTTTTATTTGCGTCGTTACCAAGATTTCTTCGGCGCGGGAGCCTTGAAGGGGTTGCGCGTGTTGTTTTATCAACACTCCGCGGTGGGCCGGGATTTGATGGTGGAATTACTGCGGAGCTTGGGCGCCGAAGTGGTGCCCGCCTGCCGCTCGGAACAATTTGTGCCCATCGACACGGAGGCGTTGTCGCAGGAAAAACTCGACGCCTTGCAGGCGATGGTGGACGAGGCGAGCAAGGTTCACGGGCGAATCGATGCCGCAATTTCGACCGATGGCGATAGCGACCGTCCGCTTGCTGCCGGAGTCGATGCGGCCGGCCGGGTGCGTTTTATCAGCGGCGATTTGCTCGGCGTGCTGGTCGCGGGCTTTTTGGAAGTGGACGCCGCAGCGGTGCCGGTCAGCGCCAACGACGCGGTGGATTTATGGTCAACGGCGAGCGGCGCTAAACTCATCAAAACGCGCATCGGCTCGCCTTACGTCATCGAAGGCATGCGCCAAGCCTATGAAAACGGCACCCGCCGCGTGGCGGGATGGGAGGCCAATGGCGGCTTTTTGCTAGGTTCTCCGTTGTCTAGGAATGGCCGCACACTGGCGCCATTGCCAACTCGCGACGCAGCCCTGCCCTTGCTCTCGGTGCTAGCGGCCTGCGGCGAACGCAAAACCACCTTGGCGGAATTAGCCGATACCTTGCCGCGCCGTTTCAGCCGTTCTGGCCTCATCGATGAATTTCCCACGGAAATTAGCCGGGCGCTGGTGGAACGGTTCACACCACCAAACTTGGGCACTGCCCAAGTTGAATTCCACCACGGCCGGGTTTATCTAGCGTCGGGCACCGCGCAACCGGCAACGGTTGACGGGCCGCAAGCCCAGGCTTTGAAAAATATCCAACGCGAGATCGAAGCGCACTTCCGGCCGGAAAATGGCTTTGGAGCGGTGGAAAAAATCGACACCACGGATGGGGTGCGCATTTGGTTTCACAATGGCGACATCGCCCATGTGCGGCCCTCGGGCAATGCTCCGCAATTGCGAATTTACGCGGTGGCGAGCACCCCGCAGCGGGCCGAAGAAATTGTCGCCCTGGGATTGCGCGAACCCGATGGCATCCTGCGCCAATTGGAAGCCCACGTGCGCGAATGCGGCCGGTTGGAGAAATTAGCCGCCGCAGTCCGTCACAATATTCAATGGGCGCAGACTTTGTTCGCGCGCCGCGAAACTCCGGAACTGATCGGCACTGTATCGGGCTCACCCGCCGCCCAGCAATTTTGGCAAAGCATTTTGGACCAAGCCAAACGGCCCTTCGGCGCGCGCACCGCCGTCTCTTTTGTGGAAGATCTTCCAACTAATCAAGCCTTCGGCTTATTGCTGCTCTGGCAACGCCTGAAAGACCATTTGTCGGAAAAGCGCGGCGCTTTGGTCGCGTTTGTGTTTGGCGAAGGCACACGCTCCACCCCTTTTACCGAAACGGAAAACGGCCAAAAGCCCGCCTTGCCTACGTTTGTCCAACAAACCGATGGCAAACAGACTCGCTATCTTTCCATGGTAGAACTCGCCATGTGGCATTTTGTGCCCGTCCAGCAATACTTGCGGCGCTCGGGTTTTGATGGCGTAGTCGTCAAATGGGGTGATGAAGTGCAAATCCCCGCGCTGGATTTGACCCTATCCAACCCCTTATTTGCGGGCGCAGATGTGGTGCGCTTTGTGTCCTTGCGCGCCATGGATGAAGACACCGCCAAAAACAAAGATTGGGTCGGGGTGGACGATAAGGGTCACGTCACCGCTTTCATTCCGCGGCGGCCGTTGAAAGAAATGGGGCGGCTAGCGGATCGGGGCCTCCTGCAACGGCGCGAAGGCCAGTTATTCGGCGGGGTAAACTTAGGCTCCATCGGACTTTCGCGGGCTTTGCTGGACATTCTGCTGGCGGAGTTCCGCACAGAAGTGAACGATGCCACGGCGAACCGCAAAAACCGCCCGGCGCTGGACCCTGAATTCTTCACCGCTTTGGCCATCGCCTTGATGCCTGAGGCTAAGGCCCGGGCGGAAGCTTGGTCGCAAGCACAGGCCGAAAGCCCTGATGTGGCTCACTTAGCCCAGCAATTCCCCGACATTATCGCCCGGTTGGAACGCGCGGCGGCGGGTTTTCAAAAACAAAATGGCCGGCCCATTAAAATGGTGGCCATGGATTTTGGGGACCAATATTGGGGTGATGTCGGGCAGCACGCGAAGATCTATGAGTTTTTCATGGCCCTCAACGCGCCGGATGCCATGGGCGATATGGCCCGCGCCCTGGCGGGCATCCCTTCCGAACGTGATGCCCAAGGAAATATTGTGGTCGGCTCAACCCTGGCCCCAGGCATTCAAGCGCAAAACTCGGTGATCATTAACGCGCATTTAACCGGCAAGGGCCGGATTGCCAACAGCGTGCTCATCGGAACGCGCGCAGGCAATATTCAAGCCGAAAGCGCTTTTGATATGTTAAGCACGGTGCGTGAAGTTACGCTAGAGAGCCGGGCAGGCCTGTGCAAGGTCGTCGCGGTAGCGCCGATTCACGCCGCTCCTGGCGAACGGCTGACCACACTGTTCCTCCCGAAAACGGGCAGTCAATTATTGCGTGTGCAAGAGAATACGGACTTAAAAAACCGTGCGGCATGCTATGATGTGCCCATCATGGGGAATCCCATTTCGTTCCAACAAGCCCATAACGAAATGAGCACCATGTCGATGGGGGATTTGGCAGCCCGCCGGCAAGCAGCTGAAGCCTTAGTCCTGGAGGGCATGCCCAGCGCGGCCAAACCCTTATCCGTGCCGGTTTAAATTAGCGAGTGTCGAACCCTAATATGAACGAACAAGGATTCTCTAACTGGATCCGCCCCTGGCGAGTAAGAACCAAAGCATGGTTCGGGCGCCAGATTCGGCGTCTTCGCCGGGGAATCAAACGGATGCGAGCTGGCGCGAGCACGGATCCTAAAACGATCTCGAGCTTGCTGATCGCCGCCGCGGAACGCGATCGCAAATGGCTGGCCATGGAAATGCACGATGGCTTGGGCCAATATTTGCTGCGCATTAAAAATTTGGGCATTCTAGGCGCCAAGCAGGCCAATACCAGCCCCGCGACCTTGCGAAAATTTGAGGAAATCACGATGATCGCCGCCAAAGCGATCGAGGAAGTCCGCAATATTTCGAGCGGCTTGCGGCCCGAAGAATTGGACCGATTCGGCCTGACCCAAGCCTTGCTGGCAATGGTTGAAACTTCATCCAGCTCCGTGAACGTTCGCTTTATCGTTGATATCGATGATCTTGACCATTTGCTCTTGCCGGAACAAGAGATCAATTTTTTTCGAATCGTCCAAGAAAGTGTAAACAATATTTTAAAGCACTCAAAAGCCTCTTGCGCCTGGATTGAAATCGGGTATAACTCCGGCGCGATCGAGGCCACCATCTGGGATGATGGCACGGGATTTGACGCCTCCCGGCTCGCTAAAACGGAGCCCTTCGAACTGGGCTTCGGGCTGAGCAACATGAAGGAGCGCGCCCGAATCCTGGGCGGCCATCTCAGCGTGTTCTCGAAAGTAAACGAAGGAACCATTCTGCGCTTAGTAATACCCGTCGAAGTGCCTGCCGCGGACAACCAAAACTCAGCGAATGAAGCCATGGCCAGCCGGCTATTGAATCCCACTTCAAACGCTAGCCAATCAGCACCTTGAGGCATGAAAACAAAATCGATTTACATCGTCGACGACCACCCGCTCTTCCGCATCGGATTGCGCGAGATGCTCGCAGACGAAGCCGACTTCGCTATTTCCGGCGAGGCGGACAATGGCCAAACCGCGTTGGATCAAATTCCGGCGGTAAAGCCAAACATCGTGTTTATGGATGTTTCGCTGCCCAAGATCGACGGGCTCGAGGTCATTCGCCGGATTCGCAATTTGCCGGAACCGCCGATCTCGATTGTTCTAACCATGAACAAAAATGAGCGGATTTTCCAGGAAGCCATCCAAGCGGGAGTCAACGCATACGTATTGAAAGATGATGCCCCTCACGATATTCGCCATTGCTTAGAGGTCGTAACCCGCGGCGAATTCTATGTGAGCTCCGCCCTGTCTGGATTCCTGCTGCGCCAGGCGCGGCGCCAACGCGCCTTTCAAGAAAAAGCTCCCGCCATCGAGGATCTTACCCCCATGGAGCGGCGCATCCTTAAATTAATCGCGCAAAACAAAACCACCAAAATCATCGCGGATGAATTATTCATCAGCCCCAATACGGTGGAAACCCACCGCTGTAATATTTGCGCCAAGTTGCAACTGCGCGGCGCCCAGCCCGTATTGCGATTCGCTTTAGAGCATAAGGATGACCTTTAGGAATTTTCCGTTCCGCAAATCGTGGCCTCAAACCTCAACATAATCGCCGGTTGGAAGCCAGTATGCCAATTATGGATACTGGTCTAGCAAGATAAGCTAAGCGAAGATTTTCAACCTGTGCTGTGATGGCCCCCGGGTGATTGCCTTGCGCCTCGACGATGTCGTCGGCCGGTGTTTTTTTGCGCAATCCGCCCAAGGGGATGCGCTTTTTGCGCGGGGTCAAACTTGCGCCAACAGGCGCCGCCGCACACACCGGTTGGAATGGACCTGTGAACCGACGAACCTATGAAAGTTATTCCCATATTGCTGGCTTTTGCCAGCAGCGCTGCTGTGCTAGCGCAACCCGGAACCTCATTATCTACCGCCTCCTTTTCAGCTAGTAGTGGCATTGCCGCCTACGCGTTGGATGGGAATCCGCTAACCAGCTGGTCGTCCAGCGGCAGTGGCCAGTGGCTCAACCTCAATTTAGGTGGTGTCCAGCAAATCTCCGGTCTGGAAATCTTCTGGCCAATCGACAATTTGCCAGACGTGCCCTTTGAGATTCAAACCACTGCTGATGGCCAGCAGTGGACATCGGTATTTAAAGGCCTAACTGGCAATTCCAGCTTGATCGGGCAGACCCCAAAAACGTACACCTTTTCGGCCGTGTCCGCCCAGCAGATCGCAATCGTGCATCTGAGCACAGCCACCGCGGCGGCTTTTCGCATCGCCGAAATCAACGTCTTAGGCAAAACCTTAGCCGCTCCTACTAACACCAAACTGGAAATTGTAGGGGTGGCCGCTTCCAGCAACGATGGACACGTGCCGGCTAATACAATAGACGGAAGTTTGTCTACCCGGTGGTCGGCGCAAGGGCCGGGCCAGTGGATTTTGTGGGACTTGGGCACACCCAAAATGGTTCATTCCGTGGCGCTGGCCTGGTATCGCGGCGATTTACGCCAAGCACAATTCGACATTCATACCAGTATTGATGGCCAGAATTGGACTCGCGCCTGGAGCGGCTTAAGCAGCGGCGCCACCAAGGAACTGGAACTTTTTAACTTTGACGCTTTGTCCGCGCATTATGTCGCCGTTATCGGCCAAGGCAACACCGAGAATGATTGGACCAGCATTGCCGAAATGTCGGCCTACGGATATGTGCCCGCAACCACCAGTCCCCCGCCAGCGAATGCCAACCTCCCTTCGGAGGTGCTAGATTTATCCCATTGGAAACTCACCCTGCCAGTGAACACTTCACATGCGGGAAATCCGGACGAAATCTTTCAACCCGAATTGGCCACTTACCAAAACGCTAATTATTTTCACGTGAACAGCGCGAAAAACGGGGTAACCTTCACCGCCCCGTGCGGCGGGAGCACAACCAGTGGATCTGGTTATCCCCGATCGGAATTGCGCGAAATGAGTGGCAATGGGCTCACCGAGGCCAGTTGGCCGACTACCACCGGCAAACATACGATGATCATCACGCAAGCCATCACGCACTTGCCGGTGGTTAAACCCCATATCGTGGCGGGCCAAATTCACAATTCAAGTGACGACGTAGTGGTCTTCCGCCTCGAAGGCCAAACTCTCTTTATCGATATTAATGGCACTACCGGCCCAACCCTTAACAGCAACTACAAATTAGGCGAGATATTCACCGCCGGATTTCAGGCTGAAAACGGCACCATTTCCTGTTTTTACAACGGCAAATGGGTGTACACCTTTGCCAAGAAAACCTCTGGCTGCTACTTCAAAGCCGGTGCGTATACCCAGTCTAACACGCTAAAAGGCGATTCCGCATCGGCCTACGGCGAAGTAATTATTTACGGACTTACAGTAAGCCACAATTAGCATATCCTACCGCTAATAAATAAGCGTACGCAATATGATCCGGCCTGGCAGGAATGCCAGGCCGCTTTTTTGGTAGCCCTACAATAATGTCGGATTATATCCATGTTTGTCTTTTATTGCTTTTCTTCTTTTTTCGCACGCTTTTCTTTTAATGCCATCCGCGACATAAATGGTCGCCGCCACTTCCCTAGCCCAACCTTGTCCAAGAATCATCCTCACCACAACCTCCTATGCCTCAATGTTAGCCATCACTTCACCTGGGCGGCTGCAAATCAGGGTTAAACCCGATGCGGCACGCTTGTTGCTTAGGCATTTTTTGGCCATTCGAAAAGCGCTTCAAGTCGCCGCCCGGCAGAATGGAGGGGAATTCCAATTAAAATATTAATCCTGGCCGGGTTTATCACTTGATTGTTCCTGAGCTTCCAATAGGTGGAGCCCAGATTAAACCAATAAAACATTACTGCACTATGTTCCCCAAATATTCATCCCGGTCCTGCCCCCAAGTCCAAACACTTTTAGCGAGCTTGGCATTAGTCGCCACATCCTCCCTCGCCAATGCCGCAGATATCACGCTACCCGTGACGGCCGTTTGCGCCAGCGCCAACGATGGCAATCTGCCGGCCAATACCATTGATGGCAGCCTTTCCACCCGCTGGTCGGCCCAAGGCGACGGACAATGGATTACTTACGATCTGGGCACCAATTCTTGTGTCAACTCAGTGGCCATCGCTTGGTATCAAGGCACCACTCGAACCTCCAAATTTGACATTAAAACCAGCGTCGACGGCAATTCTTGGGCCAGTGTTTATAGCGGCCTCAGCAGCGGTAAAACCACCGCGTTGGAGGGTTACGATGTGGCGGACACCACCGCCCGTTTTGTATCCATCATCGGTCACGGCAATACTGTGAATACCTGGAACAGCATCACGGAAGTGCAATTAATCGGCACCGCCGTTCCAACTCAAACCACAACCACCAATGCGGCCTCCGAAAGCCTCATATCCGTGGCGGGAGTCGCAGCCTCGGGGGACGATGGCAATGTGGCGGCTAACACTTTGGATGGAAGCTTGGCAACCCGTTGGTCCGCCCAAGGTGACGGCCAGTGGATCATGTACGATCTGGGCGCGACGAAAACGGTGAGTTCGGTCGATATCGCCTGGCACAAAGGCGACACGCGCGCTTCCAAATTCGATATTAAAACCAGCCCCGATGGCAGCGTTTGGAATTCCGTTTATAGCGGCAGCAGCAGCGGCAAATCCCTGGCCTTCGAAACGTATGATGTCGCGCAATCCGCCGCCCGTTATGTTTCCATCGTTGGCCATGGCAATACAGCCAATACGTGGAATAGCATCACGGAAACCGCAATTTACGCCCTGACTGCGGCCACCAATTCAACCACCACCAATCCGCCCTCTACCAACGTCCCGCCGGCGGTGATTACTTTGCCGGCTCAATTGCTGAACTTGACGAACTGGAAATTGACCTTGCCGGTGGACACTTCGCACGCGGGATGCCCCGACGAATATCAACAACCGGAATTGGCCGGCTTTGCCGATTCCCAATTCTTCCATCTGAACACGAATAATAACGGAGTGGTCTTCAAAGCTCACTGCGGCGGCTATACCACCAGCGGCTCGGGCTATCCTCGCTCCGAACTGCGGGAAATGATCAACAATGGCGCCACGAAAGCCAGTTGGTCAACCACCAACGGCACCCACACCATGGTTATCACCCAAGCCATCACCCATTTGCCGGTGTTTAAACCGCATGTGGTAGCGGGCCAGATTCACGATGCGAATGATGACGTCATCGTGTATCGCCTGGAAGGCCAGACTCTGTTCATTGATTTGAACGGAAAAACCGGCCCGATCCTGGCTACGAATTATCAACTCGGGGACGTTTTTACCGTGGCCTTTGTAGCCCGCAATGGCACCGTGGAATGTTACTATAACGGGCAATATATCTATACGTATCCGGTCAAAGCCGCAGGCTGTTACTTCAAAGCCGGGGTCTACACCCAATCCAACACCACCAAAGGTGATGCGCCTGATGCTTACGGCGAAGTCACCATCTACGGCCTCTCGGTGACTCATCAATAATACCTCGGGATTTATATACCCTCCGTTATTCACGCCGCAGGAATTCATCTCCTGCGGCGTATGGCTTTTAAAAAACGCTGTCCTATGGTCAAAATACGGGCCTAAAGACTTGAATTCAAAATCAAGAAGGCATGAGCTCTGAATCATTCAGACATGGCCGCCGAACCACAAAGAAAATGTCGAAGCAGGAACTATCAGAATCCATATGGAGCAATGCCCCGCCAGGAGTTTTAAGATTTACGCGTGAAAATAAAAAAGCCGCGACTCATTGAACTGAATCGCGGCTTTATTGAAAGATCTGGCGACGACCTACTCTCGCACAAGCTATACAAGTACTACCATCGGCAATGCTGCGTTTGACGGCCGAGTTCGGGATGGGATCGGGTCGGGCCACAGCTTCATAGTCGCCAAAAAGCGTTTTTTATTAAAGAACCTATTGGTTCCCTGAAAACTATACACCGCCGAGCAGTTTAAGTTTAGAGTTTAAACAACTGCTGAAAAGATCTTTAATTAATTTAAAGATCAAGCCTCACGACCGATTAGTGCTAGTCCGCTGAACGCTTCACAGCGCTTACACGCCTAGTCTATCAACCCGGTAGTCTTCCGGGGGTCTTCAGGGTCTTGCGACCGGGAAACCAGATCTTGGGAGGAGCTTGGCACTTAGATGCTTTCAGCGCTTATC
>MTLE01002652.1_pt1 | contig 28087 bp, 27 predicted proteins | sample 1982461 | NCBI WGS metagenome assembly MTLE01 (sample SAMN05712605, study PRJNA340218) | biofilm metagenome | isolation source: sample SPL anode biofilm adapted to -200 mV | place: USA | collected 2012-02-03
TTCAATACAGAAATAAACGAGAACCCCGCCTTAAAAGCGGGGTTCTATCATTTAAATTTGCCTGCATTGTCATGCATGGCTTTTTTCCTCACGCTTGGCCATCTTGGCTGCACGTTTCTCCTTAAGAGTCATCTTCGGCTCCTTTTTGGTAGATTTTTCTTTAGGTTCTTTTTCTTTTGACATAACCATACAGTTTAATTGTCGGAGTAAAGTTACAACATTAATCGTGCCGTTGTCACCTGAAATTCATCAAACTACCACGACTGCCGGGCACAAAGCCAATTAGCGATTATCTGTTCACCGCAATCACACATAATAGATTCCGGATGAAACTGTATGCCAAATAGAGGTAGCCATTTATGAGATATTGACATAACAACACCTCTATCGGAAACAGATCCTATGGTCAATTCGTCAGGGAGCGATTCTGCTTCAACAGACCATGAATGGTATAGCCCAACATATCCTTTTACATTTCCGACAATAGGATCACTCTTGTCAATAATCCTCAAATATGTTCTGTGACCATGCAAAGGAGGCTGAAGGTTAATGAGTCTTGCTCCGAAATGAGAAGCAATAGCCTGGTGACCTAAGCAAATCCCTAAAACAGAATGAGTATTGCACACAGCTTCTATCAGCTTAGGCATATCTCCTGCTTCTGACGGCAAGCCGGGTCCAGGAGAGAGTATTATATGGCTGTATTCTCGAAGATTCGCGAACGGGATATCGTCATTTTGCACAATATCAATACCGCATGAGGAGCACCTTTTTACAAGGTGGTATATATTATATACAAATGAGTCTTTGTTATCTACAAGAAGTATTCTCTTCATGTAGCAAAATTATATAATATAGCTACATTTACCAGAAAAAATCATGTACATTCCGGCAGATAAAGTGAGGCAAAACATGAACGAGTCAGGACTGCTCTCACGTCCCTTTTTATTTGCCGTAGATTTTGAAATCAAAAGGGGGCTTTTCATAGAGAATCCTCTTTCTCAACAAGAGGTGCTGTTCAGAGCAGGCAATGTATGTAATGACGTTGAAACGTATAATGGTCGAACAACAAAACACGAACTTTCAGTCAAAGATCTCATACCTGTCAGTGATTATTCAATTAAATTTGAAAGTATCCTTAAAGGCATAAGAAAGGGAGACTCATATCTTGCCAACCTGACTTTAAAAAATGAGGTAGCTACAAACTTATCTTTAATTGATATTTTCCGGCATACCCGATCTCCTTTTGGAATATGCTGCTATAATGATTTCGTGTGTTTCTCCCCTGAAAGGTTTGTGTTTATTGAAAAAGGGATAATAACATCATGTCCGATGAAGGGAACAATAGATGCCTCTGTACCTGATGCCGCTGAAGTTATCATGAATGATTACAAAGAGATATGTGAACACAATACAATAGTGGATCTGATCAGGAATGACCTTGGAAAAATTTCGGATGATGTTTGGGTTGAACGGTTCAGGTATATAGATAAAATAGCAACCGACCGAAGAGATATACTCCAAATCAGTTCGGAGATAAAAGGGCGTTTATCTGCTAATTATAAAAAGAATTACGGCGACATTATTTTCAGCCTACTTCCGGCCGGTTCAGTATCAGGAGCCCCTAAATCATCCACCACAAAGCTTATCTCAGAATCTGAAAAAGAAGAGAGAGGGTTTTACACGGGTGTATTTGGATATTTTAACGGGTACTCTCTTGATTCTGCTGTTTTAATAAGGTTCATAGAGAGAGCCGAGGACGGGAGAAAATTTTACAGGAGTGGCGGCGGAATCACTGTTAACAGTATATATGCAGATGAATACGATGAGATTATAGAAAAAATTTATATTCCTGGATGCTGATATGAGGTTCATTGAAACAATAAAAATCGAAAATGGCAGGATAGTAAATCCTGACCTTCATATAGAAAGGGCATACAACACCGTATATCACCATTTCCACATTAAGCGTTTTTTTGATTTTGAATCTATAATTCCTGACAAATCTCCTTACAACAACGGGATATACAAACTTCGGGTGATATACTCCTCTGATATAGAGGATTTTTCTATTTTCTCGTATGAACTGAAACCTGTAAAAAGTTTGCAAATAGTCGATGGCAGCAAGATCGACTATGGTTTCAAATATGAAGATCGCAGTGAAATTGAGAGTTTAAGATTGCTAAGAGGTAATTGTGATGATATATTAATGGCCAGAGACGGCTTTATAACTGACACATCATACTCCAATATTATATTCTCCGATGGGGTGCAGATTTTTACTCCATCTACTTTTGTTTTGAACGGAACAAAAAGAAGAGAAATGCTCCTTGCCGGACTAATACATGAGAAAGAAATCAGAATCGAAGATGTTCATAAATATCAGGTATGCTGGATGATAAATGCAATGCTTGACATTTCATACTCTCCTCCGATTCCTTGCAGCAGTATTGTGATAACGTGAGATTATCCCACAGGCATCCATGCTAATATTCTAAGGGGAGAACCGCTTCCTCCCTTAATCTTCATCGGGGCAGCAACTACATATAACCCTGTATAAGGCAAATTTTCAAGATTCGCAAGATTCTCATAAGCAGTAACATTATTGCCGCAGAGATATCTATGTGTAAGAAAGTCTTTTGATTGCCCGTAATCTATACTTGGTGTATCAATTCCGACAGCCTTTATTTTCCGCTCTTTAACCAGCCACTCTGCTGCCTGTGGAGATAGACCGGGGAAATGCAGCTCTTCAACACCCTCCGCGCCACTTTTAGTCGTGCCGGTATATTCCTGTTTATTACCCCAATGCTTCCCGAACCCGGTTCTTATCAGGACGATAGCACCCTCGGGAATTTTTCCGTTTTGAGCCTCCCAGGCATTGAAATCTGCTGCAGGGATAAGGTAATCCCTGTTCTCTCCCACCTTTTCTGAAATATCAACCAGCACACCTTCGCCGGTGAGCTCTTCGACCGGAATCTGTTCAATCGACCTGCCACCCTGTGCAAAATGGAGGGGTGCGTCGAAATGTGTACCTCCATGTTCTTCAGCAGCATATTTAAATGAGGAGTAAAAATATCCCTTTTCATTTATCCCGAAAGCAACGGTATCATGAGTAAATGTCACATTTGTAGGCCAATATACAGTACTCTCTTCAAAATCCCATGTCAGGTCCACCCAGCGGCCTTCCGACAGCAGATCTGCAACATCCGTCTGTTTTGATGTACACGATGCTGCAAAAGCCAGAAGAAATCCGAAAAAAAATTTAGTTTTCATTCATTTACCCATTTATCAATTTTCAGAGGCTCTTTATTATTAAAAAAGAGCTTTGTAATCTTGTCAATTATATCGTGACCGTATGCGCTGTTTGTAAAATATACCAATTGTGAGGAGTGATGTCCGAACCTTCTTGGAATCAGGACAAAAAGAGCCTTGAAGTTTCCGTTGTCCCCCCAGTGGAATATTATGTTTCCCAGCTCCGGATTTTTCTCGATACCTACTCCAAGGCCCCAGAAAACAAAGTCTTCACATTCTCTTTTCTTATTATCGTTGCGTATCGCCTGGACAACGGGTTTGAACTGCTCTCGGTGAGTTTTCGGCTTAAGACCCTTTCCCGTAGACAAAGCAGACAGAAAACGGGAGTAATCCTCTGCTGTAGTCCTTAGGGTATAAGCGGAATTTGCCCTCGGATGCCTTCCCTGTCCATGATTGACACCCTCTTTATTGTAGCCGCATACTGCGGTTGAATCGTATTCGTCTTTCCACTCATAACTTGTATGTGTCATACCCAACGGCTTGAATACCTCGCTTCTGGCAATCTCCTCCAAAGACTTTCCCTTGATTTTCTCAACCGCTCGCTGCAAAAAAGCAAATGCCTCGCCGGAATAACGGAAACTTGAATCCGGTCTGAATTTGAATTCAATATCAGATGTCGGCCACTCTTCGGAAGATGGAGATGTCGACCAATTAGACAATCCGGTCATGTGTGTCAGAACCATATGAGCCGTAAGTATCTTTGCCCACTCCTTATTTTTAAACCGCTCTATTCCCGTGTACTGGTAAAGAGGCCTGTCTAAATCTATCTCTTTACGGTCAACCATCCGGAGTACAATGTATGCAAAAACAGGCTTGCTAAGGGAGGCAGCCTGAAAAACCGATGTACGTGACGGGGACTCCTTAATAAATTCAAATTGAGATGATTCGAACGATATCTCTTTTTTACCGTGCTTATAAACTACCTGTATAAGAGGAATATTAGCCTCCTTTGCAATCACCCTGCACTTCTCCTGGTAAGATGCGGTATGATGTGTAACAGTGTCAGCTCCGTTTAATGACATCATAAGCGAACATATAAGAATAGTTAACATAATCTAAAATACTAAATATTTTTGAATCTTCACATTAACAAATATCGAATATTTTTTTTAATCTTTGGCCCTTCCTAAACTTAATTAAAAGACTATGAAAAATAATATAGCTCTTATTGCTGTATTTACTGCCATGCTGATCATCTCCGGTTGTGAGAAAGATCATCTTGATCCGGACTCTCCGGGAGAAAAGCCACAAATTTATGAACCCGCTAAAAAAGTAGAGGGCAGGGTTGCAGCAGCTTATGTAACCTACTGGGGCACAGCCATCCCTGACGCACGTTTACTCACACACATCAATTACGCCTTCGCCGAACTCTATGTTGAGAATGGGGTTTATAAAGGTTTTAAACTGCAGGGAAAGGAGGATCGTTTCAGACAGATAGTTGCACTCAAGAATCAGTATCCCGATCTTAAGATACTTATCTCCTTCATCCACACGGTAGATAACCCTGACAACTCCCAGGGCGGTGGCTTTTCCTCTCTCTCTAAATCTGATGAGTACAGAAAGGCTTTTGCCCAAGATTGTCTGGATTTCATAAACAGGTGGGGAATTGACGGTGTTGATATTGACTGGGAGTTCCCGGGCCTATCATGGAGCGGGCACGCCTGTGACCCGGCTGTGGACACAGACAACTACACACTTTTAATGAAACAGCTGCGGGAAACTCTAGGCAGTAACCATCTTCTGACATACGCCGGCTATGTCAAGGACAGACAGGTCACATCATCAGGTGGATCAAGGTATATAGATGTTGCCGCTGTTGCGCCATACATAGATTGGGTAAACATAATGACCTACAATATGGACACAGCTCCCCACCACCACTCGGCGCTGAAAGATGCAACTGCCTACTGGGATTGCGAAAGGGCTGTCAATGCATATCTGAGCAAAGGGGTGCCAGCAAGCAAGCTAGTGCTGGGTATACCTTTTTACGGCTCCCACTCCTACTCTGAGAAGCCTACTTCATTAAACTACAATTCAATTATCAAACTTGACAGGAATATTTACAAGATAGACAATTGGGATAACGCAGCAAGCGTCCCGTTCGTGACTAAAAACGGCGTCTACTTTTGCGGTTACGACAATGAAAGAAGCATCTCCTTAAAGGGCGCATGGATACTAAACCGGGGCATGAAAGGCATGATGTATTGGAGTTATGATGCGGATGATGCAGCAGGCACTTTGAGGAAAGCTGTCTGGGAGGCAACGATGAAGAGGTAGTTGATCAATTTTCCGACAATGCTGCTCCTATTGCTGTTGCATACTCTGCATCGGCAGGAAATACAAATTTCACATTGTACATAACTGAAATCTCGTCAAGAATTTTCATCCCTATCCGGTTTTTACTTCCGTTCCCTGTTACCAGGACAGTCTCCTTGTTTCGGCTTTTTGCTGCGAACATGGAGATTACGCCTATTACCTGATAAACCATATTTATTATACCAAGCGCTATATCCTCCTTCCCGGCAGTATCAAGCATCTTTCCAAAGTTTGCTGCTGTTGCCTTTCGGTCAAGAAAGCTTATGTCAAGGTCGGAAATATCCTCAATCAACAGATCTACCTGAGTAAGATCCCCGTGATCTGCAAGATTGAGTATATTATCGAATGTCTGGGTCTTAATCAGCTCCTTTGCCAGGCCTGTGATGGTACCTCCTCCCACCCCGGTTCCTCCCAGGTGCGTTATCTTCTCTTTTGTAGCCTCTATAACCGAAGTTCCCGTTCCAATATTTGCTATTATTACGTTATCAACGCCGGAGAGGAACATCCCTCCTATTCCAATTGCCTTTATCTCCTCTATCTTATGTGTCGGGATACCGAATATTTCAGTGTTTATTTTCAATGCTCCGGCCCCGGTGATAATTATCTTCTCCACATCTGAGATCCTGGCATTGCTCTCCATTATCATCTTTCCGAAAGCACCGGTTGCTGAGGTTACGGCATCAAAAGCCTTTGTCTTGATAGTTCTAATGACCTTCCCGTCTTGAACAGCTACAGCTTTTGTTGTAGTACTGCCTATGTCTATTCCTATAATCATCTTTTACAATTTCTAGACTATAATAATGTTCAAATGTAAGCTCTTTTTAAAAAATAACCGATATCTGATGGCGGTTATCCCAATTAAAATTTCTATGTAGTGTTTTGAAGACCATTTTTAGGCCAAATAAGAAAATTTCAAGGCTTTTTGTTTTCCTTAAATAATCACTACAATATTATCGTTGCCCGAAAACAACATCACTACATCATTTTCTTATCTATTTGTTTATTCGTATATTACATTTTATTTTAGCACTCCCATTTTTACGATAAAATATCAGATATATTTTTTTAAACACACAGTAATCAATTTTATATAAATTTGAAAACCTTAGTAATCTAGAGAGTTATGAGTATTTTTAAAATCAGCCAGACAAACCAGACCATAAATAACATTGACAAGTTCTTTGATATAATAGATAAAGGTCTGCTTGTATTCAAGGAGGGCATGAGAAATTACATCTATGGCAACCTTACACTCTTCGAAGAGAATCTTTCAGAAATGGCAAAACTGGAGAGTGAGGCAAATTATCTCAGAAGAGAGATTGTTGCCTCGGTCCATACTATGTCATTCATGGCTCAGATGAGAGGGGACATCCTTAAGTTGCTCGAAAGGATGGACAACATCGTCGACCTGCTAAACAACAGCCTTTCACAATTGGACATAGAGATTCCACATATTCCGGCTGAACTTGACCCTGACTTTATAAAACTCACAGAGCTCTCAACACTTGCCGTCGAATGCGTAATCCCTGCAGCCCGGGCCTACTTCAGAAAACCGGACTCTATTCCCGAGAAGATAAACAGAGTCTATTTCTATGAGGAGGAGACAGAGAGACAGTCAAAGACAATAAAGAGAAAGGTATTTCATGATATGCCGCAATTGAAACTGAGCGAGAAGTTCCACCTGAGATATTTTGCCCTGCATATAGAGACTCTTTCAGAATCCGCAGAGAAGGCTGCTGATCTGCTATCCATTATGGCTTTAAAACGAAATTTCTGACAATAAAGGAGATATTAAGATGATTCTCGAGATTGTTTTCATAGTCCTTCTTATAGGTATATGGCTCTCGGTAAGGGAGATGCCGGTTATCCTCGGGCCGGCTGTATCCTCGGGTGTCATTAGGAGTGTATACATCCCGGTTGTCCTTCTATTGTCAATCCTTCCGGCACTGTTTCTTACTGATGGTATTGCGCTTAATATCCGGACTTCATTTCCTATCAATGACCCTTTCACAATACTTATTATAACACTTTCTGCCTCTGTAGCCATGTGGGCTTTCTCCTTATTCACAAAATGGAGCTCTTTTCTTTATGCCCTGGCCGGATCACTTCTGGCATACAGCGTTCACAGCGATACTGTCGATATCGCATCAACATATATGTGGCAAAGCATCATCTCCTGGTTAGCTGCACCGATTCTTTGCGGGGCATTTGCAGTTGCTCTGTTTTACTGTGTTAAATTCCTCACGGACAACTCAAGGGTGCACCTCATCACACTCAACAGAATCCTAAGAGTATTATACGTACTCTCTTTGGCTCTGGTTATTTTCTCATTCTCGATTAATAACGGATCCATGATTGTCGCCTTTACCGGGCCCGTAAGCAATCTTATAAGAATAAATGTATCCGGATTTGTGCTTGGTGGAGAGGTCCTTGTCTGGATTCTTTTTGTCATTCTCTGTCTAACACTCTATTTCAGACCGGTTAAAGAGAGAGCAGCCTCTCTCTCGATGAAAATATTCGACATCAATACCGAGACGAGTGTGGTTATTATGTTTGCTGTCTCGTTTGTACTTCTACTCTTTTCAAGTGATACATTATGCTCTTTTATCGGATTGGCAGCCACTCCGGTATCTCCGGTCCATCTGTCGCTTTCGGCTATTATCGGAATTGGATGGATACATAAGAATGTTGGAATAGATAAGATGGAGGTGACAAAATCTTCAATCTCCGTTATTGCACTGCCTGCTTTTTCTTTCCTTATTACCAACATGATGCTCAGGATAATAAACATCAATGACAGCGCCCGTAGCTTTGACGTTACCACATTTGCCATTGCCTCTGTCTTGTTCCTCCTTTTAGCTGTAATAATTTACTTCTATATAACAAGGAACCGCTCTTCTGAAAAGGAGAAATTAAAAAGAGCCGAGGATAGGAATCAATTCAACGAGATGCAGAAAGCTATCGTTGATATGGAGATCAAGGTAATACAAAATGAAAATGCCAATCTACATAAAAGGCTTGAAATAAAGAGGAAGGATTTAATTAACAATGCATTGTGGATAGGACAACAGAGAAATTTCCTGGAAGATCTCTACTCTGACATTCATGAACTAAAAGCACTTGATGATATAACAAATATAAAAGAGGGAATCTTTTCCATTGAGAAAAAGATAATGGACAAAAAGGCTTTCTCTCACGAGATGAATGAGCTATACTCCCAGGTGGAGGTACTGCACAAAGACTACTCTGTCATTCTTCACGAGCGTTTTCCGGATCTCACCGAACAGGAGAAGCGTCTTGCCACTCTTCTCCGTCTCGGCTTTTCAACAAAAGAGCTTGCCTCTATTATGAGTATCACTCCTAAAAGCGTTGAAGTTTGCAGATACCGTTTACGAAAGAAACTGAATTTAAAAAGAGATGAGAATCTCATACAGTTTATCAAATCACTATAACTAAACAATATGAAAAGAGTATTAATTATCATCGTTGCCACTATGATTTGTGTGGCAAGCTGGGCCCAGGAAAAACCTCAGGAGGAGGTCAGATACAACCAATACGGGGTTAAGGTAGACAGAAAGCCTCTCGGCGTTGAAGAGAGAAGCGGCATTCTCGTTTTCGAATCCAAGTCTCAGGATTACAGACTCTGGTTTGACATCAGAGTACAGGCCGATGGTGCAACATTTTTCGGCGAAAACAAAGATTTTGACAAGATCGGTGATGGTGTTTCCATCAGAAGAGCAAGATTTGCTGTCAAAGGACAAATTACAAAAGATTGGTATGGAGAACTCGACACAGACTTTGCAAACGGCTCTTTTGAACTGAAAGATGCAATTCTGGTTTACTCAGGTTTAAGAAACTTCGAATTCACTGCCGGTAACTTCAAGGAGGGTTTCTCAATGGAGTGCACAACAACATCGAGATATCTGGCTTTTCTTGAAAGACCTATGGTTGTACAGACATTCGGCCCTTCAAGGCATATCGGTCTCCAGGCCAAGTACAACTACAAATGGCTTATGGCTGCCGGCGGAATACATTTCCAGGCAATTGAGGGACAGGAGGCAAGGACTTATGTTGAGGACAACAACAAGGATTACGGAAGAAGCAGCGGTAATTCATACACCGGAAAGCTTGTATTCATGCCATTCTATGACAAGCAGAACTACGGACTGCACTTTGGCGCAGCTGCCTCTTACAGGTTACCTAAATCTGATGTGGACCCTGCCGATTATAACGGTTCAAGATTCAGTACAAGAAATGCTACATCAATCAACAGGAAAAAGTATCTCGACACTGACGTTATTGATGGTACAGACCATGATATTCTCTATGGTATTGAGTTTGCCGGTTTCAGAAAGGGATTCAGATTCCAGTCCGAGTATATAGGTAATGATACTTACATCAAGGATAACAGCACTTTGTCCAATAAGGAGACCAAACATTTCAATGGTTGGTATGCGCAGGCAGGAATCCTGCTTTTTGGAGGGAAACAGCAGTACAACGTTCAGGATGGCGAATTCACCCAGCCTACCCGCGGTAAATCTTGGGGAGACATTGAGCTTGTAGGTCGTTATGACTATCTGAATCTCAATAGTAACGGAATTTTCGGAGGTTCAGGAGAGAACTACACCTTCGGTATCAACTACTACATCAACCACTCTGTTAAAATGATGCTCAACTATATGTACAGCAACAATGACAGATATGCAAACGGCAAAGGAAAACTATATGTCGGTTATGATATTGACGGAAATCGCACAAAAGATCCTACAAAGGTTGCCGATGCAAGCGGAAAAGCAGGAGTTGACTTTCATATGCTTGGAATCAGGTTTGAGATTGACTTCTAATAAATCACAAGAGATAATAATAAAACAGATATCATATGAAAAATATATTATTGGCAGCTTTAGCAGCAATCATCCTGCTTCCGGGCTGTGTAAAGGATGATCAGTATGAAGGTCCTGCAGTGATAGAACAAATCACTTTCAACCCATCTGCACCTATGGCCAACCAGGCAATAACCATAACTTGTAAAATTAGTGATCTTAATGGAGTTACAGGAGCAGTCCTCAAGTACAAAGTAAACTCAGGACAGCAAACTTCAGTAACTATGACTGAGGGTAATAATAGGATTTATAGTGCTGTTATACCCGGACAGGTGGATAACGCAGATATAAAAATAATTATAGAGGCTGATAACGAAAAAGGGTTCAAGGCCGTATCAGAAGAGAAGAGCATAAAGGTTGCCCCTCCTATTCTTGTATATGTAAACGAGTGTGACCCAAATGCAAAAGCTATGGAGCTTTATAATGCAATGACAACCTCTGTTGATCTTTCCGGATGGAAAATCAGAAAAGACGGTTCTGTTGAAGCTAAAGACAACTGGACAATTCCTTCGGGAGTGACAATAGCAGCTAAAGGGTATCTTGTAATAACACAGGATCCTAACGGAGTCACTGGCTTCACATTCGGAATGTCAGCCACTAAAGGATTCAGCTACACACTATTTGACGCCAACAATGCGACAAGAGACTTCCTTGATAATCTGACAAATAAAATTACAGCCGGAGCAAGCCCTAACACAATCGGCAGGGTAACAGACGGAGCCGCACAGATTGTGCTCTTCACTGTCGGATCCATGGGCGTATCAAATGCAACAGGAACACGTTAATCCTTAATATATAAAGAGACAATGAGTAAAGAAAAGATGGAGATCGGAGCGATCTCCAAACCAAGATTTGAGTTCCGCACTTTCGGACAAGATTTCACAAAAGCTATAGAGCGGATGGCAAGATTGTCTGTCCCTGTTCCTGAGAAGGTATGGGAGAGACACAGTGACGAGATTTACATTATCTCTCGCACCAATGACATCAACAACACAAAAATACGTGACGGGAAGATGGACATTAAAACCTATGTACAAACCGTTGATGGCCTCGAGCAGTGGAATCCGCTGATGAAGGGAGAGTTCCCTATTTCGGCTGAAGTTCTGAAAAAAGAGGTATTTCCTGCCTTTATGGTAAAGATGCCTGAACTCACAAAGGAGACTTACACTTATGAGGAGTTCATCTCAATGGTCAATGCACATCCGGACCTTCAGGCTGTTCGCGTGCACAAGCAACGTTGGGGCTACATGGTTAACGACACCATTTGCGAGGCAGGTGCGGTGATGATCAACGGAGCGAAGGTAATGACCATTAACTCAGAGTCTACAGAGCTTGAAGACATCAAAAAAACAATAAAGGATGTCGGGCTCGAGGGTGTGGAAAACATCAACTACCTTCAGGCAATAAAAAGAGTGATCGGAATGTCGGATAAAAAACTAGCAAACGAATAGATTATGGCACAGGAAATAGAAAGGAAGTTCCTTGTAAAGGGGGATTTCAAGAATCTTGCAGTTAAAAGCACACGTATTATCCAGGGCTACCTAAGCTCTGTACCTGAAAGGACCGTAAGGGTCAGAGTAAAGGGAGACAAGGGTTTTATAACCATCAAGGGTATCGGAAGCACTTCAGGAGCAAGCCGTTATGAGTGGGAAAAAGAGATTGGCACCACTGAGGCTAATGAACTACTGGCAATTTGCGAACCGGGTGTAATTGACAAGACCCGTTTTCTGGTAAAGGCCGGCCCTCACACTTTTGAGGTGGATGAGTTCTATGGAGAAAACGAAGGTCTGACAGTTGCAGAAGTTGAGCTCTCTTCCGAGGGTGAATCTTTTGAAAGGCCTGAATGGCTTGGCGAAGAGGTAACAGGAGATGCCCGCTATTACAACTCTATGTTGATGAAGAACCCTTATACTAAGTGGTAAATTAACTTACTTGTACTAAAACAACTTAAATGACAAACAATGGAATCAAAGATGAACGTTTTTGATCCGCTCGATATGAGCAACTACAAGATAGAGAAGCTGCCGAAGCTTGAGAAATCCCCCTTTGAAAAGTGGATGGCCAGACTGGGATTTCCCCTGGCTGCAATAGCTTTTGTTGTTCTTTACTTTTTTGTTGACATTTCATTCCTGAACAACATTGACCCAACATCACTGGCTGATGATGCTGCCAAGCGCTTTGCAGCAATTGGCGCACAGGACTTCACACGGATCAACTACGCAATGTTGGCAATATTCGCTGCATCCATTGTATTATGGATAACCGAACCTATTCCCAACTACCTCACATCTTTGATTGTCATTCTTGCCATCGTACTTACAGGAGTCACTTCGGACAAGGTGGCCTACGCACAGTTAGGCCACCCTGTCATGTGGCTCAACATTCTCTCTTTTATCCTTGCCAGCATGCTGGTAAAGACAAGAGTAGCCAAAAGATTTGCATTGTGGTTTGTGCTGAAATTCGGCAAAAACGCAACAATGGTAATATTCAGCTTCATTGTAATCAATATAGTTCTTTCTGCCTTCATTTCAGCCACTACTGCAAAGGCGGCAATATTGCTGCCGATCTTTATGGTTATTGCGGCGATTTATGGTGCAACAGGAGGCGATAACAGGAACAATTTCGGGCGTAACCTCGTGCTTCAAAATCTTTTTCAGATAAACATCGGAGCAAGCGGATTTATCACCGGATCAGGAGCAAACCTTCTTGCTGGTGCCTTAATTGCAGGAGCCATGGGCTGGAGTGCTTTCAGTTTTCAGGATTGGTTTGTGGCTGCGTTTCCGCTTTGTCTGATCATAATTCTTATAGGCTGGTTCGTCGGTTTAAAGATAATTTTCCCTTTAAAGGAGAATGAAAAAAAACCATCAATTGAGGGTGGCATGGATAGGCTGAAAGAGGAGCTCAAGGGAATGGGCAAAATGAAAATTGAAGAGTATAAGGCCATCGCCATTTTTGTCGGGGTTCTTGCTCTTTGGGCGACAGACAAGCAGCACGGGATTAACCAGACAGCTGTGGCTTTTATAGGGGCGGTTGTTGCCTTACTGCCCGGCATCGGTATAGTTAAGTGGAATGATGTTGACATCCCCTGGCACCTCCTTCTTTTCTCCGCAGGAGCATATACTCTGGGAGCAGGCCTTGAGGCAACCGGATTACCGTCTACAATGGTTAGTGCTCTTTTTGACAACCTTGGTATTGATGCAAGTACACCTTTCTGGGTACTTTATGTAATCCTTACTGCATCAATGATGTTTTCCGCCCTCTTTTTCCAGTCAAAAACAATGCGAGCGCTTATTTTTGTACCTATTGCAATAGGTGTTGCTCAGAAATTCGGATATCCTGTTTTAAGCCTTGCTTTTCCGGTAGCTTTATTGTGTGAACATGTTTATGTACTTCCTTTCAACAGTAAACCCGCTGCTTTGTTATATACGACAAATCATTACAGCTGGAGTGACACATTCAGGTTCGGGATGACGATGATGGTCATTAGCTGGCTGATGATACTTGTATGGGGCGAGACTGTCCTCCAATGGCTTGGTTATACTGACGGATTGTTGTAAATTTGAGAAATACCAAATAAGAGATGATAGATATTCAGGTAAATATTCACGATAAATTCTCGCTTGAGTTCAAGGTTGGCTTTCACGCACGCAGGAAGGTCAAGAGCAATGACTTTATCATGAACACCTGGATTTTCATACCTGACAGCCTTGACGTAAACTCTCTGACATATCCGAGAGAGCATTTTTATAGGGATGTAAGGGATAATATACGTCTTATAACCCCAATTTTCCTCATGCGTGATATTGCACGAGGTGAAATGATTCCGTTAAAGCATCTCGAGGCATCTTTCCACAGAATTGCGTCATATCCTTCAAGAAGCGCGAATGCAGATTATGAATATCAGATAAAGATGTTTGCAGCTATCTTTAAAAGCGCTCTCAGAGACCAGATCAAATATATATTCACTGCTGCTCAAATTGAAGACAGAGGATTCTTATTTGACTCTCTGCTTGAAGATGTAAGGGAGACTCTTTCAAAATACAGGGCTCTCTCAAAGATTATCAAAACACCAACAGTTACCAAAGAGAGTTACAACTATTTTGAGTTCGGGGATGAATTCATGTCCAACATAATAGATCAGCAAATGCTATCTCTTCTATCCCGACTGGAAAACAGAGATAAGGCTTTTGCCGATGAGTATCGTGAAAAAATCACTTCTCTTATAGAATACGAGAACAAATACAAGAAAGAACAAGGGTTCCCAACAGTATCCCTTGACAGTCAGGACAATAACAGAAGTCTTGTATTCCGTCGTGGAGTACTGAAAAAATTTGTTGAAAGTGACCTTTTTCTGACTGCAAGAAAAAAGAAGGATGGAATTCTTGTAGAACAGGTATATCTGAGTATAGCCGCTGGTGTCTCCATGATTTTTGCTACCGCAGTAGCTTTCTCCTTTCAACGGACATTTGGGAGTCTGACTGGTCCTCTTTTTGTTGCTCTTGTAGTAAGCTATATGCTCAAAGACCGGATAAAGGAGCTTATGAGATATTACTTTGCACATAAAAGAAAGGCCAAATATTTCGATAATAAGATTACTGTAAGCATTAAGGATAATATTGTAGGATACAGTAAAGAGGGATTTGACTTTATCTCCGAGAAAAGAGTCCCTGCAGAGGTGTTGAAAATACGTAACCGTTCTGCAATGTTGGAAGCAGACAACAGATATACAAAAGAGAAGATAATACTATACCGTAAATTGTTGCAGATAGACCGTCCAAAGCTGGATGAAAGCAGTAAATATTTCGTTGCAGGACTAAATGAAATAATAAGATTCAGTGTACAGTCCTACCTCAGCAAGATGGACAATCCTGAGACAACCCTCTATGCAACAAACGACAAGGGACAACTGGAACTCACCAGGGGTTCCAAAGTCTATTACCTGAACTTTATCATACAACTTAAATATCTTGACTTTGAATCTTTCAAACGCTACCGTATAGCCTTTAACAGGAACGGCATAAAAGAGGTCGAGGAGATGTTGTAATCAAAACATATAGTCCCAGACAGGAAGTTGTACCGGCTGTTGGCTAAGGGCCTTGACAGCTTTAATACTCAGATATTTTTTGTTGATCACCACTCTGAACATATACTCGCTAAACCACTCATCCGTCAAAGTTAGATAACCGTTATGACCGGCTGAAACTCCCCAGCTGTTTTCAAATTCCCACTTCAAAGGAGCATCATTATCATCTGTATCACAAGCCATTAACAACATTGCATGTGATGATCCGCTTTGACGGGTAAGAATTCTTGCTTTCTTATCCATCTCAATTTTTATTCCGAACAACGCCTCATAATCATAATTATTCATATTCAGAATCCCCCTGTTCTTGTCAAGTTGCTTGCCAACATCACATGATGCATAGAGTGGTTCATTGTTCTTGATTGATGCAAGGGCAGCGGTTTTTATCTCATCATTCGGAAGATTAAGATAACACCAGTTATAGCCTTCAATAGTGTTCCGGTAATTCTTAATCTCATATACCTTGTAATAATCTCTTGTAGGATCATTCATTACCATTATAAAATTTCCGGGATTGTAATCTACGGGAACTACACCTTTGTAAAACTCCTTTGGAGTTGTCTTTAAGGACATTATAACTCCATCTTTGGTTTTGTAGCGCCAGGTGAACTCTGCAGGAGGTTCTCCCAGACATATAGCCAACACCCTGTAAACATCCTTCATAATTATCAACTTCTCTGCTCTCATAAGATTCTTTGCTACAGCAGGCTCTTTCTCTCCGGCAGCTATCTCCCGGATCTTATATCCACCGGCACGTAACCTCTCACACAACAATCCCACCATCTGGCTTGTGTTATCCGAATGGGCCGTCTCAGGCATAACATCCTGAGGTACAAAGCCGTATTTTTGAGCTACATTGTAGAATAGATTCCAGACACCTCCGTCATCAACCGGTGAAGAGAAATATCTCACTACTTCCCTGTCATCCATATCCTTATATGCTGTTTCAATAATGTTCTCAAGAAAGAGGTTGCTCTTTTCAAGCAGATCCCAGAACTGATTGAAATTATGCGAAAAATCAAATTCGCCCAGAGAATATTTCTCCATAACAGCCGGACGCAATGCATTCATAGATGTAAACATCCAGCAACGCCCGGAGCTTTGTTGGTTCGTAATCCCTTTCACATTCACCCTATATTTGAAATAGTGATCTACCTTACCCTGATTGTCTCGATTGAGTGTCTTGGATTTGAAGTCCTTATCACTCGATACAAAATTTTGAACAGCCGAAGTGCCCGGATTTTTGACAAAAGCTGATTTTATCTCCATCAGCTCCTTTTCTCCAAGCGTCTGAGAATAAGCAACCATCCCCATAACCATAAGAATAAAAAATAGAATCGTTTTTTTCATACAGATTGTTTTTATCTTTTTAATTGTCCCAAAGTTAGAAGTTTTATCTTTGTAAGGTAATAACTGAGTTTTATTATGGCAACAAATATTGATTATGTAGAATACGTTTGTGACCAGTTGCGTGAAGCCGGGCAAGTAAGATATAGAAAAATGTTCGGGGAGTACATGGTGTATATTGATGACAAACCTATTGTCCTTGTATGTGACAATACCCCGTATATTAAAATTACAGATTGCACAGAGTCTCTGATGCAGGAATCATCAACCGGATATCCATACCAAGGAGCCAAACTCCATTACCTTTTAGATATTGACAATATCAGTCTCCATCTTCCGGCTATCCTGAGGTTGAAGGAAGAAACTCCCGTACCTAAACCAAAGAAGAGAAAAAGCTGACATTCTGCACCATAATCCCAATTTTCGAACAAAACCGCATATATAATTGTTAGTTGGAGTAAGTAAACCAAAATCCGACTTAACAATGTTTAAAGAATATGATCCACTAAAAAACAAGATTTTCAGGGTAATGGATGATTCCGGTAAAATCATCAATCCAAAATGGATCCCTGACATGAAAGTTGAAGAGATTGTCACTGCATACAAAAAAATGCTTTTTTCAAGAGTTGCAGATCTACAGATAGTCTCATACCAAAGACAGGGAAGAATATATACATACCCGCCAAACTATGGTCAGGAAGCCATAACGGGAGCTGCAGGTGCCGCAATAAGACAAAACGACTGGCTAGTGCCCGCTTTCAGAGAGATAGGCACCATGATGGCCAAAGGGGTATCTCTTAAGGAGATATTCCTATATTATATGGGATACGAAGAAGGCTCTAACTTCAAGAATGCTTCACAGGTATTGCCTGTGAGTGTCCCAATAGCCTCACAACTGCTTCATGCGGCAGGTATAGGCTATGCCATAAAATATAAAGATGAAAAAAAGGTCGTTTTTGCGTTCGTGGGAGATGGGGGAACATCTGAAGGAGATTTTCACGAAGCCCTGAATTTCGCAGGTGTGTGGAAAATCCCGGTGATATTTATTATTCAGAACAATCAATATGGTATTTCGACACCGGTAAAGATGCAAACGGCTTCATCATCTCTTGCAGTTAAATCAGTTGCATACGGAATAAAGGGAATCCAGGTAGACGGAAATGACTTTCTTGCAATGTACAGAGCTCTTGAAGAAGGTTCCAGGTTATGCCTTTCCGGAGATGGGCCTGTGCTTATTGAGGCTGTTACCTATAGAAAAGGTGCACATACCACCTCTGATGACCCGACAAAGTACCGTACAAAAGAGGAGGAGCTTTTGTGGGAAGAGCGTGACCCACTTAAAAGACTGAAGGGCTATCTTATCTCTAAGGATCTTTGGAGTGAACAGGAAGAAGAGAAAATATTGCCTCAGTACAGAGAGGAGGTAGACAGGCAGTTCCTGGAAGCAGAGAACTTCGGCGAGTATAAAAAAGAAGATGTATTTATCCATCTCTATTCGGAGATGCCTGATGACCTGTTGGAGCAGAAAAATCAGTATGACCGCTTCCTGCAATGGAAAGAGAGCAGATTAAACAATCAAAAAAAGTAGAAGAAGGTTATGAAGATAATGAATATGGTCAATGCAATCAATGATGCATTGGATATAAAACTCTATGACGATAAAAATGTTATCGTGTATGGAGAAGACGTAGGTGTTGAGGGAGGTGTCTTCCGGGTTACTGAAGGGTTACAACAGAAATACGGCGTCACAAGAGTATTCGATTCACCTCTTGCTGAGTCCGGAATTGTAGGGACAGCCATAGGTATGGCGGTTGCCGGCTTAAGGCCTGTAGTTGAAATGCAGTTCTGCGGTTTTATTTATCCTGCTTTCAACCAGATAATCAGTCATGCAACCAGAATGAGAAACAGATCCAGAGGGAAGTACGAAACTCCGATTGTTATCAGGATGCCTTATGGGGGAGGAATAAACGCACTTGAGCACCATAGTGAGAGTATGGAGGCAATATTCGGACATATTCCGGGTTTGAAAGTAGTTGTACCGTCTACGCCTCATGATGCCAAAGGAATGCTTATTTCCGCGATTGAGAGCAACGATACCATACTGTTTATGGAACCGAAAAGAATATACAGGGCCATCAAGCAGGAGGTGGCCGATGGCAAGTACACTATTCCTCTCGGTAAAGCAAGTGTTTTGTCTCAGGGAAGTGACGTTACTGTTGTTGCGTACGGAGCAATGATAAGGGAAGTTCAAAGGGCAATGGTGATGGCCAAAGAGCAAGGTATAAGCGTTGAACTGATTGATTTGCGATCTATATATCCTATTGACAGAGAGACTATTGCAAAATCAGTAAAAAAGACCGGCAGAATAATCACCGTTACTGAGGGTCCCCGGTCATTCGGAGTAGGGTCAGAAATCAGCCAGATTGCAATTGAGGAGGCGTTTCTTAGTCTTGAGGCACCACCGTCACGGGTTTCAGGATTTGATACGATTGTTCCTCTACCCAGAGGAGAATATCATTATATGCAGGATCCATACAAGATCTTATATGAAATTGAAAGAATTGTAAAATATTAAAATCATGAGATATATATTTAAATTCCCGGATATAGGAGAGGGGCTTGACGAAGGTACAATTGTAGAATGGCATGTTGAGAAAGGAAGTACCGTGAAAATGGGAGACCCTTTGTGTACAATGGAGACAGACAAGGTCGTCACAGCCATTCCTTCCCCAAAGGATGGTGTTATTGCAGCTAAATTTGGTAAAACCGGAGAGGTAATACATGTCGGTGATGCCTTAGTGGAGATAGAAATTGAAGGCGTTTCCGGTGAAGCTGCCGTAGAAGAGGCCAATAAAGTTGAGGCGGTTAATGAAGAGGGGGCCGGTGTTGTAGGAACATTAGAAGTGGCCGGTAATAGCGTAATTCTCTCAGCCAGCAGGGAAGGAGTAAAAGATGCAGAAAAAGATTTAAGCAAGCCGGAACGGAAAGCTCTTGCCACACCCGTTGCACGCTCACTGGCAAAAGAGCTTGGAGTAGATATAGACAAAGTTAAAGGGAGCGGTCCTGCAGGGCGTGTAACAAAAGAGGATGTGACCAATTTTGCAGTGGCTCCTCCGGAAAAAAATGAAAAATTCCGGAGTGACAACAACGACACTGTTGAAATTGAGCAACTGTCGCAAATCCGAAAGAGCATTGCCAGGCACATGACTCAAAGCAAACACAATGCGGCTCACATGACTCTGTTTGAAGAGATTGAAATATCTGAACTTGAAAGGATAAGAACCAGATACAAGGAGACTCTTCAGAAGGAGGGTGTAAAACTCACTTACCTCTCATTTATAGTGAAAGCAGTTGCTTTGGCACTAAAAAAACACCGTTCACTGAATGCAGAGATGGATCTCGAGGGTGGAAAAATGATCTATAAGAGATATTACAACATAGGAATAGCAACCGACACCGAAAAAGGGCTTGTCGTTCCGGTAATAAAAAATGCAGACAGACTGTCTGTAAGAGAGATTGCTGCAGAAATTGCAGCTCTTTCAGAGAAAGCAAGGTCGGGGCAACTAACTTTGGAAGATATGAAGGGAGGAACATTTACCATAACAAGCTACGGAAACATAGGAGGACTCTTTGCCGTTCCTGTGATAAACTACCCTGAGGCTGGTATTCTCGGAGTAGGCAGAATTTCAAAACAGCCTGTAGTGAAAGGAGAAGAACTTGCCATAGGATTGGTCCTGCCTCTCTCACTCAGTGTTGATCACCGGATTGCCGACGGAGGGGATACTGCACGTTTCATGAATAGAATCATGGCCTACCTTGCAGATCCCGTAACACTTCTTTTTAACTGATAAATAATGTTGATATGTATGATATAGTTATAATTGGCTCAGGTCCGGCCGGGTATGTGGCCGCAATCAGAGCAGGCCAGATGGGCATGAAGACAGCCATTGTGGAGAGGGAAAAAATCGGAGGAATGTGCCTCAACTGGGGTTGTATTCCATCAAAGTCGATGATAGAGAGTGTGAAACTCTATCAAAGAATACTAAAAGATTCTGCCCGGTTCGGGATAGACGGCATACAAACTGAAAAGCTCTCCTTCAACTGGGACAACGCCATCAAGAGGGCAGACACAATTGTAAAGAGACTTACAGGAGGGGTTGAATTTCTCCTTAAGAAAAATGGGGTTGAGATTATTAAGGGTGAGGCGAAAATAACATCCGCAAACTCCGTGCTTGTGGAAAACCGATTGCTGGAAACAAAAAACATAATAATAGCAACGGGCTCGACCTCTATTCCTATGGAGAACACTATTGAAAATCTTGTTATAGAACCAAAGGAGCTTTTTAAACAGAGAAATATTCCGGATAATATTGTAGTAACCGGTAATACTCCTGTGTCAATTGAACTGGCCCAACTTTTCCGTATGGGTGAAAAGGGGGTGACACTTGTGACTTCGGCAGATCATATAATGCCGAAAGCTGATGATTATATAAGGCAGTATATGGAGAGCCGACTTAAAAAGGATAAAATCGAGATTATCTACAATGCCCCTCTTGTATCAGAAAATGTTGTATGGAAAGATAGAGTTCTGGAGATTAGCGGAAAAAGTATTAAATGTGACCTTATAATCAATTCTTCAACCAGAAAGGGAAACCTCATAAAATCAGATATAGAGATTGAAGTAAATGAGGGTTTTTATCGTGTGGACCAGGATTGTGAAACATCTGTAAAAGGAGTATTTGCCGTAGGTGATGTCAATGGAATCTCCCAGTTTGCCCACATAGGATCAGCACAGGGACTTCATGTGGTAAACCTTCTGAAGGGTATTAAACAGAAACTCGATATACACAAGCTTCCTATGAATATGTACTCTTTTCCGGAAGCAGCTCAGATAGGATTGACAGAGCAAGAGGCCAAGAGTGAGGGATATGATTACAAAGTCAGCGAATTTCCTCTTTCCGCTAACGGCAAAGCAATGTCTGAAGGTCAATCCGACGGCTTTTTAAGGCTCATATCCGATAAAAAGCTCGGAGAGGTACTCGGAGTTCAGATTGTTGCCCCGAATGCAACAGACATGATAAATGAAGCCTCTGCATACATACAGCTTGAATCTACAGTATATGACATCGCCCAGACTGTTCACACTCACCCTACCGTCTCGGAGATTTTCATGGAGGCGGGATTTGAGGCAGTAGACAAAGCGATTCATAAATAATGGAAGTTACCGTTCACAGATACAACCTGCCGGATTCAGACATTATGGAGAGTCCTGGTGTTTTTGCCTTTAGCATGTGGCAACCTGAGAAGGTTTATGCTATTCTGGGACGGGCCAACAATCCAAATAGTTCTCTGATAATTGACAATATTGTTAATGACAATATTCCCGTTATGCAACGTCCATCAGGGGGAGAGGCAGTGATTCTCTCCCCGGGGATGTTGGTTTTCTCTGCCAAAATAAAATTTGAGAAGGGTATGAATACTAAAGATATTTTCAAAACGATTAACAGGAATCTCATCCGCCACCTCTCCTCATTAGGCATAGATAACCTGCAATCAAGGGGTATCTCCGATTTGTCAATAGGAGAGAGAAAGATTCTCGGATCGTCAATGTATCTCAACAAGGATAAACTCTTCTATCATGCCGTCATGAACATATCCGGAGACGTATATTTGATATCAAGATATTTGTCTCATCCCAAAAGAGAGCCTGAATACAGAAAGGGCAGAAATCATGTTGATTTTGTATCTTCATTACAAAAAGAAGGTTATGATACGGTAATAGAAGATGTCGCAACGGCGGTCAAGCTTGCTTTCCATGATCTGTTTCCCCAATCATTAGAAAAAGAGGATATTCCCGGATACGGCCATCAATTATCTTTTTCATTATAAAACAATTCTCCGACTTTATATGCTTGAAGTTTTTCGATTCTAGTATTGACTTCAGCAACTCCGCATCAAATCCGTTATGTCCGGCAAACCCCTCTCCGTGAAAGGAGCCGTCTTCCTTGTACAGGTCTGCTATTGCAAGATAGCCGCCAGGTTTAAGCAATTTATAAAGTCTTCCCAACAGAGAACCAACATCAGTAATGTGATGAAGAACCATTTGCGAATATATGAGATCAAACTTTTCCCCTTGATACTCCTCTGTTTCCAAATTACCAACAAGCGGAATAAGATTCTCAATTGAATTGACAGATATCTTCTCATTCATCACCTCAACCATTTCTTTCGAACTGTCCATCAATACTATCTCTTTCAAATAAGGGGCAAGCATAACTCCAAGAATAGCTGTTCCCGCACCGTATTCCAACGCTCTCATGCTCCTTTTCAACGGCACCATCTCAAGTATTTTTACTGCAATGGCTGATGAACGTTCCAAATGAACCGGATTGTTATCCCATGATCTTGCCCTGGCATCGAAGTCTGTTTTATTATTAGCCATAAGTTTTTTAGAATTAAACATTAATTAAATATAAAAGTTCTTTAGAAAATGAGATAACTTTAAGGCAAAAATAATAATGAAACAGAATAAGCCCCTCCGCCTGACCATCCCGGACCCGTTGATTCTTGCTCTAGGTCTTACAATTCTTACACTGATACTGTCACTTATATACGGTTCAAACCCCAGGCCAGGCATTGCCGGCGTTGCAGATGTGCTTTCGTACTGGACGCAAGGATTCTGGGATCTTCTTGCTTTCTCCATGCAGATGGTGCTGATACTCATGTTAGGCTATATGCTGGCGCTATCCCCTATTGTAGACAGATTTTCATCCGGGCTTGCAAGATTAAGCAACAAACCGGTTCAGGGTGCCGTTTCTGTAGCTTTGGTTGCGATAGTTGTAGGGTTGATCAATTGGGGTCTTGCACTTGTCTTAGGGGCTGTATTGGTCAGAAAAATCGCAATTCAGGCCAAAAAGAACGGGAGTCCCATAAATTATCCTCTGATGGGAGCTGCGGCTTATGTATGCATGATGGTATGGCATGGGGGGCTTTCAGGTTCAGCCCCACTTTCAGTTGCAAGTACAGGTCATTTCCTTGAAGATAAAACCGGAATAATTCCTTTATCCGATACTACATTCTCTGCGATGAATTTTGTAGCTACAGCAATAATACTTGTTTTAATCCCGGCTGCAACATTTTGGTTTGCAAAAAAAGACGGGATGAAGATCCCGGACGACAGAGAAAACGAAGGGTTTAACATCATTGAAAAACAACACTCTACATGGAAACCCACATTTATATCAATCTCAGGTTTTTTGCTGCTTACCGGTTTCATAATACGCATGGCAATACATCCTGGAAGCAGCATCGGACTTAATGAGATAAATCTGATACTGTTTGCCTTGGTGTTAATTGTATTCCCAAATGCGAACGAACTTTCAAAAGCAACAGAAAACTCCATTGGCAGTACAGCCGGCATAATAATCCAATTCCCACTTTATGCCGGAATAATGGGTATAATGCAGTATTCAGGACTTCTTGCGGTAATGACTGACTGGTTTGTAAGCATTTCAACACAACGCACATTGCCATTATTCTCATTTCTGAGCGCAGGAATCGTAAACCTTTTTGTACCCAGCGGCGGAGGTCAGTGGGCAGTACAAGGCCCTCTTCTGATTGATGTGGCGACATCAATAGGTGTAAGCCACTCAAAAGTGGTTATGGCTCTTGCATACGGAGACCAGCTCACAAACATGCTCCAACCCTTCTGGGCGTTGCCTCTCATTGGCATAACAGGACTTAAAGCCGGGGAGATATTTCGTTACTCCTGGAGATTCCTGTTAATAGGTTTTATTGTATTCGCTGCTGTTCTGTGGTTTTTCTAATAGTCTCGATGATTCTCTCATTGTTGATTATCATCATTCCATGCCTGTCATCCGAAATACCCTCGCTCAGTCTGTAGGTATAAACAGGTGTGCTTCCCTGCAAAAGAGTCGGCAAATAGACAAACTTCATATTATCACACCTCTCTTTTAAAGTCACACCAGCCTCCATTATATGAGTAGAGACTATATAAATGCATCTGCGATGTTTTGAAAAGGCTTCCGTCACTGCCACAGTTGCATCGTAAGCATCTTTTACATTCGTCCCTTTAAAGAGTTCGTCAAAAATAACGACGAGTCTCTTTCCTGAACTTACTGCAAGAGCAACCTCCCTTACACGTTTTACTTCAGCATAAAAGTGGCTGTAACCCATATTAAGATTGTCCGGGACATTTATCGATGTGTACATTCCGTCAACCGGTGTAAAATGCATAGAAGATACCGGTAAGGGAAATCCCATATGGGCTAAGTAGATTGTTACAGCAAAAGCCTTCATCAAAGTAGATTTTCCAGCCATGTTTGCACCTGTAAGGAAAACCAAGTTTGATTCATGGTCAATCATGACATCATTACTGACAGCGTTTGGTACCGTAGGATGATACAAATCCGATATATTCACAATTGTCTCTTCTTGTATGACTGCTTCAGCAAAAAAGAATCCTCTCTCCCTTCCAACCTTTGCCACAGCAATATAGAGATCCAGATCATATAGCAATCCCAGCAATTCAGTGATTTGCGAAGAATAAGAATACCGCAATCTGTAATCATAACGGGCAAAGGTTGATGTGCTGCACTTCGTCATATCCTCTCCAGAATAAATCCAGGCCAGTCCTTTGTCATGCAGTAACGCCTGAGCTTTTGAAGCTATACTACGATACGGGCATGTATCTGCCATGGAGTCAAACTTTTTGAAAAATGACTCTAGCTTTACAAAAAGTGAGATAGCAGAATTCATCCCATTCTGAAGCATCTCAAGCTCATGATCATTGGCAATAAGTTTCATCGCCTTACGTTTAAAGCTGTTCATCATTGAAGCGGCATAAGATCTTGCCTCCCCGTTGGTCAGATATTGCTCGGCTACATCAAGTTCCTCCTTATCAATCGGAAATATAAACTCCTCTTTTTGAAAAAACTCAAACATCTCTTTTCTAGTGTTTATCTCCCCTGCTTCGGTCAAAGGATTAAGAAACATGCGCTCTAATGCCATTTCCCCACCTCTTGTCATAGTTTGGTTAAACAGGCTGAAGATAGAGTTACTCTTATACTTACCCAATAAGTTGAGATCTTCGAGGGTTTGTCTGTCTATTTGAAATTTTTTCATCTTTTGCTAAGTATATCTAGTATTCCCTCGTTTTTGACTATAATCATACCATGACGGTCGGATGTGATGCCCTTTTCTATCCTGTAAGTATATTTAGGAACATTACCATCCATAATTGTAGGCAGATTAATGAAGTTAATGTTATCACAGCGCTCCTTCAAAGTTTCCCCCGCCTCTATTATATGTGTCGATATGATGAATATACAGTTCTTATTTGCAGCAAAAGCCTCTGTTACGGCAACTGTTGCATCATAAGCATCTTTAACATTTGTACCTCTGAAAAGCTCGTCAAATATTACAAGTAGGTTTTTTGAATTGCCAATGCTTTCAGCCACCTTCCTGACTCTGACTACCTCTGCATAAAAGTGACTGTATCCCTTGTTAATGTTATCAGGAAGGTTTATAGTCGTGTACATGCCGTTCAACACAGAAAATCTCATACCGGCAGCAGGTACTGGAAAACCCATATGTGCAAGATATACTGCTATTCCGAAGCTTTTCATGAAAGTGGATTTTCCGGCCATATTGGCACCGGTAAGGAATATCATGTTACTTTTCTGATCAACCTTTATAGAGTTGGGAACGGCGTTCTTCAAAAGCGGATGATAGAGCCCCTCGATTTCAAACACTCCTGCACCTTCGGGCATAGCTTCTGCACATGTGANNTTTCTCTCTCGGGCATATTTTGCAACCGCAATAAATACGTCGAGTTGATAAATAAGATTTAGCAGCTGTTTTACCGTATCTCTGCAATTGAAGCGCAATATCTGGTCAAATCCGGCAGTCCTTGCATATGTGATCTTATTAGGGTTTTTCTCTTGCAAACAGGATTTAAATGTGTCTGAGTATATAATGTCCCTCATGGCAGAAGCCTGCGTGAGATAAGGACACCCCGGGCCTAAGTCCGGGATGTTCTCTAAAAAATCATCCAACACACACAGAATCTCCACAATCGAGGCCACACCTCTGGCAATCTGTTTATACTCAGTGTCTGAGCCAATTGCGCTTTTGAATTTTCTTTCCAGGTTATCCTGATAGGCTGATAGTCTGGTCCTATTATCTGTGTTCGACAGGTATGATTCAGCCGGATCAAATAATTCGCTTCTGAATGGAAAAACAATCTCCTTTTCCTGAAAAAAACGGATAATTCGTCCTCTCTCATTTATTTTTTCATCGTCAGACAAGGGAAATCTGAACATCTCCTCAAGCACTTGTGACCCTCCATTTGTAATGGTTTTATTAAATATACCATAAACAGATCTGTCATTGTTCTTTCCGAAGATCCCAAGATCGTCAGTTGTCTGTTTGTCTATTCTGAAAATCATGATATATGCACTATCTTCCCTTTCTCCTTACCCATATAAGGATATAGAATATAAGCATTGCCAATGGAAAGACTCCCATCAAAGCCCACCTGGTGACAGCAATACCTGGCACACCCATTGATATCTTGTCATCCGGAGGTGTTGGTCTACGGACATCTATAGGAACCTCTTCATCAGACATCCAGTAAAATGCCCCCATTATGAAGTTATAGTTTGCTGCATTAACCCCCTTTCTGCCAATACTGATCTCACCATTGCTTATACAATCGGCATCACCTGTTATGATAATCTTCTGGGTTTTCTCACCTACCCTCCTGTCCAAAGCTATAGCAGTAGGTATTGAGGCCATAATACTTTCACCTGCAGATGGTTTTATAACAGCTGCAGAATCATCAAGAAGAGCAGTGGAACCGGTTTCACTCCAGGTACCTCCTGTGGTGTCTGTAACAAACATATCTGTAACATTGAAGCCTTTGTCTTTTGAATAGGACAACCCGGCACATCCCGGCATTGTTGTTATATAACCCTCGCTTCTCATCTCATCTATCAGGTATATCATAGCTGAGGCCTCCTTTGTAGGGGCCGCCTGTATGAAGTCAGGGGCAAAATCAGTGCTCGGTTTAACAAGAGTGCCGTCCAGCAATTTAACTCCTAATTGTGCCAGAAGTGGGTTGACAACA
>MTLE01001241.1_pt1 | contig 28040 bp, 30 predicted proteins | sample 1982461 | NCBI WGS metagenome assembly MTLE01 (sample SAMN05712605, study PRJNA340218) | biofilm metagenome | isolation source: sample SPL anode biofilm adapted to -200 mV | place: USA | collected 2012-02-03
CCAAAACAAAGTTTCAAGCAGTGATTTTTACACTGATGATGGTAATGGTGATGGTTTATCCGATGATTTGTTTCAATATTTCATTGGAAATTGGAAAAATGACGAATCAAGTATTTTTAATGGCATTTCGTGAGCTGGTTGTTATGGCTCCGATAGCATTTTTAATTGAAATGCTGGTTGTTGAGAAATTAGCCCGAGGGCTTGCATTTCGAATCGTGAACCCTAATGATCGCCCAATTTTTATTATTTTGACGATTTCTACTATGATTGTTTGTCTAATGTGCCCAATTATGAGTTTTATTGCAACATTTTTGTATAAAGATGCTGGTGTCGAATTCATGGCAGTTTGGCTTCAAACTACAACAATCAATTTTTTTATAGCATTATTTTTGCAGATATTCGTAGCCGGACCATTAGTGCGGTGTTTTTTCGGACTGATTTTCAGAAAGTCGCTGAGTACACAATAAAAGCAGGATAAAGTTAACCAGTAAGACTGTTAAACCAGTAAGACTGTTAAATATGACAGACACTAAATAGATAGCGATACAAAAAAAGAATGCCAAGGATATGTAATATCCTCGACATTCTCTTTTTTTAGTGACTCTGGTGAAAAATAACCCGACGCTTGTCCAGTGCGAAGTAGAGGACCGAGCCCAAGACCATGCACGAGATCACTTCGCCAATCCCCACCGTTGCCATCATGACTGGGATGGGCAGAGGCACACCATAACTATATTTTAAAATAAACGGTACGACGATCATATTGGCTACCACGGGCGGGACGGTGACCAGTAGTGGATATTTGTGGTTACGCAGCTGATAACTGAGAACCGCTGCAATAAGCGTTGCCAGACTGCCAAAGACAATATCAATCACGGTACAGCCGGTTAAGAGATTGCTCAGTAAACAGCCAAGAAACAGACCCGGGATAGCCGCCGGGGTAAAGGCAGGTAGGATAACAAGCATCTCGGAGAGCCGAATTTGAATTTCGCCGCTGGCCAAACCCAGAGAGCTGGACACAAAGGTCAGAACCACATACATGGCAGCAATGACCGCTGCCTGAGTAACAAAGAGAACACTGATTTTTCGCATAAAAAAAACTCCTTTAGTTTTGTTTTACGTGTGGAAGGTCACGAACACACGAAGAATAAATGAGATAGATCCCATTATTAACACTATAACGGATCTCCGGAGAAAAAGCAAGAAAAAATGCCCGAATTACGGACATTTTGAAGTATCGAAGGACGTATTTAGTCACTTGCCAGACTTTGCTTATAGATTTCATAATCCCGGTAAACTTGCTCAGAATAGGCCAGGCACCAGTCAAGAACAGCGTGATCAAACCCATCGTCAGTGCCTAAATAGCCATTGATCCAGTTGGCATAAGGGCTTTGGACATGAGCCCGGGCCAGGGATAAACCACAATTAATAACGTATTGTTTAAAAGTCTCGAAATCCAGTTCGGACAGATCGACCGTGCCTTTCATGTCTCGAAACTGACGGACGTAAAAATCCATCCCTTCGGTGGCAGAAAAATAGCCAAGAAAAGGATCTGAAGCCGCCTGAAGGATCTGCTGATGGCTAACCACCCGATAGCCGTTGCCAAGGCCATGAGAAAGCGTATCCGGGGTGGTAAAATTTTTCTGATTGTATTGGGTAATCGCTGATTCATTCGCCTGCTTGATCTGTAAAACAAGATGGCTTGCATCTTCACAGGTTAGCACCAGCAGGTAACAGCGGGTACCAATACTGCCAACGCCCACGACTCGCTGGGCAATATCGGTTAACACATGTTGGGATAAGAGCATTTCAATATCCGGACGCACGGTTTTTACATATTGCCGAAAATATTGTTCCACTTCATCGATCAGTCTGGTTTCTAAGTGGGTTGTAATCGGTGGATTCTCAATAAAAACCCGGCGGCCGAACTGGTCGGTTTCGGTCATTTTGGAGATAACCTGATTAGAGGTTCTTTTTTTGGCTTTTTTGATGATTTTTTCAAACTCTTCACGGGAGGAATCGGAAAAGCTTTTCAAAAAAAGTTCCTCATCGCCCAGGATAAAATAACGTTCCAGGGAGGTCATATCCGACATCATGTCAAGACCTTTGCGGTAAAAGGCGGCGGTTTGCAAAATAACCTCATGGATTTTTTTGTTATCAAAGCCCAAGTCATGGGCACAAAGAATCACACTGGTAATCAGTCGTTTTAAATCCCACTCCCAAGGGCCGGGAGCGGCTTCATCAAAGTCGTTGAGATCGAAAATCAGTCGGCGTTCTGGAGAGGCGTAGAATCCGAAGTTGCCGATATGGGCATCACCGCAGATGGTCACGTGAATGCCGGACTGAGCCTGATGGGATAGATCATTGGCCATCAACAGGGCTGTTCCCCGGAAAAAAGCAAAAGGAGATGCCGTCATTTTCTGGTGTCGCAGCGGAATCAGTTCGGGGATCCGAAAATAGTTCTGACTCTCAATGATGGCAACCGGATCACGATCAACGGGGTGAAAAACCGATTGGGCAGAAAATGGAATTTTTTCCCGAATGGCCCGACCGCTATTGCGATTCATTTTTGCCGTAGGAATCTGCTGATTTTTGGTTAAACCGACAATCATTCATTAACCTCCTGGGTTTTAAATCGTTGTTACCGAAAAAAGTAATTAGTTCCAGTATCGTGGGGGCAGTTAGGGTATTGATGCTTTTTATTTTAGCACGGTTGATAAAACTTGCATAGCAGAATCCGTCGGGCCAGCATAAAAAAACAGTCTGAGCCGAAGGTCAGACTGCTTAGATAGAGCCGCTTATAAATTGATTATCGGGTAGACTATAAAATAACTTGGTGGTTTTCGCCAGCCATGGAACAGAAATCCGCTACCCCGTTTTCGATGGCAAAGATTTCGAATAAGCCATCGCCAACGGCATACATGCCAGCCAGTCCAGGCATTGCTTCCAGAGCCTTGGCCTGCGATTCAGGTGTTGTACAGAAAACGGCATTGCCTTTAAGTCGGATCCATTTGCCATCTTTTGAGGCCGAAATTTCCACGGCCGGATTTGCCTTCATTTGGGCATAGCTGGGTTTTGTGTTATTGGTACAGAGACAGAGTTTACCATCATAATCCATCACAAATCCATAGGGACGAACCTTGGGTTGGTCGCCATCGACGGTAGCGAGAAAGAAAACCCCACAGTCAGTTAGAAATTCAATTACTTCGTTCATCTTTACCTCCTGATAAACATTGATTTATTTGGTTTATTTTAGTATGATTATAACAATGCCAGAATAAAAAACAAGTAGGCAGTAAATTATGACTTAGAAATATATTTCTGAGTGTTGGAGCGAAAAATGAAAGACAACCATTGTATAAATGGCGAAACATGCCCAATCAATCAGGTCGATTCGGAGCAGAATCATCCGTGTGTGAAACCGGAGTGTAGCATTAAGCAGGCCCTCAAAATGATTGACGGTAAATGGAAACTCCCAATTATCTGTACCTTGGGCGGTCAAACGATGCGGTTTAATGAACTAAAAAGAGAAATCGTCGGGATTACCAGCATGATGCTGACCAGTTCACTAAAGGAACTGGAGGAATGCGGAATCGTTCATCGGGAATCCTATCATGTGGTACCCCCAAAGGTCGAGTACTCATTGACGGATGGCGGCCTCAGTTTGACACCAATTTTATTTGACTTGGGTCATTGGGGACACAAACTAAATACAACAAAGGATAAGGTAAATGAATAACCAAGAAAAATTTGGAGAACTGGAAAAACTCATCGGGAATACCCCCTTGTTAAAGATCAATTTTTTATATAAGGGGGTATCCCGTAGTGTTTATGCCAAAGCAGAGCATTATAATCTCACCGGCAGTATCAAAGACCGGGTGGCATTGCATATTCTAAAAAGAGCGTATGAAAAGGGCGAGATCCATGAAGGGGAAACGATTATCGAAGCCACCAGTGGAAATACCGGGATCGCCTTTACGGCCGTCGGCACCTGTCTGGGACATCCGGTCGTGATCTACATGCCGGATTGGATGAGTGATGAACGAAAAAACCTGATCCGCAGTTATGGCGGAGAAGTTCGGCTGGTGTCCAAAGAAGAGGGCGGCTTTTTAGGGAGCATTGCCCAATGCGGGGCGCTGGCGGCCGAAGGCAATGCCTTTTTACCCTGCCAATTTTCCAATGAAGAAAATACTCAGGCACAGTATCTGCGCACCGCTCCGGAAATTGAATGCCAACTGGCGGCTTTTGGCGTCATGCCCCAGGCCCTGGTAGCAGGGGTCGGAACCGGGGGAACGGTTATGGGTTTAGGCCGCTATTTTAAAGAAAAGAATCCCGAGATTAAAGTCCATCCGATGGAACCAGTCAGTTCACCAACCATGTCCACGGGCTATAAGGTTGGTAGCCATCGAATTCAGGGTATTTCAGACGAATTTGTTCCGGATCTGATAAAATTGGAAGAACTGGATGATATTATTGCGGTGGATGATGGGGATGCCATCATTATGGCCCAGAAGCTGTCCAAAGAATTGGGACTGGGAGTGGGGATTTCATCCGGGGCCAACTTTATTGCCGCCATTATTGCGCAAGATCTCCTGGAAGATCCCCAGGCAGTGGTGGTCACCGTTTTTGCCGATGATAATAAAAAATATTTAAGTACCGACTATGTTAAGGAAGAAAAGGTAAAAACGGAGTTCTTATCAAAAGATGTCAAACTGCTGGATTTTGAAGTAAAAAAATAAGGTGTAAAAATTTAATAGAAAGTGCGTGAGGAATGAAATGGAAACGGAATACATTGATGTAACGATTGAAAAGACCAAGAAAATTGCCTTAATTGCTCATGATGGAAAAAAAGCCGAGTTATTGGATTGGGCCGTCCGGAACAAAGAAATATTACAGAGCCATTTTTTATGCGGCACTGGCACTACCGGCCGACTGATTCAGGAACGAACCGGATTACCGGTTCAAATTTTTCAAAGTGGTCCATTAGGCGGCGATCAGCAGATCGGGGCCCGGATTGTCGATGGCAAGATTGATATGCTGATCTTTATCTGGGATCCCATGGAAGCCCAGCCCCACGACCCGGATATCAAAGCGCTGCTGAGAATTGCCACGGTTTATGATATCCCGGTGGCCAATAATCTGGCGACGGCCGATTTTATTATTCATTCGCGGTTTATGAACGAAGAATATGTGCATCCGATTGAGGATTATGCCAAACAAATGAAAAGTCGACTGGAAAATGTACTTAAATAGAAAGAGGAAAAAATGACAGTAAATTATAAACCCCAGGGTGTTTGTGTTCGTAATATTCAATTTGAGCTAAGTGATGATGTGGTCAGCAACCTGGTCTTTGAAGGTGGTTGTGACGGCAATCTAAAAGCCCTGGTCAAGCTGCTTGATGAGAAACCGGCAGATGAAATTATCAGCTTGTTTAAAGGGCAGACCTGTGGAAAAAAGCCAACCTCCTGTATGGATCAGCTGGCCATTGCCCTGGAAGAGGCCCGAAAGGAAAAGCAGTGAACGGACAAAAAAGAAGCGACGTAAAGATTGGTGCATTGGTGGAGATTATCTTAAAGGCTGATCAGCGCAGCGGTAAGCTGACCCCGGGCCGGGTAGCCAAACTGCTAACGAAAAGCCCCACTCATCCACACGGCATCAAGGTGATGCTCACTGACGGACAAGTGGGCCGGGTAGCCAAGATCGTTGAAGATCCCAAATAGTCATAAGAGCAAAAAAAGCGTGCCATCGATGAAGAGGCACGCTTTTTTTAGATTAATATTTTTATCACGGCTGTACAGGAATCAGTTTTTCACTGAAGTTTTTCACAAAATCATCGAATCGATCAGGTCCTAACAACAGGATCCGGTTGGGGGTTTCCACCAGGATGGCGGTATTACCGTTTAAAAAGACGGCTGCTTCGGTGCCGTTCTGGAGCAGGAAGATCCCTTCCCGGTAAGCCCGGGTTTCGGTGCCAACCACCTTGGACACAATGGCATACTCACTCTGATCGAGGCTGACCATCTTAGCCGAGAGGATATCGGCCTCAGGGTAGGTCTCAAAGGTGAAGCCCGTGGGCAGTCGCAACGCTAATTCATCGTCTTTAACGGTAATTCCGGCGACCAGGGGAACGACCACAAAGATACCCAGAATTAATACCAGTACAAGGCCGCCGACGGACATTTCCTTAATCGCATTGCGGCGTAGCTCCGGGTCGTCCGGGTAGGTTTTGAAGGTATAGATGGCTTTCCAGAGAAGCAGTGCCAGGACGGCTAAAAGTGCAAAAAAAAGCGGATTAATCGTGTGTAAAATAGAAACAAAATAAGTCATGTGTTGATAAACCACGGTTCTGCCCAGGTGGGAACCGTTACCCTTCGTTAAATTAATTTTGTCTTTTCATAGTGGGAAAGTTCCAGACTGAGTTCAGAGGGAACTTTCTTTTTAATTTGACCGATCTGGACACTGAAATAATAGTAGTTATAGTATTCAATCATCGAAAAAGCATAAAGGATCAGCCCAAAAATATTCATCGTCATAAAAAAGTCTGCAGGCTTTAAAATAAGCAGATAAAGCAAATACAGTGGGTAAAAGGCAAATAAAGCCAGATCCAACTTTTTCAGCACCGCAAAAACGGGCATTACCCAGTCCATCCGGCTGCGGGGGTTATCCAGTAGCTGGTAACGATAATACCAATAGCCAGCGCTTTGGAGGATGATAAAAATCAGCACCCCACCGGGAATCAGCAGACGCAGATCCAGGGGCTGACCGGTAGAGTCGGTGAGCAAATACATCAGCATACCACAGACCAGGGCGGTGAGCAGTTCGCTCATATACAAACGGTTCAATTCTTTTTTTGTTTTCTCGGTCATTTATAGCTCCTTGTCAAGACTTGGCGGTGAGGGAAGTTCAGCCACCCTGTTTTTACTGTGATCAATAAAAGCATCCAGGCGCTTACGGTTAAAATAAAGAACAGCGATCAGCAACGCATAAATAGACACCGCTATAATAAACTGGGTGGGGTTGTCATCCATAATACCAGCACCGATCATAGTATTGATAAAGACACTGGGTGTTCGGGCCAACATAATAATCAGGATAAACGTTTTTACCGGCATCGGCGAAAGACCGGCGATAAAACACAGCATGTCATCAGGAAACAGTGGAAACAGAAAAATCAGAAAAAGAACCGTATTGAGCCGTGATTCTTTAATATGATCGTATTTTTCAACGAGTTCCGGGCTGACAAAGCGCAGTACAAAGGGGCGGCCAAAGCGTTTGGCCAAAACAAAAACGATGATCGAGCCGATCAGGGTGCCAGCAGCACTAATTAAAAAACCGCCGATGGTGCCAAACAGGGCGCCGCCGACCAGACCCACGGTTCCACCAGGAATGGGGGCAATAATAATCTGGAGCAGCTGCAATAAAAAAAATGCCAGTGGGGTCCAGATGCCAAATTGTAAAAGAAAGCTCTGCAAGGTGTCAAGTGTTGAAAAAATTTCCATTTCTTACCTCGATTTCTTTTAATCATTTTAGCATAAAACCGGCAGATCCACACCATCTTTTGGGGATCTGCCGGGAAGGAAAATAATTATTTAAGAAATCGTCGGGATTGACACAGACGCTGATAATGAAGCAGGATCAGCAGCCTAATATTTCTCCGTCTCAAAAGCGGCCCAGGGGATCGCTACGGAGGCGCCGTTGTTGATGATGTCGTCAACGTGCATCAGCAGGGGGAAGTCTTTTAATTTAACCAGGCCCCGTTCGGCCAGGCGTCTTACGCAGCGGGCGGTGCGGGTGGCAATGACGATGGATTCCAGGGTTATCCCTTCCAGTTCGGTCATGGCTTTTTCAAAAGACCAGCCCCGACCCAGTAGGGTACCGATTTTGCGGGTGCGTCCGCCAAAAATAGTGACGTAAAGATCGCCAGCGCCATAGATAATATTTTCTTCACCGCCGCCGACAAGGGTCAGCAGCTGTTTCATTTCTTTGACGCTCTGGCCGAAGAGGGCAGCCTGGGAATTATAATGTTCGCTGCCCGTGCCGTCGGGACCAAGGGCCAGACCAACCGCCAGGGAAACCCCCAGGGCATAGGCGTTTTTCAGGGCAACTGCACATTCAACACCGATCACATCAGTGGACAGACTGATGTGATAATAGTCAGTGGCGAACAATTTCTTAAAGCGTCGCAGGATTTCCATATCGGTGCCGCAAAAAGCCACGGTCGAGTGATCCTTGTCGGCCAGTTCATAGCTGGTGCAGGGGCCGCCGATGGCATTAATGGCGAGCTTTTTTCCGGCTGGCAGTTTACTGATAAAGTAATCCGGGTAGGTAATCATCGTTCCGTCTTCCTGATCGATCATGCCTTTGGTGACTGACAGCACCGGAACGGAGTCGGGGATCAGCGGCAGGATCTGGTCACAGAACCAGTCCACCCCAAAGCTGCTGACACCGCACAGCACAGCATTAGTGCCATCCAGGGCCAGTTCGACATCTTCGATCTGATAATACTTGATCCCTTCTTTGGGCAGCTGGCGTTTCAGGGTTGGGTGAAAGCCAGTCAGTTCAGCGGAATCGATAATGTCCCGATCGAGGTGGGTGCCCACCAGGCGGACTTCATGGCCGTTTTCGGTGGCCGGAAAGGATAGCGCCGAAGCCATCTGACCGGCGCCTACAAAGGTTATAACACTCATAAGCAAGCTCCTTTTCTTATTTTTACACGTGACTTAAGAATCAGGTTTTATTCAGACCGACGGCATCCCGGGAAGCCGAGAGAGCCTCGTAAAAGACTGCTTCGTTTTTCATAAAGGCACTCAGGTAGAGGATGTCGATGATGGTTAGTTGGACAATGCGGGAGGCCATCGCTTCAGAATGGTATTTTTTATCATTGGTGGAACTGGATAAAAAGATATCCGCCTGTTGCGCCAGGGTTGAATTTTCAAAACTGGACAGGGCGATGATCTTGGCCTGGTTCTTTTTGGCGATGGCGACGGTGCTTAACACTTCCAGACTTTCACCGGTATGGGAAACGGCAAACAAGACATCGTCGGCGCTGGCATGGGAGGCAATAATATTCATAAAATGGGGGTCCGGATAACTACAGACATTAAGACCGATTTTACCGAACTTATGCATGGCATCCATGGAAATGGAGGCTGAGGCGCCGACGCCGAAAAACAGCACCCGTTTAGCTGCCAGCAGGAGCTTCAGGGCGGCTTCAATGATATCGTCCTTTAGGGAATGTTCCAGATCACTAATGGCAGTGATGGTGTGGCCGATAACTTTTTTCTTGATGGTATTGATGTCATCATCCCCGAGAATTTCCTCAATGATGCTTTCGGAAGGGGTTTCGGCAAACTCTTTAGCCAGATTAATGCGAAAAATCTGATAGGAACTGTAGTTGAGCTTTTTTAGCAGCCGCATCACGGTGGTTTCGCTGGTCTGACAATTTCTGGCCAGCTCGGTAATGGACAGGAGCGAGACTGTATCGGGATGGTCTAGGATGTAATTAGCAATCACCTTTTGGGTGCTTGAGAACAAGTTGTACTTGGTGCGTATTTCAGTTAGCAATGACGGCAATGAAATGGCCTCCGATCTATTTTCTAAGATCATTATACGTCAAAAAAGGGACTTTGACAATTGCGGAAAGCTTCATAAAGTTAAAAATTGACGCAAATAATATTGACAGCGTTAGTTTATGGTGGTAGAATGAGTTTAAATTAAACGTCCGAAAGCTATGTATAGTAAATTTTAAACGGACCGGCGTTTTTAATCAGCAGTCAGAACAGCTGCCGATATTTTTTTAGGCATTAAGAAAAGGGTTACATTACCCGGTTCAGCCATTTAATTCACACCAAAAGTTTTATTAAGGAGGAAAGAATGAAAGCAGTATTGATGTATAAACCCGGGGATTTGCGGGTCGAAGAGGTGCCCCTGCCGATTGTGCAGGCTGATGAAGTGATGGTTAAGGTACGGGCGGTTGGTCTGTGCGGATCGGATATTCCCCGGGCCCTGACCTATGGCGCCCATATTTCGCCGATTATTATCGGTCATGAGTTTTCCGGCGAAATCACTGAGCTGGGAGCAGACATCAAAAACTTCAAGCTTGGCGATCGGGTGGTGGTACCACCACTGATCCCCTGTTTTGAATGCGAATGGTGCCGAAAAGGCATTTACTCCCTCTGTGAACATTACGACTATTACGGTTCCCGCCGCAATGGTGCCCTGGCCGAGTATGTCGCCGTCAAAGAAGGCAATTTGCTGAAAGTACCGGATACTGTTTCTTATGAAGATGCGGCCACCATCGATCCTTGTGCCAATGCTTATCATGGTTTGGCCCGGGCCAATTTTGTGCCGGGTGATTCGGTTTGCGTGGTGGGAACCGGGCCGATTGGCTTATTTGCCGCTCAATATGCCAAGCTGGCCGGAGCATCCCAGGTGATTGCGGTGGATGTCTGGGACGAAAAATTGGCCATTGCAACAAAAGTTGGGGCCGATGTCATCATTAATTCTTTAAAAGAAGATGCGGTTGCGGCAGTTAAAAAAGCCACCAACGGAAAAGGGGCCAACATTGTCATTGATTTTTCCGGTGTACCGACAGCTCAAAAGCAATGTATTCTAATGGCCAGCAAAATGGGTCGGGTGGTTTACTTGGGGATTTCCCATAAAGGCCTTGATCTCAGCGAAAAAGAAGTGGATACCCTGATGCGAAATCAATTGAATTTGATCGGTTCCTGGAATTCGTTTACCAAACCTTATCCCGGTGAAGACTGGACCGAATCCTTAAAAATGTTTGCCGAAAAAGGGATGACAGCCAAAGACATTATCAGCCATCGTTTACCGCTCGATGAAGTGCCCAACGTTTTTTCTGAAATAGCCAAAGGCGGTTATTTCTACAATAAAATAATGTTTTATCCATGGGGGGAAAATTAATGAACACTGCAAAGTATTTTATGGGTGTTGACACCGGAACACAGAGTGTCAGAGTTGTTGTGACCGATATTAAGGGTCAGGTGATTGCTGGCGATGAACGGGTTTACGAAACCTTCTATCCTCAGGCGGGGTGGGCCGAGCAAAAACCAGCCGACTGGTGGAGCTGCTTTAACGAAGCGGTTAAAAATGTAATGTCTTCATTATCAAAGGAAGTAAGACACAATATTCAGGCGGTCAGCGTCTGCTCCACCTCATCAACAGTTATTCCCGTTGATGAAAATGGCGACCCATTAACGGATGCCATCATGTGGATGGATACCCGGGCGAAAAAGGAAATGAAAGTCATCAATGCGACCAAACATCCGGTGCTGGCCTATTCCGGTGGCGAAGACTCGGTGGAATGGATGATCCCCAAGGTATTGTGGATCAAGAATAATCAAAAAGATATCTATGATAAAAGTTACAAGATTATTGAACAGCTGGACTGGATGAACTACCAGTTATGCGGAGTTTATGCAACCTCGATCTGTAACTCTACCTGTAAATGGAATTATATTGAGTGTGAAGGCGGCTGGAACGGTGAATTTTTCAAACAGGTTGGTTTGGAAGACTATGCCGAAAAACTGGTGCTGGACGTTAAGCATGTTGGTGAATTGGTTGGTACCATCAACCGTTCCTTTGCCGATCAGTACGATATCAACCCGGACATGAAGGTGGTTCAGGGCGGGATCGACGCTCATATCGGGATGCTGGGACTGGGCGTTGCCAAAGAAGGTAAACTGGCCATGATCATGGGGACCAGCTTTGTCCAACTGGCCTTCTCGGAAAAGAAACTGAATCTCAACGGCATCTGGGGTCCCTACAACAACGCCATCGTGCCTGATCAGTGGTTGCTGGAAGGCGGTCAGATTTCAGCCGGTTCGATCATTAAGTGGTTTATGCGGGAATTTGAGATGAGTGCCCACGAAAACCCCTATGCCTATATGAACGAACGGGTCGCCAAAATCCCGGCTGGTTCCGAAGGCCTGGTGGCCCTTGATTTCTTCCAGGGCAATCGGACCCCCTACAAAGATGCCAATGCCAAAGGGGTGATTTACGGCTTAACCCTGAGCCATACCAAAGCCCATATTTACCGGGCTCTGCTGGAATCGGTAGCGCTGGGTACCAAGAATATCATCGATAACTTTGAAGCCCAGGGCTGCCCCATCAACATCATTGTGGGCTGTGGTGGGGTCACCAAAGATGCGACCTGGATGCAGATCATCGCCGATGTCACCGGCAAGCCAATTGTCGTTACCGAAGACGCCAGCGCCAGTGTGCTGGGCTGTGCCATTGTGGCGGCGGTTGGTTCCGGAGCCTATCATAATTTTGAGGATGCCACCAATGGCATGGTCAAAGAAGCCTATTCGGTTCAGCCCAATAAAGACCTTTATGCCACCTACCAGGGCGTCTTTGAGACCTATACCGAAATCTATGAAAATCTGAAAGACACCATGGCCAAATAAGACACCATTGATTTACGAAAATTAGGAGAATGAAAATGACAAACAAGGAAATTTTAAGCCATATTGACCACACCCTGTTAAAACAATTTGCCAGCTGGGAAGAGATTAAGGTCATCTGTGACGATGCCATCGCCTATCAAACGGCATCGGTATGCATTCCGCCGTCCTATGTTAAAAAGATCAAAGAAACCTATGGCGAGCAGCTAAATATCTGCACTGTGATCGGTTTTCCGCTCGGTTACAATACCACGGCCGTTAAGGTTTTTGAAGCAGTTGATGCCGTTAACAACGGCGCCTCAGAAATTGATATGGTCATTAATATTACTGCACTGAAGAACAAAGATTACGACCTGGTAGAGAATGAAATTGCCGAAATTAAACAGGCCATCGGTGACAAGATCCTCAAGGTGATTGTCGAAACCTGTTTCCTGACCGAGGCTGAGAAGGTCAAGGTCTGTGAGCTGGTGACCAATGCCAAAGCCGACTACATCAAAACCTCCACCGGGTTTGGAACCGCCGGGGCAACCATCGCAGACATCCGTCTATTTAAAGCCAATATCGGCCCGGCTGTAAAAATGAAGGCAGCTGGCGGGGTAAAATCGGTCGATGACCTGATCGCCTTTATCAATGAAGGCTGTGCCCGCATTGGCACCAGCTCCGCCGTCAAACTGTTAAAAGGCCAAGCCGTCAGCGGTTACTAAGCAAAATAAAGCCAATAAAAAAGCATCCAACAAACTGTCTGGATGCTTTTTTTATTGGGGATGATCATCAGAACCTAGGTGGTCAAGTCCCGACGGTTAAAGGCCACGAAGGTCAAAACGAAAAAGACCAGCGAGACAACCAGTAAAATGGCGGCGGAATTGAAGGATAGCTGATCATTAATCATCAGGGTGGCGCCTTCAAAATACTTAAAGGGAGTGAAGATTGCAAGAAAGTCCAGCTTGTCATATAAATCCACTGCCACCGATAAGATGAAAAACCCCATCACTAGCCCGGAGGCAGCGGCAGTTGCCCGCTTGGTGTTTTTTAAAACGGCACCAAACATAGATCCCAGCGCCAAAAAGAACAGTTGCAGGATAAAGAGCGCCAGCATCGTCAGGGATACTTTGTCGATCAGGCCGTTGCCGTCGTTGTGCTGGGCAATGAAAAATACTGAAGCACAAAAAGTAACAATATTAAAAATTAGAATATTGATGATCCCGGCCAACAACTTGGGCCAAATCACCTGAAACCGGCGCACCGGTTTGGTATAGACAAAATCAGCACAGTGATCCCGTTCTTCCTTGGACACCACCACTGCCCCGAACATTACCGCATGAACAGCGGCCAGCAGCATAAAGTAGAGAAAGAACACCGAATAAAATCCGGCGACTTTGGTGATGTCAACCGAACCGATCCCAAAAACGACCATGATTTCTTCGGGAAAGGCCGCAAACAGGGCGTTGACATCGACCTGAGAATCGGCAAAACCCTGGTACTTCATCATTCCGGCAAAGATAATGAAAACCTGGGCACAACACCAGATGATCAGCGACTTAATATTGGCTTTCATTTCTTTTTTAAATACATTCATGGATAACGCCTCCTTTTAGGCTAGATCGACGGCAGATCTTTTCGGGCAAACAGTTTGAAGGTCAGAAAAGTAAAGAGGCCGACTAAAGCAAACCATAACAGCAGGTACAGTGAATCGTAATTCATATTCATGGAGATTTCAGTCAAATTGAAATAATCAAAGGGGGAGACCAGCCCCAGTTTGTCATCCTTTAAGGTTTCATTGAGCAGATGAATAATATAAAAAATAAAGACAACACCCATACTGATGGGTAGAACGGTGCGGATCCGTCTTAAAAAAACCGACACAAACAGCCCCAGGCTGGCAAAGAAAATCTGGATAAAGAGCAGGCTCAGGGTAAACAGGGTAAACAGCTTAAGGTTGTAGGCGGCGTCACTGAGCAGGGTAACCATGAGCAGGGACGCGGTAAAAACAACGGCATTGGTAATCAGAATTTGAACCAGCACGGCCAGGATTTTCATGGCGACTACCCGGTTACGACTGACCGGTTTGACAAACAGAAAATCGCCGGTTTTTTCCCGGACTTCGGCGGAGAGGATCGAAACTCCCATATTCATGGCTTGGATGGCCCCGGCCAGCAAAACGTACATCAGGGCAAATTGATAAAAGCTTAAAATACTGGCAAGCTCCAGATCAGCCACCCCGAAAGCCTGCTGGAATTCAATCGGGAAGCTTTCAAAGACTCTTTGGAAGTCCTCCAGTTGACTGGCAATGGAAGGATAGAGCAACATAAAGAGGCTTAATACCCCAATTAGTGAGATGCACCAGATGATCAGGGTTTTTCGGCCCATTCGCAGTTCCTGTATTAAAATGTTCATGGTTGGGCCTCCTTTTCCTCCTTTTGGTAATAATGCATAAAAATTTCCTCAAGCGAAGGTTCTTCAACCAGCAGATTTAAAAGATACTGGCCCTGCAGGCGCTCAACCATCCGATTGATATCACCCTTAAATAAAAAATGCAGGCTGTTTTCATTGACCGTTAAATTCGTGACCCCTTCCAGATTAAAGTGTTGAACATCCATCAAGCCTTTGTAGTCCAGTGTGAATTTTTTATAATTGTGTTTTTGCATATCACGGATATTTTCAACCCGAACAATGGTGCCGTCTTTAATGATGGCCACCCGGCCACACAGCTTTTGTACTTCAGAAAGAATGTGCGAAGAAAATAAAACGGTGGCGCCTTTTTTGTTTTCCGCCCGGATCAGTTCAAAAAACGTTTGCTGCATCAGGGGATCCAGACCGCCCGTTGGTTCGTCAAGAATGATCAGTCGGGGTTCATGGAGCAGACCCTGAATAATGCCGACTTTCTTTTTATTGCCATAGGAGAGGTCATCAATGCGCTTATTTAAGTCAAGATCCATAACCTCCGCCAGGCTGGCAATCCGGCTGGTATCGACATTATCATAGAAGCTGGCCGAATAATTGAGCACCTCCTTGACCTTCATGTGTTCGTAATAAAAGACTTCCGAAGGCAGGTAGCCAATATCCCGGCGAATTTCGCTGCCGTATTTTATGCAGTCTTTCCCAAAAATGGTGGCTGAGCCACTGGTGGGATGGATCAGCGACAACAGAGCCCGGATGGTGGTGGATTTACCGGCGCCATTGGGACCGATAAAACCAAAGATCTCGCCTTCTTCCACAGAAAAGGATACGTTTTCAATGCCTCGATGTTTTCCATAATATTTTGTCAGTTGATTGATTTCAATTACATTCATGCAGATCCCCTTCTTTCAAATTCGATTCAAATAATTCGGTGTGCAATTAATTTACCCTGATCAAGTAAAAATAAACAATGATTTGATGGGGATAAATGAGGGCGAAAAGAAAAAAATAATAACATGTCATGTTTGAGTGATTTTTCAAAGGGAATATACTAAAAGATAATAAAAAATATGGGAGGCCATCAAGATGAAAAAAGAAGAAATTCGAAACCTGATTCTGAATATATTTAACAATCGCTATACCTGCAAAGGCTATGATGCCAATAAAAAGGTCAGCGATGAAGATTTTGCTGTGATCATGGAGGCGGCCCGGCTCTCGCCCAGCTCGATGGGGCTGGAACCCTGGAAATTTGTGCTGCTCAATAACCGGGAGCTTCGCGAAAAAATAAAACCCTTCGCCTGGGGCGCAGAAGTCAGTCTCGATGGTGCCAGTCACTTTGTCCTGATTTTGGCCAGAAAACCAGTTGATCTAAAGCCGGATTCTGACTATGTGGAGTATATCATGAACGACATCCAGCATTTCACTGACGATTTGCGAGCTGCCCGGAAAAATAAATTGAAGAGCTTTCAGGAAGACGACCTGAAAATCACTGGAAATGACCGGGCTTTTTTTGACTGGGCCTGCAAACAAACCTATATTCCACTGGCCAATATGCTGACGGCTGCCGCCATGCTGGGCGTGGATTCCACCCCAATGGAAGGATTTAATACTGCAAAGGTCGAAGCTGTGCTGGTGCAGGAGAAAATACTTGATCCCGTCCACTTTGGATTATCCTGCATGATTGCCTTTGGTTATAAAAACCGGGATCATCGTCCGAAAACGAGACGAAAAATTGAGGAAATTCTGGAAACAATTGAATAAACCCCATGAGTATTTGATTGAATTGAATTTGGAATATTGTGGTTAATAACAATAGTAAATAAAAATAGTGTTTTTTTTGATAAAAAAAATAGGAATTAATTTAATTTTGTTATATAATAATGAAATCAAGAGTAAAAAGAAAACCTTTACAAGTGGAAAAATGAGATTTTGATGCTTTATATAAGAGTCTAACATGAGTGCAAAAGGTTGGATGAGGAGATAAAAGGATGGAACCAGCAGCGGCAGTTAGTCTATTGATTGTTGGACTTGTGATTGCAGTCGTAACGCTATTGCTATTATTCGTTCGAACGAATAAAAAATTGAAGAATACCAAGACGGAGACAAAAAGCCTTAAGAATATTTGTGAAACCTTTATGAATGGTCATGAAACGGTGATCTATTTGAAGGATGAACAATTGAACTACGTCTTTATCAATCAGGCTGCGGAGCCCCATTATCAGAAATCGATACCGGAAATTATTGCTCAGGCCGATCCAATTCAGGATGTCGAAGCTTTAGGCCCGTCAATTATTGAAACGGATCAGCAGGTTATCACGACTCGAGAAGCGACTGAATATGAGGAAAAATACAAAAACCGTATTTATAAAATAAAAAAATTTCCGGTCGAATTAAAAAATAACCGGATTGGGGTCGGCGCGTTTATTCGAGAAATCACCGATGAAGAAAAATTGATTAAAAAACAGGAGCGGGTACTCTTTCGCAACAAGATTCTGGTGAATGTTTTAAGCAAGAAGTTCAGGAATGATCAAAAGCAGCTGGACTATGTTTTGCATGAAGCCCTGAAACTGACCGATAGCAACAGCGGTTTTATCTGTTTTTATGATGAAAAGAAACGGCAATTTACCCTCAAAGCCTGGTCTAAAGGCCTGATTAAAGGGGCAGATATGATGCGTCCAAAGCAGAGCTACCGACTGGAGGAAGTCGGGCTGTGGGGAGATGCGGTACGGCAGCGCAAGCCGGTCATCGTAAATAACCAAGTCGACAACTTACCATCAGAATGGGGACTTCCGGGGGGATCGACGATTACCGGCAATTTTATTGCCGTTCCCATTTCCATTGATGAAAAAATCACAGCGGTGGTGGGCTTCGCCGGTAAAGTTGACGAATATGGCGATAATGATGTGTATGAAATAACCGTATTAATGAACGGGGTCTTAACGAATGTGGAGCGGCGGAATATTCAGAATAAATTGTTTGCCGAACGCAGTAAATATTTTCAGACCCTGATTTCTATTGGCGATGGGGTAATGGTGGTGGATCCCCAGGGTAAGATCGAAATGCTCAATAAGGTGGCCCAGCAACTGACAGGTTGGACCAATGAAGACGCAAAAGGGCGGCATTATCGGGAGGTTTTTGTTTTATCGCATGAAGACAGTCATCAGGAAATTGCAGATACCATCATTGCGGCGATGGCGACGGATCAGACCCAGGAACTTAAAAATCATGCTCTCTTGACAGCTAAGGATGGATCGGTTTTTCACCTGGAAGACAGTGCGGCGCCGATTAAAAATGAAAAGGGTGAAACGGTGGGGATTGTGCTTGTTTTTCGGGATGTTTCCGAGAAAAAGGAGCAACGCAAAGAGATTGAATACTTGAGTTTTCACGATGCTCTGACCGGGCTTTATAATCGTCGTTTTCTGGAAGCGGAGTTATTACGATTGGATACCGAAAGAAATCTGCCGATTTCGATTATCATGGGGGATGTCAACGGCTTAAAGCTGACCAATGATATTTTTGGCCATGCTCACGGGGATATTTTTCTGAAAAAAATAGCCGAAGTGATGCGTCGGGTCTGTCGGTCTGATGATATCATTGCCCGTTGGGGGGGCGATGAATTTGTGATTCTGCTGCCAAAAACCACCATTGAGCAGGCGAAACAGATTAAAAAGCGGATTAAAACCGAATTTGCCCAGGATAGCGTCAAGCTCATCCGGGGAAATATCTCGCTGGGCTGTGCGGCTAAAACAGCGATGAACCAGAGTATTATGGAATGCCTGGAATTCGCTGAAGAAAGAATGTATGCCATCAAGGTGTTGGAACGGGATGATTTTAAGAGCTCAACCCTGGATTCCATTGTCACCAGTTTGCAAAGTGATTGTCCCCAGGAAGAGGAGCATGCCCAGCGGGTTAGTCAATGGTGCCATGATCTGGGGGTGTCAATGGAACTGCCCCATGTTAAAATCAGACGGCTGAAACTGGCCGGTTATTTTCATGATATCGGCAAGATTGTTTTGCATAAAGATTGTCTGCAAGAGCGCAGTGAATTTACCGAGGCAGAATTGACTGAGATCAGGAAGCATCCGATTATGGGGTATCGGATTCTCAATGCTTTTGATGATACCATGTCGTTGGCCGATGCAGTTCTGCATCATCACGAACGATGGGATGGGTCTGGTTATCCCAAGGGTTTAAAAGGTGACGAAATTCCCTTTATTGCACGGGTCGTTGCGGTGGCCAGTTATTATGATCGTCTGACCTCCGATCAGGAGGGTGCCGTGCTGGGATTAGACGAAAATCCCCTGAGCCATCTGGAAAAAACAGAAGGGTATTTTGATCCGGAAATCAAACGGGAATTTATCAACATGATCAGAAATATTTCCAACTAGTATTTCGCAGTCAGAACAGCAGCAAGTCATCTGGATCAAAGATCCGGATGGCTTTTTTCAGGTGCTGTTTTCTGGGCTGCAGCAGTTTAGAGGATCACACTAAACCGGGCCCAACGATCGACTTCGCTGTCCACCATAATTTTGCCCTGATGCTCGGAAACAATCGCTTTGGCGATGGACAGTCCCAGGCCATAGCCGCCGGTGGCCTTGGAACGGGATTGGTCGTAGCGGTAGAAGCGCTCAAAAATCTTATCTCGCTGATCGTAAGGAATTCCGGAACCGGTATTAAACACTTCAAGATGGATTTTATCACCAATGCGCCTAAGGGTGAGCTCAATTTGTCCGTCAGCATTGGCATGTTTAATGGCATTGTCAATCAGGATGGCGGCAACCTGCTTGATCTGATTAGCATCACCCTGATAGGTGATGCCGTCCTCAATCTTAAGGGCATAGTTTTTATGCGCCTCAAAGGCAATGCTCTCGAAACTTAAGGCAATGCTTTTTATAGCATGGCTCAGATCAAAGGTTGATGTAACCCCGAGCGTTTTGTCGGCGTCCAGCCGGGCCAGTGTGAGCAGGTCGTTGACCAGGGTATTCATCCGGTCGGTTTCGGATTGGATATAGCCAAGATGTCGATTTGTTCCGATGTCTCCGGCTAAAACATCGGCGTTGACGCTGATAACGGAAAGGGGGGTTTTGAGTTCATGACTGGCATCTGAAATAAACCGCTTCTGTTTTTCAAAGGCGTCGGCCACGGGTTTAACCATCAGATTGGCCAGAAAAAGCGAGACAAAGAAAAGCACCAACAGGGTAATACTGCCAATGATCAGGGAGTTCGTCAGTAGCCGGTCGGCCATCGCATTGGAAATCCGTTGATCGACAAAAACCAGCAGTTGTCCATAGGGTTTGTCAACAACCAGATAGCGGTAACCGTTAAGGGCGCCGGATGATCTGTTTTTTTCCAGCATCTGATTTGCCAGATCCAGAACCTCCTGAGATACCAAGCTGGTATCGCTGCTGCCATTGATGGTGAAGAGGTTAGTCGCTGGATTAACCTTAACGGAATAGGTTTTTTCCCGTTCAAAGATATCGGGTGGCAGAGGATTAGCCGCCCCTGGCGTTCCCGGAGTAGCTGGAGGAATCACCCCATCATTATCGGCCAAGGCTGATAACAGAGAAATACTCTGGCGTTCACTGGACTGGTAGTTGAAATAGTTGATGGAACCAAGAATCAGGACAAAAACCAGCGATAGGATAATCATAATCGTTGCCACAAAGCGGCACTTCAGGTTTTTTATCATCGTGCCTACCCTTGTACCGACAACTCCAGATAATAACCGATCCCCCGGTTAACTTTAATCTGGACCTGAGATCCCACAAAACTGATCTTTTTTCGCAGAAACGAAATATAAACCTCAACATTATTATACTCAGCTTCGCTGTCAAAGCCCCAAACCTTCTCAATCAACTGTTCCTTGGAAATGATCTGGCGGGAATTGACCATCAGGGTCTCCAACAGCAAAAATTCCTTCAAACCCAGTTTAACCGTCGTATTGCCGCAGCAAAGCTCCCGGGTTTTTTGGTGCAAGGTCAAATCGCCCCAGCCCGGATCATTGCTCATCACCTCACCTTTGCGTCGGGTAACCGCCCGGATTCGGGCCAGCAGTTCCCCAGTTTGAAAGGGTTTGGTGAGATAGTCATCTGCCCCCCGATCCAATCCGGCAATTTTATCGTTCAGTTCGGCCCGGGCCGTCAGCAGCAGCACCGGGGTTTCAATTTTAGCCTTGCGCAGCTCCTGTAAAACCGCCAGGCCGTCTTTACGGGGCAGCATAATATCCAGAATAATCAGATCATAAATCCCGGTCAGGGCATTATCCAGGCCACTTTCTCCGTCCATGCAAATATCCACGCCATAATTTTCTTTGATAAAAATTGCCTTCAAGGCTTCGACCAGTCCCCATTCATCTTCCACCAGTAATAGCCGCATGCTAAAACGCCTCCTCGCACTAATCACTGTTTTTTATTATAGCATCTTTAATTGAATCAAGCTTGAACTCCAGCTTAAGAGATTCTTGCTTCAATCTTTATTCAAGCTAGCCTCACTATCATAGGTTTTGTTAAGAACGTGTTAAATCACAAAAGGAGGTAGGACATGCAATTTCGGCATGAACACAAACATTATATTAATTATCTGGATTACCTGGTGCTGCGCAGGCAGTTAAACGCCGTGATGCAGCCAGACGTCAATACTGATGAAGCAGGCCAATATCATATTCGCAGTTTGTATTTTGATAACTACCGGGACGTGGCATTGCAGGATAAGATTAGTGGGATCAACCATCGGGAAAAATTCAGAATCCGCTGTTACAACAAAGATTTTGCCTTTATCAATCTGGAAAAAAAGAGCAAGATAAGTGGCCTGTGTGCCAAGATCAAGGCCAATATCACCAGGGAGCAGGTCGAAGCGATTCTGGCCCATGATACCGACTGGATGGCCACAAGTTCAGAACCCCTGGTGGTGGAGCTCTATTCCAAAATGAAGTCGGGCCAGTTAAGGCCCAAAACCATTGTTGATTATAAACGGGAGGCCTTTGTTTATCGACCGGGAAACGTCCGGGTTACGATTGACCGGGACATCCGCACCGGCCTTTTCAGTACGGACCTGTTTAATCCCGACTTACCCACCGTTTGCGCCGGGGATCAGCAGCTGCTACTGGAAGTGAAGTATGATAACTTTATCCCAGCCGTGATTGCCGATATTATCCAGCTGGATGGCCGAAGACAAACGGCTTTTTCGAAATACGCAGCCAGCCGGATTTACAGCTGATTCTATATTTAACACATACAATTAAACAAATCAACAAGGAGATCGAAATGAGTTTTAACGATATTTTTAATTCAAATTTTCTGGACAATGTCACATCGGTATCGATGATCGATATCGCCATGGCCATGATTCTGGCTTTTGGGATTGGAGTATTTGTCTATCTGGTTCATAAAAAAACCTACAAAGGGGTGATGTATTCATCCAGCTTTGGGGTTACCTTAATTGCCCTCTGTATGATCACCACCTTTGTGATGCTGGCGATTACCAGCAACGTGGTACTGTCATTGGGGATGGTCGGGGCGCTCTCGATTGTCCGGTTTAGAACGGCGGTCAAAGAACCCTTGGACATCGCCTTTGTGTTCTGGTCGATTGCTGCCGGGATTGTCCTCTCGGCTGGGATGATTCCCCTGGCGATTCTCGGTTCGGTGTTGATCGGGATCATTCTGTTGGTGTTTGTTAACCGCAAACCCAATGAGATGCCCTATATTATCGTGGTTAACTGCAGCGATCGGGAAGCTGAAGCGGACGTGAAAAAATTCATCGATGCCAGTGTTACCAAAAGTATTATCAAAAATAAAACGGTTTCCCGGGAGGGCATCGAGCTGAACATCGAGGTGCGACTCAAAAATGATAACACCGACTTTATTAACCAGGTGGTTGAGCTGAAAAATGTCAATCATGCCGTTCTGGTCAGCTATAATGGCGAATTTATGAATTAAGCGAGGTGACCCGATTGGCCGATCACAAAAATATTGAACGGATTTGCATCATCATTGGCATCATTACCCTGATGCTCGGACTGGTTTTCGCCTATTTTGGCGAAAGTCTGGGGATCACCGCCAGTAGCAGTACGGATTTGAGTTATGCAACGACATTATTTGACGACAGCATGGTTCATAGCATCGACATTGAAATTGCGGAAGCGGATTGGAACAATCTGCAGGAAAATGCTGCCGATGAAGAATATCAGCTTTGTACCATTACCGTTGATGGCGAAAGCCTTGACAATGTGGCGATTCGGCCCAAAGGAAACTCATCGCTTTCCAGCGTGGTGGCATCGGATTCGGAGCGCTATAGTTTCAAGATTGACTTTGACAAATACAGTGATGGCTTAACCTATCATGGTCTGGACAAGCTGAATCTGAACAATATCATTTCGGATAATACCTATTTAAAAGAATACCTTAGTTATGACATGATGGCTTATATGGGGGTAGCGGCACCGCTTACAAGCTTTGCAAAAGTGTCGGTAAATGGTGAATATTTTGGTCTCTACCTGGCCGTGGAAGGGGTGGAAGAAGCCTTTGCCCAGCGCAATTACGGCTCGGATTATGGCAATATCTATAAACCCGACAGCATGCAAATGGGCGGTGACGGAGAAATGGGCGGCGGTGAAAAGCCGGATATGAGCCAGATGCCGGAACGGCCGCAGGGAACGGCTGACAGTCAGACAACGACCGACCAAAACGATGCTTCCCAAACGGCCAATGGAACCCAAAGTCAGCCCATGGGTGAGCCGCCAGAAGGAACACAAAGAGAAAACAGTGGTCAGGCACCAGCGATCAATCAAACAGGCGATGCTGCACCAACCACCGATAGCGAAGTTCAAACACCGAACCAGACCAGTATGCCGGATATCACTCAAATGGGTAATATGGGCGGGTCTTCGGGAAATGATGTGGCGCTCATTTATTCCGATGATGAACTGTCCAGTTATGAGAATATCTGGGAAGGGGCTGTTTTTGATGTCACGACCAGCGACAAAGAACGACTGATTGATTCCATTAAACAGCTTAATGCCGGAGAAACTCTGGAAACGGTAGTGGATGTGGAAGCAGTGCTTAAATATTTTGTGGTGCATAATTTCGTCGACAATTTTGACAGCTATACGGGTAGCATGAAACATAATTATTATTTACGGGAAGATCAGGGTCAATTATCAATGATTCCCTGGGATTATAATCTGGCTTTTAGCAATTTCAGTGGTGGCGGCTTGGGTGGCGGGACAACAACAACGGCTACCAGCACCGATGAAGCAACAACCCTGGTGAACTATCCCATCGATACCCCGGTATCGGGAACCACCATGGACGAGCGACCATTACTGGGTGTCCTGCTTTCCGATGAAGCGTATTTAGAACAATATCATCAGTATTTTCAGGAATTTATTTCCGGCTATTTTGAAAGTGGTCAATGTACCGAGACTATCGATCAGGCCACTGCCCTGATATCGGACTATGTCAAAGACGATCCGACGGCCTTCTGCACCTATGAAGAGTATCAGGCTGGGGTTGCTGTCCTGAAACAATTTTGCACCCTCCGGGCCGAAAGCATCAGCGGTCAGCTGGACGGAACCATTCCGGCGACTACCGAGGAGCAGGCGGCTCAGCCAACGGCGCTGCTCGATGCCAGTAGTCTTGACATTGCGGCCATGGGCAGCGGCATGGGTGGTGGTATGGACAGGGAAATGACAGCACCGACTATGCAAGGGACCGATCAAACGGCCAATGTCGATGCTACGAGCGCGCAGTCAGCAACGGCTCCGCAGTCCGCCAAAGGGCAACCGCCAAGCCGACCCGATGCGGACACGACCACGGCGGCAACCAATACGCAATCGACCGCAGAGAGTGATTCAGCTGCTGGTGAAAAACAGACCGGGGACGGGCAAACCGAGTCAGAAAATGCGACAAATCAACCAGATGACCGTACCAGACCCAATGATACCACGACAAGCACGATGGATCTCCCGTCTCTGATGCTTATGGGAGGCTCTTGTCTGGTACTGCTGTTGGGGATTCTGGTGGCAAAGCGTTATAAACGATAAGCAAAACAGCTTAGGCGAAACCAACAAAGCGATAAGTTAAAAGCGGCGGGTGCCAACAGGGCCCCGCCGTTTTTAAAACAAGTGGTCCAATGAAGTGCGGAACTTAGAAAAAAAGGGGTTTTACAAAGAAAAGATTGACTTTTATGGCCAATTACCGTATAATCAACAAGCATGAAAAAATTGAATAATTTTTTTGTTCTACCTGAGGAGAGATGTCTGAGTGGTCGAAGGAGCACGCCTGGAAAGCGTGTGTACGTGAAAGCGTACCGAGGGTTCGAATCCCTCTCTCTCCGCCATTTAAAATTGGCTTAATAACGGCGTTTGCGTCGTTTTTTTTATGTAAAATTTTATGTTTACCCTTTAATTTACCCTTTATAGATTTTTTACACCCTTTATAAAACTCTCCATTCGGTTTGCACTTTCTGTTTTCATACGATCTGATACATGACCATAAACATCTAATGTGAATGATGCAGTATGATGACCGAGGTTTTCCTGAACACTTTTGATATCATCTCCAGATTGCAATGCAGCTACCGCATAAGAATGGCGTAAATCATGAAAGCGTGCTTCAGGAAGTCCGATACTTTTAACAATTTTTTTGTAGTTAGTAGATACTGTTACGTGTGCAAGATGACCACCTAATTGATTGGAAAAAACGAGGTTACTATCTTCCCAAGCAGATCCAGCAATTAAACGCCATTGGTTTTGAACGGCTTTATGCTCTTGGAGCAATTTGATTATTGATGGGGGTAAAGTGATGTTTCTAGATCGATCATTTTTCAGAGAAACAAACATATATACACCCTCGATTCTTTGGAGTTGTTGATAAATTAAAATTGTACCATTTTGCAGATCCACAGAATCCCATGTAAGCCCAAGGACTTCACCTTGCCTCATGCCTGTAAACAAAGTAAAAAGAAACAGATCCTCAAATTGATGGCCATTAATTGATTTGAGGAAATTTGATATTTCAATTTCGCTTAATGGTTTTATTTTAGTCTTTTCTACTCGTGGTAGTTTACATGCATTTGATGGGTTTGCGGTGATATAATTAATTTCTAGTGCTTGCTGAAGCCCCTTATGTACGACACCATGAATATTTTTAATGGTTTTTGGAGACAATGCAGGTTTTTCTTTAGAACCACTTAGTAACTTGTTATAAAATGATTGAATTGCATGTGTTCCAAGGGTTGCGAGCTTTATTGATCCTAATGAAGGTTTGATATGGTTGTTGATAGCAACTCGGTATGATTTGAGAGTCAAGGGTTTAATGCTACCAGTATACTCTTTTAACCAAATATCAAACCAATTACCGACAGTTAATTTTGATGGTTCAATATAATTACCATTATCGATAGAAGCACAAGCAGTTTGGAGCTTTTTTCTAACTTCAGCCTGGGTTTTGCCGTAAACCGACTTTTGAATCTGTTTTCCAGTCCCAGGATCGTATCCAACAGTAAACCGTGCTTCCCATAATCCATCCTTATTTCTTTTTCGAATTGTTCCACTACCATGTGCATTTCTACTAGTTTTTCTAGCCATTGTAAGACACAACCTTTCAATTAAATTTTACAAGTTTTCTCTTTTGTGAATTTCTAAACGAAAAAATAATACCTTAACATTATACCCTTCAAGATATAGTTTTATATCCGTAAACAATTATTAATTATTAATGCCACTTGATTTCATTAACCATATGTTAAAGGCTTCGACAGGAATAATAATTCGTCTGCCGATATTTAGACATGGAAATCCATTTTGCCGCACTAATTCATATGCTTTTGGTTTGCTAATTCCCAATTGTTTAGACAATTCAGCTACGTTCATGGTTGCTTTTTCTATATGCCGCTCCTCATGTCCTTTTTTCTGATTTATTGAGAACCTACTAAATTGATGAACGAGTTCGGGATACTCAGCGTTCTTTTGGGGGTTTGCTGTTACAGTGATGAAGTTTTTTTGATTGCTTTTTATTGTACCTGTAATTTTGGGCATATAAATCTCCTTTTGATTGTCAAAATTTTTATTATAGTGTTTTAGATTTCACTTGAAATGATCCAACATTCATATGAGCGTATCATTCAAGAAGCAGCGACTAGTGAAGAAAAATTAGTATTCTCCAACTAGCCGACATTGAAACTGTTATGAGAAATTAATCTTTAAGCTGCAAATGTACCATTTTCAACAGCTTCCATAATTTTGTCGAAAAAGTATATTTGTCCTTTCGGTGTGAATAGCGGCGTATATGATGTTATTAATTTACCGCCGGATTTACTCTCTTTTGTGTAGATAACCGCTAATAAATAGCCTTTATCAATGTATTTTTGATAGGGTCGATTGTTCGCTTGGAGGTAGTTATTATCCCTCATCCATTTTAAAAGAATATTCCTCCCGATTGTGAATCCATTTGTACATAGTGTTAAAACATAGTCAGTTGCCTTTAGGTCTGTACTATCTTTAACTAGTTGATCAGCATATGCTGCTTTTCTTTTGAGAATATCGGCTTCTTCTTTATTAAAAGTGACAGTTTCCTGGATAATTTGAGATGCTTTGTCAGCAATTGCCTTTTTATCATCATATCCAGAAACGGGAATGTAGCCGCCTGTCATTCGGATTTGTTTTAGGATCGCTTTAACTTCCTTTTTGAATACTTTGGCTTTGGGCTTTTGGCTCTGCATGAGAACTTCGTAAAGCCCATATTCAGTTAAGAACCACATTTCTCTATTTTGACCTGAGTGCGATATTATCGCCTTCAGCTTTTCTTCATCATCAACTTTATTAAGCATCTCGCTTGGTTTATTGTGTTCGATCCATGCTGCAACATCTTTCGCCAAAAAAAATGGGCTAATGATATCTCCATATATTTTAAATTCTTTTCCCAATACTTCCTGTTCGTTAATCACTTTAATCTCGCTCATTAATATCTCCTTATTCCCCTAAAATTTCATTTTTCATTGCCGCTACGTCAGTTTCAGAATCATCGCATTGATGGCAAATGTTCTGCCTTGCCAATAAGTATTCAAAAATCTTAAGCTTACGCTTGCTGAATCTGAGTCTTTCTTGCAATCTTTCCATACCTGCATCAATCTGTTTTACCGTCATTTTCATCAATTTGTTCTCCTTTTGATTTTAAATATTTATTTTAGCCCCATGCCTGTTATCCGTTTTACTGGCTT
>MTLE01003819.1_pt2 | contig 28038 bp, 12 predicted proteins | sample 1982461 | NCBI WGS metagenome assembly MTLE01 (sample SAMN05712605, study PRJNA340218) | biofilm metagenome | isolation source: sample SPL anode biofilm adapted to -200 mV | place: USA | collected 2012-02-03
CGCGTGAATAATTTGACATATACATGATAGCTTTATCATAAATATGACTGTAGCTTGCATTATAACTGAAAGTTTTGTTTCCTCCGTTAAGAGCTATGGAATGATTTTGAGTTACACCGGTACGTCCAAAAGTTTCATTTTGCCAGTTGGTACCCTTCATATATTTGTATAAATCAATATCGCCGAAGTTTCCGAAGTAATTTTCATATTCGCTCGTAACTTTTGACTCACCACCCCAAACTGCTCTTTCATATTGCTTTTGTGCAAATTGATATGGAGTGAGAATGTCCAGAATCTTTGAAACCTGTTTGAAACCAACGTATCCGTTATATGAAACCGATATTTTCCCTTGTTGAGCCGACTTTGTGGTTATAATAATTACACCGTTAGCACCACGTGATCCATAAATGGCTGTTGATGATGCATCTTTTAATACATCGATGGATTGAATTTCAGATGGTGCAATATCTTTTATATCATCTTTGGCGAAACCATCCACGATATAAAGCGGAGAGTTGCTTTGAGTGATAGAACCACCACCACGCACACGAATTTTAATATCAGCATCCGGTGAACCTTCGGTAGTTGTTACCTGTACACCCGGAAGCTTCCCTGTTAGAGCTTCAGCTGCTGTCGCAACCGGAATGTCTTTTAAAGCTTTTTCGCTGATTGAAGAAACTGAACCGGTTAAGTCTTTCTTCTTTTGAGTTCCATAGCCAATTACAACAACTTCGTCCAGATTCTTTGTGTCGCTTTTTAAAGTAACATTTATTGTTCCTCCTGTAACCGGAACTTCCTGAGTAACCATACCTACATAAGATATTACGAGAGTCTTGGCATTTGCAGGCACACTTAATTTGAAAACTCCGTTTATGTCGGTTACAGTTCCGGCACTTGTGCCTTTTACTACTACCGATGCTCCGATAATTGTCTCTCCTGATGCGTCCTTTACAACTCCTGTTACTGTTTTAACCTGTGCAAGTACAGTACTAAAAGCGAAGAGAACAGAGAATAAAGAAAGCACCAAACGTTTGGAATTCACGTTTTTTTGTTGTTTTGCTTCTTTCATTGTTTTTTCATGAATTAGAATTATTAATTGAATGATATTTTAACGGAACAAAAATATGGCTTATTTGTGTTAGAAATGTGTAAAAAATGACGTTTATAAGTGGAATTTTTGACTTAATTATTATCGAACGTTAATTGTGTTGTCTGCTTTTTGTAAATTAATTTTAATTTCTTTCAATGTTAATTTTTTTGACTTGCATCGAATTTCCTATTGTGAAAGTGTTTTGTTACGAACTAAAATATTTTCATTCAATTTTATTTCATTTGATGTGAAATTGGTCGATTATTTAAGAAAATTCATATCTTTGTGTCCTTGATTTTTAGAATTGTAATTTCTACACATACTGTTCTTTTTGCAAAGTATGAGATTTTTCAAAACAGCAATTTTTTTCAATCAATTATTTATACACAATAAAAACCAATCTTATTATTATGCAGGAAATCAAATTTTACAGTGGCGAAAATTTGCCTCTTGAGTTGCACAAAGTCCGTATTGTGCAAAAACTGAATTTAGTCCCTATCGAGCGTCGTCTCGAAGCTCTTTACGAAGGTGGCTTTAATACTTTCCGATTGAGTACGCGTGATGTGTTTCTCGATATGCTTACCGACTCGGGCACCAACGCCATGAGCGATAATCAGCTGGCCGCTATGATGCAGGCCGATGATGCTTACGCGGGTTCACAGAGTTTCGAACGTTTACACAAAGCCGTTAAGGATGTTCTCGGCAAAAAACATCTTCTTCCCGTACATCAGGGACGTGCCGCTGAAAATATTATTTCGCTGGCTTATGTTCATAAAGGCAGTCTGGTTCCAATGAACTACCATTTTACTACTGCAATGGCTCATATTACTGATAAAGGCGGACAAATTGTTGAATTGCTCTACGATGAAGCCTACAAGGTAAATTCGGACCATCCGTTTAAGGGCAACATGAATATTGAAAAACTGGAAGAAGTAATCAAACATCATGGTCCGAAAAATATTCCGTTTATCCGTATGGAGGCTTCCACCAACCTGATTGGTGGTCAACCATTCTCTGTTCAAAACTTACGCGATGTACGTGCGCTGGCCGATAAATACAGCATACGTTTGGTACTCGATTGTTCACTTTTGGGCGAAAATGCTTATCTCGTACTTCAGCGCGAGGAAGAATTCAAAGGATCGGATATGAAAACCGTTATACAAACCATGACTGCTCTTGCGGACCTGTGCTATTTTTCTGCACGTAAACTGAGTTCGTCCCGTGGCGGTGGAATCTGTACGGACAGTATGGAAATTTTCAGAGAACTTGAAGCGCTTGTTCCCCTTTACGAAGGATTCCTTACGTATGGTGGTATGTCTATCCGCGAAGTGGAAGCAATGGCAGTGGGATTGTACGAAACTCTTGACGAAACAATGATCAGCCAAAGCCCTACATTTATAAAATACTTAGTTGGCGAATTAGATAAAAAGGGTATTCCGGTAATTAAACCTGCCGGTGTATTGGGGGTTCACGTTGACGCCATGCAGGTTTGTGCGCACATTCCGCAAACGGAATATCCGGCGGGTGCTTTGGCAGCTGCTTTGTTCCTCATTTCGGGAATTCGTGGAATGGAACGTGGGTCTATTTCCAATCAGCGAGACGAATACGGCAACGAAACTTACGCCGATATGGAATTGCTTCGTTTGGCTGTTCCGCGTCGTGTGTTCACACTTTCGCAAATCAAATATGTTGAAGATCGCATGACCTGGTTGTATGATAACCGTCATTTAATCGGCGGATTGAAATTTGTCTACGAACCGCCTGTATTACGTTTCTTTATGGGAGGACTTGAACCTACAAGCGACTGGCCTCAAAAACTAATGGCTAAGTTTAAAGAGGATTTCGGAGAAAGCCTATAGTTAATATCCAAAAGCAAAAAGAGGCTGACTCATTTTTAGTTTGGGGCAGCCTCTTTCTATTTGTAATATTCAACCTCAATGTCAGGAGGTATGATTAATTATAAAACAATTACTTTTTGAGTTGTGACAGAATCGTTGTGAGATATTTTTACAAGGTACAAGCCTTTATTCAATTGTGAAGATAAAGCCTGAGATCCTGCTGAGCAAAATCCTTTTTCAATTGTTTTTCCGTTTATGGATATGATTGAATAATTGATTTCAGAAGACATGCGGTTATTTATTTCGATTATTCCATCTTGTGCACTTACACCAACATTCATTTTTACAGAAGACAGGCCTGTTGTTCCATTGGTATAAGCCACAGTGGTGAATGTACTTCCCACATTAGCCTGATCAACAGCCTGAACTCCTACGGTGAAATGAATATCGCCCAAATCAAGTACAATCTCGTTTTTTGACAATAATGTCTGAGAGCTTGTTTTCAGTTTTCCTGTTGTAATATCCACCGGCGAATAAGCATAAACGCTTCCATCCTGTTTAGTTACATACACGTTGTATCTGAGTGCATTTTGAGCAGAAATATCATCTGTTGATTTGTCCCATGTAACAACGTATTTTCCGTTGGTTTTATTTACAGCAACATTTGTTGGTGCTGCAGGAGCAAGGTTTGCAGTAGCTATTGTGTTTTTTGTAAAATTAGCAGTCCAGTTTGATCCAAAGTTTGTCTGATCCGGGAAGGTGTAACCATCTCTCCAACCGAAAAGAAAATAATCCAGCTTATTGTCATTATTGAAATCGGCAAGACTCATGGAACCGGCTCTCGCACGGGCTTCGGTTTCAGGAACGTCTTTCAGGAACGTATCATCTCCATTGTTGTAATACATGGCTGTGTTTTCTCCTGAAGGGAGCATAATCATTAAATCAGTATGTCCATCATTGTTTATATCGCCTACTTCAAAGCTTGTGTAACCCTGGGTTCCTGATGGTAAATTTGTATTTGCTTTCAAAGTGAAAGTTCCATCCTGATTGTTCGTGTATAAATTACCCGGCCAAATCCAGTCGCTTTCGTAACCAACGCCGGCAACGAATAGATCTAACCAACCGTCGTTGTTAGAGTCAAATAAAACTGATTCTCCTTGTTCAATACCCGGGAAAGCAGCTGTCGATTTTACAAAAGTTCCATCTCCTTGATTGATATACAGATATGTGCGGTATGAACCCACTACTGAATATCCCGAAGTGATCAGATCCACGTAACCATCATTGTTTACATCTCCGGTATGTAACGAACCTCCATTCATTCCTTCAAAATCTTCAGTTCCACCTACAGGAGTTGTTTGTCTCTGGAAAATTCCATTAACATTTTTATATAATGTCACTACGCGGTTTCCGACATTGTCACTCCAGCCTTCCATAAATAAATCTACCCAACCATCATTATTATAGTCTGCTGCTGAAAGTATGGCATGTGCATCACCATCATTTCCTGTGCGAACCTGTATCAGGGAATTATCAGTGTCTATCGTAAATGTATAGTCAGGTGCTCCGTTATTTTTATACAGTGTAGCGTTTGACAATGGCCATCCGGTAACCAGAAGATCCAGATTGCCATCATTGTTGTAGTCTAAAAATATTACCGAAGATTCATTAATCCCGCCGGGCAATGTTCCGGGTAATTTGTTGGCAGTAACATCTGTAAATGTTTCATCACCATTGTTCATAAATAACTTGTAAACGTTGTTTGAAACCTGGAACAAATCCAGATAACCATCATTGTTGAAGTCACCCCAGGCCACGTCTCCTTTTTCAGATGCGGAACCATTAGCAACAGATGTCCATGTTGCCGGCGAAGTAGCGTTAGCGAACACGGCTAAAAAAAAAGCCAAAGCTAAAAATGTAATTTTTGTTTTCATAATGTAATAAATTAAAGATTAAATAGTTATTGTATAAAATATATTGAAAAATTTAATTTTCAGAAGTTTCTATCCCAACCTCGTATATTATTTTTTGACAGTAAACTCTGTTTTTCTCCAATCGTAAAGTTTTAAAATCGGAATGATTAGGACCATCGGGATAAAACTGAGCTTCCAAACAAATGCCTTCAAAAGGTTGAAATGGTTCGGATAAATAATCACCGGTATAAATTTGTACTCCTGGCATAGTCGAATAAACATTAAGAACTCTGCCTGTAACCTCACTCTTGAGGATTGCCAAATGCTTCATATCAACTTCTGAGTCAGAAATAAAGTAGGTATTGAACCCATTAATAATTTCATTTTTCAGAGACATCATGACCGAAATATTTCTGAAACTCCGAAAGTCGAAAGCTGTTTTTTTCATCACGGGCAATATTTCACCCGTTGGGATAAATTCGTCATTGGTCTTAAGATACTGGTTGGCAAATATTTTTAATTGATGATCAAGAATAATGTCATCTTTCCCACCAGAAAGATTGAAATACGCATGATTCGTCGGGTTAAAAACCGTGTCCTTATCAGAAATAACGTGGTAATCAATACTTAATCTGTTGTCTGCGGATAATGAATAAGTTACTGAAAACCTGATGTTTCCTGGAAATCCTCCATCGTTATCTTCACTTTCGCAGGATAAAATCAATTTATCCTCTTCTATTTTATGACTGAAAAATCTGGAGTTAAATCCGGAAAATCCGCCGTGATTTGAATTTTTTCCATCATTTTTTTCCACTGAAATCTCCTTACCGTTCAAATTGAATTTACCATTGGCTATTCTGTTCGCAAATCTTCCGATAGTACTTCCGAGATAAAAGGTATCATGCAGATAATCCGTATAATCATGATAACAGAGAATTATATTCCCGAAATGTCCATTTTTATCAGGTGCAACAAAAGAGACTAAAGAGGCTCCATAATTTAAAATTTCAACTAAAGTTCCTATGTTATTCTTTAGTTGGAAAAGAAATAAATCTGAAGTTCCGTTATCCAGTGTTAATGGGATTACTGAAATCATTTGTGAATTTATTTTTCTTTTCATGCGTTTAGTCTGATTAGTTGTTAACCTCATTATTTCATTGTCGGTATACGTTTATGGTAAAAACCATGCGTTCATGTCCATAAGTTTAGCCTTCATACTTACAGAATTATCATATTTTGCGGCGACTTTTTCTGCCATATATTCCGGATGATTTGGACGATGATGCGAAATGCGCATTAAGTCAAAAAAGCGGTTTCCTTCGAAAGAAGTTTCGGCAGACATTTCTTCCAGTATTCTGTCTTCTACCCAGTTTATGGAGTCCTGCTTTGCATCTGCGTTTCCCGTATAATCAGGAATAATAAATATGCTCTGATCTTTCATTATCCCTAATCCACGCCCATGTGCTGCCATTGGTATGTTATTATCAAATACTGACAACTGGAAGTCTGTAAAAGAGTCGCCTAACTCCGATGGGTTTACAATGGCCTGATTATTAATGTTTGTAGATGTCAATCCTGATTTAAGAACTGCGAAGGCAAGAGTCGGTTTGCCATCTCTGTTTAATGCCTCGGCAAATCTTAAATAAAGTTCAGGTGTACGATAAATTGGTACCTGAGTCATAAAGGCTAATCCCCAGTCTTTAGTTACTGTTGAACCATCGGTAGAGTAAGTAATACCTTCAGTAATCAGATTATTTGCAGGGTCTGAACCTGTATTTTCTTTTTTTGCGGCACGGAAATACTTAAATATCAAAGCTGTTTTTTCTTGAGAGCTTCCCAGATTGATGAAAAAATAGGCATCACCGGTTTGTACGTTATTTTTATCAATTATATTTCCACGAAGATCTCCTTCGCGAAGAGCGACAGGATTATCACCCAGTTTATCCGCATGAAAATACGTGGAAGTTGACATAAAATCAATAAACTTAGGAGCCGGTAATATACTTGGTTTGTCGTTTAATGAAAGATTTACCAGTTTACTATGAAAGTCTCTTGCTTCTGAGCTAAATTTGATACTTGCCAATACCTCATTCCCATATGAATAAGCATGGTAGCCCTGTGCTGTTTCAAAAGTATTATTTATCCATTTGCTGACACTTCCATCGCTCACGACTATTTGTTGGCTATAAATGGTATTGTAATACAATTGGGCTGCTTCTTTGTATTTGTTTTGATATAAATACAAATCGCCCAGCATAATGGATACAGGCATAAATTTATCCGGTGTTTGCGAATCGTCAATTATTGAAATTGCATTGTACGGGAGCAAATCCTGTATCAGCGTTTCCACCATATCATCCAGTGTAACTGTGGGATATTCGGCCAAGGAAGATTCAAGATCAAGAATTGGCTGAGTGAAATAGGTAGCTTTCCCGAAAATCTGAACCATCTGGAAGTATGTCCACGCACGTATTGTTTTTATTTCCGCATAGGCTGGTAGCATTACTTTTTGATTTCTGACAACAAGGGCTGTATCCATCTGTTGTAAAGCATAATTACAATTATTGATTATACTGTAATAGTCCAGTTTGTTTATGTAATCGTTGTCTGCGGAAACCTGAAAGTTGTTGATTTCCTTTAGCGAAACAGATGCCAGATCAGAGGTTATCATTAAATCTCCCCGTAACTCACCCAACAGCACGTAATTATCGGCTATTTTCTGTACTTGCGCCAAAATCCCTGATATTGCATAAAATGGATTATCAGGATCGTTCAGCTTATAATCTTCTTCAAAAACTACCCGGTTTGAACTGGTTTCCAACATATCCTGACACGAGTTAAGTGTGAAAAACAAAGCGAACACCAGAATATAAGGCGATATTTTATTAAAATTGAATTTCATAAATAATAGAAATTTAGACGTTATAAAAATTACAGATTCAGAAAACGTTATTTTATTATTGTTCTGATTAATAACTTCATAATTGTTATAAGTTAACTTTTACTCCAAAATTGAACATTCGTGTCTGAGGTGTAAGACCTGCATCAATCCCCTGATACAATACACTGTTACCGTAAGCAAATTCCGGATCGGCTCCCAGGTATTTAGTCTGTGTGAAAATATTGTTTACTGAAGCCGACACGGAAACACCCTGAATGAAAGTCAGTTTAATAGGAATTTTATATGAAAGCGAGAATGATTTAAATCTTAGATATGAACCATCTTCAATCCATCTGTCTGAAAAGCGTGAGTTTCCCATTGGGTCGTCAAATGTTGCCCTCGGTATTTCAGTTATCTGGCCTTCGGCCACCCATCTGTTTTGCATCGCAACGGATTGATTGGATTCGTCGCGTCCGGCTTCTAAATTTGCACGCAGGGCATTATAAACATCGTTTCCGTATGAATACGTGAATAACGCGGCAAAAGTGAATTGTTTCCACGTAAGATTGAAATTGAAATTTCCGTAAAAATCCGGATTGGGATCACCTATTATCTGTCTGTCTTTTTCGTCGATTACATTATCTACATCCACTTCTTCGAAATGCATGTCGCCGGCTCCGAAAGATATCAGTTGCCCTGAAATGTTTTTTATTGACAGATTGGCATTGGCAGCTTCTTCCATGGTGGAAAATACTCCGGCAGTTTTATAGCCATAGAACACACCGGCAGGCTGACCTACTTTGGTCAGAATCTGAGCTCCGGCAATATCAGTTACAAACTCTCCATTGGCTAACGATGTGATTTCGTTTTTATATTTACCAACCGACACTCCGACATCGAATTTCAGATCATCTTTATTGATAACCCTGACATTGCTGGAAATTTCAAATCCGGTATTTTTCATAGTACCATCATTGCTCCAGTAGTACTTCAGGCCGGACAGATCGGTGAGTTGTTTTTGGGTTAAAAGATCCTTTGTGTTTGATGCATATACTTCGGCATCGATGTTCCATATATTATTAAACATGCTGACATTTACGCCGAAACTGCTCATTGAGGTTGTTTCCCACTTCAGTGCAGGATTTCCGATATTTGCTAAAATAAGTCCGTTTGCCAGACCCGTATAGTTGAGGGATGAAAAATAAGTTCTTGAAGCGTAATTAGGAATATTATCATTTCCGGAAATATTGTGTCCGGCAGTAATTTTTAAGAAGTTGACAAAAGTGACCTCTTTCATGAAATCTTCCGACGATAGAACCCAGCCACCGGATATTGACGGGAATAAACCCCATGAAATACCGCCAAGTCTGATAGCACCCGTTGCCTCTTTCCCGAATTTAGAGGAAGCATCCATGGCTGCTGAAATATTTATCAGATATTTATTTTTGAACGAATAATCTGAATTTAAATACCATGACATGGACCTCCAGTTATCATCAATACCATCTGAAAATCTTAAATTTTCCGTTGTGTTGGTCAATTGGGTCATATTATCTGAACCGGTATTGTATCCCATTGCGTAATGAGATTTATAGATGTCTGAATAAAAGCGGTAACCCCCAAAAGCTGTCAAAGATTGAGAAGCATCTTTTAAAATATTCCAGTCAATTTGCCCGTTCACAATGATTGATGAATAGGTGTCCATTCTGTCCTGAACAAGATTTCTGGCTATGGCATAAATCTCTCCAAGTTCATTCGTTAAAGGAGCTTCTGCTACACCGTTATCAGGCAAAAATGAGTTTTCGTTAAGTTTTCTCCATCCATAAGAAAAGAGTGCACTGACCTTAACTTTGTCATCTCCAAAAACGTAGGTGGGACGAACGCTGGTGTTTAATGCATATTGTTTTGACCTGCCGATTCCGGATTCGGTTATGGCAAGAGGATTTCCTACTGATAATTCATCATAATCGCTTAGTCTTGAACTTAAATTGCCGTTCTTATCAAATTGGTAAGGGTTATACAAGGGTGATTTTATCAGTGAGATGTAAACCGGAGATGAAACTGCATTTATTCCATCGTTTCGAACGTTATTTGAAGCCTGAGTAAATGCAATATCAAAATTGACTTTAAAATTTTTGGTCATGTTTATGTCAGAATTTGCGCGGAAATTAAGTCTGTCAAATCCTGTGTTCTGAATATTTCCTTCACTTTTGACGTATCCTACAGAAATGGCATACAACGCTACTGCATCCCCTCCCTGAACACAGATACCGTAATTCTGACTTAATCCAATTTGATTAATCAGACTTAACCAATCTGTATTGTTATGATTTGCCTTATAATAGGATTTTGTAATGTCATCATCCAGAAATTTATACTTCTCCACAGCTGTTGTGTTTGAGTATTTTCCACCAATTATATCGGAGGCATATAATCTGTAAGCGTTCGCATCCATTACAGGAATTGTTTGGAACGGAGATCGGTAACCAAGCCCCATATTGACGGTAATAGCCGTAGCCTGAGAACGGCTTCTTTTAGTGTCAATCAGTATTACGCCGTTTGCTCCTTTGCTTCCATAGATTGATGAACTCCCTTTCAAAACCGTGACTTTTTCGACGTCGTTCGGATCAATAACGGCAAGGGGATTATTGTAAAAACCTTCGTGGATGGAACTAATATCGTCATGATTTTGCCATACAATTCCATCTACCACGTAAAGCGGTTGCGATGATGCGTTGAGAGATTTGAAACCTCTGGCAAACACGGCAGTCCCGTTACCGGGTGTCCCTGAGTGGGTGACAGCCCTGATCTGGCCACTTAAACGATTGGTAAAATCTTCATCAATGCCTGATATATTATCGGAAAAACCGGTTATAGATACAGCGCTTTTTGTTGTAAAACTATTATTTTCAGAAATTGAAACTGCTCCGGATTGTTGTAGCATGTAAATTTCTACTTGTGTTCTTCCTTTCAAAGCAAGAGTCTGATTTTGAAATCCGGGTGCATCAATAGCAAGAGCTACATCTTTTGTAGGGACTTTTACAGTAAACGTTCCATCTTCGCCCGACATTGTGGTTATTTTTGTGTTCACTACACTTACTCTGGCACCAGCAAATCCCTGTTTGGTGGATAAGTCAATTACACGTCCGGTTATTTCGATATCCTGTGCTGATACAACTGCTCCTATAAATAAGAACATCATAATTGCAGTATATTTTTTTAGAATAGAAGTACGAAACATATTACTTTTATTTTTTATGGTATTTTTTCTCATCGTATATCACCTCCATATTAATTTCGTACTGATTCAAAAATAATTCTGTCAATACGGAATTTACGGGTATAAATATTTTTATTGAAATCCGAATTGGTAACATTGGTCTTAATCAGCAACTTTGTGGTTACAACATAATCTTCGTTGGTATGCTTACCTGCTTCGTAATCCATCCACCAAAGTCTGTCATAATAGTTGGATACAGGGAAAGTGAAGTTATTGAAAACCTTCATTTTTACTTTTTTTGTACCGCTTGTTTTAAAATCTGCACTGTTTACCAAAACATCGATATTTTTACCACTGGCATTCATGTATGAAAGCTGAAACAGAAGTTTTGTACTATCAGATGGGTTTCCGTCTATACTGGCGGGAATAAATTCTACATAAATATCGTAAGTCCCTGATAAAACCTGTGGAATTTCGTACGTAACCGCAGGTTGCGCGCTCGGAGTAGTCGGCTGAACATCGATATAGCGGTAATTACTGATAGAAATTAATGAGTTATCGGTGACTGTACGTGTGTATACAGCAGTATTAGTTCCGATTGTACGACCTGCCGATTCATCTGACTCGACATAAATATACTTGTTCCAGGTATCTGTATTATCGTAGTTAAGGTTGTCTGTGGTATAAATTAAACCATTGGAACCTTCGGTTTTTGTACTTCCGGTAAATAATGCAGTAGGATTATGTATCACACTTGGTGAAGTTGAAGTAACCGAATCTGCAGAAGTGTTAATCTTTCCTCTGTAAATCAGGTCTTCAAGAATTGCCAGTGAGGTTTGAACATTTTTTATCGAATCTGCATAATTCGGATCTTCGTTATATACATTGAAATACGGAGATATTCTGGCATAAGCGTTATCCCATGCTGTATTAGTTGGCATAAGCATAGTATAAACAGAGTCCTCCATTTCTATTTGTCCCAGTCCGTATATTTTGTCATCGAAAAGCCGGTTGTATTTTGTGGTTACTGTATCGTAGATTGTCTGTCCATTATCATTTATGTCAATAGGTATACTTAATTCTTCATCAAATTTTTCTTCATCGAACAAAGAAATAAATGTTGCAAGTTTTGACATATCCGGTATTGACTGGATATATTCGTATAAATTGTAATGATATGGTATAGGTGCCTCAAGGGTGTGCAACAATCCGTTTTTTGCCAGAATGTCATGCTTAACTATTTTTGATGTTCCAAAAACAGTTCCGTCATTGGTAAAGGAATAAATTTTATTATTCCTCATCCTGATAGATTTACTGCTTAATGTAGTGGTTGAATTATTGAACCGTGCGATATGATTGTTGACAATTAATCTGGCTTCGTCTTTGGATATAGTTGTAAGATTTATGTCCGAAAAGGCTGCATTTACAGGTGCCCACACAGTAAAAGTCTGTGTAGACGAAAGCAGGGTGTCATATTCAGCTATTTTTACCAGTTGGGCAAAAATGGACAAATCAGCATCTTTTGATATCAACTCATACAAAGTTTCATTGGGTAAAGTTGCCGAACGGCTGTAATGTATATCCTTTTCGTCGGTGCACGAAAAAGACAGATAAGCCACCATGACTATAATTAAGTTTACAAATAACTTTCTAATCATAATATTCTTCTTTTTATTTGTGTTTTTCTTTTTCCGGTTAATCAAATTAATCTCTGTTTTCTTTGTCCAGATAGCTAACCGGAACATATTCAATGAAATCCAGCTGGAATTCTCCATCTTCCCGTTCAACATTTTTAGCTCTGAAGTAATGATAGTCGTAGTCCTGGAATGTAAATGTACCTACAATTACACGCAAGTCGTTTTTGGCGTTGCGGAGTGTTGTGGAATATCCCCAGTTTTGAATGGCATTTCCACTTTTCATGTATCCGCGGTTTCTCATCATTTTATCGTTTTCCACTCCGTTATCAGGAGTTTCAGAATCTGCGACCCAACCTACTGCCGGATCCGATCCATTAATACTTAAATCAATAGGAATCCCCGAAATTTTACCATCGATAAAGAGTTGTGCAATACCTCTCCACGAGACAGCGTTGTATCCAAAACGAATTTCATACGTTCCCGGTGGTACGGGAGGTAATCGTAAAGTAAAGTCGTACCAGCCACGTATACTTATTTCGTCAGCCTGATGATCGTCCCAGTATTCACTTCCCCACAAAATAATTTTGCATGCCGGATTGAATTTGAAATAGTCTCCGCAAAAATCGGGAGTAATGGTCGTTGGTTGATCCAGATTTTTCCAGCGGATATTATTATTTGTCAACTGAGGAGGGATCGCGTAAGCATCTATACGCAGTCTCTTGTTTAATACATCATTTATCATAATGTTTTCATCATATACCAGAACATTGGTTAAAGCATGAACATATCCGTTCATACCATCCAGATTACTCAGAGATTCATTTACACCAACATAAAGTCCGTTACTTTGTGTATTGATTTTATTGCCGGCTTTTATCTCGATTAATCTCATCTTCAACATTGTTTCGTAATACTCATAGCGCTGATCTATTGCATAAAGAGTGGTATTAGCTCCCTGATAGATAAATGAATTTGTCGGCATTTGACGATTCATCATGTGATAGGAAATAAATTTGTTCAGCGGATTGTTTCTACTGGTGTAATCATCCAAATCCTGAGTGCCATAATATGTTTTTGCATATTCAATCAGATCATTCAGGCTATTTATACCGGCATTATGAAATACATCGTCTGTTTCGGCCAGAATTGTATAGCCCAGTTTTTTTGTATGAACAACGGCCACATCATAACCTACTACATTTACCTTATCGGAGCCCGGACTTGGGTCTTCATAAGAATAATCATAAATCCCATTTATTGAATCAACCAGATTGGTTAATGTAAATGCTTCGGCAAACAACTTAAAATATCCTGCATTTTTCATAACGGAGAGCAGATCATTCTGGGATGGCCTGACTACTTTTCCTACAATGTGAACCACACCGTTGTGAACCTCATTGTCTTTTTCCAGAATAGGAGCATCTTTGTTTACCAGAATAATTTGCTTGCCTGAATCATACCCTGCGTACGAAATTACCAGATATCTGTCACTCATATTGGGTGTTGGCAAAGCTCCTTCCTGAAAATCGTCCGACAGGTATTCTTTTGTCTGGTTCTTAATCACATGGTCATTTATTATTTCCACTTTATTTTCAAGAGTCAGATCATCGTAAGTGATTCCTTTTTCTTTAAAATAAAGATCAAAGGCATCATTGGTGGGAGCAAAGCAGGTAAAATGCCCGTAAAGTGATAATAAAGAGATTTTGTCAGCATCTTCCATCATTCTGTAAAAAGTGCTTAGTTCAGCATTGTTTTTACAAAATGATGCCACTGTTTCACCGGTGAATGTATAATAAGCATCTTTTACGTCTTCTTTAATACAGGAATTGAAAAATCCGGGTATCAGGAATAAGATAAAGATTATAATATTTGATTTTAGTTTCAACATAGCTGTTTAATTTTTTGAGATTTCATCTGAAAGTACATAAAACGGATTTTGAACCAATAACGGGTTTAATTTCAATTCGTTATAGTTGATTGGCATATACAGGGCGTCTAAATCGCTTACTTTACTTTGAACGGTTGCCTGATCCAGACTTTTATATTTTCTGATTAAGTATGTGTTAACAACATTGGCCGGGGTTCCTTCACGGTTAATCCTACGCAGCAAATCAAAATATCTTTTGCCCTCGAACAGGAACTCACGCTGGCGTTCGTCGAAAACAAGATTTCTCATCAGAGCCTGCGAATTGTATGAATCGAATTGTAATGAGCCGGTTCCTAACTCAGGATTTGCTCTGTCATAAGTTTTCGTTACCATTTCGAAAGCCGGTTCCAACTCTCCTTTTTCCACCAGAGCTTCCGCTTTCATCAGATAAATGTCCGGCAGACGATAAAAAATCCAGCTGTAAGAATTGGATGCAGTATAATCGCTACGACTTACTGTTCCTGAGTTTTCACGAACCCGATAACCCACATATTTCATGATCGGGAAATAACCATCACTTTCGATTGGCATAAAATAATCTTTTGCTCTTAAATCGGTTGATCCGAATAAATTTGACTGATTCAGAAAATCAAAAGATGAAAGTTTGAAAGTGTTTTGACCCGAACGTCCACCACCGTAAATACTGTACATTTCATTTGCAGTATAATTGGGTAACGAAGTATTAAACTGTAATTCAAATATGGTTTCATCAGAAAGCGCTAATGAAAAAATATTTTTACTGAAACTCAACGATTTATCCAAAACCAGTGACGGCGTTTGAGTCGTTACTTTATCGCAGTATGTTATGCAGGTTTCGTAATCGTTTCTCCAGAGTGCCATATCGGCAATTAAAGCCCAAATTGCTTTTCGTGTGATACGACCTTTGTCATAAGCTTTTTTGTCATATGACGTGATTGCATTATTTTCAACACTTTTCAGATCATCAATTAAATAATCGATAATTACATTGGGATCGGATTGAGGAACTTCAAATGATTTTGAATCATCCATAACCGGTTCGGTAATAAATGGTATATCTCTGAATGTCCGAACCAGTGTGAAATAGCACAATGCCCTGATTCCTTTAACCTCAGCAATGTAGGCCCGTAACTGACCTTCAGTAAAATTTGGATCCTTTTTGCGAACTTCGGGAGCGTAGTAAATGACAGTATTACAATAATTTATTACTTTATAGAAGTCACTCCATGAAGTGTAAGAGTTATTTGCATTCAGGGTAAGAGTCAGAAAATGGTCCAGATCTTCATTTGAATTCATTCCTTTTAGCACATCATCGGATCTTACTTCACCCCAGACAATAAGTCGTTCCATGAAGCTGATTTCGGTCATTCCACGGTAGCATGACCCAACCATGCTCAATACATCATTTTCATCTTTCCAGTAATCTTCCAGAATAGTTTCAGATTGCGGGTGCAGGTCGAACCAATCGCTACAGGAAGTGAGTCCGAGCAGAATCCCGATAATTATAATCTGATATTTAAATTTTATTCTTTTCATTGTATTATCTTTAAAAACATTAGAGACCTACTGTTATGCCCAGTGTAAAATATTGAGCTTTTGGCGTTTTCTGACTGTCCTGACTGATCCCGATCAGACCGTAAGCCGGATTCATGTTCGGTGAAACTTCCGGATCCACACCTGTATATTTTGTAAATGTCATCAGGTTATTCAGTGTCAGATATAAATCAAGCTGATTCATTAAATATCTTTTAATCAGTTTTTTATCAAAACTGTATGAAAAAGTAAGATATTTGAAACGTAGGAATGAGCCATCTTCAACAAACCGGTCACTACCCAGCCAGTTATATCCGAAATTGTACAATGCACGTGGTATTCCTGTTACGTCACCATCTTTACGCCAACGCCAGTTTACAGCAATCGACTGATTATTGTTGGTGTACATATTTTCTGCTTCCATACGGGCTTTATTCAGAATTTTATTCCCGTAGCGGAAGTTGAAGAATGCATTCAGCGAGAAGTTCTTATAGCGGAGTGTTGTTCCGAATCCACCATTTAGTTTCGGGTTTGAATTCCCTAAATAAACGATATCCAACTCATCAATTGTACCGTCATGGTTTACGTCTTCGTAAATAGCATCGCCTCCGCGGAAAGCATAACTTGAAGTCGTTCCGTAAGCAAAATATACCGGAATTGTTTTTCCATTACCGTCCAGCACTATGTTTCCGTTGGCATCCCGTACCTGAGGACTTGTTCCTGAACGTCCGGGCACATAAGTATCGTACTGGTAAACACCCTTATAACGAAATCCGTAAATGGATCCCAAAGCGTTTCCTTCCTGAATGCGTGACAGATAATCTCCATTTCTGTAACTGAAATCACTGTTGTAAGAATTAAGGAAAGTTGATGATAAGGATACAAGATTATTGATATAGTTTGACAGGTTCAGATTGACATCCAAACTCCAACCGTTGAGTTCCAGCATTTTTTTTGTGTAAATGTTGTATTCCCAACCGATATTGTCCATAACTCCTCCGTTTATATAATCAAGCGAAGAAAAACCTGTTGATCCGGGAATTCCCTGATTTTCAAATAACAGGTCTTTTGTTCGTTTCGAATAAATATTGAAGTCCATATTGTATTTAAAATTGAACATGCTAAGATCAAAACCAAAGTTATATGATGTTGATGTTTCCCATTTCAGATTTGCCAGTTTTATAGAAGATGGTTTGACTGTAGAAATGTCTATATAGTTATTTCCATAACTTCCCCAGTTCCCATCATACCGGCTGAAATACAGATAATCCTTATTGGGAGTATTTCCCACAGCACCATAGCTTGTACGTAAGCCTAATTCACTCAACCATGATTTTGTCTGTTTCATGAAATTTTCATCAGACATAATCCATTTTAGTGATACAGCCGGGAAATTTCCCCAACGGTTATTCGTTCCGAAACGTGTGTCGCCATCCCGACGGATAGATAAATCAAGGATATATCGTGAAAGGTAAGTATAATGCACACGTCCTAACAGCCCCATTGTTCTTCTTTGGACAATTCCGCTTTTAAAGGTTTTATCCTGTCCGGGAAGTGTTGGATCAGTAAGCAGATTGGAAGCCAGACCATATCGTTCGAATTCCTGATTTTGCGAATTTATTATTGACATTTGCCACGAAGCATACAACATTAAGCTATGATCTTTGCCCAGATTTGGAGAAAAAGTCAGATTCTGATCGGAATAAATAGACAGTGCTTCCGACTCATTACTGTAAGCTTTGTTTGCACTTTCATCGTTCCAACCCTTTGAACTTACTTCGCGTGGAAGAAATCTCAAGTTGTTGTTGTTTTCGTAGTCGAATGAAATGTATCCGTTGTATCTCAAAAGTGAAACATCAGGATCGAGTATATCATAACGCAGACTGAACTTAGGCATAATTCTGACCCCCTTGTCGTTGTTTGTGCCAAGATATGCCAGTGCAACAGGATTTAACAGGTCTCTTTGCGATGCATCCAAAGATGATGTCTGAGGAATGGTATAGAATATATTTGTATCGTTACCATTTGCATCCTGTTGATATATAGATACGTTGGGCATTTTCCGGTATGCCATACTTAACAGGTTGTCGGTATTCCAGCTGTCTCCCACATCCGAAGCAAGATTTTTGTGATTATTTGTATAGGTTACCGCAAAATCGGACGAAAACATAATTCTGTTGGAAACACGATATTCGAAATTCATTCGGCTGGTGATACGTTCCAGTTCCTGTTTAATAATTGTTCCGGTTTCGTTCAAATATCCGAGTGAGAGTCTGAAATTTGCTTTGTCGCCACCACCGGAAACAGTCAGATTATGATCGTGTGTAAATCCATACTGGGTTATAGCTTTCACCCAATCTGTATTATTATTGAAATTTTCGTATTCTGAAAAAGCAGGATTGTAATTAAATTCATCTTTATCCGCTTCACTTTCGTTCTGTCGCGGATTAAAGTAAGCCTGTTTCATCATCATGGTGTAATCGTCGCCGTTCAGCATATTTATCCCTCGGGGTTGTTGTTTCCCTGAGAAACGATATGAGTACTGAATACGTGTCGGACCTTTTGCCCCTTTTTTTGTCCGGATAATAATTACCCCGTTTGCTCCTTTTGAACCCCAGATAGCGGCTGATGCTCCATCTTTCAATACCGTAATTTCTTCGATATCGTCAGGGTTAATGTTCAGTAAATTTGCAAATTGTTCCTGATTGGCAGTTGCATAATCGAAAGAACTGCTGACGTTGTTTTCAAAAGGAACATCATTCAGTACAATCAAAGGTTCTGAATTTGAATTAATGGAGGTTGTTCCACGGATACGCAGAGTAGACCCTGACCCGAGATTTCCGGAATTTCCCAAAATATCTAAACCGGCAATACGTCCCTGTAAAACTTCATCGATTGAACTTACAGAGATTCCTTTAAATTCATCGGTATTAATTTTTTGAATGGCTCCTGATATTTCCCGTTTCGGAATTGAAAATGTTCCATCGTTAAGAAGTGATTGAGCTGTGATTTCAACTTCGTTCAAAACAGTGTTTTCTGTTAACTCTACATCGAATTTACGTCTTTCGCCGATTGCCAGATTTCTCACCGTGTAACCTACGTATGATATGCGCAGTACATTCTCAGGATTTTTTATCTTCAGCGAAAAATTGCCGCTAAAATCGGTAATAGCTGCCGTAATGATTCGATCTGTTTTATCAACTTCCATTACCTGCGCACCAATCAATCCTCCATCTGATTTTGAATAAATATGGCCTGTAAGAATCGACCCTCCTGTTTGAGCGAAGCTCAGGTCAGATAAAACAGTTAAAAGAATAATCAGAAATATATATTTTAATTTTTTCATACTAATAGCTTTTGTCAATTATTCAAATTTTAATGCTTTATCAATTAAATGAATAACTGCATTTGATGATGATTCGATCTTGGTTGCCTTCAGGTAATCAGCACTATTAACAATACAATCCCGGGTCATCAAATTATACAGACCGGTTGTTTTTACAACTTTAGATGTAATGGCTGCATTTTCACCGGTAATTACAAGATTGTCGCCTGTGCTGGATATAAACAACTTGTGAAATTTCCCTGAGGAATTTCTCGCTGCCGTTTCATATGTAGCATTTGTAAAAGTCTGTCCATTAACGAAAATCGAATTGTCCATAAAATGATATTTCAGAAATTTCAGCAGATACAGGGTCTTTTCCTTTTTCAGATCATAATCTTCTTCCGCGGCAATTTCATCCCATGTAAACAATTTGCTGTCAGAAGCAAATGCATCATTCAAAGCTTGTTCTGTAGGCACAAAAACTGTGTATCTGAAATTATTGAAAGAATTGACAACATAGCCTAATCCGGATGAACCGCTTGTTTTTTTGTAGCTAAAAATTGGAATAACATCGTTGTCATTCTGAAAATAAGTGAATACGCGATCGTCTCCTTTCAACAGATTGAAAAATGCAGTATATTCAGGATGCTCACTTAATGCCATATAAACTGATTTTACAGGATATTGCAGGATTTTATCCACAAAATATGTTTTCCCGTTATCTGAATCATAGCTGTTTTTTAAGCCTGTTTGTGGATTTGTGACGATTTTTGCTGGAGTAATATTTTGCTCAATATCTCCACCTCCGGTTAAAGTCATGTTATCACCAGTGCCATTAATTTTTATTACTGAACCGTTTTTTGTCTGCACGTAAGGAATGTTGTCTTTGTCAATATATCCCCACATTTGTCCTGTAGCTTTATCTTTTTCACCCACAACTATGTGCATGTCTATAATATCCTTGAGCCTGTTGCGGATGATATCCTGATGAGTACTGCTTTTCGACAGCTCACGCAGCCATTCTCCTTTTTCATTCCCGTTGGCTCTGTAAACATCTGCATACACCATGTCTGTTTCAGGAACGTATTTGAATGCCCATATTTCACGATTTGATACGCTACCTGCCCAGCTAATTGGGTCCCTGTAGTTTTGAAATGCGTCGTCAACCGGAACAATCAGGTTGTACATATTTTCCATTGAGCGCAGATAAAGGAAGAATTTCATCGTGTTGTCTTTGTTTTGAATACCCCAATTCATAATTTTTGTACTTTGACTGGTCATTGTCGAGGCATAAACACTTTGATAATCAACCGGTGGATAAACGGAGTTGGAAATATAGACAGCACCATTACTTCCGATATAAGTCTTTTTAATATCACTTTTTGATACGTTCATTTCAAAGCTGGATTCGTCCGTTAAGGTATTCCAGGCGTGTGGAAGTGAGTTGATAAATGATTTCTTCTGATGATTTTTTACAAACAATGCCAAAAGCGTTGTCGGGACATTTTCCCAACTGCCATAAGCATCTTTCAGATAGCGTCCTTTATCTCCGTTAATATAATTGTTTAGCGCAGCGTCAGTAGGTACAAACATGGCACCCATGTCCTGCTGAGAGGAATATGCATTGTCGGTAGGATCGTAATAAAGCAATCCGTAATTGGAAAGTGTTTTGCCGGTTTGATCCGTATTGAAACTTTCAGTAAAATAACGTTTAACAAAAACAGAGTCAGAAATTAATTTCCGATCAGGACTGGCTCCATTGTACAGGTCGTGAACGTTTTTATTTATGTTTTCGTAATAATATGGCATGCAGAATTTATTCATAAGCTTATTGAATAAATTTGTTTCTCCGTTGTCCCGTATAATTTGAGCCATATTTTTTGCAGGTGTCATCACATTTTCAAGCACATGAATATACCCGTTTTTACAGATAATGTCTTTTTCTATTACCTTGATTCCATTTATGTAAATGTCGTTATCTGTATATGTTATACCATTGTTGAGTATTGAGAAATCCTCCGCACTGATTTCTTTCTTAGTCATGTTGGACTGTGTAAAATGAACAATTCTTCGTGGAGCTTCGTTATCAATCAGGTACAATCCTTTCGATTTAAACCGTTCCCAATAGGAGTTTGAAGCAAATAGATTTTCATCTGTTACATAAGAAATACTGTCGAGATAATCACTTGAGGTAACTCTTCTGAGTGCTAATCCTTCACCAGCACCACTTCCATCATTGTTTCCTTCCACGTTGGCCAGCATATAGCTTAAATAAGCCATATTAACCATACTTACATTCATTATCTCACGTTTCTGAGCATAACTCAGTTCTTCGTATGATTTTACGCCGTAAGGATTGTTCTGGAAAAAACGGACAAAAGCTTCATCTTTGGCCGGAAACAGGGTTTTACTCCCGGTACGCGACAGAGTTTCTTTATATCCCAGATCATTTATAAGTCTTAAAAAATAAGTATATTCTCCTTCCTTATCAAGATAATCGTAAATGCTGGCACCCAGAAAATTAGGCTCTTTATTGTCGTAGAAATAGTCATCTTTGCACGATACTAAAACTGAAGAGCTCAGTATCACTATAAGCAATAAAAGAATAACCGGGATTCTACGTTTGAAATTAGTTTGCATGTTAGTGAATTTAACTTATTGTTAATGCGAATAGTACAGGTGTTTCCGGAAGTATAAAAGGATTTCGGAGATGAACCTGTGTTTCGTTTTAAAGTTTTTTATAATGAGGTGTTTATTAAACCTATGTGTTAATGTAATTTCAGATCAGATAACAATGACCGTAATCGACTAATGCCGATTGACTAATATGAGTAATTTATTCGTTGCTTTAAATTTTGCAATTTATAAATACAGAAAAAGGACCCGAACATAAAAATTAAATCAAAACTTAAATTTCAAATCACATCTTTTAAAAGCTAATAATTATTTCAGGTGTTAATGGATATTTTTATAAAATTCATGTTTAAAAGAAAGACCGGATACTGATTAAAGTAAACAGGTACGTTATCCGGTCTTTCTTTAATAAATGATATTGTTATCGAGGGATTTTAATTATTTTACAATCACTTTTCTTACGATCACACCATCTGTAGCGGTAGATACTTTTATGAGATATACTCCTGTATTCATGTTTATCACGGTATTATTTACAATACCTGATTTTGAATAAACTTTTAATCCATTTGTCGTGTAAATATCGATACTTCCAGTTAAATCGCTATTAGCGTAAATAGTGATTAAATTTGATTTTACATTTACATATACAGAACCTAACAATACCGATGGAACTGAACTTCCTTCACCAATTGTAAAGGTGCTTGTTGCAAACTGACTTGTAAGTTTGGCATTGTCAATAGACTGTACCCCAACAGTATAGTTGCCATCTTCAAGATTAAACATTTTGTAACTATTAGTAGAAATGGGAGCTAGTCTATCATTTACCTTTAATTTACCGGTGGCTTTGTCTGCAGGAAGAACAAACATAGTAACGTCGCTTCCATCTTTTTGAACGTACAAATTGTAATTTATGGCTTCTGAAGGTGTTAAATCATCTGTTGCTGTAGCCCAGTTAAATGTTACAACTCCCTGCTCATCAACTGTTGCTGTTAAATCAGTTGGAACGCTTGGAGCAGCATTTACAGGAATATCATTTCCTAATGTATTATTCATCAACTTAGTTCCCTTTGTGCTATTTGCTTCATCTAAATTAGAATGATCTGCATAACCAATCATAAAAGCATCCAAGTCGTTATCCCGGTCAAAATCTACTAAACAAACAGTACCACCTCTTTGATCCAAATCAGTTAGTCCCATTTCATCCTTAGTGAAAGTATCGTCACCATAATTATTCAAGAAAATTGCATTTGGATGTGCACGCGAATAAAGCATGTCTTCCCAACCATCGTTATTCACATCCCCCCACGCTACAGAACAATCCTGAGTTTGTGTCATACCTGTCACTGCAGGAAGTAATTTCGTAAAAGATCCGTTTTCATTTCTAAACAAATCACCTTGCCAACCAATGCCGGGTTCATAAGAATATCCTGTTACTATAAAATCTAACAATCCATCATTATTATAGTCGCACCATGCACTTTCACCGCTTTCACCACCATCAAAATGAGCAGGAGCTGAGAAAGTTCCATCACCATTGTTTGTATAAACGATAGTTCCACATGCTTTACGTGGATTTTCTAAATTTTCAGGGACTCTTAACGGACTTCTTTCATCTTCAGCAAAATACCCATTGCAAAGAATGTCTTGGAATCCATCATTGTTATAGTCGCCCCAAGCAGAACTACCTGCATTCATATGAAAAAAATCTTCAACTCCATTTACTGGCGTTTCTACTTCAAGAAATCCAATTCCCAATAGGTTTTTGTATAAACGACAACGTCTACCTTCCGAATTATTCCCCTCAATTAAAATGTCTGTCCAACCATCGTTATTGTAGTCGGCGGTCGCCACATATCGATTTCCTCTGTTTCCTCCACCATTATCTACAAATGCAAATTCTCCATCGAAAACCTGTTCAAAGCCATAATTACCTTCAGGACCTAAATTTCTGAACATGCAAGAGTAAGGACCAATCTCATCATCTCCTGCCATGAAGAGATCTAAATTTCCATCATTATCAAAATCGAGCCATACAATGCTTGCTATGTTCATAGCTGGAAAGTCTTGTTCAACTTCAGTAAAAGTGCCGTTTCCATTATTTTTATAAAAATATGCTTTTCTTAGGTTCTGTTGAGCACCATCAATGATAAGAGGTGTGATTCCAGAAACGACTAAATCTAAATAGCCATCATTGTTATAATCTCCCCACGCTGCACCAACTTCCCACATAAATGGGAAATTTTTTGTTCCATCATTGGTCACAATTGGATTTTCAACTACCGTAAAAGTGGGTGATTTTGCAGTTTGTCCAAAAACAAGCGAAAAACTAAAAAACCACACAACAAAGAGTGTTTGTTTTAAAAAGTAATTTGTTTTCATAATAGATTAATTTAAAATTAGTATATAAACTTTGCCGAACTTATACCATTTATAGTATTTACTTTCACAAGATAAGCTCCATTAGTTAGATTTGAGATATTTAACCTTTTGGAGGTTGTTTTATTTGTATTTTTTTCCCAAAAGACTTGCTGTCCTGCAATATTGAATAGGCCAATTGATTGAATTATATTGTCGGAAACAATATCAATGAAATGAGAATTTTTGTTTACATGAACAGATAATGAAGAATTTTTCTTAATGTCATTCACTCCGTTCGGGTCTCCTTCTTTTAATCTGATTACAAATCCTCCTCCTTTTGCCATTCTGATAGTCAATTTCATATCATTAGTTACAATAATATTTGTATTCACATATTTTGTTGGATAACTACTTGAAGTGTCATCATCTTTCAGTATAAAAGCGTCATAAATTGTATTCGGTTTCAGAAAGCTAAAATCAACTTCAGCATCTCTTGCAGTCCAATTACTCATACCACCTACATACCAGTCATTCCCTGTTTGTTTTGCAGTAATAATGTATTCTCCCAGTTTTGCATCTAACGGTACGGTCTTATCCCAAACAGTTGGAACTGTTGATAAGAAATTTAAAATGTCAGGATATTTTCTATACTCGGTTGGTGCATCACTTAAAAATCCCAGCCATTGATCATATATCACATACATAGATAACTCATGTGAGCGAGTTCCCATACTAGACGGAACTATATTAGGCAAATCCACAGGTCGGAATTGTGTTTCGGACTTATTTCGCATTGATCCCGGCGTGTAATCCTCGGGACCGGCAAGCGAGCGAATGAATGGGAACAAGGTGTGGTAAACGGGCGATGATCCTCTCCGCCAAAAATCTTCTTCTTCTCCCAAAACAGCCTCAAAATTTAAGATATTAGGATAAGTTCTGTTCAGACCTGTTGGAACAGGGCAACCATGAAAAATCCCCACCATTTTTTGAGATGCTAAATCTTCGGCGATTCGTGTACCCCAGTTCATTGCAATCTGATCATTTCTCTGGAAGAAATCAATTTTAACTCCCGAGATTCCAAATCTTTTCCATTTTGCAAACAGGTTTGGAGTTTCCAACGCATTGCTGGCCCATGTCCAAACCATGATTTTTACATTTTTTGATTTAGCATAAGAACAGAGAGAGCTTATATAACTTTCACTCCAACCCGCATCCAAAGTCATGTATTCAATATTGTTTTCGGCGGCAAAATCAACATAATATTTGTAGAGGTCAAGTCCGAGATTGCTATTGCCGTTTGCAGGGATTCCGTTAGCCGGATCGGCGCTACCATCGGGTGTAAGCATTGCTTTGTGCCACCATTCCCAGGCTGATTTTCCCGGTGTTACCCACGATACATCTGTCAGTTTCTGAGGATCGGCAAGCAAATAAACCAATTCATTATTCAATAATGATTTGTCATCATCAGAAATAATAATTACCCTCCATGGAAAAGCCCGGGTTCCGGTTGTATTTGCAATATAGTCGTATCTGGTGATTGGGAAATGATTGGAGTAGACATTGTCCGGCTGGTCAACTGTTGCAGGATATTTGGCCCACAATCCTTTTACAGAGTTGCTTCCATTGGCCTGAAAATAAATTCCGGGATAATCAATGTCATTCGCTTCGGCAAGTACAATTTTGTATGGGCTATCGGGATAGCTTACCAGCAACGGGCTTACACAAAACTGATTTGAACTCAGATCGTTTACTGAATTATAGAAAGTATAAGCTTTTTCCCAATGATCAAAAGTAGTTGCTTCGGGAAAATAAAGTTGCGGATTACCTGTAAAATTATAGACAGCATCTTCCGATGTAATAATTATATCATTTGGAAATGCAGTCTCAAACCGGTAGGCTACTCCTTCGTTATAGGCTCTTACAATCAGATCGTAATTTTCATTATAGTGAACTATTAATTCGTTGTATTTTTCGGTCAACGTTTTATTTTTACCTATCAGAACCTGTAACTCATTATTGACCGAATTACGGTCGGTACTTTTGATGGTTCCATTACCAACTACCGTTCCATCCTGCAGATTAATACCGATGCTAGATGAGGAAATTAGCTGAGTATTCCCGAACCAAACTTCATACCGGGTGCTACCGTCTACATGAACTGTAATTTTGAATCTCCTGTCCGGAGAAACTACATCATAGTCGGTTGCAAATATATTGTTAACTGAAACTACAATGAGTAAAGTTAAAAAGATGATTTTTTTTGTGATTAAATTCATTACGTCGTTTTTTTGTTTTTTAAGGCCATACAAATTTATATTTCATTATTGACATAATATAAGCTAAACTTGTCAATAAATAGTACAAATGTCGTTTTATCATCTATTTCTCTTTTTCAGTATTTGATATGAGACTATTTTTTTATTTTTTCAAAGTTTAACTGAAGATGAGTTGAAATGACTATTTCAGAATTCAAATTTTGAAAGATAAATGATCTTTTTCGGCAATTGTAGATTTAATTAATCATATTCACTGAGCTTTCAGCTTTATGATTTTACTGTCATATTCATTATACATTGTAAAACGCAATCCATACTTCATGAGAAATTCACCTGAAAATGTTTTTCCATCAAGCTCGGAAAACCATGAATATGAATTAGGATCTTTATTAATTTCAGTTACCGTGTATTTCTTTTCAGGATCAAGCCCGTTTAGAATCAGGGGTTGATTGTTGCCCATAATTGTTTTTTTCAATAAGTATGTAAAAACAACTGCGTCATTTTTATCGCCCGATACATACATTAATGCTGTACGGGTATTGGTATAAGGGGAAAGCAGACGGTACAAATCGCCAAACTGAACAATGTCCCTTATTCCGTAGTAAGCTTTGATTGCATTTTTCGAGAATTCTTTATCACTTGCACTCATGTCTTTTGGTTGCAAATCCATACCCAGTTTAGCCGACATTGCCACGTCGAATCTGAATTTAAGTGGAATTGTGCGACCGGTAATTCCATTGGGGACAGCCGAAACGTGGCTGGCAAGTGCCATTGAAGGGAAAAACTGTGTGGTTCCCCACTGAATAAAAATTCTGTCCAGTGCATCAGTGTTGTCGCTAATCCAGAATTCATCAAAATAGGGAAGTGTGCCGTAATCGATTCGTCCACCACCACCTGAACAAACCATCAGCGAAATATCCTTATACTTGGCACGTACTCTGTCCAGCACATTAAACAGTCCTTTTGAGTAATCAATGTACAAATGCGATTGATCTTCAGGCGAAAGAAAATATGATCCCGAATTAGTCATAAAACGATTGCAATCCCATTTGATATAGGCAATTCCCGGATTTTCAGTGAGTGTATTGTCAATGACAGAATAAACATAATCCTGTACTTTTGGGTTCGTTAAATCGAGTACCAACTGATTACGGCTTAAATCCAGAGATCTGTGAGGTTGACCAATGACCCAGTCGGGATGTTTCTCATACAATTCACTTTTTGGATTAACCATCTCAGGTTCCAGCCATATCCCGAATTTGATTCCCTGTTTCTTAGCTTCGTTTACCAGATAGCCGATGCCATCAGGTAATTTCTTTTTATTTACCATCCAGTCACCCAATCCCTGTGTGTCATCGTTTCGCGGATATTTATTCCCAAACCAGCCATCGTCCAGCAGAAACAATTCAAACCCCATGTCGGAA
>MTLE01001189.1_pt1 | contig 27998 bp, 19 predicted proteins | sample 1982461 | NCBI WGS metagenome assembly MTLE01 (sample SAMN05712605, study PRJNA340218) | biofilm metagenome | isolation source: sample SPL anode biofilm adapted to -200 mV | place: USA | collected 2012-02-03
TCACAAACCCCGACCACCTCACTTTGCCCTCAATTAACTGTGCAAATTCGTCTCGTCTATCTGCCATCACATCGATCTCCAACATTTTAGGAAACAGATCGCTGTCAGAATGGTTTTTTACGAAATCAATAGCCCAGAGTATTGAATCCTTATGCAAAGTCATGATGTCTCCTATTTTTCACGCCTAACAATATGATTATAGGTATCCGTATATAAGCGACTTGTCACCTATATACGTGAACGATGCCGTATATAAGGAACCGACCGGTCACCTATATACGTGGCTTCATCCCTTTATTACGTGGCAAAACTGGTAACCGGTATAGGTGACCTGTTCTTCGAAAACCTGATCGCCCGTTGGGTCTGCTGGCTTCTACCCCGGCCTGCCGCCTATTCTCTCACGATCCGTTCCACCAGCGTCGTGTTACCCCGAATCGCACCAAAACGGACCCGCCAGACCCGTTCCTCCGGATTCCAGCGCCCCCCGGCGAGTTTCAGTTTCTCACGAAGCTCCGTTTCGGTGTAATGTACCGTTGTCCAGAACCAAGCGCTACTCGCATTTGCAGCCTCCCTATCGAACCCTCCCTCAGTCAATGAATCTGACCGCTCCGATCCGCCCTTTCACCGCCAGCGCCCCGCACAGGCCGGGGGGGAGCGGGATGTCGGCTAGACTCCAGCGGTCAATCTCCGCCGGGTCAATGCGGTGCCCCACGAGACGCGGGGGATGGCCGGGAAGCAGGGAGACGTCGAAGCTGTCCGTGGGAAGGGACAGGCCGCGGCCCGTTCCCTTCAGGTAGGCCTCCTTGCGGGTCCAGCAGCAATAGAAGGCTGCCCGCTGCTCTTTCTCTGGAAGGGAGAAGAGCAGCTCCCGTTCGCGGGGTGAAAAGTAGCGCCGCGCTATGGGCACAAACTCCAGATCCTCCCGAACCAACTCAATATCAACCCCCACATCGCACCCCCGGCTCAGGGCCAGGATGGCCCAGTCATCCGCATGGGACAGGTTGAAGCAGAGCCCGCTTTTCCCCTGCTTCCCTCCCAGGCGCGGCTTGCCCCATTCGTTCGACTCCAGAAGAATTTCGGCAGGTGCAAGATCCAGGCAGCGCCCCAGGCTGCGGCGCAGGAAGAGGCGGCCGGCGATGAAGCGCTGGCGGGCATCCCGGCGCAGCAGCCTGGCGGCGCGGACCAGTTCGTCGGGGGAGAGGATCGTAGGGGCCTGCTCCAGGCCGTTGACGGTGGAGAGGCGGACGAGCAGGAGATGGATGTCGCCTTGGGGAGGGAGAGACAGCGGGGAGTGCTGGCGTGGGGAGGTGGCCATGGGAAGGTCAGATCCGGCTGCGGGAGAGCCATTCCCGGAGGCGCCGGAACCCCTCCTCCAGGGTGACTTCCGGCTGATACCCCAGGTCGCGGCGGGCCGCGGAGATGTCGAACCAGTGGGCCGTGGCCAGCTCCCGGGCCACGAAGCGGGTCATGGGGGGCTCGTCTTTCCGCCCCAGCCATCCCCAGAGGGATTCGCACAGGGTGCCCGCAACATAGGCCAGCCAAGGGGGGATGCTCCTCTCCACCGGCGCCAGGTCGGCGGCAGCCAGAATGCGGTTGACCATCTCCCAGAGAGGAATCGGCTCGCCATTGGAGATGAAATAGGCCCTGCCGCAGAGCGCCGCTCCGGGGGCCAGCCGGTCGGCGGCCAGCAGGTGGGCCTGGGCCGCGTTGTCCACGTAGACCGTGTCCACCAGGCAGGGGCGCGAGCCGATGCGGCGGAGTTTGCCCGCCCGTGCCCTGGCCAGGATGCGCGGCACCAGATGGTTGTCCCCCGGCCCCCAGATCAGGTGCGGCCGTAACGAGACCGTGGCCAGCCCGGGAGCGTTGGCGGCCAGCACCAGCTGCTCGGCCATGGCCTTGGTGCGCGGGTAATGGGCGTGGTAACGGGACGGGTAGGGGAGTGACTCGTCCCCCCCCTCCACGTCCCGGCCGTCAAAGACCACGCTGGGAGAGCTGGTGAACACCAGGCGGGAGATGCCCAGGCTCGTGCAGGCGGAAAGCACGTTCTGGGTGCCGATGACGTTGGGGCGCTGGAACTCGTCGAAGCTCCCCCAGACCCCAGCTTTGGCGGCCACGTGGAAGACGATGTCGCAGCCCCGGGCCGCCCCCAGCAAAGCCTCCCGGTCGGTCAGGTCGCCGCGGCACTGCTCCACCCCCAGGCTGGCCAGATGGGGGTACTCTCCCCGGGAGAAGCTGCGCACCTGGTCTCCCCGCTCCCGCAGCATGCGCGCGATGGCGCCCCCCAGAAAACCGCCGCCGCCGGTGACCAGTGCCCTCAACGGGACTGCTCCGCGGCCCAGATTGCCAGCTTTTCGCGGAAGATCTTGGCGTTATGGCGGATGTCCACCGGGAAGGAGGGGTGGAAGAGGATCTTGAGTATGGACTTGGTGTGGGGATATTTGCTCCCCAGGGCGATGAGTTCCCGTCTGATGCGGCCGTGCTCCTCCTGGCTGACCCCGGTCTCCGTTTCCACGCAGAGTACCGGCTGCTGCCTGCCCGGTTTTCCCAGTCCCACCAGGGCGCTGCGCTTTACCTGGGGATGGCTGTTGAAGACCCCCTCCACCGGGATGGTGTAGAGCGTATCCATGGGGGTGATCACCCGGTGGGCCTTGCGGCCGCAGAACCAGACCCTCCCCTCCCCGTCCAGGTAGCCCAGGTCTCCCATGCGGTGCCAGAAGCCGCCCGAGGGATCGGGGATCTTGGCCAGGCTGGTGGCTTCGGGGCGGTTCAGGTAGGAGGCGGTCACCTGGGGACCCTTGACGGTGATCTCCCCCACCTCCCAGTCGGGGAGCGCCAGGTCGTCGCTCCAGTGACGGATGGGGGTGTCGCTGATGGGGATGATGGCCAGATCTATCCCCGCCACCGGCAGGCCGACGCAGACCCCGCGCCCCTGCTCGGTCAGATGGCGGGTCTCGGCCAGCACCTCGGCGCTGCCGATGGAGCAGACCGGCAGCGCCTCGGTTGCGCCGTAGGGGGTGAATATCTCCGTCTCCGGGTCGAGCATGTCGCTGAAGCGCTCCATGACCGCCGCCGGAACCGGCGCGCCGGCGGAGATGACCCGCCGCAGGCTCGGGAGCGTGATCCCCTGTTGGGCGCCGTAGCGGCTGACCCGATCGATCAGGGCCGGGGAGCCGAACATGGTGGTGGCGCCATACTGCTGGATGGTGGAAATGATAATGGCCGGGTTGACCGAGCCGGGACGGGTGAAGTCCATCTCCGGGATCACGGCGGTCATGCCCAGGGCCGGGGCGAAGAGGGCGAAGAGCGGGAAGGTGGGCAGGTCGATCTCGCCCGGCCGGATGCCGTAGGCTTGGCGCAGGGCGCTGACCTGGGCGGCGAAGTTGCCGTGGTTATACACCGCCCCCTTGGGGGGGCCGGTGCTGCCGCTGGTGAAGAGGATGGCTGCGGTCTCTCCCCGGCCGGTCCTGGCCGGGGGGAACGGCTCCTCGTCGCTGTCGGCGATCAGGCTGGAGAGGTTGGCGCCCCGCCAGAGCAGGCGTCTGCCCACGGTGACCAGGGTCTGGATACTCCCCTTGCCCCAGCCGAACAGCAGCCGGGCCAGGTGCGCCTTGGTGATGCCGATGAAGGCCTGGGGCTCGGCCTCGTCCAGGCAGGCCTTCAGGTTCTTGACGCCCAGGCCGGGATCCACCAGTACCGGTACCGCTGCCACCTTGAACAGGGCGAAGGTGAGGGCGAAGAATTCCGGCCCTGGCGGAACCATCAGCACGGTGCGTACGCCGCGGCTGATGCCGATGGCGGCCAGGCCGTGGGCGATGCGGTCGGAGAGCTCGTCCAGCTCCCGGAAGCTGAGCTGGATGTCGTTACGGGGGAAGATGATGGCCGGGGTGTCCGGCTGGAGATCGGCCATGCGGGGGAGATGGGCTGCGATGTTGACGAGATGTGAACTCATGGCGTGCCTTTGAATAAAGGGTATTCCGAAAGGGTTGATCTGGCTGAATATACTCACCCGGCCGGGGCAATGCAAGCGCTTGTGGCCGTGGCGGACGAAGTGCTGCCCGGTTGCCGGGCCAAAACGCTCGGACGGGACGGGCGCCCATGGCTTCTCAACGGCCGGTGGCTGTGCTATAAACCCTGACCAGGCGCTTGTCTCCCCCGTTCCAGGGGGGGATTCGCTTCCGCTGCCAGAGACGCCGGTGGGGAGCGCCTCTCCGCCAGGAGCGGAGAGTAACGGAAGTGAAAGGGGGGGTACGAATGATTCGAGGGGCGTTGGTTGTCATGCTGTTGTTGCTGGTTCCCGCGGCCGCTACGGCTGTCACGCCGGCAACGATGCGGGCTGATATCGAGGCGCGCTACACACCGACCGTTTTTGACCTGCTCGGTTTTTTGAAGGAGAGCGGCAGTGTGCTGGTGGTGCGCCGGGAGGGGCTGCGGGTCGGCCGACCGGGGAGTTTCAACAGGCCGAACCGGATCCGTGACGGCCAGCTGGTGGAGGCGGGCGGCGGAAGCGTACCGCTGGGGGGAGGGCTTGACGGTGTGCTGAAGCAGGGAGAGCGCCTGCGGCTGTACGGGGTGCGGGTGGATGAGAACGCCGTGGAACTGGACCTCGCCACCCTGGAGAGCCATGTGGTGACCGGATCGCGCTCGGCTGTGCAGCTGCGGGCAATTGTGCGCTTCTGCTACGATGCCGGGCTGGCCTCTCTGACCTCCCGTCGGGTGCTGGACGACCTGGGGCTCTGGCTGGAGAGCGAGAGCGCGCTCAAGGCCTCCAAGACCGTCCGTCAGGGGCAGACCCCCGAGGAGGTGGCCGCTGTCCTGGGAGAACCGGAGAAGAAGGTCATCCTGGATTCGAAGACCCTGTTCATCTACAGCGACATGAGGCTGATCTTCAGGGACGGCAGGCTGGTGGACCTGGAGTGAGCTGCGGGGCCGTGTACCGGGCGGGTCAGCGTGATTTTTAAAACTGTTGTTGATTGGACCTGGATAATCCCGTACTATTCCCGGCGTCATCCCCGATGGCACTGCTCTTCGGCATATCCGAATCTCGTTACGGGAGGAACAGAAGATGAAACGACGAACCTTGATGGTGGTTGTCCTGGCACTGCTCGGCCTGCTGGGCCTTGCCTGTCTGGCCGGCGCGGCGGAACGGCTTTCGCTTAAAGAGGAGATCAAGCTTCACCCCGCCCCGGATCCCAAAGACCCCTATACCCTGTTTTATGACATCCGGGTGAAATCACCCGGAGTTATCCGTATGGGGGTCGATCCGTTTAGCGTCTCTCCGGATAAGGATATTCCCCATCGGCTGGTTGGGATCGGCCTTCTGCGCAAGGGGGAGACGAAGGTCATCAAGCAGGAAATCGGCGGCAAGGAGGGCGGAAAACTGGAGTACAGCATCGATGCGCTGGAACTGGAGCGGACGCGGGGAGAGTACCGGGTCATCGTCTCCAACTTTTCCCGCAAGCACACCCTGCTGGCCAAACTTGTTGTGCTCTATCCCGGTGCTGGGGAGACGGGAGTGACGTCCGACTCGCGCAGGAGCGATCTCTCCGTTGGGGAGATCATGGTCAATGAGCAGGGTTTTCTGGCGGTTGAGCTGAAAAATATCGGCGACGCGCCCCTGCCCCGCTCGGTCTGGTCGAAGGATCCGGACGCAGCCATGCTCAGGCTGGAAATAGAAGGTGAAAAGTGGGGAGCCTCGACCATCTGGAGAATCGATCCGCGGCATGCCCTGGACAGGCCCGGTGGCCGCGTTATCCATACTGTGCACTATAAGGTGACCAGGCCGGTGAAGGTGCGAGCGCAGATCGACGGAATGGGGCAGATTCGCGAGAAGGATGAGCGCAACAACATCAAGACCATGATGCTGCACCCGCGCCAGCCGTAGCCCGGTTGCCGACAGTGGTTGCAACGAAAAAGCCGCATCCCCGGGGGTGCGGCTTTTCTCATGGCCGGGGCGGCGTTTTTTTGCCGGAGTTTCCCGGGCGGGGCAGCGGCTTGCGGTTGAAATGGCGCCGATTGCGGCTACAATGGCGGAGGCGGCACGGTCACGAAATCCGGGCGGTCTGTTTGAGAAACGTCATTTCATATCAGGAGGATGATCAGATGATCGATGGGGCGAAGCTGCTGGGGGGACTGCTGAATGGTTCCCTGAACTCAACCCTGGGAGGCATGACCAAGGGCAGGCTGCCCGGAAAGGCCGCCCTGGGCATGGGAATACTGGGGGTGGCCATTGCCGCCTTCGAACACTTCAGCAACCAGAACAGGGATGCCTCGCCCCCTGCCACGGGGAGTCCCGGTTCCGGTTCTTCGCCACCCCCTCCGCCCCCCTTTGGCGGGAGGTCGCCGTCCCCGCCTCCCGGGAGCGTACCCCCGCCCTTGGCCGGAACCGATCCGGTCCTGCTGCTGCGGGCCATGATCAGTGCCGCCCATGCCGACGGCTCGCTGGACGACGCCGAGCGGCGGCGCATCACCGCTCACCTGGAGCGGGCACGGCTGAGCGGGGAGGAACGTTCCTTTCTGGCCAGCGAGCTGGAGGCGCCCCGTCCCCTGGCCGACATCGTTGCCGCGGTCACAACCCCTGCCGATGCCGAGCAGGTGTTTGCCGTCTCCCTGCTGGCGGTGGAAGTGGACAGCCAGGCGGAGCGGGCCTACCTGGAGCAGCTGCGCCAGGCCCTGGGGATCGAGCCCCTGAAGGCGGTGGAAATCGCCCGCAGCATCGGGTGCTGAACTGCACCGTCAGCGGGCTGGCTGTTTCCGCTGCCCCTCTCCGGGGGGGACGGCGGATGGACAGAAGGAAAAAATGAAGGAGACACGACAATGACCCAGTGGTTTCTGATCTACGACGGACGGCAGGAAGGGCCCTTCGATATCCAGCAGGCCCGCCAGCGGGTACGTGCGGATTCCGGCGGCCATGCCTGGCGCGAGGGGTATGCCGACTGGGTACCCATTTCCCGGGTAGCCGAACTGATGGAACAGGCGGGTGGCGTTCCGGCGCCGCCCTCGGGCCGGCGCGCTTCCGACGCCATCGACTACAGGATCGTCGGTTCGGAGATGCAGTTCGTGGAGATCGAACTGGATCCGGGGGAGAGCGTGATCGCCGAGGCGGGCGCCATGATGTACAAGGATGCCAGCATCACCATGGAGGCCATCTTCGGCGACGGCTCCAGCCAGGGGGGCGGCTTCACGGACAAGCTGTTCAGCGCCGGCAAGCGGATCCTGACCGGCGAGAGCCTGTTCATGACCCTTTTTACCCACAGCGGCCAGGGCAAGGCCCGCGCCGCCTTTGCCGCCCCCTATCCGGGCAACATCATCCCGGCCACCTTGGCGAGCCTGGGGGGTACCCTGATCTGCCAGAAGGACTGCTTCCTCTGCGCCGCCCGAGGTGTCTCCGTCGGCATCTTCTTCCAGCGCCGCATCATGACCGGTCTGTTCGGCGGCGAGGGCTTTATCATGCAGAAGCTGGAGGGAGACGGGCTGGCCTTCCTTCATGCCGGGGGAACGATCGTGGAGCGGGTGCTCTCGGCGGGGGAAACCCTGCACGTGGATACCGGCTGCCTGGTTGCCATGGAGCCGACCGTCAGCTTCGACATCCAGCAGGCAGGCAACATCAAGACGGCACTGTTCGGCGGCGAGGGACTGTTCTTTGCCCGGCTGACCGGACCGGGCCGGGTCTGGCTCCAGTCGCTCCCCTTCTCGCGCCTGGCGGGCCGCATGCTCCAGGCTTCTCCCCAGCGGGGCGGCGGCAAGGATGAGGGGTCGCTGCTCGGCTCGCTGGGGACGCTGATCGGCGGGGATCGCTGAGTTTGTCTCTGTCCGGCGTCCCGTCGCGAGGCTGGACGCTGAACGGTGTAGGGCCCGTTTTGGCGTTCAGGCCGCGCCGGCGGGCCATCCCGATTGAACCAGACCAGGGGGCTGGAAAGGGTTTGTGCCGAGCCCCCAAGGAGTTGACCATGTTCAGGAAAATGCTTGTCTGTACCGACCTCTCCCCTGCATCGGACGCGCTGATCAAGTGCGTGGAGGAGCTGCGCAATGTCGGCATGGAAGAGGTCGTCCTCACCCATGTCAGGTTTATGTCCACTGCGCCCGGCGTCGAAGAGATCCTTTCCGAAGAGAGTTCACCCGCCCTGCAGGGGCAGCGCTCCTACCTGGAGGAACGGGGGATGCGGGTCTCCGTGGAGATGCCCTGCGGTCTCCCCTCCCAGGGTATCGTGGATGTGGCGGAGAAGCACGACGTCTCGGCCATCCTGATCGGTTCCCACGGCAAGGGCATCCTTCAGTCCGCGGCCCTGGGCAGTGTCTCCGCGCAGTTGCTCCACCAGATGCGCCGCCCCGTTCTCTTGGCCCGTATCGCCCTTTTGGAAGGAGGGGGGTGCGAATCGGTCTGCTCCAGGATGTTCCGCCGCCTGCTCTTCCCCACCGATTTTTCCGAGACCGCCGAGCGGGCGATGGAGTACCTGGGCAGGATAATCAAGGGTACCCGCTGTTCCGTGACCGTCATGCATGTGCGGGAGCAGGGGGGGGCTGATCAGCAGGACTCCGAGGAGGATGTGCGCTTCCTGCTGGAGGCCAAGGCGAGGCGTCTGCGAATGCAGGGGGCAACGGAGGTGATCCCCCTGCTGGTTCATGGTACGCCGGCCGGGGAGATTGTCGAGCGCGCCGCACGCGGCGGCTTCTCCCTGATTGTCATGGGCGGACAGGGCAAGGGGATCATTGAGGAACTCTTCCTGGGGAGCGTTGCCAACCAGGTGGCACGCCGCGCGGAGACCCCGGTGCTGTTCATTCCGGCGCTCCGGTGATGCCAACGGGTTGACATCCCGCCTGTTTTCATCGCTCCGGCTTCGAGGCGAACCGAAGGCAACTGCGACAGCCGGATTCAGGGGGACGGGCCTGGTGGCCATCTTGTAGTACATGCATGGAACAGATGTTACACATGGTTGTTGACAACTGTTCCATGCTGGACACCGGGCATCACTGGAGTCTCCGGTATTTGTTGGCTGTTTCTGGGTGATTATCACCATTGTCCTTTTGCGCACGGATCTTGCTGTGCGAAAGGCTGTATTCCACTCCGCTCAGCGTGGGGGCAGTCATGGCTCGATTTCGATTTCAGCAACTCGTAGATACCCACAAGATCCAGGCCCTCATGGAGTCGTACAACAGGGTGACCGGACTGCTTTCGGCTATTCTGGATACCGATGAGCGGGTGCTGGTTGCCGCCGGTTGGCAGGACATATGTGTGCGCTTTCATCGCCAGCACCCGGTAACCCTTGCCCGCTGCAAGGAAAGCGAAGCCTTTATCAAGTCTCAGTTGCTGCGTTACGAAGGGAGATTTTTCGAGTACCGCTGCAGGAATGGCTTGCGGGACATGGCCATGCCGATCGTGTTTGACGGCGAACACCTGGCTACGTTTTTCTTCGGTCAGTGCTTTTACGAAGATGACAATCCCGATCCCGACTTCTTTCGACAGCAGGCTCGGGAATTCGGTTTCGATGAAGAGAAATACATTGAGGCGCTGGAGTCGGTTCCGGTCTATTCCCGGGAGCAGATGCGCAATGCCCTGGAACTCTATTCGAACCTGATGAATATTATTTCTGAAATGGGAACCAAGAAACTCGTGCTTGTGCAGGAGATCGAGGCACGGGAGAGGGTCAGTCGGGTCATGCTGGAGTCCAGGGCCTATACCGACCGGGTTCTTTCCGCGATTCTGTCCGAGGGATACGACGAAGTCTGAGCTTTGTGGAGCTTTTCCCCCCGCTGTTCTCTCTCTCTCTCTCTCTCTCTCATTCAAAGCGCGATTCGCCCTAATCACCTTTCCATATAATTTGCTTCCACGTTAAACAGTTCATGTCTTCCTGTCTGGCTTCATCGACCTGTATATGTCGTAAAACCTGTAAAGAGAACAGGCGTGCGGTTTTTACTCTTTTTGCGGCGTGGAATTGCTTTTGTGGAGCTCGTAGACCAATGTTCTGTTTCGTCTTTGGTGTCTAAGTATCTTGAATTGTTTTGTTGTTTTGGTTTTATCTTGTTTGTTTCCTTGTTTGGCATGTTGGTTGCGAATCGTGTTTATAAAACATTCCACTACAAGGAGACGGAAAACATGAAACTGGACGGAAAAGTAGCAATCGTTACCGGAGCAGGCAGGGGGATCGGCAGGGCGATCGCATTACGCCTTGGCGCGGATGGTGCGGCAATGGTCGTCAGCGATGTGAATGGTGACAACGCGACAAAGGTCGCCGAGGAAATCAAGGCCCAGGGGGGCAAGGCCATGGCGCTGCGCACCGACGTCACCAGTGAGGCTGATGTGAAAGATCTGGTTGATACGGCTGTTCGCCAACATGGCAGGCTGGACATCATGGTTGCCAATGCCGGTATCGCCAATATCAAGATGAGTATCGAGATGACTGGCGCAGAGTGGGACCAGATCATGGCGGTGAATACCAAGGGGGCATTCCTCTGCGACACCATGGCTGCGCGCCAGATGATCAAACAGGGGCACAGCGGAACACCCGGTTCGGGCGGGAAGATCATCAACTGCGCCAGTATCGCGGCCCATTCCGGTTTCTCGATCCTCGCCGCCTACAGCGCCTCAAAGTTTGCCGTCAGGGGCTTCACTCAGGCCCTGGCAAAGGAGCTGGGACCGTACAAGATCAACGTCAACGCCTACTGCCCGGGGATCGTGGGGACGGACATGTGGACGCTTATCGACGAGAAAATGGGCCCCTATCTGGGCATGCAGAAGGGTGAGGTGCTCAAGGAGTACACCAAGCTGATCACCGCGGGTCGGGTTAGTGTGCCGGAAGATGTGGCCTGTTTCGTCTCTTACCTGGCCTCCAGCGATGCAGACTACATGACCGGCCAGTCGGTCATGATCGATGGCGGCATCATCATGAACTGATCCATACCAACGGTCGGGGATGGGGGTGAGCGTGTCGCCCCCCTACAATCTCATCCCCATCCCGGCTTCCCCCTTGAAGTGGAGTGGGGAACACCTTGTCCCTGTGAGCGCTGCCGTATGTCGTCGGCGTGCATGTTGCAGCATGAAGGCAGCATGTTTCGGATCGCTTTTCCATGGGGGGTGGGATGTTCGAACAAGAGCGGAGCAGACATATGGAAACCGTACGCCAACTGGCGTGCGGACAGCACCAGGGAATCGTCAACCACAGCTTGCGACATGACGTACAGCCCCACATTTTGAGATCGTGGGAACGCTGCCTGACAAGATACAACCTCGACCCGTCCCATCTGGAGAAACCGGTTCGGGTGGGGGACAAGGCTCTGGCCGACTACCGGGAACCGCTTGAGGATTTCCTGTTCTTCGCCCAGTCCGGCATGCGGAAACTGTACCGGATGCTCTCCTCTGTCGGGTACGTGCTCCTGCTGTGCAACGCCGAAGGGGTGACCATCGATTATGTGGGGGATCCCAAGGATGAACGGGAGCATCGCCGGGCAGGGCTGTGTCCCGGAACGGTCTGGCAGGAATCGCTGGCAGGCACCTGTGGTGTTGGCACCTGTCTCGAGGAGCGCCGGGCCGTCACCATACACCGGAATGAGCATTTTTTCTCCCCCTTCATCGGTCTGAGCTGCAGCGCGGCGCCACTCTACCATCCCGACGGCACCTTGCTGGGAGCCCTGGATGCTTCCCTGCTCCACTCCCCCGAATCCAAGGATTCCCAGGCGGTTACTCTCCTGCTGGTCAATTCCCACGCTCGCCTGATCGAGAACGCCTATTTCGTCAGAACATGCCGGGATCACTGGATGATCCGCTTCAACAAGATGCAGGCTTTCGTCGAGGTAGCAACGGAGCAGATTATCGCCGTGAACGCGGACGGTTGTATCGTTGCCGCGAATTTCAACGCCATCAACGAGTTGGGCAGGCAGGGGGGCGGCACCCCCGTCAATCGGCAGCTGAGCGATATCTTTGAGCTACGCATCGAGGAGGTGGTCGATCACGCCCTCAACAGGACACAGATGGTCTTTGCCATCCGTGCCGTTGCCACCGGAATCCAGTACTTCGCACTCTTTTTCGCGCCGGGAGCCAGAACCGTGCAGCCCGCCAGGCAGCACGGCAACAGTGACAGGGCGGCTCAGCCAAAGAACAGGCCTCTTGCCCGCCTGGGGCTGAACCAGTTGGCGGGTGCCGATCCGCAAATGAGGCGCAACGTCACCCGCGCCCTGCGGGTGATGAACAGGGAGATTCCCATTCTGCTGACCGGTGAGACCGGCACCGGCAAGGAGGTCTTTGCGCGGGCAATTCATGAGTCCAGTGATCGGGCCGCAAAGCCGTTCATCGCGCTGAACTGCGCATCCATCCCCGAATCCCTGATCGAAAGCGAGCTTTTCGGCTACCGGCAGGGGGCCTTTACCGGCGCCCATATCAAGGGGATGCGCGGTAAAATCCTGCAGGCCGATGGCGGTACGCTCTTTCTTGACGAAATCGGTGACATGCCCCTGAACCTGCAGACCAGGCTGCTGCGTGTTCTGGCTGAAAAAGAGGTTTTGCCGCTGGGAAGCGAAAGCCCGGTCCGGGTCGATCTTAACGTCATCTGCGCGACCCTGCGCAACCTGGAGGAGCTGGTGCGCGACGGGAGGTTCAGGGAGGATCTGTACTACCGGCTGAACGGAATCACCATAACCCTGCCACCGCTGCGGGAACGGGAGGATAGGGATATGCTGATCAGAAGCGTGCTGTCGGCAGAACGGCACAACAATGATGCCCGGATCAGCCAGGATGCCTTCGATGCTCTTACGCGCCATTCCTGGCCGGGGAATATCCGTGAGCTGCATAACCTGATACGATGTGCGCTGGCGGTGAGCGAAAACGGCATCATCACTCTGGATGATCTGCCACCGGTGAAAATCGGGGGCAAGACAGTATCGTTTCTTCCCGCTGCTTCATCGCCGCTAAGTGTTGCCGCTCCCCATCCGGCCGCTGCCCTCGACGAATACGGCATTATGCTGGATATGCTGGCCAGGCACGAATGGAACCTCTCACGGGTTTCACGAGAACTTGGCATAAGCCGGCCAACGCTCTACAAGAAGATGAAATGCTACGCCATCGTTCCGCCGCATCCGTTTGAAAGAAAGAAGAAAAACTGATTTCTGCCCGTTCTTGCAGTGGGCTCCTGTGGCGGAAATTTCCTTGAAAGGAAAAAGAGAACCACGCACCCGCCAGAGGGTTGACGGCCATCGCTAATTCAGTATATGGTTCCCATTGTTCCTGTCTGCTGCGGCATTGAAATGCCGCAGGGCCTGTTTCTTACGGCAGCGCTAGGAATGTCCCCCGATCCGTCCTGGCTCTGTTCGGCCGCTGGAAGACGGAATCGCCGGCTGTTACGACAGGTCGGATGCAGGGGAAGGGGGATCTCCCCATGAAAGCTGGACTCAGCCATGCCGCATAACCAGATTGGCCCGAATCCTGAGAGCCGCATCCTGATCGTTGACGACGAGGGGACGTCCCTGCTGATTCTGGAGAACTACCTCCAGCACCACGGTCATGTGGCGATCTGCGCCGCCAACGGCCGCGAGGCCCTCGCCCTGCTGGAAAAGCAGCCGGTTGACCTGGTCATATCCGATCTGGTCATGCCGGGAATGGATGGGATCGAGTTCATGGATCTGGCCAAGGAACGCCACCCGGGACTCCCCTTCATCTTCTATACGGCCCTGGGGAGCATCGAGAGCGCGGTCTCGGCCATCAAGCAGGGCGCCTTCGACTATCTGGAAAAGCCGCTGGACCCCACGACCTTCGACGTGGTCATCCAGCGCGCCCTGGAGTTCGCCCGCCTCTCCCACGAGAACGTCCAGTTGCGGGAGCACTTCGCCGAGCTGTTCAGCTTCCAGAACATCGTGACCCAGTCTGCGGCAATGCGCAGGGTCCTGGAGTTGGCCTCCCGGGTGGCCTCGTCGCCCCGCACGACCATCAGCCTGACCGGAGAAAGCGGCAGCGGCAAGGAAGTGCTGGCCCGGGCGATCCACTTCGCCTCCGGCTGCCTGCCCGGCAATTTCGTGGCGGTCAACTGCGCCGCCATACCGGAATCGCTGCTGGAGAGCGAGCTGTTCGGCCATGTGCGCGGCGCATTCACCGGGGCCGAGCGCGACCGCGAGGGCAAGTTCAGCCTCGCCCGGGGCGGGACCGTGCTTCTGGACGAAATCGGCGATATGCCGTTGCCGCTTCAGGCCAAGCTGCTGCGGGTGCTGGAAGAGAGAACCTTCGAAAAGGTCGGCGACAATCGCTCCCTGCCGGTGGATTTCCGGGTCATCGTGGCCACCTACCGTGACCTGGCCGGACTGGTCGCTCAGGGGACGTTCCGCGAAGACCTGTACCATCGCATCAATGTCGTTCCCATCAGCATCCCGCCGCTGCGGGAGCGGAGGGAGGATATCCCGCTTTTGGTGGACTTCTTCCTGAAGCTCTTCCGCCAGCACCAGGGTAAGGCGCTGCCGGGGGTCTCGAAGAAAGCCCTGGACCTGCTCATCGCCCACTCCTGGCCGGGCAATGTGCGCGAACTGCGCAACGTGCTGGAGTACGCGGCCATCATGGTCAGCGATGAACTGATCAGGCCCGAACACCTGCGCCTGACCGACCCTTCCCCGGCACTGTCGTCCCTTCATTCACCCGACGGCAGCGTCGACTTTCATGTTTCCCTTCCCGCCGACGAGCTCTCTCTGGACGCCATTGTTGCCAGGATCCTGGAGAGCGCGCTCCAGCGCTGCCACGGCAACAAGTCCCGGGCAGCCGCGATGCTCAAGGTCAACCGCAAGATGTTCTACCGCTGATCCCCTCTGTCCCCCCCTGGCAACGAATTGTCCCTTTTGGGGACGCAGCATCCCTCCCATTGTGTTCTAACCCATTGAAAAAACGGAAACCGTACTCCTGGCAACTTTCGTGAAAGCGATGGCTTCTTACCGTTTTATCGCGGGTAGTGATGTCCTTTTTGCGGACACGAGGTGGGGGTAATGTCCCAGGTGGACGTAGAGCGGTTTCTCGGCAGGATCATAACCGATGGAGAGTTCAGGGAGCTGGCCAAGCATTCCCTGGCCAGCGTCTGCTACGGAGAGGGCTTCGTTCTTTCCGTTCAGGAGTTGTCCCTGTTGGGGGGGCTGGATTTCTCCCGCTTCGCGCCTGTCGCGGAGCTGCTGGATGGCGCCCTCAGGCGCAGGTGAGGCAGGGGATGCCCGTGAGCGGGAAGAAGAAAACCCGGAAAGCGGTCAATGCCATGGATGAGGGGGGGGGCGTGAAGTGGAAAAGAAAACCGAATTGATGCAGAAATCGGGCCGTTCCCTGGAGGAGATCCTGGAGCGGATCAACGAAGTCAGCATGCAGGTCAACCAGGTCGCCATGGCCGCCGAGGAGCAGACCGCGACCACCGGCGAGGAGACCGGCACCATCCAGCAGATGAACGATGCCGTGAACAGTACGGCCCAGGGAGCCGAGGAAGGCCGGGCAGGCCGAGGAGCCGCAGAGCCTCGGCAGCCGTTTCAGGCTGTCGTGCAAAGGGAATGTCCATGAGCAACCTACCTGCAATCGTACAAGCAAAGGGCCCGGTATCCCCGGATATCATCCAGCTGGTCAGTTTCGAGCTGGAAGGTGAGGAGTACGGGGTGGACGTGCTGAAGGTGCGGGAGATCATCCGTATGCCCCAGATCACGACCATGCCCACTACGCCCGGGTACGTGGACGGGATCATCAACCTGCGCGGCGCGGTGCTGCCGATCATCTCCCTGCGCCGGCGCTTCGGCCTGTGCGACACCGAGCATGACCACAAGAGCCGAATTCTGGTCATGGAAGTGGCGTACCCTTCGCATCATTCGAACGCCGTTGTCTCCCCCGATGCCAGCCTGTTGCGCAGGCTGGCCCACTCCCCCTTGGGCTTCTGGGTGTAGCAGAGATCCATGCGGCTGGCCATCATGATCACCTTGTGGCGCTCGGGCCGCTCACCCCGGTCCAGCATGGCGGCCAGTTCCCCGCCCCGCCTGAAGAAATCAGCAACGCTCCCCTTGGTGATGCTCAGCTTCATCCCCCTGGTTTCCGCGTACTCCCCCTGGTCTTCGGCGGGGGGCATCTGGCTGGCGCCCTGGCCGGTGGGTGGGTCGCTGGGCCTGGGCAGGTCGTTCCACTCCAGGTCGAAACGCTGCTCCAGCTCCTCGAAAGAGGTGAAGCCTCCTGCCTCCTCCGTCCCCATGCGGTACTCCCTCAACCCGCCGTCGCTGTATTCCAGCCCCAGCACCCGCCCGTTGTCCTGGGGGCACATGTCCTGGTTGACGTAGGCGAGATGGTAGCGGAGGACCGTGCCGTTATCGCCGGTCCAGACTTCGCGCCTGATCACGCCGTTCCCCTGATTCCAGGGGACCATGAAAATATCGTCCGCAATCTTTATCCTGTTGGCCATGATCGGTGTCTCCTGTTTGCTAGAAATCAATATGTATCTATGGCTCGTTTGCTCTCCGCCTGCCGTGGGCAATGCGCCTTGGCCGCGGGTCACTCCGTCCGTTTGAGGAACGCGGAGATGATCGGCACCACCTCGTCCTGCATGTCCTCCAGGATGTAGTGGCCGGCGTCAGCATAGCTGTGGACTTCTGCCTGCGGAAAACGGCGCCGCCATTCGGCCAGGAAGTGGCGGTCAAAGACAAAGTCCCGCTCGCCCCAGACCAAGAGCAGCGGCAGGTCGCGGAACTGGTCCAGCCCCCGGTCAACACTGCTCACCAGGTCGTAGCCGCGGTCCCCGGGCTTCAGCGGAATGTCCTGGACGAAGCGCAGGGTGGCGATGCGGTCGTTCCAGGAACCGTAGGGGAGGCGGTAGAGCCTGCGCAGCTCTCGGGACAGGGGATTTCGTTTGCATCCCACGAAGGAGGCGGCCAGGCTGAAGGCGTTGAACCCGCGCACCAGCAGGCTCCCCAGGCGGGTGTCGCGGCAGATCCTGAGCGCCAGGGGGAATGGTTTCCCCGGGGGGAGCTTGAAGGCGGCAGTGTTCATCACCACCAGCCGTCGGATTGCCTTGGGGTGGGCCACTGCGTAGGCCATGCCGATCATGCCGCCCCAGTCGTGCACCACCAGGGTGATGTTGTCCCTGATGGCCAGGTGGTCCAGCAGCCGCTCCAGGTCCTGCACCCGCCGGGCCAGGGTGTAGTCGTAGCGCTCGTCACCCGGCTTGTCGGAAAGGCCGCATCCCATGTGGTCCGGAACGATGCAGCGGTAGCTGCCGGAAAGCTCCCTGACCAGGTTGCGGTAGTAGAACGACCAGGAGGGGTTGCCGTGGAGCATGACCACCGCTGGACCGCTCCCCTCGTCCAGGTAGTGGTAGCCCAGGCCGTCCAGGTCCAGATGGTGGCTCTGAAAGGGGTAGTGTTGCTTCAGGGGATCGCTCACCATTCCACACCCAGCATCAGGCAGTTGAGGCCGCTGCCGATGCCCAGCAGGGCCACCCGGTCGCCGGTGAGCAGGATGTCCCGCTCGGCCGCCAGGGCGGCGGTCAGCGGCAGGGAGACCGTGCCCATGTTGCCCAGGTATTCGTAGGTGGTGAAGTCCTGGTCGGCTGATATGCCCAGGGTTTTCAGGATGGCGTTCTGGTGGGCCGAGCCGACCTGGTGGCAGATCACCTGGTCCACCTGCTCCGCGCTCCACCCCAGGTGGGGGAGGAAGGCGTTCCAGGTGCGCTTCCCCAGTTCCACCCCGTGGTTCATGACGTTGACCCCGTCGGTGGACATGACCTGCTGGTAGCCGCCCCTGCCGTCGGGCGCCATGCCCCACAGGCAGAACTGGTGGTGCTCCGGTGCGGCCAGGCAGACCCCGCCCAGCAGTTTGCGCCGCTGCGCACTGGAGAAGGAGCCGTCGGTCAGCAGCACCGCCACCGCGCCCGAGCCGCCGGTCAGGGTTGCCAGGGAAGAGGCGAAATGCTCCATGCGCCGCTCCTTGAGCATGCGCTCGATCATGATCTCGTTTATCTCCCGCGCGCTTTCGCAGGAGACCACCATGCCGGCCCTGATCTGCCCCAGCTCGATGCGGTTGGCCAGGTCCAGCATGCCGTTCAGGACGCCCAGACAGGCGTTGGAGATGTCGAACACGGCCGCCTGGCCGCCGATGCCCAAGCCGTGTGCCACGCGACAGGCGGTGGCCGGCTCGAACTGCTCCCGGCAGACGCCGGCGTAGATCAGGGCGCCGATCTGGTCCACCGGGACGGCGCTGGCTGCCAGCGCCTTGCGGGCGGCGGCGATGGCCCCCTGGGAGAGGGGATAGCCCGGCTCCCACCAGCGGCGCTCGCGGATGCCGGTCATGGCCTGCAACTGTCCCGGCGCGATGCGCAACTGCCGGTAGAGCGGCTCCAGGCGCGCCTCCAGGTCGCCGGTGGAGACCACCACCGGCGCCAGTTGATAGCCAAATGATTCCAGGGTAACTGCGCGGTATTTCATTACTGCTTCTCCAAAAAGGGGCGCTCCAGGCGCAGGGTGAAATCGTTCATCTGATAGATGGGGCGGCTGTCCACGGAGAGCATTCCGTCGGCCACGAGCAGGCGTCTCTCGTCGTCGCAGGCCGTGATCCAGGCCTCCACCGTCACCAGGCTGTTGCTGGGTGTGACCTGGCCCCGGTAGAGCCAGCGATGGCGCTGGCCGGTGGCAGCGGGGCTCAGGACGGAGCCTTGCTCCCATCCCCAGCGCTCCACGGCGGCGAACTTGACCAGTTGCAGGAATGACTCCAGTCCCAGTGATCCGGGGGTGACCGGGTCCTGGTAGAAGTGGGCCTTGAAGAACCACTCCTCAGGGTCAACCTCCTTGACCCCCCGCAGGTAGCCCAGCCCGGCAGGGCCGCCGTCGGCCACGAACAGCTCGATGCGGTCGATCATGGCCAGCTGGCGGTCCGGAAAGGGGGGCGCCTGGGGGTAGGGGAGGGAGCGTCCGCGCCCCGCCTCTTCCGCCGTGGGCAGGTAGGGGGTGGCGTCGCGGATACCCACCTGGGAGGCCAGCGCCTCTTGGGAGAAGAAGCCGAACATGGTCTCCCCCTCGTAGACCATCCCCTGCCGGTCGGCAACGGCGAAGTCGTACTCCTGGATGATCATGCCGCCGCTGGTGGCTACCTTGGTCAGGCCGGCGGTCATGGTCAGGGTACCGCTGTCCGGTGTGACATCGCGGTGCCGCACCGCGTTCCCCCCCAGGTTGCGGAAGGAAATGTCGCTGGGCGAGGTCAGCGCCGAGCCAACGTAGGCTGCCAGCCAGCCGCAGGGCTGCAGGGCCGCCTCCAGCAGCACCGCAAAGGGCATGCGCCCCTGGCGCTCGGCGGCGAAGTACCAGGCATCGCGTGGAATGTCGTACTGGGCCTCGGCACGTGCGCCGGCAACCATGCGCCACGGCTCCCCCTGTACTGCGGTGACGCGGTCCATGAACTGGAAAGGGGGGCCGGGGAGGCGGGCGATCCTGCGCTGGCTGTCAAAGACGCGGTACGGCTCGCCAAACCCCTCGGAGGGGTTGCCGTTGCTGTAGGCCAGGATCTGCTGCTTGGTGTAGATGGCCGGCTTGCGGGTGCCATCGCCATCTTCACCCCCTTCCTCCGGGAGAGGGCTGGGGTGAGGGGCTGGGGTTATCCGCCACAGCGCCTCCAGCTCTTCCCGGCCGGTGCCTGCCAGGCGCACCGACATGTCGCCGATCTCAACGATCGGCTTTCCGTCGGCGTACATCAGCGCATCGGCGATGGCAAACGGCTCCGGGCCGTAGCCAAGCTGACGGATGGCCACCTCGTAGGTGACGACGTGAGTGCTCTCCAGGACCTGGCCCCGGCAGCGCAGACGGCTGTCCACGCCGGGGAGCGGCTCCCAGGTTGCCCTGCCGGTCTCGGCCACCCATCCCCTGCGCAGCAGCAGGATGCGCAGGGTGTGCATGCAGCATTCGTACATCAGGGTTCCGGGCATGACCCGGTCATCCACGAAGTGGCAGGAGATGAACCAGTCGTCCGGTCGGATGTCGGCCTCGGCAATGATCTGGCCCAGTCCGTAGCGTCCGCCGTCGGGGTCGATCTCCCGCACCCGGTGCACCAGGCGCATGGCGCCCCCCGGGATGGTCAGGGGATGGTTCAGGCCCAGCCGGGAGAATGATGGCCCGAAGCAGCCGGCCAGGTCCCCCCGGCGCAGCCGGTCCAGCTGGTCCCCGTCGTACCCCTCCCGCTCCAGAGGAACAAGGTCTTGCCAGTTGTTCGGCAGGAGCCCCCTGGTGGGGCGCGGATCGACGGCTGGCCGTACGATCCCCTTGCCCGCCTCCAGCTCCTGGCTGGTGAAGAAGCCCGCGCAGCCGTCCCGCATGGTCAAGAGCGGTTCGCCGTCCACCGTTGCGTCGAAGCGGAAGCGGAACAGGTAGGTGTCCCCCTGGCGGAAGAAACGTTCGATGCGGATGTCGTAGCGGATGGTCTCCCCTGCAACCGGCAGCGGGCGGTGGAAGGTGACCACCGCGTCTAGCAGGCGGTACACCGCCAGGCCGCGGGTGATGAAGTCGATCCCCAGGTAGCCGGAGAGGAACAGGTCGGCCTGGCCGGCCTCCACGGCGATGCAGGTGGGTATGCGGCCGCCGTCCAGGTACCAGGCATTGGCCAGGATGTCGTGTTCGGTGACCACCCGGCCGCTGGTCATGGAGCGCGGTTCCCCTTCCAGGGCAACGATGCGGTCCACCAGCATCAGCGGCTCGTCCGGCAGGCGCACCCGGGTGGGGAGACGGTCCAGTTCGGCGAAATCCGGCCCCAGCATACGCCCCACGCTTCCCGTGGCGAACTCCAGGCACATGTCGCGGTCGAAGACGCAGGTTCTGGGTGGTGCGGGGCGGGGGGGCGTGCTTTCCGCCGTAACAGCACCGGCTTCTTCCCCGGCAAGGGGGGGGAGAATCGGAGGCAGGTCGTCCCCCAGGGCCTGGGTCAGGGCCGCCTGGAGCCGCAGGGCCTGGAGCATGCCGCCGGTCAGGTTTTCGGAGACCTTGAGGTATGCCTCGTGGGCCCTGATCTGCGCCTGTTGGCAGGCTGCGAAGTCGTTGATTACCTGACCGTGCAGGGAAGTGCCCAGGTCACGAGGGGAGCTCTGGGCGCTCCTCTCCCCTCCGGCGAAGGGGATGGATACTGGTTGAGCTCCTCCCCCTCCACGGGGAGTGAGCAGCTCAGGCGGTGGCGGGTCCTGGTTAAGGGCCGGCTGGCTGCGGCGCGGCGGGAGGGATGGCTGGAACGGCAGCCCGCCGCAGGGGACGCGAACCATGGTCCCCTTTGCTGTCTCCGCCAGGGTGACCGCAGGCGCGGGGAAGAGCGGAGAGAGGTCCAGGGGGACCCGCTCCGCCGTCAGCTGGGCCAGCAGGCGCAATAGTCCGGAGAGCTGGTCCTGCCCCTGGTGGCAGATGGGCCTGGCCAGGTGGGGACGATTCTCCAGGATGCGGCCGATCATCCGGCTGCAGGAACTGCCTGGCCCCATCTCCAGGAACAGGCGCACCCCGTCGTCATAGGCCTGCTGGATGGTGGCAGGGAAGTTGATCCCCTCCACCGCCTGGGCAAGGATCGAGTCTGCCGCGCTCTCACGGTTGAGCTCGTAGGCAGCGTTCCTGGCGCTGCTGTAGAAACGGATTCCCGCTGGCGGGGTGGTGGGGAAGAGGTGCAGCTGCCGGTAGGGGCCGGCCACCTCCCTGGCCACGCCGCAGTGGGCCGTGGTCACCCCCCGCAGGGGGAAGAAGGGGCGCTTGATCCGTTCCACCACCCGGCTGACCTCGTCGCTGTCTCCGCCGATCACGCACTCATCCGGGGTGTTGACGATCAGCAGGTAGACCCGCGTTGTTCCCTCCAGCGCACGGGTAACCTCCGTTGCAGAGGCGGCCACCATGCCGATGCTCCACTGCACTTCGGTCCCCTCGGCCAGCCCCCAGGCGCGTTGCGCTGCCCGGCATTCCCCGGCCAGATCGCGGGTGAAGAGGGTGGAGTTGTGCATGCGGGTCAGCATGCCGTCCCGGTCGTGCCAGGCGCCCAGGGCAAACAGGGCCGCCGACTCGCCCAGGCTGTAGCCGATGGCCGCCTGCGGTTCCACGCCAAAGCCGCGCACCAGGTCGCTGGCGATGCAGCCGATGGCCACCTGGCCGAAGAGCACCGCCCGGTGGTCGTTATCGATCTCTGCCGAAGGAGCGCCGTTCCAGAACCGTTCCGGCTGGAACTGGCTGCGCAGGTAGAGGTTGTTTTCGTCTTGGCTGCGCAGGATTTCTGGCCAGTGGCAGGAGAGCTCCATGCCCATGCCCGGGTAGTGGTTGCCGGAGCCGGGGAAGACGAAGGCCAGCTTCCCCTCCAGTCCCAGGGGGGCGGGGGAGTAAAACAGCCGGTCGTGCAGGGCCGGGTGGGCCAGCAGTTCGGCGGTGGAGCATCCCGAGGCCAGCAGATCTTCCCCCCGGTCGATCAGCGCCATGAGTTCGTCCCGGGTGCGGGCAACCAGGGCCAGGGCGCGGGGGCGTGCTTTTGCCTCGCTGTCGTGCGTCACTCCCCGGTCATACCATTCCCGGGCCAGGCTCCCCAGGCCGTCATCCGCTGCATGGGCCGCGCGTTGGCGCAGCAGGCCGAGCCCGCGGGTCAGGTCGGCCGGATTGTCGCCGCAGAGGGTGAAGAGAAATTCCGATCCCTGGCCCAGGGGTGCCATGCGTTCCGCTTCGAAGCGCTGCGGCTGGTTGTCCCATCCCTCCAGGACAACATGGCTGCATCCGCCATCCATACTGAGCACGCTGACCCCGGCCCGTCGCGGCCCCTCGCCCCGGTTGCGCAGCCAGTAGCGCGGGGCGCGGGGGATATACAGCGTCCCAGGGGAGGAAAGCTCGTGGCAGGGGGTCTCCACGCCGCGACAGGGGGGGATGATTTCCTGGTACAGGGCCAGGCAGCCACGCACCAGGGAGGCCAGGCCCGAGGCAGCGCCGCTCTGGCCGATGTCGGCGGCGACGCTGGAGACGGCGCAGGAACGCTCCCGTCGGGGAGGGGTGTCATCCGTGGGACTGGTGCCGAAGAAGCTCGCCAGGGCGGCCGCCTCCATGCGGTCCTCGGCGGGCAGGCCGCTGGCATGGGCCTCCAGGTAGGAGACAGTGGCCGGGTTGATCCCTGCGTCGCTGTAGGCCCGTTCCAGGGCCCGGCAGTAGCCCTCTTCCCGGCTGGAGGTGGTGGTTTCGCCGCTGGAGCTGCCGATGCCGCGGATGACGGCGTAGATCCGGTCCCCGTCGCGCTCGGCGTCGTCCAGGCGCTTGAGCACCACGCTGGCCGCCCCCTCTCCCACCAGGGAACCGTCGGCCCGCTGGTCGAAGGGGAGAGCCCGGCCGGATGTGGAGAACGGCCTTTGGTCATGGCGTCCCAGCACGGCGCGCAGGTCGCCGGCCAGGTCCACCGCCCCCACCAGGGCTCGGTCGATCTCGCCGGACTGGAGCATGCGCGCGGCTGTTTCCAGGGAGCGGATGCCGGAATTCTCCTCCCCTGCCAGGGCGAAGCTGGGGCCTCCCACCCGGAATTCGCGGGCGATCCTGCTGGCCACGATGTTCCCCAGGGCGCCCATGGTACGGTTGGCGGTCAGGGGGGGGGAGGCGTCATCGCGCAGCTGGTCAATCCAGCTGGCCAGCTCCTCGTCCGACATCTGGCGTCCCAGCTCCCTGGCCCACTCCTTCGCCCGTTCTGCCAGGGACCAGCGGAAGCTGAAATTGGTGCTGTTCAGGTCAAGGCTGATGCCGACAAACACACCGGCCCTCAGGTTCCCCTCCCGGTCCAGGTCGGCGTCGGCCATGGCGGCCGCGGCTGAGGTGAGCATCAGGATCTGCTGGGGCAGCATCTCCTCGATCTCGCGGGGAGGTATGCGGAACTGCTCCGCGGCCACGGCCACCTCGTCCAGGTAGAAGCCGTTGAACGGGGTCCGCTGCAGCCCCTCTTCCTGGTACCAGGCGCTCTCCTGGGCTCCCCACCATCTGGTGGGGGGGGTGGGGGTTGTGTGGGGCCCGCCCCCCAGCACCCGCTCCTGGAACGAACGCAGCGATTGCCAGGGTCCGAAGCGGGCGTCCATGCCGACCACCGCCACGCCGGGGTGCGGTTTGGGTTTCTGGTCGTGTTTGCCCGGCCGGGTTCGCCCGCTTTCCGGAAGCCATTCCTCCACCAGCAGATGGGCGTTGATGCCGCCAAAGCCGAAGGCGCTTACCGCGGCCCTGCGGGGGATGCCCTTGCCGCGGCGCTCCCAGGGGATGCCCTCGGTCAGCACCCGAAAGGGGCTGTTGTCCAGGTCCATGCCCGGCTGGGGGGAACTGAAGTTGGCGGTGGGGGGGAGCTGTTCCTCGGTCATGGCCAGGAGCACCTTGGTCAGGGCCGCGGCGCCGGCGGCGGTGAGCAGGTGGCCGATGTTGGATTTGATGGAGCCGATGACGCAGGTTCTCCCCTCCGGCCGGCCCATGCCCCACAGCTCCCGCAGGCTGGCCACCTCGGTGGCGTCCCCCACCTGGGTGCCGGTGGCGTGGCATTCGATCAGGTCCACATCGGCCGGATCCCAGCCCGCCCTGGCGTAGGCGTTGCGCATGGCGCGCACCTGCCCCTCGGAGAGGGGGGCCAGAAGGCTGCCCCCCACGTCGTTGGAGAGGCCGATGCCGCGGATGATGCCGTAGATCCGGTCGCCATGGGCCAGGGCATCCTCGGTCCGCTTGAGCAGGAAGATGCCGGCCCCTTCGCCGACCACCAGGCCGTCGCCCGAGGCGTCGAAGGGGGAGCAGATACCGCGCCTCGACAGGGCGCGCAACTGGGAGAAGCCCATCTGGGTGTAGAGCGGGTCGGGGCGGGAGAGGCCGCCGGAGAGCATGGCGTCGGCACGGCCGGAGAGCAGTTCGTCGCAGGCGAGCTTGATGGCGTAGAGCGAGGAGGCGCAGGCCGCGTCAAGGGCGCAGCTCGTACCGCCCAGGCCGAGGGCCTGGGCAAGCATCCCTGCCGGCAGGCCGGCGACGTAGCGATTGATCGGGTTGACGGCGGAAGCTTGTGGGGCGTGGCCCAGCAGCTTCTCCTCGAAACTCCTCCCCAGCCACTGACGGGAGATGAGCGCCGAGGTTTCGCTGGGCAGGGCCAGATTGCCGATGATGACGCCGATGCGGGAGCGGTCCAGCGGTTCGGTGACGCCGTCGTCAAGGGCCCGCGTGCCGGCGTGGATCAGCAGGTGGAAGAGCGGGTCCAGGCCGTCCGGCAGCTGGAAGCCGGGCGCCAGGCCGCTCAGGCCGGCCAGGGAGGGGATCTCCTGGATGAAGCAGCCGTGGCGGGAGTAGACATGGTCGACCCTGCCCACCTCGGGGTGATAGGCCGTCTCCACCCCCATGGGCCAGCGTCCCTCGGGAACAACCCGGCTGGCACTCCTGGCCAGGCGGATGTTGTCCCAGAACCGGGCAAGATCCGGTGCATCGGGAAAGATACCTCCGATCCCTACGATCGCGACAGATGATGACTGGTGCATCTCAGGCGGCTCTCAGTGCGTCCTGGCCCGCCCGGGACAGTTTGTTGCGCTGGAATGCCTGGGCAAGGGAGGGGTCGATGACGCACTCGTATCCTTCCAGGCGTGCCACCAGCTTCCCGCTGCCGCGCTCCAGGAACTCCATGTCGGCTGTTGCGCCATGCTCCCGTTCCGCGGTGACGCGGATGACCACCTGGACACCGTCGCGGGGGAAGCTGTCGTGGTACTGGCGGAAGCGTCCCGCGAAGCAGGGGAGCGAGCCGGCGCCGAAGCGTTCAAAACTCCACAGGATCATCAGCTGGAAGGCGCTGTCCAGGGAGAGCGGGTCGCTGATCCAGTCGCTGCGGAAAGGGCTCCTGATCCAGCTGGCAGGCTGGGGGGCGGCCTTCACCAGGGCCGAGATCCCCCGCTCGCAGCAGCTCTCCACCTCTTCGATGCCCTGCAGGTCCGGTCCGTGGAACAGTCGCTGCGGGTCGTAGATCCGGCCGCCCAAGGGCGCATAGGGGGCGGCGGGGGGATCGGGGATGGAGCGGATCCCCTCGGGGAGTTTCCTTGCCAGCACGATTTCACCCCGGGCGTGCAGGACGGGGCGTCCCTCGGATCCCGAGCCGACCAGTTCCACCGTCACATTGTAGAGCGAATCACGCTTCTCGGCCTTTCCGGCCATGATCCGCACGCTGTAGGGGGTGGTGTGCTCGAAGATGACCCCCTTGCAGATGCGCAGGTCGTTGAAGCCGTGGAAGCGGAAGCCGGGGTTGTCGTGCAGCGCCCCGTGGGAGAGCCATTCAACGATCACCGCCATGGGGAGCACCGCCCTGCCGTCCATGACGTGGGAGCGCAGGAAGGGGTAGGCATCCACGCTGAGGTTCAGGGAAAAGGTCTCGCTAAGCTGCTTTGACGCGGCTGGCCGGGGAGCCTTCAGCGCCTCGTTGGTGGTGATGGCCATGGCGACCACCTCCACCGGGGCGTCCGCTGCCGCGATCTCGCGGATCAGTAACTCTCCTCCCTCGTCGAGGCCGATCAGGCCGATCCCCTCGCCGGCAAAGACCTTTTTCAGGGCCGGGGTGACCATGCCGCCGTCCCAGGGACCCCAGTTGATGCTGACGCAGCGGCAGTCCGGGCGGCGGCGCGCCTCGGCCTGGGCCAGCTTGTTGAGCACCTCGTTTGCCACGGCGTAGTCCACCTGGCCGGAACGGCCGAAACGTCCGGTGGTGGAGGAGAAGAGGGCGATGAAACGCAGGTCGTCCATGCTGGTGGCGTCCAGCAGCGAGCGCAGCCCCCCCACCTTGGTTCCGTAGACCATGGCGAACTGCTCCAGGGTCTTGTCCGCGATCAGGCGGTCGGCCAGGACGCCGGCGCCGTGGATGATGCCCCGGATCGGGCCGTGGTCATTGCGGATCCGCTGCAGCAGCTCGGCCACCGCCTGGCTGTCGCGGATGTCCACGGAGCAGTAGATCGCCTTGCCGCCTGCCGCCTCCACCCGCGCCAGTGTTGCCCGCAGCTCGCGCCCCGCCTTCAGGGCCCGGTACTGTTCCTCGATGGCCTTGGGGTGCAGCTTTTCCGTGGCATGTTCCAGGATGGCCCGTTTGATGGCGCTCTCCTCGGTCAGGGGGGCCAGCCAGGACGGTTCGTCAGTCACCAGCCTGCTCCTGCCCAGAAGGACCAGCAGTGGTCGGTAGGCCCGTGCCAGGGCGACTGTCGCCTCGGTTGTCACCCCTCGTCCCCCTCCGGTGATCACCACCACCTCACCCTCGCCGAGGGGGGGCGTGGAAGGCGTTTCCAGGCCGGGAAGGTCGGCCATTTCCAGGGCACTGCGGCCCGAGGGTGAGAGTCCCACCTCCACCGGTCCCGTGTGCAGCAACTCTCTGGCCAGGGCGCCCAGGGCGGCGTTGCCGTCGGGGAAACTGCCCAGGTCGATGGCCCTGCAGGTCACGTCGGACCACTCGTGGCCGGCGGTCTTTGCCAGTCCGGCCAGCCCCCCGGAGAGGGGGTCCGCAAGTTCGCTTCCCGCCCCACAGCCGAAGCAGCCGTCCAGGCGGGAGATGGTGGCGAACAGGGCGCCGCCGGTGGCGCCGGCCCGGCGCAGGGGGGAGGAGGCGCTCTTCAGCAGCAGGAAGGCCTGCTGGAGAAAGTCGTCGTCGGAGCCGCTGGCCGGGGCGATGATGACCAGACCGGCCAGGTCCGCGGTGGGCGCTGCCTCCCGTGCCTCTTCCAGGGACAACAGGCGCACCGTGCGGCCGCCTGCTGCCAGCAGGTCGCGCAGCCCGCTGGACAGGGATGAACCGTCGTCGCTAATCCACAGCTCGCCGTCAGCCAGTTCCAGCGGTTCGCTCGGGTTGCCCAGCGCCACCGGTACGATGCTGCTGCGGTTGACCGGCTGGGCGGTGCGAACAGGCTCCGGCTTGCGCTGCATCGCCGGCGCGGCTGAGTGTTCCGGTTGGACGGCCGCCGTCGCCGGGGCCGCTGCTTTTGCCAGGTGCGCCGCGATCTCGCCCAGGGTCCTCAGGGTCGCCAGATGCTCCGGCCCGATGGCGGGCGCTCCGGGAAGCTGTTCCTGAAGGCTGGAGAGTATCT
>MTLE01001097.1_pt2 | contig 27992 bp, 22 predicted proteins | sample 1982461 | NCBI WGS metagenome assembly MTLE01 (sample SAMN05712605, study PRJNA340218) | biofilm metagenome | isolation source: sample SPL anode biofilm adapted to -200 mV | place: USA | collected 2012-02-03
TCTCGTGGGCGATGCCCGCCGCGAGGCGGCCCACGGAGGCGAGCTTGTCGGCCTGGGTGAGCTGGAGCCGGGTTTCGGATATCTGGCTCGTCATCGTGTTGAAGGCCTGGGCCAGGTGGCTGAGCTCATGGTGCCCCTCCACCTTGATGGCCGTCGTCAGGTCGCCGTTGGCCACCCGCCGCGTGCCTTCCATGAGCGCCTCCACCGGCCGCACCACGAGCTTGCGGTTGAGCCACCAGATGATGAGGCTGCTGCAGGCGATGGCCAGCACCGCGAAGCTGGCCATCACCTTGCGGCCTCTGGCCATCTCCCGGTCGGCCTCGGCCATGGAGACGTTCACGTCCAGCACGCCCAGCACGCGCTGGGAGGCCGAATGGGCGTGGCAGTCGGCGGTATAGCAGGAGGGCTCGTTGGGGATGGGGTTGATGATCCCCAGCACCCGGGTTCCGTCGGCGTCCTTGTAGACGCGGGCCCGGGCGTTCACGTCCAGCTTCTCCAGGGGCTGACCCTCGGCATGGCAGGCGTAGCAGGCCTCGCCGCGCTTGTTCACGGTGGTGCCGATCTCCTGGCTGTCCGAGGAGAACATGATCCGGCCTTCCTTGTTGAAGAGCCGGACCTTGCGGATGCCCTCCCCGCGCAGGGCGCCCATCGTCCGGATCTGCCTGTGGAGGCCGTCCCGGCGGTTCTCGAGCATGTCGTAGTGCGTGCTGCTCTTGATGGTCTCGCCCAGCTGGTTGGCGTTGCGCGTGAGCTGGGAGACCAGGCCCTCGTTGTGGGAGCGCATGATCAGGCCCGCCATGAGCCCGATGGCCAGGGCCGAAACCAGGCCGGCCCCCAGGATCAGGCGTGTGCCGATGCGCGTGCCCATGTCAGTCCCCCTCGATGGCCGGGCTGAGGCTGGAGAACGGGTGCTCGTCGGGCTCGGGCGGCGCCACGTCCGGGAAGATGGGGAGGTAGCGCGCGATGAGCGTGAAGGCGGTGAACCCGATGGCCGCGATGCCGGTCATGACGAGCACTTCCAGCAGGGACGGGAAGTAGGTGCGGGCGGGGTACTGCTCCAGGCCGGTCACGGCCACGTTCATGCGGTTGGCCGCGAAGCCCGCCAGCACCATGATGGTGGTGACATAGAGGCCGCGCCGGGAATGGCGGATGCGGTTGGACAGGAGGAGGATGAGGGGCACCACGAAGCCGACGATGATCTCGAACCAGAATGCGAGGCTGTGGTAGGTCAGGTGCTTCAGCTCAACAATGGAGCCCCGGGAGAACATGTCCTGGAACCGGACCACGAGGTACACGGCCAGCGCGACCGCCGTGATCTTGGCGAGGTTGGCCCGCAGCTCCGGCGGAAGCAGGGTCCGGCCCTTGCGGGAGAGGACCAGGGTCTCCAGGATCACCATGGAGACGCCCGAGGCGATGCAGGAGATGAAGAAGAGGATGGGCAGCAGGGGCGTGTACCAGAGCGGGTGAAGCCGGTTGGGAACGATCAGGTAGAGCGATCCGAAGGAGGACTGGTGGAGGGTGGAAAGCAGCACGCCCAGGATCATCAGGGGCAGGGAGACACTGTGGATCCACTTGATGGGGGTGGGGAGGTTGAACTTCTCCAGCACGATCGGCGCGAACTCGGCCGAAAGGACCGTGGTGTAGAGGATGACGCACCAGGTGATCTCGAACATCACGGAATGATGGTTCCACATGACCAGGGGATGCCAGAAGTGGTCGGGGCGGCCCAGGTCGATGACGAGCACCAGGACCACCAGGAGGTAGCCGATGAAGGCGGTGAGGATCGCCGGGCGCACGATGGGCTCGTAGTCCTTGGCGTGGAAGAGGTGCACCGCCGCCACGATGGTGAAGCCGGCCGCGGCCAGGCCGATGCCCAGGAAGTCGAAGCCGATCCAGAGCCCCCAGGGGAACTCGTCGGAAAGGTTCGTGGTGGCGCCCAGGCCCAGGGTGAACCGCGCGATGGCGGCGCCGACGCCCAGGACGATCAGGGTCGTGGCGACCACGCCCCAGAAGGTGATGCGGGGAAATTTGAAGGTTTTCATGCTTAACCCCGATTCTTATGGTTGGAGTCCTGCTTCTTCGAGCCTTCCTCGCGGGCGACGTCCTCGCGGCGGTTCGTGATCCACCAGATGCCCGCAAGCATGACGCTCCCGACGCCCACGACGTTGGGCACCTTGGATAGGGCGTTCATGGTCAGGATGGGCATGGGCTCCTGGCCCAGGCGGGTGTCAAAGCCCAGCTTCTCGAAGGGCACCGGGCTGATGTAGAGGACGGAGGTGCCGCCCACGTCGTTCTTGCCGTAGATCTTGGGCACGTACTTGCCGGAATCGGCGGTGATGCGGTTCGTGGCCTCGATGAGCAAGTCGTTGCGATCCCCAAACTTGGTGGCGCCGGTGGGGCAGGCCTCGGAGCAGGCGGTGGGCAGGCCCTTCTCCAGGCGGGGGGCGCACAGGATGCACTTCTTGATGCCCGGCCGGGTGCTCTTCCACTCGTAGCGGGGAATGTGGAAGGGGCAGGCCTGCATGCAATAGCGGCAACCAATGCACTTATCGGCACTGTAAAGGACAGGTCCGTCCGCCCGCTTCTCCAACGCTGCGACCGGACAAGCGGACACGCAGGTAGGAATATCGCAGTGCTGGCACATGTTCCTCACGAAGAGACCGTCATGCTCGCTCAGGGCGGTGAAGGCACTGAGGGAGAGGGTCTTCTCGTCACCTTCGGGCAGGCCGTTCTCCGCCTTGCAGGCGGCCTGGCAGGCGTTGCAGCCCACGCAGAGCGAGATGTCTATCAACAGTGCTTTTTTCTGACCCATGGATGTCTCCAAATGAAGAAAGCCGAACCTTTGCTAGGTCTTCCATCGGGCGGCAGAGGCGGAAGCTCGGGCCTATGTCGCTGGATTCCCAAATATTACTCCTTTCACGACAAAGAGGTCGTTTTATGTGATGGCGGTCACCCATTTCAGGCCGACCCGGTGTGAACGCGCCCAAAATCCGCTCGACAAAAGGGATAAGATGGTCCGGAACCAATTCCAGGCAGGAGACCCACCATGAAGACGTTCGCCTTCAAGATCGACCCCATGACGGGCGAGGCCTATTACGAGGTGTACGCCCGGGGTCGCCAACTGCTCAACGACCCTCACCTCAACAAGGCCGCCAGCTTCACCCGGGAGGAGCGCCTGGCCCTCGGGCTGGAGGGTCTCGTGCGCTCCGCGGTCCAGCCCCTGGAGCACCAGGTGAGCCGGGCCTATGAAGCGTTTCAGCACAAACCGGACGACCTTGAGAAATACATCTTCCTGGTGGCCCTGCAGGACCGGAGCGAGGTGATCTTCTACAAGCTGGTCACCGAGCACCTGAAGGAGATGGTGCCCATCGTCTACACGCCCACGGTGGGAACGGCCTGCCTGCAGATGAGCAGCATCCAGCGCCGGTTCCGGGGCGTGTACATCACGCCCGAGAACATCGACACCATCGACGAGGTGTTCCGGAACATCACCCTGCCCACCGTGAACCTCATCGTGGTCACCGACGGCGAGCGCATCCTGGGCCTGGGCGACCTGGGCTCGGACGGGATGGGCATCCCCGTGGGCAAGGTGAGCCTCTACGTGGCCGCCGGCGGCCTGCATCCCCACGTGTGCCTCCCGGTGTGCCTGGACGTGGGCACCAACAACCAGCGCCTCCTGGACGACCCCTACTACCTGGGCTACCGCCAGCCCCGCCTGCGTGGCGACGCCTACGAGAAGATCGTCGAGACCTTCGTGATGGCCGTTAAGCGCCATTTCCCCGACGCCCTCCTGCAGTGGGAGGACTTCGGGAAATCCACGGCCTTCAAGAACCTCGAGCGGTACAAGGACCGGATCCTCTCGTTCAACGACGACATCCAGGGCACCGGATCCACGTCCCTGGCCGCGCTCATGACGGCCATGCGCATCAAGAAGAGCCGCTTCTCCGACGAGCGGTACATGATCGTGGGCATGGGCCAGGCCGGCACCGGCATCTCCATGAACATCCTGTCGGCCCTCAAGGCCGAGGGCCTCTCCGACGAGGAGGCCCGGGCCCGGGTCTTCTGCATCGACATGCAGGGCCTCCTGGTGGAGGACGATCCGCTCCTCGAGGAGCCCCAGCGCCCCATGGCCCAGCGCCGCGCGTCGGTGGCCGGGTGGAAGCTGGACGCCCCCGGGAAGATCGGCATGCTCGACGTGGTGCGCAACGGGCGCCCCTCGGTGCTCGTGGGCGTCACCGCCCAGACCGGCCTGTTCAGCGAAGCCATCCTCCAGGAGGTGGCCAAGGTCACGGAGCGGCCCATCGTGTTCGCCCTGAGCAACCCCACCTCCAAGTGCGAGGCCACGCCCGAGCAGGTGTGGAAGGCCACGGACGGCAAGGGCCTGGTGGCCTGCGGCAGCCCCTTCCCGCCCCTGGAATGGAAGGGCAAGGTCCTGCGGTCCTCCCAGTGCAACAACATGTACATCTTCCCCGGCGTCGGCCTGGGGGCGCTGGTGGCCAAGGCGTCCCGCATCACCGACAGCATGCTCCTGGCCGCGAGCCGCGCCATCAGCGAGATGGTCACCCCCGAGCAGGAGGCCCAGGGCATGATGCTTCCGGAGATGGAGGACATCCGCCGGGTCTCCACCGCCGTGGCCGTCGCCGTGGCCCGCCAGGCCCGCGAGGAGGGCCTGGGCCGCATCATGGACGACGAAGCCATCGAGCAGGCCGTGGCCCGCGCGCAGTGGGATCCCCACTTCACGCCGTACCGCGCGGGCTAGGGTACGTCGATCAGAATAGTGGAACCATCACGACCCACTCCTGTGGTTCTGTTTGATCATCTCATCCGAATCGGAAACCCCGGCAGCGTCGGGTGAAGAACACGTACGCCAAGCACGCTGAGGCGCGGAGTTACGCAGAGGAGGCTTCGCAACCAGGCACGCCAACCCATCCCGCCCAGGCCCTGCCCGCTAACGCGGGCCGCACAGCTACGCTGCGCGCGGCAGGGGGCGCTGGTCCTTCCCCATGCAAGCCTGTGGGGGCCCAGCGCCCCCTGCCTTGGTAGGGCCTGGGCTTGGAGAATGGGGGTGAAACCTTCCACGGTCTATGAATCCAAAACCACCGTACCGTCCACCAAAAGATCGACCCGTTGTGACTCGGGGACAAGAAGACCCTCGAAAGCGGTGTCCAGTTCGACCTCCATCCAATGGATTCCTGAACCTCCTGGAAAGTGCCCAGCCCCGGTGGTTGCCCGGAAGCTGAGCCCAGGCCCGACCAAGGCTGGGGGCGCTGGTCACCCACAGGCTTGCATGCGGAAGGACCAGCGCCCCCTGCCTAGCGCAGCCTGGCTGCGCGGCCCGCGATAGCGGGCAGGGCCTGGGCGATTTGGGTCGGCATGCGTGATCGCGAAGCGACCTCGGCGAAACTCTGCGCCTCCGCGTGCTCGGCGTACCTGTTCTTTACCCGAAGCTTCCTCAACCTTCCATTTGGGAGAAATGATTCCGCTAATTCAATCGGACCACACAAGCTTTTCAGTCGCTCCACGCGTGCCCGATGAATTCGGGCCGGCAGGGGCTCAGGACGTGGCGGAGGACGCTGCCGGTGTGGGATTCCTGGAAGAGGGGCTTCATCACTTCCTCGAACCGCGTCAGGGTGGTGCCCTTGGCCACGTCCTCGTCGAAAAGGAGCGCGGGTCCCTGGCGGAATCCGGCCAGGTGGGCCAGGTCGCTCGGGGCCAGGATGGGGTCCTGGTCGTTGCGCTTGAACATGGAGAAGCGCACGAAATACAGGGGAGCGCCCACCAGGTTGGCGAACACCAGCCCCGACATGATCGACCCGTGGGCCGCGCCCACCACCACCGCCGGCCGGAACGACGCCGTCACCGCGTCGGCCAGGCTCCGGATCCACCTGGGGTTGGAGGCCCGCCAGGTGTACTTGTCCTTGGCGTTGGCGTAGACGAACCCGCGGAGGACTTCGGGCAGACCCTTGCGGAAGCGCCGGAGGGCCGCGGGGGCGTCGTCCGTGAGGGCGTACAGGGCGCGGGCCGTGGCGATGGAGTCCACGAAGATCCGGTTGGCGTGCTCGACCATGAGGGGCGGGTAGTGGGCCTGGAAGCGGCTCCGCTCGGACACCTCGAAGTAGTACGTGGGGTGCAGGGGCAGGCCCTGCTCCACGCAGATCTTGTAGTTGAGGGCCACGTTCACCAGGGCCGGCGTGAGGAGGTAGAGCTTCATGCAGGCGTCCCAGAACGGGGCCGGGGCGGTGGCGGGGTTGGCCAGGGCGGCGTCCCGCCCTTCCAGGACCCCGGGCAGGAGGGTGCGGATCTCCGCCAGCACCTCCTCGTACGGGGCCTCGAAGTCCATGGCGTCCGGGGGGTTCTCCCAGTCGGCGTAGACGAGCCTGTGGAGCATCAGGCCTTGGCCTTGAGGGCCTTGAGAATGGCGGGGAGGCGGTTCAGGGCGGCCTGGCATTCCAGCCATTGCCGGTGGGGCCGGGCCAGGTAGCCGGACATGAAGCTGTTGTCGGGCACGTCCTTGCCCACCATGGTGTTGCCGGTGAGGGTGCTGCCGCGGCCGATGTGGATATGCCCGGCGGTGCCAACCTTGCCGGCCAGGGTGACGTGGTCGCCCAGGGTGGTGCTGCCCGAGATGCCGGTCATGGAGGCCAGGACGCAATGTTCGCCCACCTGGACGTTGTGGGCCACCTGGCAGAGGTTGTCGATCTTGGTGCCGGCGCCGATGCGCGTGGGGCCAAGCGCCCCGCGGTCCACGGTGCTGGCCGCGCCGATCTCCACGTCGTCGCCCACCTCCACCCAGCCCACCTGGGGGATCTTCCGGTGGACGCCCTGCACCGGCACATAGCCGAAGCCATCCGAGCCCAGCACGGAGTTGGCGTGGATGCGCACCCGGGCGCCCAGCACCGTCCGGCGGTAGAGCACGACGCCGGGGAAGAGCTCGCAGCCGTCACCCACCACGCAGTCCTCGGCGATGTGGACGCCGGGGTGGATGCGGACGCCGTCGCCCACCACGGTGCGGGCGCCGATGGTGGAACCGAAGGCCACCTTGCAGTCCCGGCCCAGCTTCGCGCTGGGATGCACGGGGCCGTCGCACCATTCGGGTTCGGGCTCGGGGTTCAGCAGGGCCAGCGCCTGGGCGAAGCCCCAATAGGCGTTCTTCATGACCAGCCGGGGACGGTCCCCCAGGTCGGTGCCGGGGTCCACCAGGATGAGCCCGGCCGCGCTCTGCAGGGCGCGGGCGTGGTACTTGGGGTTGGCCAGGAAGCTCACGGCGCCGGGGCCGGCCTGGTCCAGGGGCATCACCTCGCCCAGGACCCGGTCCCCCGGGCAGTCCTGGAGGTCGCCCCCCAGGCGTTCGGCGAGTTCCGCTGCGGTTATACGGGTGGTGGGCATCGGTTCGTCCTTTGGGATCCACCGCCATTATCCGGCCAAAGCTCCGGAATGTCATACGCCATGTCCGGGCCCCGCCCGGGCGGGGCTCAATCCGCCGAGCGGCGCTGGGAGGCGAAGAGGTTGTAGAAGGCGGGCACGACGAAGAGGGTGAAGACCGTCCCGATGGAGAGCCCCGTGAAGATCACCAGGCCCATGGCCCGCCTCCCGGCGGCGCCCGCGCCGCTGGCGATGACCAGGGGGAAGACCCCCAGCACCATGGCGGCCGTGGTCATGAGGATGGGGCGGAGCCGGATGGCGGAGGCCTCGGCGATGGCCTCCAGGCGCGAGCGCCCCGCGGCCTGCAGCTCGTTGGCGAACTGCACGATGAGGATGCCGTGCTTGCTGATCAGCCCCATGAGGGTCACCAGGCCCACCTGGGTGTAGATGTTCAGGGAGGCCAGGCCCAGGTTGATGAAGATCAGGGCCCCGAAGAGCGCCATGGGCACCGACACGAGGATGATCATGGGGTCGCGCAGGCTGTTGAACTGGGCGGCCAGGGCCAGGAAGACGATGATGACCGCGAAGCCCAGGGTGATCACGAAGCCTCCGGCTTCCTGCATGTACTGCCTGGAGACGCCCGAGTAGTCGGCCTGGTAGCCCGGAGGGGCGCTATCGCGCAGGGCCTTGCGGAAGAAGTCCAGCACCTGCTCCTGGGAGAAGTTGGGGCCGTAGACGCCCGAGATGGTGGCGGAATTCAGCTGCTGGAAGCGCCGGATCGCCTGGGGCGCCACGGAGTCCTTCAGGGTGGCCACGGTGGAGGCGGGGAAGAGGGCCCCTTCCCCGTTGCGCAGGTGGAAGTCGAGCACCTGGTCGGAATTGAGCCGGTCCACCTGCAGCACCTGCGGAATGACCCGGTAGGACCGGCCGCCGATGGCGAAGTAGTTGACGTAGTTCCCGCCCAGGGCGTCGGTGAGGGCCCCGCCCACGTCCTGCTGGGTCAGGCCCAGGGAGGCCACCATGTCCCGGTTCACCACGAGGGTGCTCTGGGGCTTGTCGATCTTCAGGTCGGTGTCCACGAAGTAGAACATGCCGCTGGCGCGGGCCTTGTCCAGGACGGCCTTGGAGACTTCGTCGAGGCGTTCGAAGGGTTCGGTGGTCTTGATGACGAACTGCACCGGGAGGCCCGAGGCCCCGGGCAGGGAGGGCGGCTGGAAGGTGGCCACCTGGGCCCCGGCGATGCCCGAGGTCTCCCCCTGGAAGACCTGCTGCACCGTCTCGCCGGAGCGGGTGCGCTGGTCCCAGGGCTTGAGGATCAGGCCCGCGAAGGCGCTGCCGGCGTTGGTGAACTGGAACATGGCCTGGTATTCGGGGTAGGCCTTGGCGATGCCGTGGACCTGGTCCGCGTAGGTCTGCATCTGCTGCACGGTGGCGTTGGGGGGGCCGGTGATGCTGGCCATGATGAAGCCCTGGTCCTCCTGGGGCGCCAGCTCGGACTTGGAGGTGGCGAAGAGCAGCCCCGTGGCCAGGAGGATCAGCACGCCCATGACCGCCGGCACCGCAGAGGTGGCCAGGACGCTGCGCAGCAGGCGCAGGTAGTGCCCGTGGAACCACTCGAACTGTCCGTCGATGAATTTCACGAAGCGGTTGGCGTCCTGTTCGGCCTTGAAGAACTTGGCGCACATCATGGGCGACAGGGTCAGGGCCACCACGGCGGAGACCGCCACGGCGCCCGCCAGGGTGAAGGCGAACTCGGTGAACAGGCTGCCCGTGAGGCCCCCCTGGAAGCCGATGGGCACGTACACCGCCACCAGCACGACGGTCATGGCGAGGATGGGCCCGCCCAGCTCCCGGGCGGCGAGGATGGCGGCCTCCAGGGGGCTCTTGCCTTCCCGCATGTGGCGGTCGGCGTTCTCCACCACGATGATGGCGTCGTCCACCACCAGGCCGATGCCCAGCACCAGGGCCAGGAGGGTCAGGAGGTTGATGGTGTAGCCCAGGGCCAGCATCACCACGAAGGTGCCCACCAGCGAAAGGGGCATGGCGATGACCGGCACCGCCACGGCCCGCAGGGTGCCCAGGAAGAGGAAGATCACCACCGTGACGATGAGCAGGGCTTCCACCAGGGTCTCGATCACCTCCTTGATGGAGGTGTTGATGAAGTGGGTGCCGTCGTAGACGATCTGGCCGGAGAGCCCCGTGGGCAGCTGGGCCTGGATCTCGGGGAAGGCGTCGCGCACGCGCTTGGCCACCTCGAGGATGTTGGCCTCGGGGGCCACCTTGATGCCGATGAAGACCGACTGGCGCCCATCAAAGGAGACATTGAAGGAATAGTCGTCGGCGCCCAGGCTCACGGTCGCCACGTCCTCCAGGCGGACGATGGCGCCCCCGCCCTGCCGCACGGCGAGCTTGCGGAACTCCTCCACGGTGTGGAGGTCCGTGGCCGCCAGCAGGTCCACGGTGACCATCTGGCCCTTGGTGCTGCCCAGGGCCGAGAGGACGTTGTTGTTCTGGATGGCCTTGCTCACGTCGGTGGCGGTGACGCCGTGGGCGGCCATGCGCACCGGGTCCAGCCACGCCCGCAGGGCGAAGTTGCGGGCGCCCAGGATCTCGGCGGTCTGCACCCCGGAGATGGAGTCGAGCCGCGGCTTGACCACCCGGGACAGGTAGTCGGTGATGTTGTTGGTGGGCAGGACCTCGCTGTAGAAGCCCATGTACATGGCGTCGGTGTTGTCGCTCATCTCCACCGTGATCACCGGCTGCTGCGCGGCCGGCGGCAGCTGGTTCTTCACCGCGTTCACCCGGGTGGTGATCTCGGTGAGGGCCTTGTTGGCGCTGTAGTTCAGGCGCAGGGTGGCGACGATGGTCGAAAGCCCGTTGACGCTGGTGGAGGAGAGGTAGTCGATGCCCTGGGCCTGGGCGATGCTGGATTCCAGGGGCTGTGTGATGAAGCCGCCCACCGTGCCTGAATCCGCGCCGTAGTAGGAGGTGTTGACCGTCACCACCGCGTGCTCGGTCTTGGGGTACTGGTTGATGGGCAGGTTGAAGATGGAGCGGAGCCCCAGCACGAGGATGAGCGCGCTCACCACCGTGGCCAAGACGGGCTTGCGGATGAAGACGTCCGTGAAGTTCATGCGCGCGGCCTCACTTTTCCTGGGGGGCCGGGCTGGGGTCGTTGGCGGGCTTGACCCGGTTGTCCACCTTGATGGGCGTGCCGTTGCGCAGCTTCATTCCGCCGCTGGTCACCACCTGGGCCCCCGGTTCAAGCCCCTTCAGGATGGCCACCTGGTCGCCCCGGGTGGGGCCGGTGGTCACGAAGGCCTGCTGGGCCTGGAGCCCGTCCTTGCCCTGCACGGCGAGGAAGACCACCGAGCCGTAGGGGTTGTAGGTCACCGCGGTCTGGGGGAGCGTGAGGTACGAGGCCGGCGCCCCCTCCTCCAGGGTGACGGCGGCAAACATCCCGGGCACCAGGGCCTGGCCCGGGTTGGCGAAGGTGGCCTCCACCTGGACGTTGCGGGTGCCGCCGTCCACCTTGGGGTTGACGGTGGTCACGCGGCCCGTGAAGGTGCGGCCCGGGAAGGCGTCCAGGGCCAGGGCAACCTTCTGGCCCGTCTTCACGCGGCCCATGTCCCGCTGGGGAAGGGTGAAGTCCACGAAGACCTGGTCCAGCTGCTGCAGGGTCACCACGGGGGTCCCCGGCGTGACGTAGGCGCCCGGGCTGGTGGTGATGATGCCCACGCGCCCCGAGAAGGGCGCGGCCAGGCGCTTCTTGGCGGCGGCGGCCTTCAGGGCCTGGGCGGAGGCCTCCTTGGCCTTGAGGTCGGCCTCGATGGAATCGTAGTCGGCCTGACTGATGATGCGGGACTGCATCTGCTCCTTGGCGCGCCGGAAGGTGACCTTGGCCAGGTCCGCGGCGGCCTGGAGGGCGCGGTACTGGGCCTGTTCGGCCTCGTCGCCCAGGGCCACCAGCAGCTGCCCTTCCCGGGCGGTGGCGCCCGGGGTCGTCTCCACCTTCACCACCACGCCGGGCACCTCGAAGGCCAGGTCGGCGCCGCGGATCGCCCGCACCGTTCCCACCGCGCTGAGGGCCGGCTGCCAACGTTCCAGGCGGGCCTCCGCGGTGGTCACGCTCTGGGGGGGCTCGTGGCCGCCCTGCAGACTGCGCCCGATCATGACGTTCCGGAACAGGTTGAACCCAGCCAGGAGCCCAAGCAGGAGCCCCAGGACCAGGAGCATGATCACCATCCGCCTGCGGGTGCTGGGTGGGGCATCCATCGTTGTGTCGGTCGCCATGTAGGGTCTCCTGGGTGCGAAAGAGCGGGCCGGGCAGGTCGTTCCCCCGGCGGTTGACCATTGTAGGTGATTCAATCAGTCGGATAAATGTTAATAACCACCCTCCATACATGAGGTAATGTTCCCTTCATGACGGAGCCCAACCGGGGATACGCGGGGATAGCACCCCAGGCTTATCAATAGGTCTATTCCAATTCTGAAAGAACCCGGGAATTCATTGGGGGTCGGGGCGGGTCTCGTCTATTCCTGGAAGATGGAACGCCCTCCCCAGCCATCCGACTCCGCTTCCTCTTCCACCTCAGCCAGGGTGGAGCTCCCCGGCGCACAGATCATCTGGCGGTGCCTGGAGCGCGAAGGGGTGGAGGTGGTCTTCGGCTACCCGGGGGGCACCATCCTCCCCACCTACGACGCCATGGTGGACGCGAAGGTGCGCCACGTCCTGGCCCGCCACGAGCAGGGCGCGACCCACATGGCCGACGGCTACGCCCGCGCCTCGGGGCGCACCGGCGTGGTGATCGCCACGTCGGGGCCCGGCGCCACGAACCTGGTGACGGGGCTCGCCACGGCCATGATGGACTCGGTGCCCCTGGTGGCCATCACGGGTCAGGTGCCGTCGCCCCTGCTGGGCACGGATGCCTTCCAGGAGGTGGACGTCACCGGCGTGACCATCCCCATCACCAAGCACAACTACCTGGTGCGCGACCCCAGGGACATCGCCCCGGCCCTGCGCGAAGCCTTCGCCCTGGCCCGTTCGGGCCGGCCCGGCCCCGTCCTGGTGGACATCACCAAGGACGCCCAGACCCGCGCTGCGGTCTTCGACTGGGAGGCCGCGGCCCCCCGCCGCCACCTGCGCCACGTGCCCCCGCCCGTGCCCGATGACCTGCTGGCCAAGGCCGCGGCCATGATCCAGGGCAGCCGGCGGCCGCTGATCCTCGCCGGCCACGGCATCACCCTCAGCGGCGCCCACCGCGCCCTCGCCGCCTTCGCGGAGAAGGCCGGGATCCCCGTGGCCGCCACCCTCCTGGGCCTGGACGCCTTCCCCCCGGGCCACCCCCTCTTCCTGGGCTTCATGGGCATGCACGGGTCGCCCTGGACGAACCTCGCCATCCAGGAGGCGGACCTGCTCATCGCCCTGGGCATGCGCTTCGACGACCGCGTCACCGGGGACCCCGCCACCTTCGCGCCCCACGCCCGCAAGATCCACGTGGAGATCGACGCCACCGAGGTGGGCAAGAACATCCCCGTGGACCTGGCCCTCCTGGGCGACCTCAAGGACGTCCTGGACCGCCTGGAGCCCCGCACCCCCAGCCTGGAGACGGGCGCCTGGCTCAAGGACCTGGACGGCATGAAGGCCCTGTTCGACGCCCCCACCTGGCCCCGGGTCCGCAAGGGGGAGGGCATGAGCCCCGTGGACGTGCTCAAGGAGCTGCAGACCCAGGCCCCGGGCGCCGTGATGGTCTCGGACGTGGGCCAGCACCAGATGTGGGAGGCGCAGGTCATGCGCCACCAGCGGCCCCGCACCCTGATCACCTCCGGCGGCCTGGGCACCATGGGCTTCGCCCTTCCCGCGGCCATCGGCGCCAAGATCGCCTGCCCCGACGCGGAGGTGTGGGCGGTGGCCGGCGACGGCGGCATCCAGATGAACTCCCAGGAGCTCATGACCCTCACCCAGGAGGGCCTGAAGATCGGCATCGCCGTGCTCAACAACTTCAACCTGGGCATGGTCCGCCAGTGGCAGACGCACTTCTACGGCGACCGGCGCTCGGCCTCGACGCTCACCATCAGCCCCGATTTCCCCATGCTGGCGCGGGCCTACGGCCTGCGCGGCGCCCTGGCGCGCACCCCGGAGGAGGCAGCCGAGGCCATCCGGGAGGCCCGGGCCGCCGACGCCTCCACGCTCATCGAGTTCCAGGTGGACCCGGAGGCCAGCGTCTACCCGCTCATCCCCCCCGGAGCGCGCATCCAGGACATGATCCACGAACCCCCGAGCCAGGAGGCCCCATGCTGAGGATCTTCATCGCCATCACCGACAACGAGCCCGGGGTCCTGGACCGCCTGGCCTCCACCTTCCGGCGCCGGGGCTTCAACATCCACAGCCTCACCGTCAGCCCGACCCTGGACCCGGCGGTGAGCCGCTTCACCCTGGTCACGGACCTGGACGACAAGGCCGCCCGGGCCGCCAAGAACTTCCTGGAGCGCCTGGTGAACATCCACGACGTCACGGACGTCACCGGCACCACGCCCCTGCTGCGCGACACCGTCCTCCTGCGGGTGGCGGCCACCGGGGCCACCCAGGCCGGGCTCTTCCAGATCGCCAACCTCTTCCAGGCCGAAGTCCTCGACGTGGGCGCCGACAGCATGGTGCTGGCCGGTTCGGGGAGCCCCGAACGCATCGAGGCCTTCATGACCGCCCTGCGTCCCTACGGCCTGCTTGAAATGGGCCGCACCGGGGCCGTCGCCATGCAGCGGTGCGCAGCCGCCGCCTCCCTCGAGACCGCCGTCTCCTTCTGAAAGGAATCCGCCATGGCCAAGCTCCACTACGACGACGACGCCGATCTCGGCCTGATCCGCGGCAAGCGGATCGCGGTCCTGGGCTACGGGTCCCAGGGCCACGCCCACGCCCAGAACCTCCGCGACAGCGGCGCCCAGGTGCGCATCGGCCTGCCCCCGGGGTCGGCCAGCCGCGCCAAGGCCACCCGGGACGGCTTCGAGGTGCCCGGGCCCGCCGAGGCCTGCGCCTGGGCCGAGGTCATCATGGTGCTCACCCCGGACACGGGCCAGGCCGCGCTCTACGCCGAGGCCATCCGCCCCGCCCTCGCCCCCGGCAAGACGCTCATGTTCGCCCACGGCTTCAACATCCGCTACGGGCTCATCGTTCCCCCCGAAGGGGTGGACGTGAGCATGATCGCGCCCAAGGGCCCCGGCCACCGGGTGCGGGAGGTCTTCGTGGAGGGGGGCGGCGTCCCCGCCCTGGTGGCGGTGCACCAGGACGCCTCGGGCCAGGCCAAGGCCTTCGCCCTGGCCTACGCCAAGGCCCTGGGCGCCACCCGCGCTGGGGTCCTGGAGACCACCTTCACCGAGGAGACCGAGACGGATCTCTTCGGCGAGAAGGCCGTGCTCTGCGGCGGGGTCTCCGCCCTGGTGAAGGCCGGCTTCAAGACCCTGGTGGACGCCGGCTACCAGCCCGAGATCGCCTACTTCGAGTGCTTCCACGAGCTCAAGCTCATCGTGGACCTCATGTACCGGGGCGGCCTGACCTACATGCGCCACTCCATCAGCGACACCGCCGAATACGGCGACTACACCGGCGGCCCCCGGATCATCAACGACCAGGCCCGGGAGGAGATGCGGCGGATCCTCGCGGAGATCCAGGACGGGTCCTACGCCGAGGGCTGGATCCGGGAGAACCGCACCGGCCGCGCCTGGTTCGAGGCGCAGCGGGCCTCGGAGCGGGAGGAGCCCATCGAGAAGGTGGGCCGCGAGCTCCGCAAGGCCATGCCCTTCCTCGACCCGGTGGATATGCTCGCTCCCTCGGAGGCAACGGTATAACCTAGGCCCTTGGGGAGGACGCAGGAACCGATGGATTTTCCCGAACTGGAGGTGCTGATCAGCCTGGCGCAGGAAGGGAGCTTTTCCCGGGCCGCGGAAAAGCTGAACCGCTCCCAGCCCGCGGTGAGCCAGGCCCTGCGCCGCCTCGAGGACGAGCTGGACGCCCCCCTCCTGGACCGGTCGAGCCGGAAGGTCACCCTCACCGCCGCCGGCGCGGCGCTCCTGGACTATGCCCTGCGCATGGCCCAGCTGCGCAAGGACGCCTTCCACACCCTGGAGAACCTGCGCCACTTCAAGCGCGGGGTGCTTCGCCTCGCCGCCAACGAGAGCGTCAGCGGCTACGTGCTGCCCCCCCTGGTCCGGGCCTTCCGGAGGGCCTACCAGTCCATCAAGATCGAGGTGGCCCACTGCCCCTCCTCCGGGATCCCCGCCCTGCTCATGGACCAGGACGTGGACTTCGGGTTCCTTTCCTACGCCCCGGTGCACAAGGACCTCACCACCCGGCTCCTCTTCCGGGACGAGCTGGCCCTGGTGCTGTTTCCCGGGCACCCCCTGGCCTCGCACAAGGTGGTGGACCTGGAGCAGCTGGGCCGTGAGAGCTTCATCGCCCACCACGCCCAGACGCCCACCCGCACCCACCTTCTGGACTTCTTCGCCCGGGAGCGGGTGCCGCTGCGCATCGTCATGGAGCTTTCCAACCTGGAGACCATCAAGGACTTCGTCAAGGCCGGGGAGGGCATCGCCCTCATCCCCCGCATGAGCGTCCGGCAGGAACTGGCTTCCGGCGAGCTGGTGTCCCCGCCCGTGAAGGGCATGGCCATCGGCCGGGACGTGCGCATCGTCTACCGCACGTCCCGGACCCATTCCATCGCGGGCAAGGCCTTCCTGGACATGGTGGGCAGGGAGTTCCCGGAGGCCCAGTAAACGGGGGGGGAAATAGGGCGTAACCCGCCTGATTCCCCTGGATGTGGCCCCGTGAACCTTTTATCAATCTGCCTGCTGTGCGGCCTCCTCGCCCTTCCCGCCCTGGGGGCCGCGCCCGAACTCCGACCGGTGCGCCTGGACCACGGCCCCGTGCTCACCGGGGACCTGAGCGACCCCGCCTGGGCCAAGGCCCGGCTGCCCACGGGGGCCTTCGGCACCTACAACCCCATGCGCGGCAGCCCCATGCCCCAGGACACGGAGATCTACATGGCCTACGACGCCCAGGCGCTGTACGTGGGCTTCCGCTGCCGCGACACGGAACCCGACCGCATCAAGGCCAGCCTCAGCAAGCGGGACGACCTGTGGAACGACGACTGGGTGGGCTTTTCCCTGGACACCTTCGGCACCGGGCACAACGCCCTCCACATCTTCGTGAACCCCCTGGGCATCCAGGCCGATGCCCTGGATTCCGTGAACGGCAGCGAGGATCCCTCCCCGGACTGGGTCTGGGAATCCCGCGCCATGCGGCAGCCCGACGGCTACACCGTGGAGATCCGGCTTCCCCTCAAGAGCATCCGCTACCAGAGCGGCACCGACGTGCGCATGGGGGTGCTGTTCTGGCGACGCATCAGCCGCCTGGGCCTGAGCGGGTCCTGGCCGGCCATGGCCCCGGGGCAGTGGGTGTACCAGACCCACGCCCCCCTGCGCTTCGCCTCCCTGGAGGCGCCGCTGCGCCTGGAGGTGCTGCCCTCGCTCACCCACAGCCGCTCCGAGCAGCAGACGCGCCCCGGGCAGTGGGCCCGCACCGATACCACCAATCTGGGCATCGGGGTGAAGGCGGGCCTCACGTCGTCCGTGACGGCCGACCTCACCTGGAAGCCGGATTTCAGCCAGGTGGAATCCGACGCCTTCCAGTCCGAGGTGAACCTGCGCTACCCCGCCTTCTACTCAGAAAAGCGGCCCTTCTTCATGGAATCCATGGGGATCTTCAGCCTCGCCGGGGCGGGCAACAACGACGCCAACATGCAGGTGCCGGTGCACACCCGGCGCATCGTGGACCCCCTCTGGGGCGCCAAGGTCACGGGCGACACGGGCCCGGTCTCCTTCGGCGTGCTGGCCGCGGGCGACCGCGCTCCGGGGGCGGCCTGGGACGGCGAAGTGAACCCCGACCAGGGACGCAAGGCGGTCTTCTCCATCGGCCGCGCCCTCTATGGCTTCGGACGCGGCTCCTACGTGGGGGGCATCTACAGCGGCCGGGAGTTCGCGGGAACCTACAACCGGGTCGGCGGCCTGGATTTCTCCTGGCAGGTGGCGGACCGCCACACCTTCGCGGGCAACCTGCTCCAGACCTGGTCCACGGACCCCGGGACGAGGCTCCCGAGGCAGGGGGAGGGCCACCTGCTCTCCTACAACTACAGCACGCGTCCCCTGGACTTCTCCGTGACCTCGGAGCACTACGGGGCGGATTTCCGCATGGACACCGCCTTCTACAACCGGGTCGGCATCGACCAGGAGACCGCCTACCTGGGCCCCAACTTCCACCCGAAATGGGCCTGGGCCCCGTGGCTCATCAAGGTCAACCCGTTCATCTACACCATCATCACCCGGGACAACGTCACGGGCCTCACCGACCAGCTCTACCTGGCGGCCCTGCGCCTGAACACCACCCGGGCCGGCTCCCTCCGCCTGGATGTGCAGCGGTGGCGGGAAGGCTGGATGGGCCGCTACTTCCACAAGACCGTCCTCCGGGTCCAGGGTTCCGTCCAGGCCACCTCCTGGCTCAACCTGGGCGGCAGCCTCCGGACCGCCGACGACATCTGGTACGCCTCGCCCACGCCCTACCAGGGCCGGGTGGCCAGCGCCAGCCTGGACACCGTCCTTCAGCCCACCGACGAGCTGCGGCTGACCGTGAACCTCGTGCGGACCCGCATGACCGACCCGGGCACCGGCGCGCAGGTGTTCGACGTGCGCACCACCAACACCCAGTTCACCTACCAGTTCAACAAGTCCTTCTTCCTCAGGGCCGTCGCCCGCACCGACACCTTCCGCAACCGCATGCTCACCGACTACCTGGCCTCCTTCACCCTCGTGCCCGGGACGGTGCTCTTCCTGGGCTACGGGGAGGTGCGGGACAAGATGGAGTGGCGCGAGGAGCGGTGGCAGCCGGGCGGATCCCGCTACGAGATCCTGAACCGGGGGCTCTTCTTCAAGGTCAGCTACCTCTGGCAGAGCTGAGCTACTTGCGCTTCCACCGCGGAGGCTCGGTCTCGCCCCGCTCCACCTGCCCGATCCAGGTCTCCAGGCGCGCGCGGTAACCGGGGCTCTTCTCCCGGGCGAGGATGGACCGCAGGGCGGCCAGATGGGCCACCTTCAGGGCCTCGGCGGCTGGAGCCGCCACGTCGGGCTTGACCCCGACGTGTTCCCAGTTGGTGCGGGTCACCGGGTTGATGGCGCGCCCGGAGGGGATGAAGGCCACGAAGCCGTGGGCCAGCGCCACCACGCTTCCCGGATTGGCGCCGCCGCCGGTGACCTCGCCCACCAGCGTGGCGCGCTTTTGCGCCTGGAGGTCGTAGGCGCATTCCTCCCCACCGGAGAAGGTGAAGGCGCTGGTAAGGACATACAGGGGCCTGGTGTAGCGGGGCGAGGCGGTGGGCGACGTCCAGAACTGGCGAGTCGTGTCCCTGGGACGGCTGTAGATGGAGTTGAGGTGCCTGCCGTCCCCTTCGGCGAAGAAGTGGCTGACCAGGAAGGCCACCGCCTCGGGGTCGCCGCCGCCGTTCTGGCGCAGGTCCAGGATCAGGGCCTCGGTGCCTGAAACCAGCTGCATCGCGGCGGAAAGGGCCGTCCCCACGAATTCGGCGGGGCCGAAGCCGCGCAGGTCCAGGTAGCCGATGTTCCCCTGGAGCTGCTCCACCCGGGCGATCCCGAAGGCCCGCTGCTGGACGTCGGTCCGGAGTTGGGCCAGGGCCTCCGGGGTGGGTGCCTTGTCCTCGTCGCCCGGGTCCGCGGGCTTGAGGTCGGGGGCGTAGCGTACCCGGAAATGCCCGTCCTCGCCCAGCGTCCGGAGGTCCCGATGAAGGGCCTCGGCGAAGGCCTGAGCCGTGCCCTGGGCATCGTAGGCCCCCTGGGCGGCCTTTTCCGCCAGCGACCTGGCGACGCGGTCGCCCACGTCGGGGAAGACATAGCGGGCCTTCAGGGCAGCCCCGAGGGCCTCCACCACGGCGCTGCGCTGGGCGGGTGTCACGGGCGGGGCCGGGGCTGGAGCCTGGGCGGCGAGCATGGAGCAGAGAAAGGGCATGACGGCCCGGCAACGCATGGGCACCTCCGGCTAGGGTTCCAGGCGGCTCGTCAGGAGCCAGCCCGGGGACGATTCAAGGAAGGGGGTCCCCGCCTCGTCCGCGGCGGGGGCATCCGGCACGAAGCCCGCCTCCCGCAGGAGGCGGGCCGCGGTTTCCGGGCGGGCGCGGCGATGCCGCACCAGGCTCGTGACCGGTTCTCCGGAGGCCGGGGTGAAGCGGGTCTCGAAGGTGGCCAGGGTGTCGGAGACCACCGTGCGGCGGCGCTCCAGGACACCGGCGGCGCAGCGCAGGACGGGCAGTTCCCGGACCCCGGTGGCCGCATCGTGGACCGCCTGGATGACGAAGCGGCCCCCGGGCTCCAGGATGCCCGCCACCTGCCGGAAGAAGTCCAGCCACTCGGCCTCCTCCAGAAGGTGGGGCAGCGTCTGGCCCAGGCAGGTGACGAGCCCGAAGCGCGCGGGACCCACGGCGCGCGCCGCGTCCAGCATGCCGGCCTCGTGCCAGACGGCCTCCAGGCCCGACGCCTGGGCCCGGCGGCGGGCCACGTCCAGGAAGGCGGGTTCCAGGTCAAGGCCGTGGGCGAGGCGGCCCCGGGCGGCCAGGGCCCGCACGAGGCTTCCCGTGGCGCAGCCCACGTCCAGCGTCCGGGTCCCTTCCGGGGCCAGGGCCAGGGCGAGATCCACCCGGGGCTGGCGAAGGGGGAACAGTTCCTCCCAGCTGGAGGCAAGCAGGGCCCAGGGGGGGAGGTCGCCGTCGCTCATGGGACAACTCTAACCTAGAGCCAGGCGGACGTTGCCTTTCTCCGGGCCTCGAAGGCCTCGATAGCGGGCAGGCGGCGAAGGGTGGCCTCGATCTCGTCCAGGCCCTCCAGGAGGGCGCTGCGGCCCCAGGGTTCGCAGGTGAAGGGATAGGAGCGCCCGTCCTGGGTGAGGGTGAGGGCCTCCAGGTCGACGGTGATGGCCCCGGGGGCGGCCGCCAGGGCCTCCAGGGCGGCGGGTTCCACCACGGCGGGGAGCAGGCCGTTCTTGAAGGCGTTGGTGCGGAAGATGTCCGCGAAGGAGGGGGCCAGGACGGCCCGGAAGCCGAAGTCCATGAGCGCCCAGGGGGCATGCTCGCGACTGGAGCCGCAGCCGAAGTTGGCGCCGCCCAGGAGGAGGGTGGCGGACCGTCCCGGCTCCCGGTTCAGCACGAAGGCCGGGTCCTCGGCGCCGTCCTCGCGGTAGCGGAGGTCGTGGAAGAGGTGCCTGCCCAGCCCGCTCCGGAGGATGGTGGTGAGGAACTGCTTGGGGATGATGAGGTCGGTGTCGATGTTCTCGCGGATGAAGGCGGCGGCCTTCCCGGTGTGGCGGATGAACGGGATCATGGCAGCCTCACAGGAACTCGCGCACGTCGGCCAGCCGTCCCCGCACCGCGGCGGCGGCGGCCATGGCGGGCGAGACGAGATGGGTGCGCCCCAGCCGGCCCTGGCGGCCTTCGAAGTTTCGGTTGCTGGTGCTCGCGCACCGTTGGCCGGGCTGGAGCCGGTCGTCGTTCATGGCCAGGCACATGGAGCAGCCGGGTTCGCGCCACTCGCATCCCGCCTCCCGGAAGACCCGGTCCAGCCCCTCGGCCTCGGCCTGGGCCTTCACGAGCCCGCTGCCGGGCACCACTAGCACCTGCACGCCGGGGGCGGCCCTGCGGCCCCGGAGCACCTGGGCGGCCTCCCGCAGGTCCGAAAGGCGCCCGTTGGTGCAGGAACCGATGAACACCACGTCCACGGCTAGGTCCTGGAGGGCCTGGCCGGGACGGATGCCCATGTACGCCAGGGCGCTTTCCGCGCGCCGCCCCTTCTCCTCCGTGGCGGCCTCCCCGGGCCTGGGGGCACGGCCGGTGATGGCGGCCACCTGCTCGGGGCTGGTGCCCCAGGTGACCTGGGGCTCCAGGTTCGACACGTCCACCCGGTGCTCCCGGTCGAAGACGGCGCCGGGGTCGGAGGGGAGGGCGCGCCAGGCGCGCAGGGCCTCCTCCCACAGGGCGCCGGCGGGGGCCATGGGCCGGCCCGCGAGGTAGGCGAAGGTGGTTTCGTCGGGGGCCACCAGGCCGGTGCGGGCGCCGGCCTCGATGGCCATGTTGCAGAGGGTCATTCGCCCTTCCATGCCGAGCCCGCGCACGGCCTCCCCGGCGAACTCCAGGGCGAAGCCGGTGCCCCCGGCCATGCCGATGTCGCCGATGATGCGCAGGATCAGGTCCTTGGCCCCGGTGCCCCGGGGCAAGGCGCCCTCCACCTGGATGCGGAAGTTGCGGGCCCGCTTCTGCACCAGGGTCTGGGTGGCCAGGACGTGCTCCACCTCGCTGGTGCCGATGCCGAAGGCCAGGGCCCCGAAGGCCCCGTGGGTGCTGGTGTGGCTGTCCCCGCACACGACGGTGCTGCCGGGAAGGGTGAACCCCTGTTCGGGGCCGATGATGTGGACGATGCCCTGGCGGGGGTCCAGGAGGGGGATGTAGGGGATGGGGCAGGCGGCCATGTTGGCCTCGAGGGTTTCCACCTGGAGGCGGCTGGTGGGGTCCTGGATGCCGGCGATGCCCGAGGCCCTTTGGCGGGTGGGGACGTTGTGGTCGGCCACCGCCAGGGCCGCCCCGGGGCGGCGCACGGCGCGGCCGGCCATGCGCAGGCCCTCGAAGGCCTGGGGGCTCGTGACCTCATGGACCAGGTGCCGGTCGATGTAGAGAAGGGCGGTGCCGTCGCCCAGCTCCTCCACCACGTGGCTTTCCCAGAGCTTGTCGTAGAGCGTCTTCATGCGGGGGACCCCAGCAGCATGTGGCCGGCGTTCAGGCGCACCATCTCCCCCAGCCCGCGGGTGGACATGGTGTTGCGCTCGCACTTGAGGTCCGGGGTGCCGTAGCCCCCGTCCAGGGTGCGGCCCACCGCCGCCTCCAGGACGGCGGCCTCCGCCTCCAGGCCCAGGCTGTGGCGCAGCAGCATGGCCGCGCTGAGGATGGAGCCCAGGGGGTTGGCGACGCCCTTGCCCTTGATGTCCGGGGCCGAACCGTGGACGGGTTCGTACAGGCCGACCTTCCCCCCCAGGCTGGCGCTGGGCAGCATGCCGAGGCTCCCGGTGAGCACGGAGGCCTCGTCGCTGAGGATGTCCCCGAACAGGTTGTCCGTGACCACCACGTCGAAGGAGGTGGGCCGGGTGACGATGGCCATGGCGCAGGCGTCCACGTACTGGTGCTCCAGGGTGACATCCGGGTAGGCCTGGGCCACCTCCCGCACCACCGCCCGCCACAACTGGCTCGATTCCAGGACGTTGGCCTTGTCCACGCTGGTCACCTTGCGCCGCCGGCCCCGGGCCAGCTCGAAGGCCACCTTGGCGATGCGCTCCACCTCGAAGCGGGAGTAGGCGAGGGTGTTGGTGCCGGTGTCGGCCGTGAGGCTCCGGGGCTCGCCGAAGTACAGCCCCCCGGCCAGTTCGCGCACGATGACCAGGTCGGTGCCGCGCACGACCTCGGGCCGCAGGGGCGAGGCCCCCGTCAGGGCCGGGTGCAGGAAGGCCGGGCGGATGTTGGCGAAGGCGCCCAGGCCCTTGCGCAGGGCCAGGAGGCCCTTCTCCGGTTTCTCCGCCGCCGGCAGGGCGTCGTGGCGGGGGTCGCCCACCGCCCCCAGGAACACGGCGTCCGAGGCGAGGCAGCCCTCCAGGGTCGCGGCCGGCAGCGGCGTTCCGCAGGCGTCGATGGCCGCGCTGCCGATGGGCAGTTCCAGGAACTGGAAGGTGTGCCCGGCGAAGGTCGCCACCTGCTCAAGGCAGGCCACGGCCTCCCGGGCGACTTCGGGGCCGATGCCGTCCCCGGGCAAAACTGCGATGCGGGCGCGCATGGGCTCTCCTGGTCAGGCGTTGGTGCCGGTCATGGCTTCCCGGCACGTGCGCGCCAGGAGCACCTTGTTGATGGCGTCCAGGTAGGCCTGGGCGCTGCCGTGCACGATGTCCGTGCTGGCCGCCCTGCCCGTGAAGACCCCTTCCGGGAACCTCACCCGCACGTGGACCTCGCCCTGGGCGTCGGCGCCGCGGGTGACGGAATGCAGGCGGAAGTCCTGGATCTCGCCCTGGAGGCCGGTGATGCGGTTGATGGCCTCGCACACGGCGTTCACGGGGCCGTCCCCCGAGGCCGTCTCCGTGGTCTCGCCGCCGGCGCAGGCCAGGGTGACCAGGGCCGTGGCGATGGAGTGGGTGCCCGCGCTGGCCTGCACCGCCACCAGGCGGCAGGTCTGGGGGTCCTCGGTGATGCCGTCGTAGAGGAGGGCGATGAGGTCCTCGTCGAAGATCTCCCGCTTGTGGTCGGCCAGGTCCGTGAAGAGCCGGTAGACCCCTTCGAGGGTGTCCTTCTCCAGGGGATAGCCCAGTTCCTCGTAGCGCTGCTTCAGGGCGTGGCGGCCGCTGTGCTTGCCCAGCACCAGGCTGCTGGTCTTAACCCCCACGCTTTCGGGCGTCATGATCTCGTAGGTCATGGGGTTGGCCAGCATGCCGTGCTGGTGGATGCCGGACTCGTGGGCGAAGGCGTTCCTGCCCACGATGGCCTTGTTGGGCTGGACCTGGACGCCGGTGATGTTGGAGAGGATCTGGCTGGTGCGGAAGAGCTCCTGGGTGACGACGCCGGTCTCGAAGGGGAAGTGCTCCCCGCGCACCCGCAGGGCCATGACCACCTCCTCCAGGGAGGCGTTGCCGGCGCGCTCGCCGATGCCGTTGACGGTGCACTCCACCTGCCGGGCCCCGGCCTCCAGGGCCGCGAGGGTGTTGGCGACCGCCAGGCCCAGGTCGTTGTGGCAGTGGACGCTGATGATGGCCTTCTCCAGGGCGGGGACCCGCTCCCGCAGGGAGAGGATGAGGTTGCGGTACTCCTCCGGGAAGGTGTAGCCCACGGTGTCGGGGATGTTGATGACGGTGGCGCCCTCCTCCAGGGCCAAGGCCACCACGTCGGCCAGGAAGGACGGGTCGCTGCGGCTGGCGTCCTCGGCGCTGAATTCCACGTCGGGGCAGAGGCCCGCGGCGCGGCGGACGCCCTCCCGGGTCATGGCCAGCACCTCGGCCCGGGTCTTCTGGAGCTTGTGGACCATGTGCAGGTCGGAGGTGGAGACGAAGGTGTGGATGCGGGGGCGTTCGGCCTCCCGGAGGGCGGCCCAGGCGCGGTCGATGTCCAGGGGCAGGGCCCGGCAGAGCGCGGCGATGACGGGCCCCTTGACCCGCCGGGCCACGAGGCTCACCGCGGCGAAGTCCTCCTCGCTGGCCACGGGGAACCCGGCCTCGATGACGTCCACCTTGAGCGCGGCGAGCTGGAGGGCCATGCGAAGCTTCTCCTGGGGCTGCATGCTGCAGCCGGGGCTCTGCTCCCCGTCCCTCAGGGTGGTGTCGAAGATGGCGATGTGCTGGCGCGTCATGGGACCTTCCGGTCTAGGAAAATTCCATTACGCGTCCAGGCCCTCCCCGCGTCCACCAGTATTCGGATTCCTTGGGTTCCAATAACTCAATTCAATGGCGGGAACCGGACCCCAGAAGGTCCCACGCCTCGCCGCACTGGCCCATGAAGGCCAGGGAATAGCCCCGGAAGAACACCGCCACCGGCAGGAACACCACGGCGCTGACGTAGGGCAGCCCCGCCAGGCAGCAGGTGAGGCACGTCCCCACGAAGATGGCCGCCCCCGCCGCCATGGCCAGCAGCAGCTTGAGCAGGTAGAAGAGCACGAAGCTGCCGCCGTTGCCCGGCACGAGCTCGCGCCACCAGACGCCGAAGCCCTCGGTGACGGTCACGCCGCGCAGGTACATCACGGGCACCACGAAGTCCCTGAGGATCTGCCCCGCGAGCATGGCCACGAACCCCAGGGGGAGGATGATGGCCAGCGCCGTGAAGATGCCCTTGACGGCCTGGAGACCGAAATGGAAGTCGGCGGCGTCGGGGCCCGCCACGCGCCATCCCGCGTAGAGCCCGAGGGCCGCCACGGCGAGACCGGCGGCCTGGAGGACCACCATGAACCCGAAGACCCGGTTGCCGTGCTGCCGGAACCGCTTCCAGGGGTCGGCCACCAGGCCCCGGCCATGCACCACGTTGTCCAGGAACATGAACTGCCCGCGGGAACCCAGCCAGGTCAGGAGGACCACGAAGGCCAGGGCCACCACCCCCAGGGCCACCACCAGCCCGAGGTGGGCCAGGAACCAGGCCCGCACCTCGTCCACGCCCCCCAGGGGGGACACGTTCCTCGCGGTGGACCCGAAGCCCCGGAACGGCCTTCCGGAGGGCACGTTCATGCCCGCCCCGCTGAGGAAGGACGCCAGGAAGGAGGTGAAGCCCATGGCGCACCACGTCCCCAGGGAGAAGGGGTTGAACAGGATCTTGCGCATCCAATCGAAGGACCGCTGGATGGAATCGGTGGCCGAGATCATCGGTAGCCTCGCCTTTCTGGAATTTCGTTTCTCCGATTGTGACAGAACCCGGGGTTGGATCTAGAATCGGGGGCCGCCGGGGTATTCCAGGGAGCCGCCATGCCAACCAGGGATCCAAGGGACGCGTTCCAACTCAAGGTCCTCCTGGCCGACACCCGGCCCCCGGTGTGGCGCCGGCTCCTGGTTCCGGCCTCGCTCAGCCTGGCCCGGCTCCACCGCGCCATCCAGGCCGCCTTCGGATGGGAGGACGACCACGGCCACGTCTTCCGCATCCGGGGCGGCGAATACGGGCGCAGCGGCTCGGAGGAGGCCTTCGACCTCCAGGGCGAGCGCGTCTCCCTGGCGGGCCTGGGGCTCGGGGAGGGGGAGACCTTCCACTACGAATACGATTTCGAGGATTCCTGGACCCACGTGGTCACGGTGGAGGCGCGCCTGCTGGCGGACGCCCCCCTGCGGGGCCCGTCGTGCCTGGGGGGGCGCCGGGCCTGCCCTCCGGAGGGCTCCGGGGGCCCCTTCGCCTTCCAGGCGTCCCTGGCCGCGGCCCAGGACCCCAGCCACCCGGACCATGGCCAGGCCCTCGCCGTCTTCCCCCGGGGCTGGGCGGCGGACGCCTTCGACCTCAAGGCCGCCAGGCAGGCCCTGAAAGCGGTCTGAACCGCCCGGATTTCACCTGGAAATTCCCGGGATTCAACCTTTCGGCCCTGAAACCGTCCAGAATGGGGAGCACCCTGCGAGGCCCCATGACCCGACCCCTGCCCTTCCGTTCCGCCCTCCTCGCCCTGGCCCTGCTGCCGGCCTGGGCCCAGGGGCCCACCACCCGGCTCATCCAGTCGATTCCCAAGGAGACCCCCCTGGCCCACCCGGACCTGGCCTTCGCCCGGGACGCCTGGATCGAGGTCATCCGTGGCGCCAAGACCCGCCTGGACTTCGCGGAGTTCTACATCGCCCAGGAGCCCGGCGGGGCGCTGGAGGACGTGTTGCGGGAACTGGAGCGCGCCGGGGAGCGCGGCGTGAAGATCCGCTTCATCCTGAGCGCCGGACGCATGCTGGACCAGGACCCCGCCTCCGTGGCGCGGCTTCGCAGGATCCGGAACCTTGAGCTCAGGACCTTCGACCTCAAGGGGGTCTCCACCGGAATCCTCCACGCCAAGTACTTCCTCTCCGACGGCCGGGAAGGGGTGCTGGGCAGCCAGAACTTCGACTGGCGGGCCCTGGAGCACATCCACGAACTGGGCATCCGCACCACCGATCCCGCCCTGGTGGACCGGCTGCAGGAGGTCTTCGAGGTGGACTGGCGCTTCGCGGGCGACAAGAGCCTGCCTCCCGCCCCCAGGCCCGTCACCGTCGCCCAGGGTCCCGCCGAACTGGTGGCGAGCCCCCCCTTCCTGTCCCCGGGCACCGTGCGCCCGGCCCTGGACGCCCTGGTCCAGCTCCTGGGCCAGGCCCGCTCCAGCATCCGCATCCAGCTCCTCACCTACTCCCCCGTCGCCCGCGGGCACTACTGGCCCGCCCTGGACGGGGCCCTGCGGGCCGCGGCGGTGCGCGGCGTGAAGGTCGACCTGCTGGTCTCGGACTGGGTGTTCAAGAGCCGCGGCCTGGACCACCTCAAGTCCCTCGCCCTGATCCCCAACATCGACGTGCGCATCGCCTCCATCCCCGAGGCCTCCACCGGCCACATCCCCTTCGCCCGCACCATCCACAGCAAGTACGTGGTCCTGGACGGCGCGACCCTCTGGGTGGGCACCAGCAACTGGGAGGAGGACTACTTCGAAGCCTCCCGCAACGTGGAGGCCATCCTTCGCCAGCCGGCCCTGGCCAAACAGGGCGGCGAGATCTTCCAGAAACTGTGGACCAGCCCCTACGTGAAGAAGCTTGAACCCATGAAGGCCTACACCCCCCGGAAGGTGGACTGACCCAGGTTGTAGCCTTCGTGCCACGCAATGAAGGCCGCGAGGGCGCCGCATTTCGCCCAAATGGAACATTGGGGAAGCTTCGGGTAAAGAACCCGTACGCCGAGCACGCGGAGGCGCTGAGTTACGCAGAGGTGGCTTCGCGATCTAGAACGCCGACCCATGCCGCCCAGGCCCTGACCGCTGTCGCGGTCCGCGCCGCTGCCGCGGCGCGTGGCAGGGTGCGCAGGTCCTTCCGCAGGCTT